>JAABUS010000930.1_pt1 | contig 69267 bp, 65 predicted proteins | sample 5560161 | NCBI WGS metagenome assembly JAABUS01 (sample SAMN10711885, study PRJNA513376) | rock metagenome | isolation source: Antarctica rocks | place: Antarctica: Victoria Land, Trio Nunatak nord | collected 2016-01-04
TCTGCATGGACAAGACGTTCTACAAGCAGGAGATCTGGGAAGTTTTGTGTGCCCTTGAGAAACTGCAGGAGATCACCTACGTGCACCCCGACAAAGAGTGCAGACACTGGTGGGCCGCCGTTAACGAGGAGAAGGCCGGAGTTCGTGAGAAGGTTCAATCCCGTGAGAGGGCCAAGGCGACTGGACTTTTGTGCAAGCTTCTGTTGAGCTTTCATGATCTCACCCGACTGAGCATAACATCGGAGGCGATCGAATCATGCCTAGTCGCAGCAATCACGCACCAAGCAACAAGCCTGAGATACTTGAACCTTGGAGCCGCTAACCTGAAGACTGATCACATCAAGGTCATTCGGCTATCTTGTCCCAATCTTGTCGATCTGAGCCTAGAGGAGACTCATCAGGAACATGAGGTACAGAGCTCCAGTCAATAGCACAAGTAAGGCGAGAACTTGATACTGACCGTGCTTCGTATAACAGCCGTGGAGCCTCTTTGATGGCCTTACCTACTTCTCTAAATTACAGTCGTTGTCGATTGCCTCTCACTCCAAATACGAGGTCGGAAGGAGGCAAGAGACTCTGGAAAAACACTTCAATACAATCAAAGAACTACGAAGAGTGAAGTGATCTCCCTCATGAAGCAGAAGTAAAGGTGCACCCTTCGAGAAGATCAGCTTGGACACAGTATTCCATACTGTGAGGCCTGGAAACGCGCATGCAACTGCTATCGCTCGCGGAATGAAAGGCTTTTACTACTTCGTTGGAGACTTCGGATTTAGCTTTGATCGCAGTGTCCAGCTTGATCGATGGGAGGTTGGGTCTGAGATACCCGTGAAAGTGCAAAGACCCCGGAGGAAGGATGCGAAGATGAAGGTCGCATGGAAAGATGGCGGGGAAGGCCTTTTGGAGTGGAGTGTCGTGGGGAAGGAACAACAGAAGTCCAGGTTGGTTGAGGAGCTGCAGGACTGAGAAAGGTGGGGTAGGAATTGCTGAGAGAGTGAGTGCTGGACAGTGAGAGCTGCGGGAGTCAGTGCATGTTTGAAGCTTGGATGTACTTGATTCAATAACAGAGAACAGCTTTTATCATCATACTTACTAAGTAATTAATTTGCAGACTGGCCTCAACAAGTTTTTTTGTGCTCTGCTTCTTTATGTTCATTGCTACTGCCAATTTATAGCAGTTTGAGCCTCCAATCGTCATACATGACAGTCGTAAAAGTCCTCCAGTACCGGGACGGCGGAGACCCTTCAATTGATTCGGTATGTTCTCACTGCATCCAGATCGTCAATTGTATCCTCTTGTACTCGTCGCCCAAGCTCTCAGGGTGAGTTTTGGATTGAGAATCTATTTTAGAACAGCAGAATTCATTGTCGACACAGCAAGCGAAACATTCAGTGACACAGTCCATTCATAGCTTTACGGCGGTAGATCTTACGCTCTCACCTCCACTTCAGCTACTCCACACTTGAAGCTTGACGAATTCCGTATTCTTTGGCGGTGTCCAGAAGCAGAAAGACGGCGGACCTTGTTTCTTAGAGGATCTCGTCGCAATCCCCACGCCGGCAGCAAACATCACACCCAATCTAAAATGGAATCTTCTTCGGTCTCCCCCGAGAGATACGTGACATGATCTACTCGGACCTCTCAGCGCCCCACCAAGTGTCACCAGCGAACCAAAGAACCGGTCACTTCGAACCAAAAGTTTGCACGAAGGTCCTCGTACTCAGCAAAGAAGTCCGCAATGAAGCTTTGCCGCACCTTTACACACACAATACCTACCATCAATACCTCGAGGCTCATCCACGCCACGGCATGTACCACGACCGCTATCCGTCCTCAGACAAGTCATACTACTTATCCCCTTACCTCCGCAAAGCTGGAGGCTTGATTACGAAAGCTCATGTTCACCTGGAACTTTCCCCGTGGGTCATCTGCTCTATCCACAACAATTCGCGTTTCAAAAGCTTGAAGTCGCTGTTGAAATACACATGCAGATCTCTGAATATAGTTTCCGAACTCAAGTCCCTGACCTGTCTGTGCACGTAGAACAAATGCAGCATCTATGGAACTCCTGGGACCAACTGGAGCTTGTCGGGGGCCGTGAGCGACGCGTCATGGAGACCACCATCTTGCTGATGAATTTTGCGAGGCTTGCAAATGAATCCCGAGCCTTCCCACTTGAAGTGCAGATAGTGGCCGGAGAGTCGGATTTTGTGGGGCCTACGGGGTTGCCTGCGACAGAGCATGCACTGATGTGGTCCGTTAGTTTTGAGAGAAATGGAATCCATTGGGAGGTGCAGCACCGTGGAATCCTAGCAGAGATGAGGAGGGAAGCGGTTAGGGGGGTTGGGCCCGTCTGAAATTTGGTGGGCAGAGTAGTCTGAAGTCGTGCTTTAGCAGACTCCTCCTTTGGGAATATTGGTTATTCTTCGTGCAAAGAGTTTGCTAATAGAAAAGCGTCGTTCGACGGATCGTATTTAAGTGCTAGTACCCATATTAGCAGTCGCGATTGACCTGAAAATAAATGCTAAAGACGGAAATCCCTTGTTCCTCGTTGCTCGTTGATTGCGAGACAGCGCCCGGTGTCGCACTGTGATTTGATTTTATGTTTGTCACTGGCCAAGAAAGCCACCCAGCCTCGTCATGAGCTTTTCCGGCTATACTTGGCGCGCCAATTGTTGTTGGCATTCAGGAACAGACGTAAGGCCAGACAGGGCATCCAAAGAACGCATCACTATCAAGTGTGAAAAATGTCCTGGCGCCACATAACTACGATGGCCAGAGGGCCTTGTATTGGAGGAAATTCTGAGATACTATATTAGCACCCATTCACGTTTGGAAAGATGCGCCTTTTTTCTTCTTCTTCTTCTTCTTCTTCGGTATAAGGAAGCTTGCAAGACGCACGAGCGAATGCGAGGGCCGATGATCCTAAAAGTCATCGCATACATTCAATGCGATAATTCATTCTGTCGCCATCAAAAGTCATCGCTTTTCGTTAGACCGTTAGTTCATCATCGTAATCACCATTTTTTTATATGCCGCGTTTCTTTTGAGCCCAACCCACCCATCTTCTGACGACCTCATCCACGTTCTTTAAGCCTTCTCGGCTGCTGTCAACTTCAAACCATTCTCGATGTTCCTTACCACAATTGTGACAGTTTCGTTTTACCCGTAATCCTGCAAGCTCCAGATGTATGAGTCGCTCGACTTTGTGAGCGTGCGGCACTTTCTGGGGAGTGGATAGCGAAGCTGGTATATCCGGTGTGCTGGGCCGTAGAGTGGAAGTCGGTATGTAGGGATAGAAGCGGATCAGCAATAGTTCGTAGCCACACTGACGAGTCCATTCATTCATCCGACGTTGTACGTTTGAGGCTCGTCCAATTTTCAATAGCAGCTTGGACTTCTTCGGGTCAGTGGCATGAGCCTGAAGGACTGCGCTCTTGCGACGCCCAGTTGGCGTAGAGGCTGATGTCTCTGAAAGCATCGACGATGTCGCTTGGAGCTCAGCATCGCTGATGGATGTATCAGTGAGCCAAAACATGTAGATGTAGCCTTCTTCATCATGTGAAGACACCGGCTTAGCAAGTTCGGCCAGTAGAACGGAAGTCGTTTGTGGAGAGTGGCCCTTGGGGATCAATGACAGAAGGTCTTGAGTTTGCGACGGAGGATCTCGTGCCACTTGTGGTCTGCCAGGAAGCGATACTGGCCTCTCTGGCCGGCTTGAACAAGAAGGCATGGGACTGCCCGCAGACGTCACCGTTATGGGCCGCTCTGTCCTTCGTTGGTTTGAGGAACTCGGTATCTGCGACATTTGCACGGTAGAGGGAAGTCTCGTATGCTCTGTAGGATTGTGCCCGCGCCCCTCGGTAGCTGTTCGCACGCGTGGTGGAGGCATTGGTTCTCTGTCCCCCGATCTGATACAGCAGAAGAGGCCAAAATTTGACTCCTCTTTTCTCTTGTGGGCTTTTCCCCTGCGCTTTTGCTTCCCACTGTGTACAGCAAGCAATGGACCGTCCATGTCCTGCCATTTCTGAGGTAGCGTCTCTTTCCTTGCAGGTCTTACCCGTGGCTTTCTCCGTTGTTTGCCTGAGGAATGTTCATCTTCTCCAATATCTACGACACCAAGTCGTTCGGCCAAGGTATCAATACTTGTCCGTTGTTGTAATAGTACAATGTTCGTGTGCCTGCCACCTTGATCCTCGGTTGCCAGGACGTTTGCCTGATCTTGGTGCTGCCAGCAGAAAAAAGCAGCTGCTCCGTCATGATCTTCGTCACCTTCCTCGAGCACGGCTACTACTCCATTCTTGGATGTTCGATTCACACTTGGCGATGCTTGAGGAGAGGCTGCCAGGGGCCGTCGGCAGGGCCGGCCGCTGGCAGTGATCCCCTTGCATGTCGTGGCAGGGTTCTTCGAGTCTGATCTAGGGATCAGAGACTCGGGCGTGTAAGGTATGAAGGGCATAGCTGGGTCTGGAGGTAGAGAGTAGAGCAAATGGACTCGACGTTGCACGGCCTAGAAAGGTGAGGGTTTTGAGTACAAAGAATCAATGATAGAATCGAACGATGGCAGTGCTTGTTGCGGACAGACATATCTCATAACATGTCATACATGGTTTGGTCATAAACAATGTAGCAACACTTGTGGTGAGGAAAGAAGTCTACAAAGAGTGGTAGAGGTGGTGGCTGGGGTTTCAGCTAGACGCGCTAGACGCGCGATCACGTGAGAGCTTCCAATGTATAGGCCGCGAGCTCCCGGAATTTGCCGAAAATCAAGTTATCTGGTGTGCAGGATGAGCCTTTGTGTCTAGTAACGTGCTTTGTTCTCGTAAACGCAGCACACAGAACAGAGAGTGCTCCAACACTTCCATTGTGCCAAAGTAGAAGCCCGTGCATTCGAGTTACTACCGTTGATGCTCGGACATTACGAACACCCAACTCTCTATTGCCTTGTATATGGCCATGTATACGTCTCCAAGAAAGAATCCACATCGGGAAACCATGTCAGAGCTTAAAACAGTATTGAAAAAGGTGCAAAACCGGCAGACAACACCCGTAGTTATGACACAACTTCCTTCATGTAAGTGATACATTCAGTAATTGGATAGCCTGAGGATAAATTTTGGCTTCTGACAGGCTTAACGAGGAGCTCTGACTCGTGTTGTACACGATGTAACACAATCTTTGGGATCACTTTACGCTACCCTCTTGGTTGGTCTACCTGAACACAATCAAAGACCCCACGTTGTACAGGTATATCTTCCTCCGGTAGTACTCTCTATCTACGCGGTCTGGAAAGACTTCGTCCAAGACTCGAGACCATGAGAAAGCAGGCTTCCCGCAACCGTGCGAAGCCCATGAGCCTTGCAAATGCTCTCCTGCTTTCTGAGCTTGCATCATGTGACGACAAATACGTCGCAACACTACCCTTCGATCCGACCACATTGACCCACTACGAAGCCGGAATGACACCACTTGAACAAACCAAAAAGCGATGGGAATGGTACTCTGAAGCTCAAAATCTGGATCCAAAGCTGGGCACGTTCGGCTATCTTCCGCCTGAGGTGCGCAAAAAGGTTCTAAAATATGTTGTTGGCAATGATGATAGAGACGAGGCCGAGAACGGTGACAAAATGCTAGATCGGCAGCAGATTTCGGGCACCGTATACCAGTGGCAAATACAATGCCGAGCTCATCCAAATTTCCATTTGGGCGACGATGTTTTTAGACTGCACGCATGTTCCAATTGCTTTGTGGAAAATTGCCTCTGCTTGGAGTCTTCCTTTCCTCTACGATCGGCCTCGACACAGCTAAGAGACGAATTTGACCAAGTCTTCCTATCACAAAATATTTTCAAATTTACCTCTCCGAGCAGGCTCCATCAATTTGTGGAGCAGCTATCGCCATTTCAGCAAGCTCAGCTTCGGCGTATTATACTTCAACCATTCACATGGCGAGCCTATTTTCAGCCAAGTCTAGAACAGGAGAACTTGGAGTGGCGGCAGATTTGCGGAGAGCTTCCTACGACACTACAATCTGTGCTGTTCGTGATTTTTGAATTGGGTAAGCGCGCACAGAATCTCTCATACCCATGGAGGGGTGGTGGCTGGGGTAGAGGAGGTAGATTCGCGGGATATCAGGATCGTGCTAAGATAAGGGATACCCCGGAGGTGGTCGATTTGTTGAGGACCCTCAAAAAGCAGATAGAGCGCTGCGCACCAAAGGCCTGTATCTCGATCGCTTGCTGTGAATTTGAAGAAGCAGAGCAGAAAATACTCCGTGCTTTGTTCGATGAAGCCAGCTAGGGATTCAGGAACTCTGTCAGAGGTCTGGCGCAATGTGGAGCTGGTCTTCTGTAGGTACGAAACTGACCTGAGTTTCCAAAATAAGAGATAGCTGGTCTTGGATAGCATGCAAAACCGCGTTCATAGTTTGCCAACAAAGGCGCGGAATTTGTTATGTACAATGATCTCGATCGTGAATCTGCCCCTGGGCCGATGGTGGTACGATATAGTCAGTCTACATTCAATCAGATACCTTGACCTGAAGGGAACCATTCCCCATCTGCAGACACCAAACACCGGTATTTAGCTCTTGAGCATAACTTCGAGTCCTAACCTCGGTTCCGAGAGATGTATCATCCCCAATAACGCGTTCGGCAATGCCAAAGTCCCCTATTTGACCCACCACGCCGGATCTTTTCCGACAGCAAGGACGTTCTCGGGCTTAAGGTCCCGATGGCTCGAATTGTTCAGATGCATTATCCGCAATCTCTTTAGCAACTGCATTACGATTATTTTGATCTGGATGTCGGTTTATTGATTGACCTATATGCTGCTGCAGATCACCAAGAGAAAATTACTTCATTGCTAGGAAGATGTGTTGGCTGCTTTCAAACCAGCCAAAGGATGTGACGAAAGTCACCTCGTATTTCGACATTTTGATCATGGCAGCCAGCTCTTTATTGAAGTCCACCTTGTAATGGGAATAATATTTCCCTTCCATATAGCTTTAACAGGCCTCTCCGCACCATTGTCTTCGACTTCGAGCCTGACGGTGCCAGATCATCCATTTCCCAGCTCGTACGTTCGTTGCCATCTCTTCACAAACCGAAATCTTGTCAAACCCCTAGAGCGATTGGATTGGTGTATTTGTGCTGCGCGACATTCCCTTGAATCTCTGCACTGAGTATGAAATGTTCAAGAAGATCGAGTGAGGCATCCATGGCAGCCTTGGACGCACAGAGTTCAAGTCCAGGGCTAATCGCATCGAGGGGATATTTGCTTCGGCTGAGCCGCGGGCTTTGCACCCTAGCTTAACGGCGCCTCGTGGTAAGGGCGGCGTCAGGGCACTATCTGACATCAGTCCTGATGTACGGAGTACGTTTCGAGAGAGACGTATCTGAGAGCTTGGAGTTCATAAAGTATGTTTTCCATTCTAGCGCTTTTACTTTTGGCGCCTTGGCGCCTTGGTGGGGAGATCTGACATGTAAGTTAGCGTATTCAAAATCAATGCGAAAGCTTGGCAATGTCGATCACTGTAACACACACCCGTTTTACTAGTAAATTATATGAAATCGTATTAAATATCTTTATCACCGCTTTTACACCGTAATAGGTAGAATTAAAGCCGCTAAGACGTCTATATATACTAATCTAGGTATAGTAGCTTCTTCCTACTCTTAAGTCTTACCGTCTACCCTCCCGTACCGCCGTCGCTATAGTTAAGCGTATAATCGATAATAATAGTAAATATAAGGTATCTATACTTCTGCAGAGCCATTGGAAGCCTGGTATTATTACCGTTAAGACGTACTACTATATAAGTACTACGTATCGTTAAATATCTTAAGCGAGTAGGCTATAGGTAGAGCCAGCCTCTTCGCTCTACATATAGGGCTATATAGTATTATTTTCAGCTACTGGGCCCTACTCTAATAGGTCGGTAAAGCCTACACGCCGCTACCCTACTGTCGAGCGAGAAAGATCGCGCGGCGGTGGCGACTGCTCAGTAGCAGAGTTGGAGCGAGAGAGATCGCGCGGCGGTAGCGACTACTCAGTAGCAGAGTTAAAGCAAGTAGGACGTTAAGGACGTCGTTAAGGTATAGTAAGTAAGGCTATAAATAAGATCGAGTAGAATAAGGCTATATATATATCTATAGGCAGGATATAAAGATGTTTAATACGATTTCATGCAATTTGCTAGTAAAACGGGTGTGTGTTGCAGTGATCGACATTGCCAAGCTTTCGCATTGATTTTGAATACGCTAAAGGCTGAAGTGGACCCTGAGATCCTGCCCCCCGCAATGGGACCTGCCACGCTCGCATCTCCATTTTGTTGACTTCCTCTTGCTTGCGACACTTGCATTGTCTTCATACTCTCTCTCAACGATCAACGAATCTTCAGCGCGACTCCATAAGCTGGGAGTCAACTCTGAACCAGTCTCGAGCATTGTTCTCTTGTGGATACAATAATATACCTACTGAGTTTTCTCCGCATCTAGTAAACCTCTCCGTGTAAGCAAACTCAACAAAGGAAGGAGCAACTGCTCAGGGACTAAGACTGCATCTATTGTTATTCTCAACTCTGCCGCAATGTTCAAGATTTTCTCAGGCGCAGAGAAGTCACCAAGTTCCCCCAATCGCTCAAGGACACTAGCACATCTACATTCCTCAGATCATGATGCGGTTGCCACGTCAGCTTCAACGACAACAGTCAATGGCCTTCAATTTGACTTCATTTTACCAAGTCTAGTCCCAATACAGTCTTCGCGCCAGAACGAGGCCGCCATAGGACCCACTGGACCAACCAAGTCTCACCAGCGGACCCTCACCGAAGTTTCAAGGTCGACCCAAAACCTTCCTCCCTTGATCACACGACCATCCGAGTCTAGACCAGCCCCCCCATCAAATATATCAGGCATCACACCGTTCAACCCAGCCACTCCGTTCGACGAATTCCAAGTCTCACTAGAACAATCACGCCAGTCATTGCCCACGAGATCCAACCAACCGTCACTGTTCACAAGAGACAACACTGCACAAGGTAAGGCACAAGAGAAGGTTGAAAAGTTGGCAGACTGGTTCAAGGGGGAGTCTCGACCCATAAGCATTGGCATCACACCATCTGCTATAAAAGAAAAGGCGGACCCCCTAGACATACCTGCAGTGTGCTCGGATCTTCGCCCCACAAGTCTTATCCAACGACGGTTGACTACCCAGTCCTTGTCAAAGTCTGCCATGGCAAGCAGGTTCTCTTTCTTTAATAGCAAGGCCTCGCTAGCGAAGCCTACGCCACAATCGATCGATGTTCATGATGATCTCCTGGATGGGGACCTCACTACCGCCCTATTCCCGAATGGACCAGCAGATCCATCTTCGTCTGCCGCCTTCAAAGATTTGCAACAACAGGCTGAAACCTTGCTTCTAAGATTACAGACAGCCTACAGAGAACGAACCATGTCACTACACGAGATGAGCTCGGAGAAGGCAGCCGTTGCGGAGGAAGCTGAAGGTGCAGAGACACGGGCGCGGTATCTTAAAATACAGCTGGATGACATGTCAGTCAAGCTTGCGGAGCAAGATGAGGCAATGATGAACCTTGTCGACGAATTAGCTCAAGGAAAGCTTGCGCGACGAGAAGAGGAGGAAGCAAGAAAGAGGACAATCAGGCTTGTGGATCACCACCAGACTCCAAGAGCTGGCCGCAAGCGCACCAGCTGCTCAAGCACAGTCAGCGACTCGGGCTTTGAGTCTGAAGACGATATTTCAGCCGAGAGCGTCTTCTCGAGAAGGAACGGCGCACATTCGCCGACGATGTCAATGTCGAGCGTGTCGACGACCAGCTCGCCTGAGACGTACCACACTATCGATCTCCAGTTGCCTAGATCAACGCCACAAGCCGCGCGTTTACGAGTGCCATCGAGCCAGACGATTGTTAAGGGCCAGCCACCGTTTTACCAACACAACATACCCGAAGGAATCGCACAATCAAGTTGCCCAAATTGCGAAGGCGTGAGAGCATCAGAGGCATGGAGCGTGGTCAGTGTCCTCAAAGAAGAGAACACTGGCTTGAAGCATCGCGTCGGAGATTTAGAAGGGGCACTGGATGGATGCTTGGACGTGGTGGGCAGATTGAGCTGATGGACGAGAATATTCTTAAACGAGCGAGCTTTGGATCCATGGGTGACGCATTGCTTGGACATGGCTTCTCTGCTTTCGATGCTGATCAGTCTTGGCTTTGCGGTTTGGGTAATGGCGACGAAGGAAACAGATTTATGGCTGCTTTTGCAAAGCATCCTCACCGTTTATAATGGCTTGGTCAAGCGCTGACACAAGTCTACTTTCAAAATTCAATATAGAGCATCTTCAAAGTATAGACGAGACGCGTTGAGCGATTGGGCCTTTGAAAATGAGTCCCTGCTGTGCCTGCTTTCGACTATTTCCCCTGTTGTACTGTCTATGGGGTCGTTACCCATGTCTCACGAGTATATTGCTCCTGAGGCCTTCCCATGACCGAGGACATCCGTTGTGTAACCTAAAAGCTATAGGAAAATCGAGCATGATCTCGTACTGTGAACACTAATAACGATCACGATACCCACCTAATCCCGATATCAAAATGACTTAATCATTTCGAATATGTCCAGCAATACGATTGGTCCTGCCATCAAGGACGCGGTCATCGATTTATCTCATGGTCTTGTTTTCCCGCTCTCGTCTCTGGAGGTAGAGGTCTCTGAGTATGAACGCTTCCTTGAGTGGACAGGCAGCGTGGATTTGAAGCAATAATAGGGGTACAGCATGCTAGAGTAGCAGCGACGTTACTCTATTTTTATTTTATTTTATCAGTATGATAGCGAGTTGCTTTTATCAGCACACGACGTCATGTTATGCATGCGCACAGCTGCAGGTCCTCGTACAACAAGCCAATTGGCATCCACCCACTTTCATTCCTGTGGCCTCTCTCCATGGTGGTGGTACTCTTCCCTCATTAACGGTCCATAGCCATCGCTGTCAGCCTCATACGTGTACGTTGACACGGCTTTCCAAGGCTCTTCACCGTTTCCAAGAGTGGTCTTCATGACGGTGATTTTCTCGAACGCCACGCCCATCTTGACGGAGTTGAGCTCACGGATCCAATTGCGGACTACCTGTCCAGTACGGCGTTCACTATCCCTATTTGACTCCATGCTTCTGGCACAGTGCTGGGCGATAACGGCAGTGAGACGGCGAAGGTTGCGAAATCTAGCTAATGGATTTTTTGCTCCAGGAGTATACAAGTCTAGTTGTGGAAAAGCCTGAGAGGCAATGAGCTGCTTTGGGATCTGAAGAGCTGTCAGTCGGACGCTTCTTTCATCAATCCAGAATTGATGCAAGGGTAAACCTACGTGATATCTCTCCGGGTTTATGTCAACCGTCAAATCCGTGAGATGCGGAAAGATTCGTACAATCACCGGATCATACAATTGCAGAATCAACCAGTTCTTACGCTCATTTCGAGGATTCTCGCCCTCTGAGAAGACTCCCATCTGCAGTTTCCGGAGCGTGGAGCGGTGCTTGGCGATCGCTAGAACGCAAAGGCCTTCAACTTGACACCTGAATTCTAGGGTTTCCATATTTCGCAGTCCATTCACGAAGTCGCAGAGCCACTTGCTCCTTACGTCTGCTGGCTTTGAGCCTTCAAAGTGTCCATTCGTGGCGAAATGCCGCAGTTGTGGAAGCTTGCTGACGGGAATCGTCTTCATGAACCTGTCAATAGGCACGTCCCATAACTCCAAGTGGGTTAAACTGTTCAGGTTCCAACCAAAGGGTACTGCAGCCGCTGAATGCGGCCACGAATAATTCTCCAGCACGAATTCCTTCATAGGAGGAAGATGTTCGGACCCGGCTAGATCCATAAGTTCCATGAGCTTGCCTGCTACCACGTGAACCTTCTGCAAATCAGGGTGACCTCTGAGGAATCTGACGAAGTAGCCTTTTACCACGTGGGCCTTGATCACAAGTTCCCAGTGGTCCAAGCCCAGCTTACTTCCACTGTCGATTATCTACCGAGAATCTCAGAATTAGTATTGTCATTCAGTGACAGCGGTGGGATCACAAAAACGTTTCAGATCGAAAGGACTGCGAGGATATTCTTTTCGTTTCCGAGATATATCTCGTAGGCTCTATCTGCGGCAATAGTAAGATGTGTTTGACTTGAGGAAGACGTACCTTGCAGGAGACTAGTCGAGGTACGGGATTTGTGGCGAGCGGAGCTATATGCTGGGATGCTATGTCAAGCCCTTCGAGAGAGAACTTTACACCTCCGAACTTCTTGAGAAGCTTCTCAAAAACCAAGATCCGAGCTGAGGGATGGTCGAAGACATCGTTGTCTTTCTCCCAGTACGACCACCTACGTTGAAATATCAGCATTATAGACCTTCCATGCAGTCAATCAAAAATATAGAGAGGTGATGCGGGACCAGAATTCGAGTCAGCCGCAGTCAACTGTGTGCCTACTCACGTAATATGTTGAATATTCCTCATGGATTCCAGAACACCTATAACTGCATGCCAGTCCAGCTCTCTATCGATGACAACCTCCTTTATATGCTGGCGAATGTCTTGAGCCACTTGAAGCTGGGCACTCCAGGAGTTCTGCGGCGATTCACTCCTGACCACGTTGTTCCGATGCTTGGGCCATGCCAAGGAAACGCGAGCGTTCTGCACCTCAACTACGATATCAGTGCTGGGGGCCTCGCTCGTCAGCACCTGGCCCTTCCTCAGATCGTGTGTGCCTCCGACGGTGTGTACTCGTACGCCATTCCAGCCCAGACATTCTATCTGCACCTTCGTCTTGGCTGGGTGATTGGCATGGATATAGGTAGCCTTGAGATGGGCTCGAGAAACTGTCTTGTTGGTAGAGAGTTGGTGGTGTGAGGAAGTCCTAGATCGACCGATAAGTGTGGGGTTTCCGTCCATGGACAATTCGAGCGTTTGACCCTGATGCCCGATATATTGTGCCTTGTCTGCGAAGTATGAAAGCAGGCTAGATGTCAATACCATGCGGCGATACATGATAGGTACGACTGAGTCGTCCATTTGTTTTGAGACAAGACGTAGGTTTGGTAGCCTCGTGGGCCATGATGTGTGGACTTGCTCCGCTATCATGCAAAGTATCTCCGATGGTAAAACCCCGTTGATCGCTGGTTGAATTTTCATCTTGCGTGGAACCACCAATATGATACTCGCAGCGGTGTGTGAGAGGCTCTATGTCTGTAACAGTAAGCTAGAATCTTACGAAGATATGCATTGATCTGTGTCAAGGTAAATTGAGTGATGAGCTTAAGTGACGGAGCCAGTGTCGACGCCCTTTAGCAGCGAAGCCAACACAAGCCACGGGATGGAGATGTTACCAGGTCTGAAGCCAATGACTGATGATTTTAGATGCTTTGAGAAAATCTCTTTCGGTCTGGTCAAGAGTCAGATGAAATTGTGGGTGCACAATGTTTGAGCTAGATGAGGATTCTCGAAAGGGTCTTGGGGCCACGAGACCCGCCACGAGACCAATCGTACCTACAAGCAGCACGGAACCACTCGCCGCTGAGGCTGAGCCTCACGTCGAAATATCATGCATTCCTATACCATTCTAATTGCAACACGCTTTGTATAGAAGCGCGTCTGGCGTTGAATTGCTATGAGAGTGTATTTAGTCTTGCATCGTGCAGAACATGCAACGGGTGGTTGGGTCAGGACTACTTCACGGCAAAGAATCGATGCCAAAGACCGTAGAATTGCTTCGACATTAAAGATAGCTGTGATAACGTCTTGCTTCCCTCAAGCTGCACGACCACTGTAGTCAGAAGCTCTAACGGGAATGTAGGTTTCGTGGCGGTTGCCATAGATGGCGGAGATACGGCGTTGGTGAAAGCGATAGTTGGATTCATCGCTATGGGGGTCGACTGAATGCAGATTGACGAGGGTGATGTCCTAAAACACAAAGAGGTGCTACTAATGCCGTGTATACTCGATTTATCGATGACTTTCTCTGAGGAGAAGTGGACCCGCAAGCTGGACTACACTTATTACAACATTTCATAAAAATTTGGCTTCGCACTTGCTATCACCGATCGTTCCCTTACTTCCTCATGTCGATCTTGACAGTGATGACGGGAAAAACAAGGTGTTTAATGTACTCATGTAAAACAGTGAATTTGTGTAGATTTGAAATTGTGGGCTGCGTCAGCAGCAAGTTAGCCCATTTTAATTAGCATGCTTACTTACGTCATTCGTAACTCACTACAGCTGGTGTTGGGCACCGAAGATGGAGATAACCGCAAGTGCTTGCTGGGTATCGCCGATTTTGACAAGATGTTTATCACAGTCCTCAACATCCAACATATTTAGCAGAAGTGTAGATGAAGAATGCCGTGACATTGCCCCCGATATTCCGCCAGTTTGAGAAATCCGTGGAGATCTCCATATCAGACATGACCGCCTCTTCTCATGATTTCAGCTGTCTAGAAGACTGCCTCGTCTTTCAAAAGATGACCGAATGTAGAAGAGCTTTGGAATCTGACTGAACGTGACTCCAGCACAGTGGGTCCATCGTCATCATCAGAAGTAGCTCGGTCATAGATGACATTGATCCCCACACACTCAAAAACGGCTCCAACCTTGGCAGATCTAACGGATGCGAGCCATGCACCTGCGGTCACGTCGACCAATCGATACGAATTATGGTCGAGCTTGAAGATATTTTCGGGCTTGGTCATGTAATCGCGTTCAAAGACGTTGTCGATCTTCAGAGGCACACGGAATGCTGTCTTACAGAATACTGCCAGCCTTCGAAGATTGCGGAACCCCGCAAGCGCCATAATTATTGGATATGACCCAATATTCACATCAATCCCTAGCTGCATGAGATTGGGGCATGAAATGCCCACAGCCTTGAGACAATTAGTAGAGAGCTCATGCCACTTGGTCTTGGCTTGGTCTTTGTGACCTCGAAGCCTCAAACAGCGCAGGGTCGGACCGTGGCTGTGGATTGCGAAGAGTATTCGGTCCATATTGAAGCGAGCCTCCAAGTCTAACCTTACTAATCCACTGATCTTATTCAGGAGGTTGCAGAGTAAGTCTATAGTTTTGTGTACGTTTGGGTTCTTGCATCCGTCCCTCATCACCAGAGTTCGGACTTGTGTCAGTGACTCAGGGGGTACAGAGAACAGGAATCTTCCGATGTCGATCTCGAAAAGCTCAAGATGTGTTATGCATTTCCAATCAAAGAAGCTGGCGGCTTTTCTGGGTGAGAATTGCCAAGCCATGGTCCGTATGACAAGTTTTTGGATAGGCGATAAGCGCTCATTGTCCATAATGTCCGTTTCTTCGAGTATTGGGATTTTGCCGCCCTCAAGATGGAGAGTCTTCAGGCCCGCTCTCGAAAGGATCATCATTTTCAAAGCCTTAAGATTCTGAGGCGAGGCATTCCAGTAGACAATTTTGAGGGAAGCGAGTTGATGAGCCGGTAGCGTGGCGATACGGCCCTTGTTGAGTGAGGTTGCATCAAGTCCCTCGATATGAAGGCGTATGTTGGGTAAGATATCGCTTATTCTTGTAATTGCGGCGTCGATAGAGTGATACTCGCTCGAAAGTTGATCTTGGCACCAGTAGGACCACCTAAAAAGATTAGCTGTGTCAGCTATTTGAGTTGGATTTTGAGGAGACTTACGTTATATCCTTGAGGTTCTTCGAAGATACCAGAGGTATCGTCAAAGACTCCCAATGAAGCGCCCTCTTGACGTAGATGTGCTGCGCGTAATCGCTCAAGTGATGTTGATTGGTCGACCAACTCGCCTGATGGGGCTTGAGCGCAAATTCTTGCACCATCGCATCGCTCAAGGCAACAGTTCTAAACATGATGCCTGTTATGATAGCGTAGAATTGAGGCGATACGAGGCGCATGGGTGGTAGACAGCCTGGTCCATCTTGGAGAATCTCGAAGATCAAATGTAGGATATCGGGTGGGAGTTTCGAAGCAGGCCGATGAGCCGTTCCCACAGCGAGCTTCGCCAAGCTCATAGGTGGATATGCTTTGGTAGCCTGGTCCATCTGTGATAATCCGTATTGCGCTGGCAATAGTGGGTAGATCTTGAAGTTGACTTGGGTGTTCTGACACAAGGTGGTACGGATGCGAACGGAACGTGGTTTGTCAAACTTTGATCGATAAACTGGTTGAGACCTGTGTATCCTCGCGTGTCACAAGACTAGTGTCGGCTCTTTGATACTGTTTGTCACTTGCCCTCAACACTTGTCCTCCAGAACAGATACCGCTATCAATACCTCAGTTTCTCTTCGGGCTCTCCCGAACTTTAGAGTTCGGAGAGAGCATCTTTCATCCACACAAAACGTTGGATTGAGTGTCGTGCGTTCTGCTGCTGAAATGTGTGTTGATAACCTGCATACGTTTCTTTGTCCGATATTACAAGGTGCATATCGTCGTTACTCTCTCGGTACCGTTTCTTTGTCTAGGAAGTCCTCATTTGGGGCCAAAGCTACCTTGATTTCTAGAGAAATCAAATCATTGATTTCAACACTGGGTCACTTGATGTAATGGATCATGAGCCAAGGAGCTCTGACCGCTTCCAGTACCATTGAATACTCTCAGGTTCAGACTATTCAGAGTAAGAATGGCTGGATTCTCAGCAGACGGCACTGGTGTCGACCTTCCGAAGCGAAAAGGTCACGGGAATTCCTCCAGCTGGAAGCGAGACTTTGAGTGGAACTCGCAAGGCAAAGACTCCGTCATCCGATACTCCAGTAACACAGATATACCAACATTCATCACTTTTCCATTGACACAAGTCAATCGTTGTGCAATGTCGAAGAAATCAAACTCTTCTTTTTCTTCGTCATTTGCTCATACAAATCGTGTTTGACACTGCCTGGACTTCAGAAACTTCCCTTAGCCTACTATCTTCGCATAATCTTGACATATCATCTCGGTGTAACGTCTGAGGCTCTTGTCGAAGATTAGGACATTTTCACAACTCTCGCTTCGATCGTTAGCTGTTGGTGTTGAGAGATCGCAGAACTTTATATTCCGCCTCACTAAAATGCATTTCCACTGGCCGCTAAGGTCGCCTCCGAAATTTATCTTGGAGGAAGTCAACAACGAGAGTGATCCAGAGCAGAAGCGCCGGTCATTCTCTGATCGTGTAAAGCGCATGGTCCACGTAGAAAAGAAGGTATGAGTCGTCAACTTCCCCGGTTACATATTTATGTTGACGATTGCAGGTGCGATCGGCGAGCGCACAGTCGATGGAGACGCCGGCAAGGAACGCCTTCGCGAAATATGGAAATTTTTTCAAACGTGCTTCTAAGAAGAGCACAGAAGTATGATCTCCTTGTCAAGTGAGTTCTTTGTATCTGAGGCCGACCTCTAACGTGGAGCAGGCAAAGGAGAGCCAATCAGAGCGGAAGGCTTCGAGAACGTCCACTGAAAACTCTGCCACCGTCTTAGCGGGGCATCAGCTTTCGCCCCTGACGCAGTCTGTGTCTCCTCTTTCCAGAACAGAGCCTGTGATACCAGCGGGGAGTAAGGGTATTGAGGACATCCAGACAGTTCCCTATATCAGCGTTTCGGTGCTTCAGTCGTCGCATAGGCCTCGTCGGCTCCCCACCCCTGGAGCGCCAGCGTACTTTGGTGAGCCATATCCGAAGATACTGAGATTGATCTTGAGCTGACGATCTGCAGACATCCAAGTGCCAAAATCCTCGAGCGGAACAAATGTTTTGACAATTCCTCCCAGGAGACAGGGGCAGTCTTTCGCGGATGAGTCCGATAGTACTTGGATAGATCCACCAAAAATTCAGGCGACAACAGGGTCGCTTTCAACATTGGTATCCCTTGATGTAGAAGGGGTGCATCAAGAAGATATGCTCGTCGCCTTCCGAGGACGTAGTAGCTACAGGATAGCCAGTGGTTCTGTCTCAACATCTCTCACATTTCCAAAGGCCGGAAGCACGGAGGCGGAGCAGCCCAAGGTCCATTTGGGCGACAAGGAACAGAAGTGCCAGGACAAACATGTCCAGCCAATCACCAAAAAAGAGCCTAGGTCAGTCAGCTCAAGATTGGAGGATGATGATGACAGTAACGCGGCCGGTACTTTAGTTATCGTCGGCTTCATCGCTCTTAGCGCACTCATTATTATCCTCATGGCGATTGCCAACATTCTCGGCGGATTTGCTGGAAATAGAAACGGGGAAACCGGAATGAGCAAGGGTTTTGAGGTGATGATCGCCTTCACCCTTGATAGTTGGCCATTACAGATGCAGCAGCTTGAAGTTGGGCACATAACCAGTCAGACTGCGACTATAGACTCAGACGATACAGCTGTTACGGTAGCAATCCTGGAGGGCGTTCTTGACGGGACCAGGCTTGAATCTGAGACCCATGAAGGGGAGCTCAACTCTTGTGCGCCGAGTGGAAAGTGGAATTCTAGTAGGCTATCCAATCGAGATGAGGGGAGATATTTGCATCAGCCAGGTGCCAGGGCAGCGGATGGTCAACTACCCGCAGAGATCGCTATCGAGGCCTCAAAAAACGAGCTCTCGAATTCTTCACTACGTTCAGCAAAGCCAGGCAGCTTGGCAGATGCGTCGCAGAGTGCGTCAGCGGACACGGCACCCGCGGACGCAGCACTATCCGAGACCAGCAACATAATCGACCATCATTGTACACGGAAAGAGGCTTCACTATTGGAAAAATCGCCCGGTCACGAAGGGCGAGATTTCAATGCGCTGCTCCATCGTGAGCAGCATGAGACTTCTTACCGTGAATGGGAACCCATTGACTGGCCCAATTCGGCCGCTTCCGCGCTCCAAACCAGGAATGCAGAGCCCATGGTGCTTGGACTTGCTTCCAAAGTTGACATGGTGGTTTGCGCTCGCTCTAAGCTACCTCCAGCTGCAGCCCCAGAAGTAGGCCAGTTCAAAAAGCCAGCTGTGAAGCTCGATGGCGGAGAGCTAGTATGCAAACGAGAGATGACAGGAGCTTCTAGTCTGACCAAGGTTCCAAGAGAGTGGATGAGGCAGGATGATTTTATACGTGCTTGAAAGGATGTCTTGTCGGTAGCAAACCGTTTGTAATAGACAGCGATGTGAACAAGCCGAGCAAGCATAAAGGAAAGGTATTTCGGAGAGGACCATGCTAGCTTGATCCGGGTTTCCACTCTTACGGGTCCAACAATGAGCGTCTACCGCTACGAGTAGCCACCAGAAAAAACACTTCAACTTCAAATACCTCTAGATCTATAACAGTTGCTTTTACAGTTTCACTTTTGCTGAACGGCTTACAGGCTAGGAGTTTTTCCCCAGGTTTATCATAGATTTCATCATCTTAAATCCTCTCGTTGTTGAGTTATCGAGGTTCTTGCGAGGTCGGTAATTCTGGCGCCGCCTCCCTCTAAAACCACGTTCTGAGTTGCGATTCGCTTCATGTTTCTACAGAAATGAAGCGTGGAAATGCACATAGCTAGCTCTGAATCTTGGCTTGAAAGCGTGTTCACCCATAACGCGGAGGTGCACGTGGCCTAGTTCTTGGGCGTTGTTTTGGACAATGCCAATACATCGGCCAGCATCTCGAGTGGAACTCCTACACTTCCACTTTAAGACGTAGAAAAACGTGCCGATTTAACAATAAGCCAACTGGATCTCGAGAACTCGGCTTGACTTCTTTGGTTTTGCAGCAGTCCCTGTGTAGGCTGGGATGCACATGTATCATGCGGGATGTCCTGGGAGCGCACATTTGGGGGGAGCGCACAGTTCGCTAAGGTGCCAGCGCACGATTCGGGATGCCAAGCCATTTAGATTTGTATGGGGTTCACACCAAGATCTAAGTAGCTATCTATCGACTATATTGCCGTCGCCACCATGAACACCAAGCGCGGTATATCGCTGTTATATATATAGCTGTCGCTTTCCACCCTATTTATCACTCCTAAACGTCGCTGTCGCTCTTCCACCCCAGTATTCCGCCCCATACTACTGGCTGAACTCATTCAAAAACGCCGCGTTGATAATTGTTTGCTCCTGCGACTCCCGCTCGTCAATATCTATGGCGGCGATGAGGTTGTTCTTGGCGAGAGGTGCTGCTGAGGTATCCCGTCTATTACTCTTTGAACTCTTGATGTATTTTCGGGATCGAGGTCGGGATAAGGTACCTATGGAGGCATGGCGGGGCGGGATGGCGACAGTGGGATAAGGGTAACAGTACGGGCGATAGTAAGGGCGATAGTAAGGGCGATAGTAAGGGCGATAGTGAGGTGTAGGAAGGATAGAGATAGGAGGTTAAAAACGAGTATGTATGCAGAGCAATTGGCGGTCAGTAATAGCGGCGATGGTAGGGTATAGATAGCTACTTAGATCTTGGTGTGAGCCCCATACAAATCTAAGTACCGAATCGTGCGCTCCCATCTAAGCGAACTGTGCGCTCCCCCCAAATGTGCGCTCCCAGGACATCCCGTGTATCATGTGAGAAAGCACATCAATTGGATCAATAAATATGATTTGACAGAAGATTTTTGAAGTTCTTGCCTTAGTAAACGAGAGAAATACGCGAATGCCGCCGACGATCTTCACCCCTCTCAGGGCCACGACCTCCACCTCCAGCATCTCCCTACAATCAGTATAAAAGATCACGCCCTCTCTCTACAGCCTCAATACCACCTCCTCCTTCTCCCACATCTCAGCCTCATAATTCGCTTTCGTGGTCTTCCTCGTCCCCTTCTTTTCCGCAAGCTTCTTTGCCAAATCAATGAGCATAGTCTCCATTGACGCTCAGCGGTCTCGTAGGAACAATCTCGCATATGCAAAAAAAGAGGCTGATTTCTGCGCATAATTTGTAATTGTGGAGCAAGACAGTATTGAATACTCTGGCAGTAGCATGTTGAGGGTCGGCCAGGTGTTTGTGCGGCGTGGCTTGACACAAGAGGGACCCCTCAAATTTCCTCCTGAGAGATAGTGGAGAAGTGTTCCATATAGCACTACGTCACTTGTTTGACCGGCTGTAACACGGGTTCGGCCTTCACTATCTCTTTACAGTGACACTTTCCATGGCGTTTCAGCCTTGCTAATATAAATATCCAAAGACCTACCTTCTCACCGACCTCTTTACATTCCCCAATCTTCTCCAATCTCCATCAGTATCGTGATATCGTCCTTCCGACGTCATCGATATTGTCTGTTCGCGAACGTGTAGACCTCATGGCATCATACTACAACCGTGTCAAATAAACATTCCCTAGGCCGAACACATACCGCGAAAGCTTTTCTTTGCCTAAAATACTACTCCTCTCTCCGCGTCTCACACCCTCGACTTCCACGGACTCTTCCAAACGCGGCTATCCGTACATTATCGTTGTCGATATCTCAAGGTTGCACGGCCATGGTGTGGTTTAAAGACGCCATGCGGGGCTCTAAGCCCAAAGTCCTGAGCAAGCAGACGGGTGTACGGCTCTGCAATGAAGGGGAGTGGTACTTCAAGCGATTTAGAAACACTCTGTATAGGGAGCATGAGGTATGGTCTTCAAAGTCTTAATTTGTAGCTACATGCACTCATATATATAGGATGATCTCTCTTTCTCAGAGCCAGAAAACTCTCTGACGAGAAGTGTGTTGAATGTTCCTATGGCTTACTTTGAGAAGGCTTTTGCTATCAGCAGCAGGGTACGTACCGACGTTATTGGCAAAAATGGTCTCCAGGTGCTAATGACTGCTCTCAAGCAGGACACTCAGCGAGAACACCATTCAGTCTTCTCAGAGCCAGAAACAAATATACCCCTGAGCAATTTGAGCGAGTCTGAGATATCTTCCAAGGCCTCAGCAGAGGGCGACGGCTTCCATGGTGCAAGTGCTCCATTAAAAGTGGCAGTTGAGCCTACAAACAACTGTAGTGCTCAGGAGTGTTCGAGCAAGCTCGAAGTCGCTTCAGGTAAACACTCTGAGGTGCTCAACAGAGGAATAGGTACGTCAAGCCGGTGTTCTTCCATTGTTGGCGACTAACCTTGAGCACAGCAGCGACATCAAAGCGCTCGAAGCTGCCTCCCTCTTCACTTGATCTCATCAGTGGGCACTACCATTCATTCTCGGGTAGCACTGCATTGAATTCACCCTTTGACTCTTTGAACGCGCCCTCACCTTTGACAAAGAACTTTCCCGGCTTTCAGACGATCGGACAAAAGGATGAAGATCTCGACAAGACTAAGATCTTAAACATTTCGCTTAGTAGCAACCCAGTCACGGCAGCTGAGAACTTAGAGATGATCAGTCCCGAGCTCGGTAGTGCCGCCCACGAGCGAGCCAAGTCCTGCATCAAAATCGATAGTAACCAGGAGCCTGGGCCTGTCGACCTCGGTATGGAGATGGCCATGGGAATGGTACAAAAGCTTCAAGCAGAAAGTGACGAGCTGAAGACCCAGCAGAACGAGCTTCGAGCACAGAGCATGCAAGCCAAATGTTCGCACCAGACATTTCAACCGAGAGCTTAGGAAGCAGAAATTGGATACGGAGATAGCGAAAACATCCTACGATGAGTTGTACTTGCAACTGAAGGGCGTCAACGTGGACAAAGATCGATTACAGGAAGAGCTCGAATCGTCAGTAAAGCAGAAGGACCTTTTGTATTATAAAGCCAAACAACTCTGGGCACAATTAATTCAAGATCCGACCAAACATGTGTACATTGAACTGGAATCGAGAACCGAGCACGTCGGTGCTCTTGAAGCTCAGGTCACTGAACTCCAGACCGATCTTGGAATTCGCATACACAATTGCGTGCTATTGCAACGTGCCGTGGAATGTTGGGCAAGCGAAGAGCATTGGCAATCACTACGAGGTCAATTCTATAAGCTCCAAGAGGAGTATCGCGGATATCCAGATGAGTTGAAGGATAGCCAGGAGGAGAACGCAAAGCACAGACTGAACATTAGAGAGCTTGAGAAGAAGTTAGGTGCTTATGCGGCCAATTTCGATCGCGGATCGAGACTACACAAGTCGAAGCAGGAAGAGTGCGATGAACTGGTGAAGAAGAACAACAGCCTCCAGAGTCAACATCAGTATCTGGAGGAAAATTACGACGACCTCGAGAAATTGCGCGAGAAGCTCCAGACAAGAGTCGAAAATTTGGAAGAAGAGACTAGTCAATACGAGAACGACCTTGTGGCATTCGGAGCTCACGCTTTCGAACGACTCGTAAAGCTGCGTCTCCTATTGTTAGACTGTGGTTACAATACGAGAGACCGAGAGCACGATCGTCTAAGCGGTCTCGCCCACGCTTTACTCAACCTCAACGAAGATGATATCATTGGGAGGTCTCAGGAGCCACCTGTGAAGTTAGACAAAGACAGCATTGGCCACCAAAATGCGCGAGACTCAAGACAACATTCTTATGGCATGGCCAAAACAAACGACATCGGCGCCAGCCATGTTATTATTGAGGAATCAAATGGTCGTGGCTATGCTGGAAAATTCAGGAGTAATGCCATTGATGTCCCAGCTTAGTTGTATGCGCACCATGTTAGGACCGCAGCAATGCTTGGGTTCCTTGTTGGAGCCACAGAAGCATTTCTTTGAAGAAGTAGACTCTGGCTGTTCAATGCAGCCGACCGTACTGGATGTCAGAAATATCAAATTAGAGCGATGTGAATCAGTATTGAGGGCGTAGCGTAGCTGAAGATGAGAGATACATACATTTCTCCTAGCTTGGTAGAGGTAATGAGAGTGGGGAGTCTGAATGGTTCCTGAAGTAGCAGAAAATGTTTGCTTCTTTTCCGTGACGGCTCAACACTAACTTCCAACTACCCATACGAACTGCAGACAGACTCCATTCTCATCATACGGGAGCAGCGTGCCTGTTCATCTGCGGAACTCTACTTGACCTGAAAGGGGATCTTTGGCAGTGCATTTGAACTGGCGTGGCAGATGGTAAGGCAAGGTCAGAGAAAATGAATGAGCTGTAGACTTAGTAATCATCTCGGCAAATCACTCAAGCCTGCGATGTGTTTAAATTCTTTTTGCACTAAGCGAATTTGAAAATGCTGCGTTCACAGCTAGATGCATGTAAAAATCATTTCCACTGGTACGATCAAGATTCCACTTATCAGGATGACTGATGTGTAAAGAATCCCGGCTTCATGTTTTCAGGCTCTGACTATCCCAATGGCTCCAACTGAGGCTCACCCTAGCAACGACAAGTAGTCCTTGGGTGTGCCAGATTCTAACAACCGCCAATCAAATACAACATACCTTAGATGACGAAGGTTTTTCCCTGCATAAAAAAAGGTCACTAAGGACTCTTCAAGTGATTTGTTGATCCGAGTGTCGCGTGTCACCTTCAGCTCCGCTATTTCATAATGAGCATGAGGCAAGTTATTTCTGCAATATGCTTTCAGAATGTTTTCAGTCATAGTGTTCCAGCGATGAGTGTAGGAGCCACCAGACTGTGGAAAAGCTGTGATATTAGGTGTAAGCCTGACATGTCGGCAGAGTCGCAAAGGTCTTCGAAGATTATAAGTAGTATGTCTGGAGGGAATTTGGTGACTGAAGCAGGAAGCACGTGTTCCGATAGGGGATTACACGGTGGCAAGATCCTAGCTTGATACTAGGTGTGGGCGATGGCAGCTGATAATATTATAGAGAACAGTCTAGACCACAATCATGTGGCACCCATACTCACCGACGTGATCGTGGTAGTCTGTTGGACGCCGAATTATTGGCTTCTTCATGACCTTTGAAGATATCTTTGAATATCAGATCTGATTTTGAGGAAGAAGGTATACGCTCTGAACCCTAAGGCGCCTTCGGAGTTCGGCTTGAAGGAGCCTGACAGGGGAAGGCAATGATTCATTCGAAGCATGGTCGGGAAATTCCGGGAATGGGCCATGAGGCTCTTGTGATTCTCGGCTTGAAGAAGTGCGAGGCAGGACTGGAGATTGGCGAAAAGGCGCCTATGAGGCTCCGCTAGAAGAAGTTCAGCGGGTATCAGATGCGGTATGCGTTGCCAGAATCATGTCGGTGCCAGAAAGCCTCAGCAGTTGATTCTCCTAAAGGTAGAAATGATAATGGACGGCGAGCTGGATCTGGTAGCTGGCTTCCAACGGAAGGATCTGAGAGATGGATCGGTGGTTTGCCTACAGGGACGTTGGACAGATACCAAATACGTTGTGAAGAATCAAAGGTGGTAGACATGGGAAGATCTATACTGATTGAGAGGGAGCGATTCCAGGAGAGCTTGGACAAGATCTGCGCCAATAGCCTTGGTTCGGAAAGATATCAGGGAACCTGCGGGGGCGCAATTGATTTTGTATAAGTTTTTTAGTGTTATGGAGTCTGCGGAACATCAATCCATGATCTTTGGCGGTAGCCAGGGCAACTTAGTAACACAATTTTGGCATGGTGACTTACATCACAGCGTAGCCTCCTTTGTAACACTCTTCGCGTTGACACATGCCTTAGCGTGGTGTGCTAGTATAAATAGCCAAGTCGTAAACCGGGGTCTCTATTTTCTTTTCCACCATTTACACCATTCTTTCTTCCAGTACCTTGTTAGGATCCTGGACCTCTGATTTTGTCATTGCTCGGTGAGCATCACAGATCAAATTTGCACCCATACAGTAGAATTGTGTTGCTGTCAAACATTGCTTTAGGAATCTACAAATTCTTCACTTCCTCAATTTCCTGTTACATATATCAACAAGAGGTCCTTTGGACCTTTCTCGGTTGAGTATTTCACTATCTTTTGTCACAAAAGTCGATCAACACAGCCTTTTTTGCTTTAAATACGTGAATCCCGAGAACCAAGGAGCGATGATGTGGCCCAAGAACATCATGCTGGGCTCCAAGTATATCGCCCCAACCAACCAGATGGCCAAGCGAGCCATTGAAGAGGGACGCTGGTATATGAAACGTGCCCGAAACACTTTTTATAAGCAGCATGAGGTATGCGTATCAGCTTCTCTTGCCCCTGGTGTGTCTTACTGATAAACCTAGAATGATCTGCCCTTCTCAGAGCCCGAGGACTCGGTGACCAGAGCATTGTTGAATCTTCCACTCGCAGTGTTTGAGGAGGCATTTGCTTGTAGAAAGCGAGTAAGTGACTACAACGACATGCAACATGATATGTAGCTAATATGTACTCCTGAAGCAGGCCTCTGGTACCCACCTGCTCACTAGCACCTGCGACAGGTTGGGGACAGTGACCGCAGTACCTACAGCTACCACCGTTGAGCACGAGGAACTCAGTCCATTAGAATGTATGTCCTTTCTTAGCAACCTTTCACTTGGGTTGGTAGGCTAACTTGGACCCTTAGCTGCCGATTTGAAGCGCTTGCTGCAATCCATATCTCCAAGGGCTCTCCTCAGCGGCTTTCACCGTTCGATCACAGGATTTGAGGCAGTGGATTTGACCAGGAGGCATCAAAAAGCTGTGAACGGGCACTATCGTTCATTTTCAGGTTCCACGGCCGTGAATTCACCCACCAAGGAGTCGTTTTCACCCCCCATCATCAAGATCAAGAAGCGGTCATTCTCCCATAAGAGAGGTCCTTATGGACCCGGAAACGAGCCGAAGGAGGCATCTCCAGCTCAACACGGCCTCGGAGATGCTAAAGAGGCAAGCTCCACCGATACAATGGCGAATTTGAAAGAAGTACAGCAAAAACTCGACACTTCATCGAATAAACTCAAAGACATGCAGGGCATCAACGACGGTCTTCTGTACGCATTGCAAAGTACGCAGCAAAAATTAGATGATGTCGCCAGTAAAGAAGCACAGAACATAATCAGCGAGCAGGAGGAAATGCTGAGTGCGGCAAATGCTGAGAACGTCGACCTTAGAGAGGAAGTCTCGGACCTGAAGTATCAGCTATCTCTCAGGACTGAGCAGACTGCTGGGGGCTCGGCTTATATTAAGAGCCGGGAGCGAGAGTGGCGATTGGTCTCGGAGTTGAAGAAACTATGGAAGAAAAAGCCAGGACAGGACGACGCCATGCTCGACCTTCTCGAGGAGTTCAACGAGGAGATCGTCGATCTCCAAGCTCAGCTCGATGGACGTATCGATGGCTTTTCTGCCATGCACCGACAATGGCTAAGGATCCAAAAGGCCATGGCAGACATGAACAACGACACCATAGAGGCCCTCCAAGCAATGAATGATTCTTTGAATGATGTTGCAAACTTGAAAGCAGAAGTCTACACACTTCACCAAGCTCGCAACCGATTGGTGGACGATTTCAATCGTCTGATCCAAGATCACGGCGCACTGCAGCACAATTACAACTATTTGCTGTATGATTTCAACAACGAGAAGCGACGGGTCGAGACACTCTTGGAAGGAAATTCCTGCCTGCATGATCGGAAAGTCACGCTGCTGGGACAGAATGCTAGCCTTAAAGCAGAGAACGTAGAACTCGGAAAGGTGAAGCAGGAGCTTGAAAACAATTTGGCCATGATATGGTGTGAGCTGGGGACCTTTGGCGGCCGGGCGTTCCTTCGCGTGATCCATCTCACAATGCAGCTTGAGCAGCTAGGGCTCGAGGCCACCAACCAAGAGCACGAGGAGCTCAGCATCTTCGCGCGCAATTACCTCAAGATCGATGAAATTTTGATCCGTCAGGACATGTACTTTAAGGGGGAGAACGATAGCGACGAAGTATCCGCAGACCTCGAGTCACCCTACAGCCGAGGCAAGCGCCTAGTCGAAGAGAAAGAAGCTGAGATGTTTGAGAAGACTGGACTAAAATTTGAGGAATCCAGTGGAGCCTTCCAGAAGTCTAGAAAGCACTCAAACATAGGACTCGATTCCAGTATGGTCCGCAGCGGTATTCATGAGAGCAGTCGGACCGTGGGGACGGGTCGAAAAGCAAGCTTCGATCATCACCAGATTGGCTCGTCATATCTGAATCAAGGCAGACTGAATACGATCAGCGCTGTCGAAGAACACTGCACGCCGCAGAAGAATAGGCTGGCGAAGCCAGATGAAGTCACTCCTGCTCGAGCGGGCGGAACCTCGGGTATCTCCCGTAGTGACTTCCAAGAGGCAACCGACGACTTTTTGAGCATCGCTCAATCTATGAAGCGACGAAGTGGTCTCACAGTTGTTTCACAGCCTACAGAGAGAGAAGGCCAGTCTCGCTCTTCGTCAGCCACACTGGGTGGAAGCTTTCTTGATTCGGAGCTCAAGCATGCCTCCAAAGGTACTGCGGCTTCAAAGATCGATACGGGTGACAGATCCACAAACGAACTTGGAGAAGTCACTTTCGACAATGTTCTCAATAAGGAGGACTCCGGTGCCAATCGCTCTGAATCCGTCCTCTCAGCTGAAGCCATCCATAAGGTCACCTACCAGGAGGTTAAATTTCCAGACGACATGAGCAAAGGGGAGGTCATGGATGAGGTCATCTCGCTCGACCTCTCAGAGATGGGCCAAAAGGATATCGACCATGCTTCGCCCAGTCATTCGCGAAAGGCAGCAGCTGCCAGCCCATTGAACATAACGGGCCAGAGAACACCAAGTCAAAAAATGGTGACTGTCGGGATTCAGAGCAGTACGACGAGTCTGCGTCCACTCCAAGCGTTCGACTTTGGAGCAGGCTTCAAGAGGATTGCTCTTCCAGAAAAAAAGACGCCATCCCCTGGTGTGGCAAAGACAAAATCTTCAACAGAACTAGGGTCAACGAACGACGTGTCGACGACAACCTCGATGGAGCCTAGTAGACCTTTTGCGCCAGAGGATTCCACATTCACATCTGAAGCTGGCCCATTTGTGAATGCCGCTGCCCATGACCCAGCACTTTCACCATTGGCAGCTGTGCAACAAGCGGCACCAGATACCGCATACGCCTGGTCTTCCGACTTCGTGAAGCAGGATATCGGCACAACGGCACAAAAGCAAATGGATATTGAGCGAGCAAAGGAGGCTAAGAAGGACGCGTCCAAGCGTCATAGGGAAGCGAAGCGCGCCGCCGCCGCAGCTGAGTCGGTTGACGCCGGGAAAGCAGTGGCGGGAACTACTTCGGCTGGAAGGAGTAGACAACAGCTTCGCGCAGCCGCGCGCGAGAAGATGAAGAAGTTGAAGAAAGCAAGTCATGTATGATGTGACGATGGGGTGAGAGGGTGAGAGGGTTTAGCTTGAAATTGAGGCGACTGTTCGGATAGGACGGAGCTAACGCTGATATGGACGCGATCGGATGACAAGCGTTCTTTATGTGAGGCTGAACGGAGGATATTATGCATTGAGGTTGTGACAATCGTTCATGTCTTCAGCGTTCAGAACTATAGTCTCGGAGTTGCATGCGTGTTCCTAAGAGATGTGGGTATAGGTAGAAACAGAATGGGCAATGTGGACGGTTGGAATAATCATATCATTTGTCCAGTCTCACTGTCTAAGATAGCAAGACTCAGAATAGCTCATTATGCATGCACTGTTAGATCAAGTCTTTTGGATTACATAAAGGCACATCGCCTATCGATATTTTTTATTATTAAAGAAAGTGGTCACCTACAAGATACCGCGGTGACGTCAGCAGAAATTTCAGAGATGAATTGGCCATAGAAGTGTTCGAGAATGAATTAAGTTTTTAGGTAATTATTGAAAAATCCGTTCCTAGCCAAAAGTATCAAAGCCAAGTCTTAGACATTATTTTATGGGCCAAGGTAAAAAGCGCTGCCGTCAAGTCTAGGTTTTGGGTGCATGTTCGCGAGATCTTTGCTTCTTCTTGGCTTTCTGAGAATTCAGCCGCACCAGAGTTTATTAACCCAGCGACTGAGGCTTTAGCGGCTTTTGAAACGCTCTGGGACATTGCTTCGAAGGCCGTCGTTCTGCACGAGCTAGGCAGTGCTGGCGGTTGAGTTCGCGGGATCAAGATCATGACAAGGGGTCTTCGAGAAGAGTAAGAGGATGCGCCCTCTAAGCAATCTATCGTCAAGTGACCATGCAGTAGAAATTACTGTCGTCCTAAGTGAAGTGTCGACCATATTGGAAGACGATTCATGTTTCCGTCCCATCTTTCTTGAATGGCCCACCTGAAGCGAGATCGAAGCTTGCAACGTAGTCTCAGAAATGTCGGCCAAATCGAACTTGATACTATCGAAGGTTACGTGGAGTATTAATATCTCGTGGCTTCACTTGAACTACGTCTCGGATCTGGGGGTGGTGGGGGCTCAAGATGAAGTAGAAGGGTCCAAGGGCAGTTGAGCAGAACGGGCATCCGACTCGTCATTGCAGATTTAAACAGGAACCCTACTTTTGTGGGTGATTGAAGAACGGGCATATGAGTGTAGCATTAATTTCTTGGCAAGCAAGGTTCAAAGAAGTTCGGCTCTTCGCTCGAAGATCTAGTCGTGGAAAACACCAGGGATTTCTTGACATAACCTAGAATCAGCGCTTTTTCAAGGTCTCGGATTTGCAGCGTTTCTCGCCATAGCACCTTCGATTCTCCTACTCTTGAAATCCTATCCTATGTATCGCTCATTGTTTCACAACAGCTTCAATTCTCATCGGAGCCAGCCAGGTGTAAGATGCCAGTGGTAGCCGTATAGGCCTATGAGACCCCAGCGGCTTAGATCTCTCAACCAGAACCATCACCCTTATGGACTCAAAGGCACATCCCTGCTTCGCAACCATGAGCATCTTTAGCCAGGTTCGGACGGACACGCCAATGAGTTGCCATGTCTCTGACTCCGTCTCGAGGGGATCCTGTAGGCATTTCGTGCAAATGCGCAACGTTCGAAGATTGCGAAAATGCGCAAGAGCGGCGCTCTCGTATAAGATGGGTCTGGGCGTTTGCAAGTCTGGATGGATTGGGAGGTCGATACTGAGCTGCATAAGATTCGGGCAAGAGACGTTGATTCCACGCATATCCCACGCATGCAGGAATTTCCAATCTGTATGCCAGAAGTTTTTACAGTCTATAAGCACAAGCACTTTCAGACTAGGACCCTGTCTGCGTATTGAAAGTATAGTCTTGGCTTGCGGTTGTTCAATCATGCACGCGATACCTAGTGTGTGGAGAGGGGCGATGCTGTCGAGAAGATCGCAAATCATCTTGCTGGACTGAGCATGGTTGGTTCGGCAGCGGTCGTACATGTGAAGGACGCGCAGATGGACTAGATTCTTATACGGTACCGTAGTCAGGAAACTGAATATGCAGATACTGTTGAGCTTGAGGTGGACTAGCTGGGTCCAGTTCCAAACATGAAGCGCGGCGTATGGTGGACGATGCCATGCATAATTTTCCAAAACCAGCTCTTTGAGTGGAGGAAGGCTGACACCTGTCTTAGCAAGAAAGTCCCAGATACATGAGCCACGACGATTCCTAGCACTGAGATGCAATGTCTCTAAATGCTTTGCTTCAGCGAGCGCGCAGCCAATCTTCGAATAATCTGGGCTGTTCCATTTTGATATCTTGCACGAAACAAGCTGTGAGTGTAGAGCGTTTATCAGCTTCTGGCCGCCAGGTGATGATGCATCAATTTGCTTGACGTGAAGCTTGACATTGGGTATGAATGCCATCATTTCAATGAGGCTTTGGCTATCAGGAGTATCGAGGTAGGTGTATCTATTTAGAGTTAGGTATGCTCTGTCTTAATCGATAACGGGTCGGACTCGAGGTGAACTCACGTAATAGATGTGAGATGGTCCAGTGTCTTGACCATATCCCCTGTGGCCTTCCAGCAGACCTTTCCATTCATCGTGATATGCCTGGTGTAGAGACTCATTTGAAGTTGAGTGGTTGTCCCCTTCCCAACCTTTGGCTCCTTTGCGAAATAATCCGTGATCCATGGCGTGATCACAATGTCACGATACAATATGGGTAAAGCCAAGTCCTGAATCTGCTGAGAAACCAGACAGAGTCGTGCCAGAGATCTTTCATCGTGGATCTCTTCGAAGATCAAGACATAGATCTCTCGCGGTAATAGCGGTATATCTCGTGAAATCCTAGACATCGTAACTCTACGCCGTTTGTTTTCGTCTTCTGGTGCCGACATATGGCTGCGTTTACGCCCTGATCGGTCTTCCAGAAGCGTCATATTAGTCTCTCCGTCGGCTGTAGTTACGGACGCCGGAGGTCCCGCGAGTAAAGTAGCCATATCAGGGGGCACGGGCGTCGCTGCCTGTTTTCGTGATGATACAGCTTGATAAAGAGCCTTTTGAGAGCTGACACTGGCGGTCTGGACGGTCGCTGATCTTGAAGAGAGAGCGGGTGCTGATGGGGAGTTCGACCAAACATTCCAACTAGGCTGTCTCGACTGAATATCTTTGAGTATGTTCCCCAGACTGCCCGTCTTTGGCGCTTCTGGGTTTTCTTTGAAGGGAGCCGGTAGACTCATCTTAGAGTTCGCAAAGACACCGTGGGTAGAAGACGATCTGGTCGTCCAGATTCTGTTGGTTGTGGTGAGATTTTCAAGGGCCGCTTTGTTGATGGAAGAGATGTCCCGTGTTGGCGATATTGTGATCACCATAGTGTCAAAGACATGCGTCGACGGATTAGATATGGAAGTTGCCAAGCCTTGAACGAATAACACAGATCCATACACTTTTCCTTAGACACATCCTGTAGCGTAACAGTGCGGGCCGTATGCCATACCATATATTTGAATAATCTTCTGAGGCATATCTCTGTGTTCTTCGACTACTTCCCTTAGACTTGTTCGATACTCTCGCCTACACCTACGAATGAAAGCAGACTTCTGCTACTGCTTCGATCAAAACATCGAGATCGAGGGTACGACTTTCATCACATCTATCCATTTGTTTGATCATACACAGCCTTATTTCTACTATTAAAGAGCAAACCTCCAAACTCTCTTGCTGCCGGTCCACACCATGCCCTCATCATGGCTCCTCCGCTCTAAATGTAGACAGGGTAGAGGCAAGTCGGTGGTAATCAAATGCTGTGATATCGGCAAGTTCGTGTGCTCAAGCTCTGCGACCTTACTCCACAAGAGTGAAGATAAGACCAAGACCAAGCCCAAGAAGAGCCTCATTGGCAAGGTTCTGCGATTCATGGAGTCTTGATTAATCATGCCCGCTCCAGAAATGAGGAGGTATGATCTATGTCTCCCGGGTTTATTTGTTGTTTCCTATACTGACTGGAAGTGACATCAGGGTGCCAAGAGCCAGACTGTCCAAGAGCCTCCCCTCGGTGTTCTGAAGAAGGCTGCTTCATTTCTACATGTCGAGCCTCGGAAGCCTGCTGCATCGCGAGGTTTTGCAGCTCAGAGCCACGAATCTCCCAGGGAAGATGTCGAGACTGGCCTTGACAGCCGCACAACATCTGGGTCAACTTTGGTGGCTTCTACAAATCAAGAATCCAAGATCAAAGCTACTGTTCTTTCCAGCCTTGCAACTACCTTTCATAGAGTGCTCAAGAGCGGTAAGAGCAACAAGCAGGACGAAAAAGATCGTTCCATTGCGTCATTGCAAGACGAAGTTCAGAAGTTGAAGACGAAGACCGAAGCCAAGGACGATTTGATTCGATACCTGAGAGCGAGGAATGAGGAGGCAGCCGGCCTTCTCGACCAGAAAGACTACCAGCAAATGCTTGACTTGCGAAATTCAGACGGCTGGACAAAGGTTTACATGCTACTCTCGATCGACGCTTTTGACCGAATGGATGTATTCGAGAGAGCCATGTTCTTTGAGACTGAAGTGAGCCGCAAGCTTATCGCGCGAGCCAAGCAGTATGTTTCTTTTGGGTTCTTCACACCTGACTGCCTTGCCATCGAGGGCGCTCCTAGCGATGACGCCGATGATGTGGAGCATCTCGTGGCCGGAGGTAACGAGGGGGATTCATCGAGCACAAATGGCCAACTTGGCGCCGAGGTGTCCAGCACAGAAGGCCAAGCTGATGACGAGACTCAGAGCACAGACCAACAAGTTGAGGGCGAGGCATCGAGCGTAGAAGGTCAAGATAGCTCCGACACTTTTACCACAGATGTACAAGTCAAGGATGAGGCGTTGAACACAAAGGTGCAAGTTGAAGTCGTACCTTGGAGCGCAGATGCACAGGATGGCAACGAAGGGTCAAGAACAGACGAAGAGCGAATGGATTATGGACCTTCCGTGCCTCTTTCCTTCTCCAATATTATCGGAGAAGATCTACTCCATGAAATCACTGGGAAAATCGCTGCTATCAAAGCTTAGTAAGAAGAGGACGAGGCTAACATTAAAGCTCAGTAAGCGTAGGACGCGGCTGATGCTAAGGCCCAGGCTGACGCTGAGGCAGCGGAGGCAGCCAAGAACCTCTGGAGATTTGCATACGTGGTATACACGCGTATGGTTCAAGCTTTCATGTCTTGGAGAGCCATGGGGCCGAACGCACAGAGAAGAAAGAGAATCGGGCTCTCAACGGACTCGCCAAGGAGCATCTTCATATCAGGGAGCGCACTATTGTGAGGGAATTTGTAGCCTCGCAGAATGGGGAAGATGTTGACAATGTTAAAGACGATGAAGAGAGCGAGGAGAACGATGAAGATGACGACGAGGAGAACGGAAGAGACCACGACTGAGATGTCCACAAAACCATAAAGGTCGATCATGATGATCGTAGAGCAGATGAAGGTACCAATCTTGCCGGCAAAGAGGATGGTTTGATATTGGTGGATTCCTTTGGAACAGGACCGCGCTAGCTATGGGAAGGACCGAAAATTGAGTTTGGAATCAAGTGGGGAAGAATATGGATATATGTGTTCTCTGGGCTTTCTTTACGGCGCCGAGCTTTTGGTTCCAGAGTTTTACACTACCTGCGTTGGGACACTAGTACAAAGGACACTTCAAAGTTGATTTCCAGACGATACCGAGAAAGCCATTTGAGAGGAATTACGGTGTATCTAGTCTTAGCGAATTTCCCGAGCTATCATCTATATTCTGCAAAGACGTCTCCAATCCTCATCTAACAATTCAGTTCCTATATAGAGATATGTCAGCTATGAATCCAGGTCTAGTCCTCCTTTGCGAATCCTCTGCACCCTTTCCTCTTTTCCTGGCGCACACCGTTATAGCGATAGCTTGCTATTAGCCGAGCAACAACTGGCAGTTTACTCCCTAGACCCTCAAGAACAACATTGCCATACTTAATGAGCACATCCCCCCGCCTAGCACACATTTCCAATTTTCCTTGTGTGGCACCAAATGAAGCGGTCCTCAACACCAAGTCACCGCCATCAAATCGATACTCCTCTCTGCCTTGTTGTTCGAGCTCGGCAAGACTGCCATTACCGCGGTGCATCTTGAGGTAAGGCTCATATTCGCAGCTACTCGAAAAGTCCGCGAAGTTCGGAACTTGCAGGCCGAGGTCGCGCAAGATAAGATGCTGGCCGAGCTCGAGTCGGCCGTGCTCATACCTCTGCTGATAGGCTCCTTTCGTCGCGTTGTGAGCTTCGAAGCTGTAATCTAGGTGATTGATTTGGGTGGCCCGAATTCCGTTCTTGAAGTCGTAGAGCGTACGGTAGTACCTGAAATCTTTACTCGCCATAAAAGTAGTACCGTCTTTCCAACTGCTGTCGAAAATCATTGTCTTCAAGTCAAACCTAGTCTCTGGGCTCGTAGTTTTGGCCCATAGATCCTCGTCCATTTGATCGTCAGCCATCTTTGGGTGTATCCAGCTGAATTCTACTTTGCCAATTCGAGGTATCGTCGTTCTTGAAGACTTTCTGAGATACTCGGGAATGCCAAAGATTTCCTCGTGGCCGTCATCGTAGGCGGATGGTTTCGACAGGCTTCTGGCAATGGAATTGTGAAAGGGCCGGCTACGGGTTCTCTGTACAAGACCCTCTGATGACCTTGAGGGCCTAGTTCTTTGAAGATTGGGTATGTGCGAGGCCCATTGCCTGTATCATGGTCAGTCGCCGTATGCAGATCAACACGCGACTTGCTTACCAACGTCGAGCGTTATCATCGTATCAAAAAAACGGCAGACATTGTGGAAATCGAGTGTTCGTGCTGTCAGTGGCACAGCGATAGGGCTAAATGGCCGACTTCGGTCACTTATGAAAACATTTAGATATCGATAACTCACACGATGAAGGGACCAAAGCCCCAGGCAATTACTAGAAATGGAAGCAAAAGTGCTACAAATGGTGTCATAAAAAGCCGTCCCACAGTCGTGATGCAATGTAGGATACTTCCAAAGCCACTCGAAGGCGGTTCGTTGCTATAGACGATTATTCGACCAATGTAACGGTCAAGGACCTTTGACCATATCGGAAGTGACCTAGTGTTGATAATTGTGCAGGTCACGCCGCTAGCGACAGCAAAGACCCATAATTTTCTCACGGCGTCATTGTTTTCGGCGGACCTTTTGTAATTAGATGGTTCAGTGACAACCTTCGTCAGTTCATAGACCCAGCATATAATGATAAGGCTGATGATAAGGCTGATGATTGTTAATGTGAACAAGATTTTTTCCCCTGGCTCCCTTGGCCTGCAACTTCTGGTTTCAGTTGTTGTAGCTACCGGAGAAGGCGCAGGCGTTGTATTCGCCCGAGGGCGGGACGCGGCTGGAAGGACATGCGTAGTGGAAGTTCTTTCTCGTGTATCAATCGGTCTAGGAAAGTTTTCGTGCAGGCGTTCTATGGCCGCCTCTACCTCTCTTCCTTGCGAATCGCTGGCAATGTTGCTGACGGGGCATGTGTAAGGACACGCTTTGCACGGCCCAGCATGACAGATTTCGTGGCATGAGTGTCCACATGGAAAAGTCTTCAGGCATTCTGAGCCGCAGGAATTAGGGGCGAATGTCCAAGGTCCAGAACCTCTACACCCATTCTTCTTGCACCCTATTATGTTTCAGCGTGATGGTACTGTTGAAAATTTTGGTTCAAGACTTACAGCAGAGCTCCCATGGAGCCCCCGCATATTCAGACCTGCAATTGGGACACTTCCAGACTAGATGAAGCTCGTCATCAAGTTCGGTCTCCGGAGCAGCTTGCAGTGCCACTCGGGTAATGCACTCCATATGGTAAACGGTCCGGCAAGTCTGGCAATACCAGATAACATTATCGCTGTTGATGTTCTCATCGCATTAAATTCCGCACTCATAAAGACCCTCGTTGATGTCCTTCTCAATCTGTTGACCTCGCAATAGCACCGGGGGCGTTGCTCCAAACAGAGCACCTTCCGGTACAGCAAGTGCTGTACACCCGTGTTCGACAGCAGGACTTCTCAGATGAGCACGGGCTGGAGGAGGTAGATATCCTGGACACGGCAGGTGTTTCATTGGAATGTCGCCAGACAATGTGCTAGGTACTTCATCACGCACACCATGCAAGGTCTTCTCCCACCCGATGGCATGGTCCATGGTTGCTGGCTGTGCTTTTCTCGGTATATTTACCTCCGTATGAGCAACCGCTTGTTTTAGATGAGTCTTGATTATCGTCTTAGACGTATTGTCACTCATACCCGAAAAGATAACAACTCGTTTCCGCCGATCGGATTTTTAGCAAACGTCTTCAAGTGTGTCGATATGATGTTATTTATACCAATTATGGTTTCATTTTTCCAGTCACATTCGTTGAAGAACTCGTAGAGATACGTGAAAAGGTTGCCATTTCCTCTTTGTTGCAAGAGATATTGAGAAGTAGTATTAAGATTGGAATGGGAATATGAGACTGAATCATAAAAAGCTTGAGGTCAAGAAAAGCCGGACCATCCGATGCTGGACGTTGAATGACAAGGCAAGGTTTGGTACGGACTTTGCCAAGAGCAGTCTACAGGTCGCATGACAAGAGCTTAGGGGGGGGTCTTGTGTCGAAAGGTTAGGATGGTGTGCTTGTCACGTTCATAATTCTACCTGGAACTAATAGCTTTGGAATGAGGGTACCTGGCTTTCACTCTTGGCGAGACAACCATTTCAGTCGACTCTGATGTAGAGCCCTGGTTGACCACCAGTCTGCATATCGTCAACATATTAAATCTGTCCTACCCGGTTAGGCTTGGGGTAAACTAAATGGCAGTCTATCATCTCGCTCGGTCGATTTAAGCACAAGCACACTCAGTTCGAGCACCGAAATATGCTTTCCATCCTGTTTAAGAGCCACTTGATACCCGGGAGCATCTCATCAAGAGCGCTGGAGGATTCAATCTGTGCTTATTTCTATCGTTGCAACGCATTTCGCTGTATTTCCATTGGACTAGGTCATGTAGAAGCGATCAACGTAAGGGCTTCTTCGATTGTTCAAAAACCATATGCCTTTCGGTGCTTCTAGCGTGCTCAGTACCATGGTACAGAGACTGAAATGTCTGGGATGTGCGGAATGTGGCTTGACTTTGGCTGTAGTTCTTCTCCGGTGGCTGCCTATATCCGGAGTTTTGCCAATATCTTTATTTCCGCCAACTGCCATACAATGGCTGCGTATTGTGCTTGGTAAATCTGGAGAACAATCGTCACAAAGAGATGTGAAGTCGTAGAATTGGAAGGAGAGATGGAACGAAGAGGAGAAAGGAGAGAACTAGCAACCGTTAGCGCTAACGCAAGATGATGTAATTCCGAGCCGCAAGCGCGTCTAGAATCCAGATTTTGGAGCAAGGCGAAACATGGATAAAGTAACACTGTCGTTTCTCGACATCAAGGGCCTCATTGACTTCTGCATTCCCATTCTATCAACCTTTTTTCCTCCCACAACATCTTGGTGTTTACTTCTACCCTCTACTCTAAAGCATACTCGTGCTTGAAGCCTGCTTCATACCCCTCCTTCCATTCCAAGCGTCTTAAACACTACACAGTTCAATACGATGGCAGAAGCGCTTAGTGGAGCGACAGGTGCTCTCCAGGGCACAGTTGGTGGTATGCTCAACAAGGGATCAGCATGGCTTGACAGCATATTCCCACCTGAGAAGCGAAATGAGCTCATCGCCAAGATGTCGAAGTTCGCAACCGAGAAGCCTATGCTAGCTGTACGTCGTCAAATATCATTCTTGTCCATAGGAGTGCCAGAGTATATGGTTACTGACAATATCTCCAGTCATTCATCGCCTCCCAAATAGCTCTAACCGGCTTTCCCCTCGGCCTCTTCGTCGTCATGACCATCTCAGTCGTCATCTTCGCTATCCTAGCCGGCCTGATTATCGGCCTTGTAGGCGCGGTCCTCTTCATAGTCACCTGCGTCGGCTTCGCCCTTATCATCCTCCTACCTACACTCTTCTTCACAACAGCCGCCGCTACATTCATATGGTTGTGGGGACTAGCTGGGTACTACATCCTGAAGAAATTCAACCAAAAGGAGATACCTGGTATCCATGTGCCCCTGAAGGAGGGAATGGAAAATCAGCTGGGTTCTAGTACGGGAGAGGGTGAGCCTAAGCCGCAGGCTAATGGAGGACCCAAGGAAAATGAAAAGCAGTCCAATGGTGGGCCCAAGGAAGAGAAGAAAGGTGCACATGGGAAAGGTACGAACGGAGCAGCTGAAAAATTGACCAATGCAGGCAAGAGCTCGGGAGTCGATGTAGGAAATCCCAAAGAAGCAGCCGACATAGGGAAGCATGCTGGGAAGGCTACCAACGCGGCTCAGGGTGCTGCTGGAGGGGCGACGAATGCTGCTGGTGGTGCAAAAGGTGCTGTCACTGGGACATTGGGGATTTGAGGATGAGATCTTGAGACTGACACATGCATGATTTTACTTGTCACATATCTCCAGCAGAATTCGCGAAGCATATTGGACTTTGAATTCGGAGCGAGGTGTTGAGGTTCTGGATATGCAAACTTTAATCGCTTTATGTACAAAATCTTCGACATGCCAGAGTTTTAGCATGCGGTTTGCCATCCATTTAGGCGCTGTGGAATAGTTCGGTCACCAGAGGGCCCAGACATCGAATTCCAGAATACATTGCTGTTTAGCTCTCACTATGAGGAGAACACGAAACTAAGTCAAACATTTTCTGCGTACAGTCACATCCGTTCACACCCCAATCTTCCAAACCCTATCAAACCTCGAACGATACGCCCCAGCACACAGAAACCCTTGCATTGCCAAAAACTCGCATGCGAAACCAAACCCAAATCAAGCCTGTCCTGAGATTAGTAAGTGTACCGTCCTCTTCGCAAGATAAAATAACCTAAACTTCACAACATTTCATCCTCCAATTCTGTACCGCTCATATCTGCCTCCGTTTCGGCATAAAATTCCGAATCTGATACTTTGGTAGGCTCCTGGTCCTCTACCATCATATCTTGCTCCAGCGTTTGGGTAGCCTGCACTGGCTGTACCTGCAGAGTCAACTGCAGCGGTGCTACCGGAGGCGCATCCACCATTCCCATATCTTCTGTATCTTCAACAAATGCCTGCGCCTGGGTAAATGACGGTGCCATAGTCGGCTGTTGATTTGAATGTGGTACCGAAGCCACCTCCTCGTCGTCCTCATTGTCATCATCGAAGCCCGGCGGGAGCGGAGCATTTGCTGCGTCGTCCAGGAGAGCTTTTCCTGCATCATCCAGGACTTGCGACTCACCGCTAGGTCCGTTGCCCTTGGCAATGTCTGACTGAGGCTGTATAGCAGGTGCATGAGCCGGCGTGGCGTGTGGTGCCTGAGCCGTCACCTGGTCTGGTTGTAGTCCAATAAGAGATTGCCAATCCCCGTCGAAATCGTCGAACTTGATTGGAGGCTCACTTGCGCTCTGCAACAACATGTTCGCGATTCGTTTCAGCTCCGTGGCCTTCTCCTTCGGCTGCTGTGCTTTTGCTACCCGTGGCTGGCTCAATCGCGAGAACGTGCTCACGAGGCTAAGCTTCGGCGACGCAGCAGGTACTGGTTTGCGAATGGGTGTATTGGAAGCGATCTTTGTAGACTTGCGTAGCTGTCCGGACTGACTTAGGGAGCTTGTTCCCCTTGACAGCCTCATAAGCTCCTCCACTACCCATCCCGGCTTGAACGAGGCTTGCAATATAAGACCCCACTGGTGGTCATGGCCTTCCGAAGACCAACGTGGAAGGGGCAGCTCTGGCAGCGTACCAGGCGAAAATGTTGGGCGATTTTGGGCCCCACGCATGGCATGAACTATTCGTCCATTGCAATTCCAGGCTCCTGATAGCTCTGGCACTCGCCGACCATCCGAGGATCGACGAGCATTTGAGGCTGGTGGGCCCATGGATAGACGTGCAAATCGCTGTGCAAACAAGTCATCCTCAGTGAGCTCGTTGTCCAAAATTGTTGTGCCTAGAGAATTGGGTGATGTCTCGCTGTGACCACTAGCAAGACGCATCAGGGCATCTGCGAGTCCTGGGGTTGAGTATTCTATGTTAGGCTGGCTGGAAGTCTCGCTGGAGGTCTCCAAACCGCCATCAGCTGCAAGAGGAGGAGCGTTCTTGGTGAAGGAGGTCTGCATAGTAGCCGCAGACTCTGGCAAAAGCGGACCTTTTACCTGGATCGCTGAGGCTGCGTAGCTAATCTTGGCCTTCAAATTGGACGCTTCGCTATTGGTCCTAGGTTTGGGGATCTTCCGCTTGCCAAATCCTGAGTTTATACCAAAAAGATTTGTCCGATGAGTAATTTTGACGGCTTGAGCTGCAGGTGGCTCTGGAGGCTGGGAAGAAGAACTCCCTCCCGTAGACAGATCGGGAGGTGCAGTCAGTGTGCCTACCGCATGGCATTTGAGTCCACTGGATGCAGCCTCTTTATTTGTGATCGAGGAAGCTCCACCACCAATTTTCCGTAGGGCAAGTTTAGTTTCTGGAAGCGCCTCATGCCCTTGTTCGGCTTTGATTGGAGCCGCTGCATTTCTCTCTACAAGCGGAGCCTTCAGCGCTTGCTCTCCAGTCTTGATGCTTGTCTCATTGGTCTTGGCTGTAGACGTGGCGCTCAATGGTGAATTGGACTCGGGAGGGGTATTGACCTTGGTAGTTTCCGAAGAAGAGCTATATCCTGAGCTACTATCAAGGGGAGCAGCAGGTTCAGTTGCAGAAGTTGAAGTAGTAGGAGGAGTTTTTGACGACTCTACAGGTGGCTGCGGAGACTGCAACACTTCCTGTACAGTATTCAAGGATCCCCTGGAGACGTCCGCAGGAGCAAAGATAGGCCCTTCAACAATTGGCTGGTCAAATTTCTGCTCAGGCCGAGTCTGGGCCTTTGAGGAATTCGAGTCTGTCTTAAACAACCCACAACACTGTTGGAGAGTGTTGGTGGCGTCCAAACCGAGTATCGATTTCGTTTTGATGGTGAAAGCTTTCCTGGCCTGCGCCCCGGATGTTATACCTCGCTGGTTGCCTTTGGCATTCTGTTCGCGCTTGACGGCGGTCTCCGGCATCTTCGACCCTGCCGTGAAAGCGCGAAATTGACCTGGAGAGGTAGTAGAGTTACCGAAGTCGAACTTGATAGGCTCCGAGTGGTCTTTAGAAATCAATTTTGCAATTTCTTGAGAAGTCACAGACTTCTGCTCATGTTTGGGTGGAAGCATCGACGACTTCGAATTCTGCATCAATACCGATGCTGCTGAAGGCACATCTATCTGAGTCGGCGGTACCGAGTCGGCGGACAATGTTGACTCAGAGTCCTTCGATATCTTTTTATATTTAGCGACGAAGACCAGAGGAGTTGACTCGATCGTGGTGTGAGACTCCCCTGGGACTACGGAGGGATCGGCGGAGCTGTCATGAAAAGTAATGGCATAGTCTTCTGCAACTTCGATGTAGGTGGCATTGTTAACTGCGGTTCTATCGTGACCCGCCTCATTCGCCTGGATTGCAGAGGCTGCTTCCTTTGTCCTGATTTTGACGCTGCTTTCACACAAACCTTTCATGTCATTAAAATCCTTCTTCGAATCATTGGTCTTATCAATCGGCCCCACGACGGCGACCGGCTCGTTTTCATCAACTCCAGATTGGTTGTGACTGTTCTTGGTCTCAGTCACGTTACATGGCTCTTCGATTGCGCCAGCTGGGTGGAGAGGTTGTTCGAGCTTCTTGGACGTGTCATTTATGTTTTCTGCGCACTTTTCTTGATGAACCCCAAGTTGTGCTATGGTGTGCTTCGCTTGGCACATCTCAAATTGAAGCTCCAGAACATCTTGCTTTGCCGTTCGACGTCCACACTCAGCCTCTTCATTTTCCTTGCGGTCCCCTTCAAGGTTCTCCTTCTGTTCTTCTATAAGAGTGATGTTTTCCAAGATCTGCTTCTCAAGTTCGGCTATCTTTTCCGAAGCTTGTCGACGAGATGCTCGTTTAGCCGGGATCAGTGCCTTGTTGCGTGCTTTGAGCGACTTGACTTTGCCTTGAGCTTCCTGCAGGGACTTTCCGGATTTGCCTACTTGCAACCTCCGCACCATCTTAGTAGCAAAGAATTGGGTTTTCGGTCCTCGCGCATTTGCTGGCAGGCTTGCTGCCTCGGGGACAATATATGGCAATTCGGTCAAACCATCTAGCGATCTGATTGGGATATCTGCCGATATTGGCTCTGAGGCTGGGCTATGCAATGAGCTGCTGCTGTTAGAATAAGCATCAACCGCCATGAGAGTTGATTTGTGCCCTGCACATCCCTCCACAGCTGAAGACTTGGTTGGGCTACTCTCGGTAGCAGAGTCAGTCTGTGGCTGTGTTGAAGGTTTGATCGAAGTCTCTACGATGATCTTCTCCTGGACGTGCGTTAGAAGGCTTTAGTGGATGGGCATGACCTCCAAAGATCGTACCTTCTTGCTACCACTGAAGGTTTGCTTGAAGGTATTGCTGTAAGATGCAAGAGTATCTCCTATTGCTGCGACATCCCCGACAGAATCGGGTGTTGAAACGTGCATTATATTCTAGGCCAGTCAGAAATGGCTATGGTCAGGGTGTAGACTTGATTTCGTACATTTAAGTTGTCGTCAAGCTTTATTCCGCCATGCCCAGGCTTCTTCTGTGCTCCCTCCATATCCTTACGAGCGTATTCGGTGGTTCGTGAGTCAACGAAGCTTGCAAGATTATCGAGACCTATCCCTATTGACGCGGCTACGTCAAGCCAAAAGCCATACATCCTTGTAGGTTATCGAAGACGAGTCCGTGAAAGTGAATTGTGATTGAGTATGTCAAGTCGACATGGGTGGAAGAAAGAAGAATGAAAATGGAATTCGAGGGTTTATGTATTGGAAAGTGACCAAGGAAGTGTGTCTCTCGGTCTTGGCGTTGAGGAGTGTTACTCTTCTCGCCACTGCAATTTCGGCTTAGATTCTTTCCAGAGGATTCAGTACTAATGAGAGAAGTCCAGTATGGTATTACTGAAGAACGATGATCTCGAATTAAGTGGTGGCTGCGTTTATCGGGGTTGCCCTGGATGGATGAAAGAAGAAAGAAGGTTGGAGGATGGGAGCTTTTGTATGTCGAGAAGTAATAGGATACTCCTGACAAAGTCTTGGCAACAATTCATGTTACAGACATTCCCCACTCCAGGACTTGTCTCAACAAATCGGAAGTTCAGGTTCGTAAGAAGGGTCCTAACACATCGATACTAGCATGGCCAGATGATCCAAGTAGCTCCACTCCAGAAGTGTCTACCCTGCCATTGGTGTAGAAAGGACCCACCTTGGATGAGCTGACATCTGACAGGCGTAGAGAAAGAGATGACAAAAGAGTAGGCTAAGGCTTATGGTGCTGATGACCATCTAAGCTTTGCGGCTCGAGAGACACGTTGGAGGCCCCCGCCTCGGGATGTGCTCGGCGACTGGAAGTGTAGACATGCACGCTGGTGTTGAGCATCGCTCTGAGGTATGTTCTTGGAAATGGTACGAGTCCTTCCGACAAACACATATATCTATATATGGTTGAATTCGTATGCCCTAGCGTTTATCAGGAAGAGCACCTTTTGAAGCTTTTAAACCTAAGGAGGTACAGTATTGCGAGCGATCTCATGACTGTGACTATGGGACAGTGCCTTTTTGAATTCCGTGGCCTTTAGCGACGACAACAACAAGAGGATTACCTCAATACTCAAGTCAATGAGTTGAACAGCTCAAGACTGCAAGCCCAGCATCACGTTTTGGAGGCTTCCCCTGCTTGCAAGTATTCAGTATCCCCAAATATCAAAAAGCTCCGAGCTTTTATACTAAAACTGTAAGACATTCTGTGTGTTACTCCCCGAGATACAAAGGTGCTATCATTATGATGGTCCCTACGGCGACTCAGTCACGAGAATCTTATACATATGAAGGTTTGGATTTGACAACACGAATTGATGTGTTTATAGGGAGAGCTGGACCTTCATTGCACAGACCTGATGACGCAAATGGAGTTTACTAAACTGTGGTCGATGTGTTCTTACAAGGGAGAGAATCCGACGAACCTTGTGAAATTCTGCTGTCGCTGCAGAACAATATATCGTAGAGACGACTTCGTGTCTCCATTGCATCGGTATCATGAGACCCTATCCAGCCAAGCGATGTCTCCTGTCGCTTACCACGGCCATCATAAGGTGGGTACACGGCATAACGACCCTTCATTTCCATAAAGAGCTTTCCGACCCAATAGCGTAGTGCCTTAACAGCTTTTCAGAACGGTAAAATGTAGCCGAAATTTGTTCAACGCTATGTTAGATAGGGATACGCCGTGGGTCTCTGCCAATGCGATCGCCGCTACCATCCACAGCTTGATTCCTGGAGCGGGCGTCATACCAGGAGGGGATGGTACCCATTCCAATAGCCAGGTAATACCACAGCGGGATTGCCTGCACCGATCTTTGCCAGTAAGCCAATGCCTATGGACCCATTAGACTTCTTCAATGCACCTACCGAATTCTAAAAAGAATGGAGTGCCAAGCATCAATCCTTTATTCAAGGTGGCAAAGGCGACACCTGGGTATTAGGAGTCCCTTTTATGCACAGCTACTATACCGTTTTCCAATGGGGGCAGGAGCCGACTGGACTGAAATTGGTGCAGGAGCTGGACTGAGCCTTTGCCAAGGCTGTACGTTCTGCTGCTGGGTTACCGACCTTCAGCCCTCAGCCAACTTTGTCTCATTCCCAAGCTGACGAACTAAATCATATAATAATTGGAGCTCCTCATGGCGACCAGTCAATAGTCTTTGTGACGGATAGGTAATACACTCAAACGAAAACCATGCCTAAATACTATCCATTTCAAGTCGATTGCCATTATCAAACGAACATCCTTGTCGAACAAAGCAAAGACCGCTACCGGATTTGTTTTTGTCAAAGCTCACCAACGATCATGACTTCCCTCCCATCCCCTGCCAAAGGGTATCTGTTCACAACCCCAAGTGCTCTCTACGTCAACGTCCTTACGAATGTAAATTTCCGCTACCTTCATCCCAATAAGTCTCTCCACCTTTGGTGCTTGGGCAGTGGCGTCTTTTATCCATGCCCCTTCCGACGGCTCCGGGGAAGGAGAGTGGATATCGTCTGCGGTGCTCTTCATGACAGACTTTTCCAAAGGATGGCTTAGACGGAAGAGAATTGGGATGCTGCCAGACAAGAATGTCTTGATAGTACTGTCACCACCCTTCGGTAGAGCATGAAGCATTTTGTCGAAGACGGGTTTCAAAACCGGGAGGCAAGCGTTGATGACGCCAAGCAAAGCTTCAAGGCATGTGAGTAGAGCGATGGTAGCGTACGTTTTCTGCTCACTGTCGGACATGATAATGCTGGTGATGTAAATGCGATAGAGAGTCAAGCCACAGATTCTGTAACATACATATCAGCTTTGTCGCGGAGAAATATCAACGCACATGAATTGTGGGTCAGGGGGCTGTTCTTACCCAGTACCCATCCCAAAAATGGTACTTAAAGCTATTTTCTTGCCGATGGCCATCTTTAAGCCCCAAAGAACCGGCATGGGCAAGATAACGACGATGGCGTCGAGAAACAGGTTGAGGATTCCAATGAAGAGGTCCAAGGACATTTGATCTCCGCACATGCCTCCTTTGATGGAGCGATTCCATCTGAATGATATCGGCCGACAGATCAGACAGAGTGCCATGATCGTACTGACCAGAAAGGCAATGTTGAGGCCAAGTGCTATGTAGCACATCATGCGGAAGAGGGGAGTCCGAAAGATGTGGATGTATAGGAAGATGATCGAGGCCCTAATTAAGGTGACGGCGACGACCCAGATGAGGGGAGCTATTAGTGAAGACTAGTTTGAAATTGTCAGTCTGATCCAAGGAAAAGGGAGCTGTCACACACCTTGAGTCCGAATGCCATCGCTTTCTTTATTGCTTCTGGATCCCGAGGCCCTGATAACCTCATGCCACAACATCCTGAAGGCTAGTCAGTCACCCGTTATTCGTCAGGAGTAAGTGGTCATCACTAGGGGCGAATACCGTAGATATCGAAGCCGACGCCACCAAGGGCAACTATCTGATTGACGTCAGATTTTAGTACAGGGGATCGACAATCGTGAACACATACTAGGCCAACTATGATGAGATAATCATTCAGTTCGGACGCCAGCTTCTGTATCCTTCTGGCCCAGAATCGAAGTACCACTGATATGAGGGCGACGAACGAGAATATGGCCAAGATGATCATGTGTTCGACCGCCCACGGCGTGCTGACTACTAGTCTTTCAGACATTTTCAGGGATTCGATACTAGTGAAAGGTGATATCGTGTCTAAAGGTAGAAAGAACGGCGACCTGGCCGTAAAGTGGCGCTGGGAACACAATAAATTACAGACTCGGCGAACTTGTTCTCACAATGCAGAAACAGAGAAATCAAGAGTATCGAAGCTAAAGATGCAAAAGCGAGATGAGAAGACATGTGAGATATAGGCAACCCTAAGAGCGTTTTCAGCCCAACGCATGGTCATGTTCAAGGCTGCAAAGCCCCCATGCATAGTCAAGGGTTGCAGTGCTGTACCTCCGCTCGCAATGATTTCCAAAACAGGACATACAGCAGATAATTGGTAGCCATTCAGAATTGTGCGTAGGCACGCACCTTGCCGATGCACACAAACCGTTGCACTTGAATTTCGTGAATGCAATAGTATGTTGCTTTGCCTCAAAATCATCGCAAAGGAGAGACGCACGAATGAAACATCATAAGCGGCAACGGTTCGCATGGATGCATGGTCGACCAATGGCAGCGGGACCCATGCAGGCGTTGCTTCGCCACGCATGAATAATATGCATACAGGGCCACGATCCGGTGATGCAGGGTGCTTGCACACAAGACCTTCGCAAGCATTGCCTAAAATAAAATGTCATTAGATTGTAAGTAGGTGGGGGGCAGTGCGAGTGGTATGCGCACAAGGTGAATGGCTCGGATGAATACCTGCATGCATAATCCCAATGAGGCACAGATCTTCGATCTACCAGTCTGCCGGTACTCAGCTCATGTGTATCAGGACTGTGAAAGGGGAGCAACAATCTTGAAACATGTTTCCAGTATTATCAGGAACGTTTTCGCTTGCTCACGTTTCAAGATCAAGAAAACGGGCTGGACGTTGGATTTAGGTGTACGTGAAATCCCTCCGACCTTTTCGGCCCATTAATAGTCACAGAACCCGATGAACGTTTTCTTCCGTTCGTACCACGTGACTCGGGCCTTCGCACATGCTCTTCTAAAATTCGGAGCACAGTTTTTGCGATTTCTTAGATTTGGCAATTGGCCACCCAGCTTCGATTGTGATTTTGAAAGAAAGCAGAGGTATTTCTGCTCGAAAGCGGCAGCGATGGCCAGGTTCTCAGTCTTTCTGTTTGGATCCATGAATCCTCGGGGCTGACTATCAAAGACTCTTCGATTGCGATTGGGGTATGATTGCCACATTCTACGCATACTCGCTGTCCTGAATTGCGCGTGGAATAATTGAGTTGTTGGCTCACTGAGACCGATCAGACGCAAAGCTTTCCTTCTTTTTCCGCGCGATGCATCAAGGTGGCAGTACTAGTCCCAGCTACTGTTTCAGCTATACTGGCGGTGGCCTCCCAAAAACCTTCACCGTCATCCTTCGCTTGTACCCAATGGACATCCAGCCTCCAAAAACTCCCGCCCGCGAAGTGACGCAAGTGTCAACAGTTTTAGCGGCAACCCACGCGATATAAATCTCGGGAAAGGTGTCGGATCGCCTCGCATCTCTTTGCGTGAGCCAGACGTTGCAGGTGCCGAGTCGCCATTTGGGTAGGACTTGATTGCGCCATTCGACCTCTGTGTTAATGGAAACGCGGAGCATGTTGTAGATGAGAGTAACGCAGTCGTTCATGACGATAGGCTCGAGAGGCGAGGGTACGTATGGCTTGTACGCAGTGTCGTAGCAGAACCAGTCTGCGTTAGTAGTGAGGTTGCTCATATTAAGTGGGGACGCGATGGAAATGGGTGTTGGATTGAGGACAAGTACATCTCCTAGAGATGATACGTTTGGATTGATGCTTAGGCTGGGAGCAGATGTATTAGCATAGCTTGTGAGAAGGAACATCCATGCTAAAGAAGTAGATAGTGTACTGTGGAATATCATGATCGGATGTACCTCCGATGGTTGATAAGGTGCAGAAGCTAAACCAATGAAGAGAGAAGACGGTCACAACCTTGATGGGTCGCGACTTTAGTATAGCCAGAGTCACCGCGCTTCTGCGCGTGTGCGGCTTTGACCTATTGTTAGACATCGTTGGTCTTAAGTCTCTCTTGCGGGTCGCTTCGTTTGCTGGGAATGAAGATACTTCTGTGATCTACTGGCGTGGAGTGGGTGCCTTTCTGTTTGTTCAGAACTCGGCTATCTCGAGGCTTCTATTTGCGAAGCATTTTCTGGGGACCGGTTGGCTTGTGAGGTGGCAGATTCTTTCAACTTAAGAGGGAAAGAGTAGCGAATGGGGCGCGGCCATTGCATGAGAAGTGTTCAAGTCCTAGTCGAATAGTTCTGCAGAAGTCGGATGGGAGCAGCGTTATTTTGAGCAAACTTTGTTAGCGCGAGGACGAAATACATCATGCCTAAGTGGATCCAGCCTCTTGGCATGATAAGATGGTTTTACAGTCTATGAAGTTCGCAGTATAAGAATATAACAAGAAAATGGCCCTCCAAGAAGCCTCGAACTGGTAAATCGCCCAGAAAGAATGCATTCCCGATTTCTAAAGGAGTAAGAAGTCTTCGGGCGATCATCTGACGGAAGGTGTGGTCAAGGCTAAGAAAGATCCACCCCTTCCCATTAAACTCAATGGCGAAGAGGAATGTGAGGTTCAAGACCTCATGGACGCCCGACGCTTCGCTGGTGGACATGTGATGTACTCGATTAAGTGGGCCGGCTTCGATGGCAACCCTACAAGAATATCGAGCACCTGGATGACTCGCTGAGCACCTTTGGAGCTTGTTATCCCCACAAGCCTGTTCAATGTAAGCGAGCGAAATCACTCCGTGGAGTTGAATCCATAAACAGGAGCTGATACTAGAGATCGCACAACCCTGCTGGACCGAGCATGAGTGGGAGCCCGTGGGCACGAGCTCTGCACTCACACGCAAGCACCATGAGCTATCATTCGCTCAAAGCCCATCGCCGTCTCCTCATCCAGACTATTCGTTTTCCCTGCTCGCTGCAATTCTCCAGATATCATCAACTATAGGAAGTCCCGGATCGTCGTATATACGCACCAGTCTCTCGACGACAGACTTTCCCATTCATTTAGCGTGATTAGTCGGTTTGGAGGTTCAAACCGACTATCAGCTGCTAAGGCTAGTTCTTAGCAATTGGCGCTACTTTATATTATACTAATAGTTTTGATAATTTGCATAAGATTCATAAAAGTTATTACCCGTTCATAACTTGCATTGAGATGATGCTTCCCCAGTAGCGACGGCGATCATGCGACAGCAACGCTATAAAGCGATATAAAAAGACGTTCAGGGCTTGCCTTATAATATATCAAGAACATAAAGCGTACTGACACCCCGAGTAAAACCGCCAAAACCATTAAAAGCGCCAGTTTCAAACCGACGGCACTAGGGTAAAACGGTTTAAACCGTACCGTTTAAGACCCCAAACCGACTCAGTATTAAGGGAACAAAGGGCAAATGGAACGGTTTTTACTGGCAATTCGCTAAGTAACCCGTCAAACGTTGCGAATACTGCTAGTACTCGCAGCTCTCGCCGCCCCTATCCCTCTCGACACATACCCCGACAACGCCAGTCCTAACCTCCCTTCCTACCTCAGCAAAATGGCCTTAACCTGCGCCCAGTCCTTCTGCTCGCAAGCCGAGTCACAGCAACCAGGGAGCTCAACACGCCACGCCTTCAACAAAGGCTGCGGTGAATGCGTCGCCAACCCTAGCAATAATCCCCAACGGTCATTTGTCTGCGCTGGAAGTTTCCAGGAAGATGATAATTAAGACCCGGAGGATCTGGCGCTGGATAATGTGATTTACGTGGGGTCGCGGGAGAATTCGGGGGTCTCGCTCGATGGGGATTCGAACCCGAATGTGGGGACCGCGACTGGGAAAGACAATGCTGATCTAGTCATCTGAAACGAGTAAATACTTTGCGGACTTTCTTCACGAACACTGCTAAGAGCTGGCTGGTGGGTAATCCCTTGCTCTTCGCGGGTAATTGCAATGTTCACCGAAGAAAAAGGCCACCATTGTTCTTTTGAGTTCTTCAACTCCTCGTCCGCATCCTTCCTCTCAAACCCGGTCTCATTCTCATCGAAGGCCTAAAACCCAAAGTCCTTATACGAGAATTGCCACTCCCTCGTCGCCTCAACTGAACCCTCAAAGCCCAATCTCTCAGCCTACTCCAAACCGCACTCCATAGCCAGCGATCCAACGCCTTCAGGTCCATGTTCGGGGTGTGTGAACAGGACATCCATTTTTTATCGTCAGAAAGAATATCATCCAGTGGCTTGGGTGGGGAATTGTTTCGACCACAAACTAAGATCTCTCTCATCTCACCATGTGGATTCCGTTTCGCCACACCCATCACACGGCTTATTATTCTCATAGTATGCCCAGCGGTCATCCTTTAGTACCTGCTTAGTCCTGTCATCGAAAAAATATGTTAGTCAGTTCATAAGTCTCATGGTCGAGCGTGCTTGATGGAGACCATTACCACTGTGCTGGCAGGCTTTTTGTTAAGATATGTGGCAGTCTCGAACGCCACTTCAACCAGCCTGACACTTAGATCCTCGATTGGAACTGGGACTCGAACTCCTCGCCTTAATCTTGAGTTCCTATCAGCGGATCGTTCCTTCAGTTTGAGTGCTGAGAGATGTGTCGTTGACTTAAGTAAGATTAAGCAGAAAATCTTAGCTGTACAATTTCTCGACACCTCAGGTGAACACCTAGAGTCGTAGGAAGAAACTTCCAGACTCGGCAGGTTTTACGATGTTCTTGATTGTCTTTTGAACAGCTATGGATATTTAAGCGGTCGTAAGTAAAGTCCTGAATGTCATCTGAATGAGCTACCACGCACGAAAACAGCAATGGATACAGGCTATGTACATCGAACGAGCGGCACCATACCGCATCCAGAACCCTCAAAAGCAGAACTTCCACGACGATCCCAATGACATTCCCAACCACCGTCCACCACCATTTCCCTCAGAGACCACTGACCTGCTTCACAAGGCTTGTCCATAGTATGGTCCATCCCCCGCCGTGCACGGCTGATGGTGGGCCCATGGTTCGTGGCCAGGTCCCATATGTTTCTCAAGCTTCATTTGCATCTCGCGATATCCCTTCTCGGCACGCTCCAAGCGAGTCTGCACGTCTTTTCCATTCCAGTCTACGACTCGATCCATCTGGTGGACATAGCAGAATCCGTCTTCTCGCTCCATCTCGCGCTGGGCCCACGTATTGTTGTAACGAAGTAGCTCGTCGTTTTTGGCTTGCAACATTTCAATGTCGCGATCTTTGGCTTTGAATTGTTCAGAAATGTAGTTGTCGGGTCCATTCTTGACCATCTCTTCGATGCGGTCGGCTTGTTGTTGAGTCAGAGTTTGGAGGTTCTTGTTGTCCTCCAGAATTTTAACGAATGGCTCCTGAAGCCGCTCTCCTGCCTCGAGCCTATGGTTGTGGATCTCGAGTCCGTTGATGTCAATTTCTGCTTGCTCGACCTTCTTGTTCGCAACTGTCGCTGCCGACGTCAACCTGAGTATCTGGACTCTACGGTCTGCGTCGAGCTCCGTCGCGTCCTGGATGCTGTTTTCGCGCTCCTGAAGGACTGCGAGCAGTTGCACGTTGTCTTCCCGAAGAATCTCCTTGTCTTTCGTGACTTGTTCAATGACGTCGTCGCGCCAGAGCTTACCCTTCACCTTATCTAGGAGCTCTTGGTTGTGCTGGCAATAAGCATCTCTGCTCGACTCCAACATCACTGACCGGTCTTTCCAGAACTTGACTTTGTTCTGCTCGTCCTGGAACAGCTCCGCGAAATATTCTCGCTCCACGTCTCTCGCCAGCTTCTCCTCATCGAGTGCAACAGAATACTCAACAACCTGCGCCTCCAGTCGCTTCCCCTCTTCATCCATACGCTTCAACCGGGCGTCGAGCTGCGCTGTTCGCGCAGGATCCTCGTCTTCCATGGTCGCTCGAAATTGCATATTCATCGCATGCATGAAGCCAGCCTCAAGGCTCGCGGCCTTTTCCTGAGCTCTCAACTTCTCAGTCTCTGCTTCGGCTTCCTGAGTTTGAGCACGCGAAAACTCTAGACTCTGTCGTAGCTGGTTATTCTCCCGCTCCTGGTCCCAGTTCTTGTTCTTCAGCGCCTCGTTCTCATTTTGAAGCCAGAAGACCTCTGCGGTCGTGATATCGCGGCTCGAAACCCGATCGACATGAATCTGCAATTGCTGAAGCCGGGGCAACATGTTGTCTATTATCGCGCTCTTCTCATTCAGTTGTGTCTCTAGAAATTCTTTCCCGGCTCTATAAGTCTGTTGCTCAAAGTCAAGCGTGCCCTTGAGACTGTCCACCCTTTTCTCCAATCTATTGCTCTTGTTCTTGGCCGACAAGATTTCAGCCTTTAGCGTGTTATTCTCCTGGATGGCAGTGCTGTACTTTGCTCTCTTCTCGTTGCTAGCGCACAGCGCTTTGTTTCGGTGCTCCTTCACCTCTTTCAATTTAGCGTCGAAGTCGTCTTTGTTGTTCTCAATGTCTACTTCACGCGACTGTACCGTGGCCTCAGAAATAGCCAGCTGCTTCTTAAGCTCTTTGATCTCGGCTTGATGCCAAAGCTCGGTCCAAGCCCCAAGGACTAGCCAGTCATTGTCTTCCGATTCTTTGTAGGCAGCCTTGATCTTGTCGATGTAAATAAGGATGGGGGTGCTGCTTGTGATTTGTAGTCCTCTGATAGCATCGAGGAATTCTTTCTTGTCCGTTGGTAGATCCTGAACTTTCGGTGTGTTCGTGAGTCCAACCCCGAAATCCTGGCGTTCGATGCGATCGGACTGAAAACTTTGTGACTTTGTACTCGAAGGTTTCGCTGGTGACGAACCCAGGCTCGATCTCTGGGCAGCACGACACCTAGCAAGAAAATTCAGTTCGAATGGTGTTGGCGTTAGATTTCTTCGGATCGGCGTATTCACCAAGGTGCTTCCGGAGCTCGAGCGGTCATGTTGAACAGTACTTGCGTCGAGAGCAGTTGAACGCTTGTTGCGCTTCCAATTTTCTGAGCCTGCGGAAGGTAGGTCCAAGTTAGCCTCTATGTTCAAGGGCGAGACTTGTGACATTGAGAGACTCCTGGGCTTCGATACTGTATGGCCAGACGAAGACTCCTCGTCTGATGGCGAAGATGCAGTAGACCATGGTGTTTGGAAATCGAAGCCTAGCGCACTATTCACCTCGTGGAGAGACACTCCACCAGATTCCATGTCGTCAGAAGTCGATGAGACCGTGTTGCCAATGCTGGAGGAGCGCTTTTTCTGCAAGAGCGAGCCAGCTCCCGAATCATTTGTATCAGAATACTTCGAGGCATGTCCTTCCGAGAGACGCTCGTCGAGGGATATTGCAGCGTGAGACTGTGCAACGTGCGGATCGATGCTTTTCCCATCATTTCCTACGTTGCACCCCAACGATATGTTGTAATCTGCGAGTCTTGTGCCACCTTGGATCTCGTCCAAGGGTATGGTTGGTGAATCTGGACGACAAACGACAGCTGCTGAGGCCTCTGCCACCCCATCTAGTGACACGTTGGGACCAGAAACCTCCCCGACAGTAAATTCTCCGATAGAGATCTGAGGACCCGCATCAATCAACGGTAGCACAAGCTCTGATACAGCCTCATCACCGTTCAAAGTACTAGGCTCATTGGACAGCGGAGTCTCTGCGTTGTCCAAGACAACACCGTGTTGCCCAGTTATCTCTGCTACATTCGAGATAGAGCCCGCTTGTTTAGGATCCTGCTGGAATAAAGTCAGCATACTGTTGAAGAGCGGAGATCTTGTTGCTTTATTTACCTTATTGTGCTTCGAGAAAGCCTTCTTGAACTGCTCCTTGAGGTTTTTGAACTTTAGCTCTGACTTTTTAGTAGCCTTATCCTTGGTCTCTGGCTTCTGCTTGGTGTGCTTCATCATTGCTATTTACTCTTTGAGTCTTGAGCAGATTGTCAAAGGACGGTGTTGCTCCGAGCACCTAGCTGGACTCGTATTGATGACAGTGGGTGTGGTGGTAATCCTGACTTATCAATGGCAGTAATGTAAGGGAACTGTTCTAGCAGAGATGGATTTGATAGCGAGGAGTATCCACACGTAGGAGAAGTAATGTCTCAAGGCGAATTTGTTCTGGTGTCAAAGATCCTTAATGTTGGTAGAAGAAACAAAAAAATGGAGGCTCTCGTGAAATTTATGGGTAGCGCAGTAACACTTCAAAAGAATGACACTTCCAATATACATGTGACCAGGTGTGAATGAATAAAGCAACAAAGACCTGTGACGAAAATTCCGTAGTAACACTCCCATTAGGGAGGTTAGTACCATTGGTGGCAGCAAAGCTGACCTGCCTGCCAGCAATCCTGGACGCATGACGCCAATTGTGGAGCGGGCGTGCCGATGGAGGTTTATGTGTATATTTATATGATGAGTAGGATTCTTTGAGAAAAAGAGCAAGGAGTGGGAGACACCGGCAGTTTGTGGCTTTTATAGGTTTTTATTGCTGCACTCTCGTTGATTGGGGGGCAATTTCTCCGTGTTATCATGCATGGAACCCTCCTATGTTATCTAGCATGCAATTAGTCATCTCCGTCCCATAGTCCCCCAGACCACCACTGGACTCAAAGGCTGTTCAGCCTCCTCCCACTCCCAGATCTTGGCGCTCACCAAATCCTCCAGCAATTTGGCTTTCTCCTTTTGCAGTCGATCATTCCCGGATCCGGAGCCAGTGCTGCCACGGATCGCATCCCACAATGGGTAGGTGGAAAACCCAGATGTTTTGTCGTCCTGCAACAACTCAAAGCCTCTATGTACCATGTCAGGACTACATTTTTCCCACCCTATAGCACCACGATGGCGCCATCGGAGAATCAAAGCCATATCTGCTAGCGGGATAGGGCCGCTCGGAATCTTGAATGTCTGGAAAAGGAGGCCCACAATCACTGTGTTGACATCGGCCATGAGTTCCCCATAATACTCTGGGCGGCTGAAGTTGCAGTATTGATAGAAGTCAAGGAAAGTGTCTGCATCTAATTTGAGAGATCATTGTAAGAATCCATGATGTATCCCTTTCTAGGAGATCCTTACTTTCACCATCCCATAGCTTGCCGATGATATCGTCGTGAGCTGATATCGTCGAATCGCTGTCTTCAGACATATTGACGTCGGAGTGATCGTCTGTGGTCATGTGATTCGACACAGCCTCCACCATATCATGCTCACCAGCAGCCTGAGCGTTGTCGTGCTTTATTGTTGTATTCACTGGCCGTTCAAGACCGCTCGGGCGATTTAAGGTACCGAACAGGGAGATAAGATCTGCTTGCAACTCTTAGACTCTAGACCGGATGTTTGGAGACGATTTTGCGGTGTGGATTCTTACTCCTTGTCATGATGTTTCTGGAAATATCGTCGTCAGAGCACCCTGCTTGTTTGACAAAGCCTCTGATACTGTGAGGCAATTTGCGGAATGAGTACCAATATTTTGAGATTGTTTCCTTAGCAATGAAATGATCGAGAAAAGGGATGGCTAAACCTTCTTTTATAGAAAAACCTGTGGGACCTCAGCGTGGAGCGTTGCTTGGAGTGGCGCTACTTTCATCGATAAGTGTTACACCAGTATCTAAGAGTAAAGCTGCCTGATTAGGTATCAAGCCAAGGCTCGTGCGCCTTGGAGCGCGGCCCACAAGCGTGTAACACTGTAGAACTCTTGCGGAAATACAATCATACATAATATGGCGAGGACCGAGCCAGATGGTAGAGATGGCATTCAGAAGTAGAAGGATACGATTCAAATGTCGTAAGAAGAGATTTGGGATATTGAGAGTTGGGAAGACGCCGATCTGCGAAAATGGTTCTTATTATACTTATCTATCTTCCGTGGCTTTTACTTCCTCGCGATGAGGGTGCGGACAAGTAGAGTAGTGGTCCAACGTACTGATTCTAGGCTCAAGCTGCTAGTAGCTTCGCAGTGTCTATTACAAGAAGCAAGGTTTGGAATGTCGTTGACTGCGTTAGCTCTTAGATAATCGATTAATCTTTTGGCATCCCGGGGAATTAAGCTGGGTGAAGTCTTTTAAAATCCTGGTTGGCTTAGCCTTGCGTGTACTTGCATGGAGCTAACACTTGGAGCAGGGCAAACTTCATCCGACTCTTCTACCTCGATTCAGACAAAGCTGGCGGACATCAACAATCAGTGAGTATTCAAGCATGGAGAACACTTCCGACTACAATCCTGGTCCTCTTACCTCAAACATGCAATCGATCAAAATCTCGGCATCATCAGATCCCAACAACTGTAGCAGCACTTGTCTTTGTAATCTGACCGGCGAGCTCCAAGATCACATCATCGAATCCCTACATCCAGCTGCCGCTATTGCTCTCAATCAGACAAATCGCCATTTCCATGCGTCTGTCACCTTGCATCGGCTACCCTTGACCGATGTCGTCGAGTACCTACATGGATTGGAGATGTCTCCTTCCAGGACAAAGGACTATGCCTGCTTTACCTGCCTCACGCTCAAGCATCGCTCGCTGTTTACGCTCAGACAGACCAAGGGCAAACGAGGCAAGAATGGCTGGGAGTATGATCTGCGCTGGTGCCTAGACTGCGGCATCAAAGAAAACCAATTTTCGCCTGGCTGCGTCGTTAATCTCGCCGCCGACGGCGTAGATCCAGTAGTCTACTGCGGCGCTTGCATGACCTTACAGCTACGCTACTGTGAGCTCTGTTTCTGGTGCGCCAGCTGTATCGAGAAGAGATCTGTGAAAGGTTGGAGGAGAGGTGAATGGAGAAATGCGAGAGGGGAGGCCAGCGAAGTCATATTCACCAACCGTTGCCGTAAGCACGAATGGAAAGGACCAGCCTCTGCTGCCGTGCCTGCTCCTTTCAGGAATGGTGGGCTCTCTATCATGCAGAGCTGGGCCATGTACGAAAATGAAGAAAGTACTGGGGAGGTCGCGAGCCCGGAATGGTTTGAGAATGACTGGTATTGAAGATTTTCTTTCGATGTTTCAGTGAGGATTCAAGGTCAGTAGTCAAGCTTGCGCTGGAGCAATTGGTCGAAAAATTCGTTAGGATTCGTAAGACAATCAATGCCGGCAACTGTGTCTTCGCGAGAATCGACAAACGCCGGCCTCCAATACATACATTGATTTTGCCGTTTCACTCAATCGTACTAAATTGTTCCAGGCCGTTTCTCACCGCTTCTAGTTGTTGATATGCCTCTTCTCAATCGCCAACACACTCTCCACGTGCTCGTATCCTAGCCCCTTTCCCTTCTTACTAGCAAGCAATTGCGCGGTCTTGAGCACATTTTTGATCTCTCGTCCATTCATCCTATACCCCGCCAGCTTGTCCAGCTCATCATCGCTGAAGCCATGGCCGTTACCCTTAGTGGAGGCATTGAGGAAGTTGACCCAAACATGACGTCTGGACGATGTGCTCAGCTCGTTGTATTGCATTGAGACATGGATCCTGCTTTGGAACGCCGCGTCAATGTTGTCGACACGATTAGTGGTCAAGAACAAGATGCCCTCATAGTACTCCAAGATTCGAAGGAAGATCGAGACAAGCTTATTGCGCTCTAAATCGTGGGAGGATCGCTGCTCGAGGAAGACGTCGGCTTCGTCAAGAAGGAGGATGGCATTCCATTTTGTGGCCATCTCGAGGACGTTGGAGAGGGATGACTCGACGTCGGAGGATGTGAGACCAAGGTCGCCGGCAGACATCATATATAGAGGCGCCTTCATGGATTCGGCAACTGGAAATTCAAGCTATTAATATTTATTGCCTTTACGAAATGAGGGTGATGAGCTTACCAGATTCTGCGGTCAACGTCTTGCCCACACCAGGAGGACGCAGCAGCGATTGGTGTGGCTTCCAGGACGGTCATGGTGACAGCGAAAATCCGTCAAGTTTCTCAAACGTTTAAGCAAGTAGTAAGACAAGTGGAAGAGTTGTCTGAAGCTTTTTCTATGGGCGGATATTTCGAGGGATGAAGGAAGGATAAGGTGGGGGGGGGGGGAATATTTCAATTCAGCAATTAGCATAATGTTAGCGATGCTGCCTGATTTCGAAGGATTCGGTTAGCGCGGCCATAGCCTGACTCATTGCAAGCATTGCAGTCTCGCTATTATGCATTAAAGCATCAAAATTGCTGCTATGATGCGTTTGTGGGCTGTGTTGCCTAGCATACGTGTGGAGTGGGGTCTTAAGTATGTTCGACCTGCAAGGCATCGCTATGCGCTAGCCGAGATCAGCCTGATCCGTATGGAACCGAATGAATTATTACTCATTCAATGTCGCTTCAGCCAGTCGCATTGCGATAATTCGAATCTTAAGTGCAGGCGAAGAGCAATCCAAGCCGTGATCGACTCTAATCTTTCCAGCATCGACTCCGGTGACCGTCTCGTGCCCTTGTCCCAAGGCCAATGCAAAATGTTTTCTGCCCATTACTCGGGGTCTGAGTACACCCATGGCAAGGACTGGACCTAGCTATAGCTCTTTTAGCGTGACATTATTGGTCGAGATGCCTGAAATGGAAAGGTTTTTGGACGGCAGTCCCAAGCTAACATGATAGCACGGGCAGGAATGTAGTGTGATGCCATCAAGAGAGCATTTTACTTCGCATCCAAAGGCGGTCCAAACACATCCTCCGCCTCTTTCTCACTCTTCTCCCTCTCCATCTTCCTCTTCTTAACGACCTTCTCATCAAGTCCCTCCTCTCCGCCTTCCCGCTTCTGAGCCTTGTTGATTTCCACAAGGTCAATCTTCTCGGGGTTCCGACACTTGTATAACTTCTTGTCGACTCTCTTCAATTCCTTCATTTCCTCTTTATCAGGCTCAGCGGACGGGGACTCCCGCAGCAGATCGACGCAGGATCGTAGTGTGGTGAGCAGCTTCGGCTTCAGGGGTGAAGGCGTAGGGAACTTGGTATCGATGTAGAAGCGGGCGAGAGGTTCGTCGGCGAGGAAGAGAGAGGAGAGCCAGATTTGAGAGGGTGTATAGAAGAAGTAGGCGTCCGAGAGGAGGGCGGAGGTTTTCAGAATGTCCTTCGCTTTACCGTGGGCAGTTTGAATACGATGGATGACCTCATCGGCTGACCGCGATGTCTTACCAGCTTTCTGTGCCGGGATTATGCTCATCATCTGATTCTGTAGTTGAGTTGATGTAGTTATATTGCTAACGCCCGGTTGCCCCTTGCCTTTTGCCAGAGCTAGCAGCTCCATGAAACCTCCCTCCAGCCCTCGATGTGGGTGTCGCACGTCGAACGTGAACCGTAGCCCTTGAGTCAGAAGAAATTCGGGGGCGATTACATCTTCAGCTGTTGTCTTGGGCAATTTCTCGGCGAATTTATTGAGGGAAATGTAATTGTTCTCGGTCTTTGTAGCTAGGAAGAGAGCGGAGGGCATCATCTCCTTGGGATGGTACGTCATGGGTGAGTTGGAAAGGTAGAAGCGCCTGAGATATTGGACAGCTGTAGCCTGGGTACGTTCCTTAGCTGTGATCTTCCAACGACAATGGGCTTGTGGTACCTTCACATTGGTAGGGAAGTCGCAGAAATTCGCAAATTCCATTGTCTTAACACAGTAGAAGCCTACAAGCTTCTGCTCCTCCTCCACTGTGAGGCATTCGACCTCTTTGGGAAGACTAGCTTGCCGTACTTGTTCGCCATCATTGTCCTGCTTTCTGGGGTGGAGGCTGTTGATCGCTGCTCGTACCCCATCAGCAGCTGTTGCGTTAGTCGTAGCGCGCAGCGACGCAAGAGACTCTCGATTGTAGGACCATAATCTATATTGCGTGGAGGTACGATAGGTATTGTCCTCAGTCAAGTCAGGCATGGTGATGGCGAATTGTGAGGTAGAGCAGGATGCTTAGAATGGTACCAAGCCAAGGCCTCGGCCCCAACGCCTGAACCTCCGGGCGGGCTTTCGGCACATTCCTTTCGGGTGTGGCTCTCGTCCCTGTACTCTACATCGGACGCTTAGCATTCCCCTCGATTACCGTTCCTACTATATCTCACCGCCAAACTGAGAAGACGCAGCGACTACATTCATTCTCGGTGCAGAGCGACAGTCCTAAGCGAGGACCGGCGGGCAGAAATAGCCGCTTTACCGTTTATAGCTTAGCGTAGATCACTAGCGCCTGAGCGGGTACTTTAGACTTTCCGCTACCAAAAATTTCTACCCTTATATAATAACTATTAAATCTTTTGGTCGTTAAATTCGTCGATATATTCGACGATATTTTTATTTTTCCTCTTCTAAATCTTTTTAAATAATTTTTATTTTTATTTTAATCCTCGCTATACCTAGTTAAGAAATTACGATTCGTTATTATAAAGAAGAAAAAGACGAGGCGTATAAATAAATAATAAATTTAAAATAAAATTCTAAATCGTTATTATTTATATTAAATTAATTAATTTTAATTAATTTTATTAAATTTAATAAGTTTAAAATAAGGTTTTAAATCGTCGTTATTTATATTAAATTAATTAATTTTAATTAATTTTATTAAATTTAATAAGTTTAAAATAAGATTTTAAATCGTCGTTATCTATATTAAATTAATTAATTTTAATTAATTTTATTAAATTTAATAAATTTAAAATAAGGTTTTAATCGTTATAATCTTTATTTTTCTTAAAAATTATATAAAAAATATCGATTTTTCTTTATTATTTTTATTTATAATTAATTAATTAATCCTTATTTTTTAAAAGTTTATCGTCGTAAAACCTATTTTAATCATTAGAGCGTTAATATTAAATCTATTAAAAATATAATTAATAAAGAGGAGAAAACTCGGTAAATATTATAATTTATCTTTAAATTATCGTTTTTAACGATAATTTTTAATATATAATTTTTTTATATTAAAGGAAAATTACCTTATTATTATATTTATATTAAAGGTAATAAAATAAAAAATAGTAATCTTCCTTAAAATCTTAATTAAAAACGATAATTAGAATATATTAAAAGGGGATAACGTAATTTCTAAGGAGGATAACGAAGATCTTTTATTTTATAATTATAATTATAAAGTTAAATATCCTCGTTATTTACGATAATTCGGCTATTAATCTTTAAGTTTTAAGAGTATTATATTTAAAATATACTTCGGAAAGAAAAGAGGTATTTTAAAAAAAGTATATTAATTATTTTATTTAACGATAATATTATTATTAATTCTTATTTTAATTTAACTAAATAACGAATCCGGTAATATTATTTTTAGCTAATACTCCCTTACGATTTTTAAACTTTTCGAGTTCTAGTTCGGTCGTATATTTAATCCTCTTTTTCTTCGATTATTTTTATTAATAATTTAATACTAAATCGTCGTATTTTACTAGTATAGATATTTAATAAAATAACGAATTCCCGCGTTCGCGTTAATAAGGCCGAGAAGTTTATAGATACTAATAAAATAATATAAAATCGTCGATTATAGCGAGGGTCTTTATTAGTAAAAATAAAAATCGATAAATTAATTATTAATAATAGCGAGAGTATATTAAATAGTATATTTTAGGAGAGATCGATTATATCGATATATCCCGCTAGAATAAATCGGTAATATTAATAATTTAAATTAAACTCCTTTTTCCTATTTAAATTTTCAGTTAAAAATTATAAATCTATAAATAAATTTACTAAATCGATTTATATATTTTCGATATATATATTTATATATATATATTCGATTTATATATATATATATTTAATTATATATCTTCGATTTATAAATATATATTCCTTTATATATATTTATATTTATATTTAAATTTATAGATATTCGATTTATGTAAATATATTTCTTTATATATATTAGATTTATATAAGAGATTTATAGGTATTCGATTTATATATATATATATAATTTATTTATCCTCGATTTTTATATATTCAATATATATATATATAAATTAAATATATAGATCCTATATATATATTAATTCATTAATATAATTTAATTATTTTAGTTTATAGATCTTTGTATATTTAATTTTATTATATAAATATATTTATTAAATCTATTTAATTTTATTTTTATAATTTAAATATTAAATCTATATATTTTCTTTCCTAATATATATTATATAAATATTATTTATTAAATTTATTCAATCTAACTCTTTAAATCTAATTATAAATTTTATAACTAGATTTATTTATTAAAATTATTTAATTTTAACTTCAAAATTTATTTATTAATTTTATATATTTTTAAAATTTATATATTTAAATCTCTTAAAATCAAGGTATTAAACCTCTATAACTATTACGAGGTAGGATTTTCTATAAATATTATTATTAATATCTATTAAGATATCGGGCTAAACTCTACCGCTAGCTCTATTAAATTTAGGGTAATACTAGATTCTAGTATATTAGGGCCAAATCCTTCATAGAATAATTAATATCTTTTATATTATATATTATTATATTGACTCTTTATTAAATGGTAGTAACGGCTAGATCCACGATCTAGGGTATATCGCTATATATATTTAACTAACTATATAGCCTAGTAGTATAGGTAACTATACTATTAACTATTTATTTAAATATTTATTTAAACGTCTAATTAAATATTCATTCAAACGTCTATTTAAATATCTATTCAAAACGTTTATTTAAATTAGTTATTTATAGTACCTTAATTCAAGAACCTCGTCCTCTATTATTTCTAAAAGACGTTTTTATACTATTTCTTCTACTAGAACCCCTAAACGGGCCCCTTTTTTAAAACCACGTCCTCCGTTATTCCTATTTACTTATCTCTCGAACGTTTATTTAGGAACGTCTATTCAAATTATATTCTATTTAAACCACGTTTTATTCGAACTACGTTTATTTAAAAGTATATTTATTTAGAACGTCCGTTTAAACTAGTCCTCCTACTATTTATATAAAAAGTCTATTTAAAGTACGTTTATTTAGAATATCCGTTTAAACTAGTCCTTCTACTATACTTTTAGATACTTCCGTACCGTTATTTTATTTTACTATATAGAATAACTAGTTTCTAAACTATTTATTAAGTCGTTAAAATAATTATTTAATATTTACGTTATTTAGGGCTTCTCTAATATATCGCCTCTAGAATCTACTTATTTAATTTACTCCGAGTCGATAACGAGTATTATATATATAGTATTTTCGTATTGTTTTATACTACCTTAAACGAAGGCTTCTAAACTCTTTATTAAGTTATTAAAATAACTTATTTAATATTTATAATATTCGGGGAATCTATAATATATCGCCCCCGAATATTATTTTATTTACTCCGTAGCGATAGTAAACCCTATTTAAAAATAGTACTCCTATTATACTTCGAATAACGATATCGATCTCTTTATTAAATTATTAAACTAACGTCTCTATAGTTTTTTAAATTTCTATATCTTTATTTAACTCCCCTAATACCTCTTTTTATTTAAAAGTTAAATTTATTATAACTTAACGCGATATTAAAATAATTTTAACCGTAAAGACCTCGTTATTCGATAAATCTTAATAGAGCTAGTTTTAAAAGAAATTTTATTAAATATTAATAACCTTATTAAGTCTTTAGTAGCTAGGGTTAATTTACTCCCTTAAACTTTTAATAATAATTAAACTATTTAGTTATAACCCCTAGTAAATCTTTAATAACTTAATTACTTAATTTAATACTAATAATAAAGATATTATTATTCTTTCTTTTCTTCCGGGTAGCCTAATTACCTTAAATATTTAATAAATTAATAAAGTAACTATAGTTATAGACTTTAGATATACTACTAGCTACTCTCCCGAATTATTTATATACTATATTAAGATACTATTTATTAAAGCGGTTATTAACTAGTATACTCTTAGGACCTTAACTCTTAAAGAAATCGTAAAATATATAGAGCTACCTTTAATTAAAGATACTCTTTAATAATAGAGGAAGAGCCTATTAGGCCCTTAAAACTTAATAGTTTTAAAAGTCTTTTATATAGGAGTTAACCCTTAAAGTTAATTTAAAATTAAAGAGATTAGATTCTTCGACTTTAATAGTAATAATAAAAACGACTTATATACCTCAGGAAGGTATACTATATATAAAGATATCTTCGATTTTAAAAATCGCGTTAACGCTATAATTTAATAATACGACGAAGAAAAAGTATAATAATTTCTACCTTTATATCTTAAAGGAGTAATATTTAGATAGTTTATTAATAAGTTAAATCGTAATATAAAGGACTTAATATATCGGTTTACTAGTATTAAATAGATAGAGTATCTTATTAAACGATTCGAGATAAAGCGGTAGTAGGAGAGTAGAAAGGTCTATATATTAATATTAGTTTCTTTAATAATAACTCTCTTAATAACCTATTTAGCGCTAGTTCCCTCGGCGACTCGATAAAAGAGTTTTCGATAATAAAGATACGAACTAGTTCTAGTTTCTTTAGTTACTCTCTTAACTACTTTCTTAACTACTCCCTCGTTAACTCCCTCGGTAGATCTTACTATAACTCTAATTTCTTTAATATTAGTTATATTAATTACTCGGCTAAAGAGTATTCGATAATAAAATTACGAATAAGGGTATTAATTAATTACCGAGAAATAACGTCTATTAAATAAGTTATTTATATAATAATAGAAACCTATTAATTTAGATACTAGTATAGAAAGTTTAATAATACTATTTAATATTTCTTTAATAACTCGTTTAGTAGCTCCGGTTTCTTTAATAATAATTATAATTATAACTCCTAAACGAGCCGTAGTATTTATAGAAGCGCTATTTATTAAGGCCGCTATATAAAGATTTAATACCGAGGTAAAAGTTAAATTAAAGGAAGATTTTTAAGAATTAGTTATTCTAGCTCCTTTAGCGCTAGTTATAAAAGTATTTACTACTTTAATAACTCGATAAAAGAGTTTTCGATAATAAAGTTATAAATTAGCCTAAACTCGTTTAATACCTCTAACTCCTTTAATAACTTTAACTCCTTTAAAAGTATTAACTCCCTCGGTAGTAATAATAAAAATTAAAGAGACTAAACTACCGTTTAAAATAATTTCTAAATTACTATTTAATTAAACTCCGTTTATAATTAACGAGATAGAATCGTGTTAATCTACCCTATTTAGCGAGGTTAAAGATCTTTAGAAATATTATAATTATAAGTTTTATAACGTAACCTTCTTATTAATAATATACTTTATATATTACTCCTAGGATAGTAAATATAATAAACCTATATATAAACTATACCTATAGATCTTCTCTTCTAAGAATTAATTATACGAGTATTTATATACCGACTATATATCTAGTAGGATTAAAGTAGCGACTTAACTTCCTACTCTACGGTTAAGTAAAGACGTAATAAGAGTAATATTAAAATAATAAGTTACTCCGCTAGCTCCGCTAGCTACGCCGTCTCTTATATATTATATAGTCTCGCCTCCTCCGCCTATTTATAAACTTATTCAGAAAGTATATCTTATTATAGAAAATCTCTTTAGGAAATTCGTACTATAAAAGGTCGCCTAGTCTATAATTAATTAACTAGTAACTTAGTTAATTTACCGATAACTAATTTATAAACTAGCTCGGTAGTTAGTAATTTATTAACTAATTTAATAATTAACCTTTTAGTTAATTAATAATAAAACTAGTTACTTTATTATATACGATTTATTCCGAAGATTTAATAATAAGATTATATTAATTAATAACGTATTAGTTTAGTATTTAGGTAATATTAATTATAATACTCGCTCTTAAAAATACCCTAGTAATAAGAGTTTTAATACCGAGTAATAGTATTAATTAAAAGTATAATAATTTATAATTTACTAACTAGCTTAATTAGCTCGTTATTTAACTAATAATAATATTAACTATTTTACGATTCTAGGCTTCATTATAGAGTAAATTATATTATTAATAGTAATAATTACTACTACTATTAACTAGGTTATAAAATAAATATTAACCGGTTTTACTAGTTAATAGTAAATTTATTACTTAACTCTACCTACGCCGTAGAAGTCGCCCTATTTATAATAATAATTCGAGAAATAATAGCTATAGAAGAAACTATATAATAGTAAATAATAATAGTTATATTGATACGAGTAAGAGTAAAAGTAGAGATTATACTAGTAATAGAAGTTTATTTCACTTTTTAAACCGGAAGAGTAAATCGTAGCCCGCGGTCCTACGCTATCTTAGTAGCTAGCTCTAGCTCTAGTTTCTTTAATAACTCTATACTTTAATAACTACTTTAATAAAAGTAAGAGTAAAAGAAAGAGTAGAGACTACACTAGGTTATATAACTAATAGTAACTATATTTAGTATACTCGCTTAATAGTAGTAGTAATAATAATATAACTCTTAACTAGTTAAAGTTTAGAAATTAATTAAATTTAAATTAACCCCGTACTAAAATAGTTTCAATTTCAAATATACTAGTAAATAACTATTTTTAGAAATCGCTAGTTATTCTAAAATTACGCTAAGATTATAGATTTACGCCAAGATCTTTTTTTTATATATAAAAAAGTCGATTATTTAATACCTTAATATTAAATACTTTTTTATTCTTATTAGGAAATAGCCGCTATATTAAATCTACCGAGAACTTAAGTACTACGATAATATTAAAGGGGTATTATACCGAGAACCGGTAAAACTACTTTTTAATAATTTTAAATTATTCGTTTAGTCGTATATAGAGTTATATAACCCGAATATTTTAATATAGCGTTACTTATATACTTTTTTATATAGATTTAAATATATATCTCTCGTTATCGCTATTTCTTAACTAGATAATATATTTATACGGGAAAGATCTTCGGATAATATAAAAATTACCTAATTATTAAACCGAATCGGGACTAGCTCCGCGCTAAAATAGTTTTAATTTTAAAAGTACTATTAAATAACTTTTATTAAGATCTAGTTTAGATTTAACCTAGATTTATACTAAAATTTTATTTTATTAATATATATTTAGGGCCCTAGTCCTTTAATATTAATATTTTTATAATACTATATATATACGCCCCTATTTTATTAATATTATAACTTTTACTACTAATTATTTATATTATTTTTATACCTCCTTATCGCCTAACCTTATTATCGCTAGAATTAATATTTTTATTAAGTTATTTTTATACGACTTTATATTAAATTTTAAGACTCTACGATACTACCTATACCGATTATTCAAGACTTTATATATTTATTTATATTATTATTTCTATATATAGACGCCACTTACGTTATTATTTACGATACTCTATATTAGTGTATTAATAAAGGCGTTAACGTCTTTCTTTTAAAAAGGGCGTTCTATTATAAAGTAGGATTTTTCATAAATATTATTATTAATATTTATTAAGATATCGGGCTAAGCCCTACCGCTAGCCCTATTAAATTTAAGGTAATATTAGATTTTAATATATTAAGGCCAAATCCTCTATAGAATAATTAATATTTTTTATATTATATACTATTATATTGACCCCTTGTCAATAATTTACTTTTCTAATTATATATATAAAATCTATTTATTTAATTGTTTAATTTTATTCTTTGGAATTTATTAATATTATTTATTGAATTTATTAAATTTATTAAATTTACTTCTCTAAATATAGATATTAAATCTAGTTATTAAATTTATAAATATTAATCTTTTATATTTATTTCGAAAAACGAATTATTAAATCTATTTAAATAAATTCTTTAAAGTTA
>JAABUS010000931.1_pt1 | contig 69235 bp, 68 predicted proteins | sample 5560161 | NCBI WGS metagenome assembly JAABUS01 (sample SAMN10711885, study PRJNA513376) | rock metagenome | isolation source: Antarctica rocks | place: Antarctica: Victoria Land, Trio Nunatak nord | collected 2016-01-04
AGTAAGTAAATCAGAAGAGTTATTTGTAGAGCAGGTACCGGTGGTGGGGCTGTGGTGGGGGGGGGGGGGAATTTAAATTGCCAAGGATTCCGCAGCTTTCTGCACACGCTAAATCCGGCCGCAATGTTATCTTTCTGAAAGGATGTAAATCATTAGAATTGTGTGTGTATTGATTTAGAATATCGGTAAATCTGTTCGCTATAAGAAACAGCCTCTCATGAAACCCTCCATGTTCCTCAGGCTTATTACTCATGAGTCTGATACCCTTCTCCCCGAGACAGTAGGTCTAGGCGATATTTCGGATGTGGAAGACTCATCCAACAAATGGTATGAGGGTGAAGAACTTTGCGCTCTTCACAAAATCCCCGAACACGTGCCTTTATTGGCAAGGCTCGGAGGCATATATCCTATTGCACGCTGGACACCCGTCTTTGTGAAGAAGCGGCTCGCAGATTTGGGTGGAAGGCTGCATTGCATCATGCATGCTAATGTAGCGACGAACGTGCCCAATCTAGCCTAGATGATTGGCACATTCCTGCAACAATCAATCATTGGTGAGGTCGCTTTTTCGAGTTTTCTGATAATGATGGGCTTGCTCGGCTTGATTCTTCTTTGCACCAACCGTTTCAAGGCGCCAAGACTCTTAGGAACCACGCCGACGACGACCAACGAACTTCCATCATCAGCCTCTTCTCGAGGCGGTGACGCACTCTGTACTACGCTCTTAGCTTTCAAGCGCAGGGTATCCTACCCTTAGACCCTAGACACCAACAGAGATTTTACCCTCGTCAACCAACCATGATCAGCAATGGTGATCAACGACGTGCCCACAACAAAAGCATTTCGGTTGCTCGAGACGCGACTAGCCGGCTGCTATCAAGCTACGAAGACTCCACACGGTTTGCCGCATACTGTATCCTAAGCTCTTCAGCGAACGAAACACCAATGGCGTATCAGTCAATAGCGAAGCGCTACCCGCCAGCCGTCGTGAACAGACCTTCTCTACATCCGATATCTACCTCAGGCGGTGCAATCTGTCCGCTTTAAAGGCTTTCATGCGTTACGCAGAAGCTTATTCGTGCATTGTTAATCCCTTTCTGCAGCTCATAGTGATGGCTTTCCGAGGATCGGAGATCCAGCATCATGGCACCCCCGTCATTTCACTTTTCGTGCTCTCTTATTCGCTATATATATATTGCGTATGCGCAGTGGATGTAAGGTAGGGCTACGCCCGCATTCCATGTCATTGCTCTTCCTGGTATTGCTCCGCTTCGAAGCCCAATCGCGCTCATTAAAGGGCTCATGGAAAAATTAGGCCCTTGAGGTCGAAGCACATGTCTTGCGGGCATCTTATCTACTATGATAAATTCTCCTACTTCCTTTCTTCTTTGGTGGATGGAGCTTTGATGGCGTTTACATCTGCATTTGTTTCATCCCCTAATGAACTGCAAGGGCATTGTTTCATGGTACGGTGTCCGAAAAGGGTGCAATGAGGCCCATTCGATGTTTTCATTGCAATGATGCATTGTATCATGCTATAAATTCTCTTTCCATCACCTTTTTATCTGTACAACATGCCTCGGCCCTCTTCGTTGTCCAAGGATCTAATTGCACACCTCCGTGCTCAAGTGCCCTGACTGCATACAAAACCAATGGAACTGATATCACCTGCCATGACAGAGACTACAATGGTACTGTCGTTGGTGAAGCCTTCCAGGACTGCATCACCTGTGAGATGTCAAGCCAGACAATTGACCCATACACTGTACAGACAGATTTGGGATGGGCCCTTTGTAAGCGTCCATAGAAGTTCCCGAAACCTTGACCGGCGGCTAATGTTCCTGATGTGCTACAGATAATATGAGATATGCCCTCGACTGGTGTCTATTCGAATTTCCCAAGCAGGGGAACCAGTCTGCAGCAGATCAGTGTACCTCGTCCTGCGCCAAACTATCAGATGCTCTCGAGATCAACATTATCACACCAAACGCAACAACGACGTACGACTACTGCCAAGACCCAGACTTCTTGCCAAACGTTGATGGCTGCGCAGCATGCTACAAAGAAATACCGAACCAAGTCTATTTATCTAATTGTGAGCTTTCTTCGTTCGTTACCCTTCGAGTGTCCTAATCTTTGGTAGTTCTTAGAGTTCTCGAATCCGCTTGCCAAACACAGCCATCGCCTACATTGGCTTTTCCAATTAAACCATCCGATGTCTTCACGTGGCAGCCTCCTTCGAACTATTCGGATCTCAATAGTAGTCCTGGCGATCGAGTCGACGGTTTGTCTCCGGAGGGCAGAGCTGCTATAGCAATAATCGTCCCTGTTGTTGCCTTTCTACTGATTTCTATCATCCTCCTGTTATTCTATGTTCGCAGACATGATCCGTCTGTGCAACGGGAGCACTCTCACCAGAGCGAAAAGTACATGTCTGAAAAGCCTACTTCACATAAACATACGTCTAAGTCAACGCCAGGCTGGAGCCATTCTTCGACGACCCCATTACAAAAGTTCACCCACTCACGCAACCATTCCGTAAATTCTCGTCAAATATGTCCCGCTCCTCTCAACCCGCAAAAGGTTCCGATGCCAGCTCCCCTGCGGACCCAGAAGTCTAAGTCGCCAACCCCCTTCTCTACTAAGTCGCCAATTCCATTCTCTAGACTAAATACCCAGCACGATCCACTACAAACCAGGAACTCGCCTATTCCATTCTCAGATATGTTCAACAAACCTTCCACGAAACCACGTTCCGAGAAGGCCGACGGAGAGACATATCTACCAGCCACAAGATACTCGCCACCTCCACCAGTGCCACCAATTCCTCCAGAACCTTCACTGACCGCACGTCCAAAACGACCATCGGGATCCCGCGCCGGGCTTGTCTCTTGGGAACGGATAGCTATTCAAAACGCCCGAATTCGAGCTACTCAGGGCACATCACCCAGTCCAGTCAGTCCATTGACTCAGGTGCGAGTCGTACCAATGCCGAGGTCGCCTGACTTCGTGCGGGAGGGTTCTCCTTTCAGGGTCGGTACACCGAGACAAGCACAACCGCCTCGAAGAAGAGGTACACCCGGTGCTGGACAAGCTTTGAGGCAAGGCTTGAGATCACCCTTGAGTCCTCTGAGGTCCGACACCCCTAGCCCTGATGATGGGAAGCTAGTGAGAAGGAGTGGCAGTGGAGGAGGAGTCATGCGAAGTGGAAGCGGTAGGAGTGAGAGGGCAAGAAAGGAGGTCCGATGGAGTAAGGATGTTGATTATGAAGGATAAAGGAAAAAGGCGATGGGATATGGGAAGTAATTTAAAGGATGTCGAGATCTTTCATGTACAACAGTTGGGGAAGCGGACGTGCATTTCGAGATGGATATGCAATTGTATAGAACTATAGACAGATTTGAGCCATAATCTAAATTTGATGCCTCAAGTCACTCTACAACCTTCCCCATCATGCCCACCTGCCCACGCAGGCTTCAAAGCTACCTTACTCTAAACTGCCAAGGCTCACCCGCCAAGGCCAAACTGCTCAACCTAACGCGCTAACCACTATACTGCTCCTTACCACCGTCCTTAGGCAAGCAGAAACTGGTAAAGTCTTCGAAAAAGCTCATGATGCTGCCCAAAAGCATCAGAATACTCAGGGCAGGCCCGATTGGCCCGTCGCAAGCGTCGACGAGCCACTACAATCATGCTCCCTGAGCCAACCTTCAGCTTTACAATCCCCTCGATCCACGACGATATACCCCTGGATTGCCGCCTCTACAACCCTCCGCATTCTGTATTGAATCCAGCAGAGGGCGAGCCGTTATGGAGCCCACGAGGAGCAATTATCGCTCACCCGTACGCGCCTTTGGGCGGCTGCTATGATGATCCGGTGGTTCTGTCTGGTGCTGCTGAGATTTTGAAGCAGGGCTTCGTTATTGGGACATTTAACTTCCGGTATGTACCATGCTATCCTGGCGAATATAGCTGTAATTGAATTGACTTATTCGCAGTGGTGCTGGTGCTTCAAAAGGGAGGACCACCTGGCAGGCTAAGCCTGAATTGCAAGACTACGTCTCCTTCGCAGGGTTCTTCATACACTACGTCGAAGGCCTTCGAGCGCCCAGTCCTCACCAATATTCACATGGGATGGCAGGCCATCCTTTGTCGCCTATTCCCTCCGCATACGTCACTTCCCTACTCGCATCCGCTACAGATACGCAGGGCATGACACTCATCCTAGCCGGTTACTCTTATGGTTCAGTCATTACGACTCATCTTCCTCCAACATCTACAATACTCCAGCGTTTTGAGACCGTTTCCAAAGGCACAGCAGAAGCAGATATTAGACTTCGAGCCATTAGCCTGGCTGCACAATGGCGCAAAGACGCGCGATCATATCGTGAAGCACAGGACGCCCAGCGAAGGTCCCATGAGAAACTCAGACCTTCGGCGCGAACGAGAGCTGTGGCTGTTGGTGGAGATGAGTGCGAACCGGGTTCGAGAAGGCCGAGTCATGAAAGTAGAAGGAGTTTGGACAGCGTAATAAGGAGTGTCGACAGGGGAAAAAGGAAGCTTTTCAGACAGCACAGCAGTGAGGTCTCCGAGGAGACGCTCATTGTAGAGAGTTTGGTCGCCGCAAACGTTGCTACCCCAAGGACATGTTATCTGCTGATCTCACCGGTGTTGCCGCCCATATCTATGTTTGTGACTATGTTCTCGAGTACCCTGAAAGGGGTGCTGAGAGGAGAAGGCAACTTGCTCGACCATCCGACCCTGGCTGTATATGGAGACAGGGACTTTTTTACGTCTCAGAAAAAGCTTCGAAGATGGGCGGAGAGTTTGAAGGAGAAAGCAGGATCAGACTTCCAGTTTCATGAAATTTCTGGTGCTGGCCACTTCTGGAGAGAAGAAGGTGCGGACAAAGAGATGAGAAGCTCTATCAGGGAGTGGGTACAGGATATTGGCCGCAGCTATCCCAGCGAGTAATGAAGATATCAACCTTCGTGCCGAATTGCAGTACCAATGGAATATGGTCTCTTTCTCGGCCAGTTGTCGGTTTGTGTTGAGGCCATCGTCGATCCAACAACATTGGGGATTATAGCCTAAAATATCGTCATTGGACAAAGCATTGAATCGTCATACAGCCTGTGTCTGGGCTCCGCTCTCCGCTGTATCTGCGACTTCCATCTTCGATCGATGTGGGGGATTTTATCTTCCCGTACGCTGACTAGGACGTTCTTTGACTCCGTGAGACTGGGATAGCGCTCCTACCTTGCTTGTCACGGCATTACATGAGTGTGGCTTTGCTGACCAGGCCTGGTTGACGTGATTACTTCCTTTGTACCAGGTTTCATAAAGTACCATTTATCACCCGACCTGCTGCCAAGACTGGGGCTATCTTGCAGCTTATGCTTATGCTGCAGGTGAGCGTGGGGCTTTCTTGGTTGAGCGGCCCGTCTCCGTACTCCCACTGCCTTTCCACCAAAATGCCCTGGTAGCCGTCATATGCCTGCTGTTCAAATGACGTGGGCCTCGCCCCCAACCAAGATCATGCAGGGACAAAGGATCTTCCAACCCGATCTCATTTCTTGCTCATGAAGCACATTTTGGTTTGACAAAGGCAATAATCTTTAGTTTTATAACCATGCTCACGTAGGTAGGCGAGAGTAATTAAAATCGTAAATACGGAGTAGACCTTTGCGTGGTTTATGGAAATTCAACTCAGTTGCCGCAGCCTGCACCGCTGAATTCGGCCCCCCTCGGCCGTACTTTATGTCCGTGAATCGTGGGGGGGTGACCCGCGCTCAACAGAAAGTTAGAAAGTCTGTCCTTGAATCAACTATTACTTGTCCCCCCGTGACAATCGGCGCCAGCCATGACATATCTACATACCAATGACAATAGACATCTCTCATCGTCGGTATTTCCCTAATAGCTAGTCTCTTTTCAGCAATTCGCCATCTTGATCGAAAGCAATGCAGTCAGCGCGACTTGACCGCCTACCATAATGTCCCTGTTACAGAGTCCGCTCTCGCTCCAAGGGCTGTCTCTCAACCATGGCAGTGATCCAGCTCGACCGAGGTCTGCAGGGAAGCAGCAAAGGCAGAAGATGCTGCCCTCGACCAGTTCCATCGCAAACTTGATTCACTTCGCGCGAAACCCACTCGAGAAGGTCGGAGAAGCAGTGGAGAATTGGTACGATGGCAGCACCAAGGAGGAGCGAGCCACGAGGCAGGGGGTCGCGGACAGGAAGCAGCTCTTGTATCTGAAGATGCGAGAGGCCAGAGCACATGCCGACTGGGAAGTCGCAGCCATGGAGCTCGACGACATCGAAGGAAACAATCAGTGGAAGTCCATCATTGACTCGCCAGACTATGATGCCCCTCTCGTCGAGGTCCGGCTGAAGCAGCTCGATGAAGCGCGCATTAGTTGTGATATTGGCCGCATGCTGTTCCTGATTCGAACGTCGCTTTCCCGAGATTTAGGGGATATGGGTAACCTTAGGATGTACAAGCATACGCACATTGGCACGAAAGGCCTTATAGAAAGATACATTACTTCGGCATTGGAGACTCTGGATGCTTTGTTGGACGTCTCGGCAAGGGCAAAGTGTGATGGTATGGAAACGAAATATATACTTGAGCAGGTCTTGTCGTCGAGACAGGCATTCGGAAGGAGTGCGCTGCTACTGTCTGGAGGAGCAACGTTCGGGATGAATCACATCGGAGTACTCAGGGCATTATGGGAAGCCAAGCTCCTACCCCGCATCATATCTGGCGCGTCCGCTGGCAGCATTGTGTGTGCCGTCGTCTGTACCCGAACCGACGAAGAAATACCCCAGCTTCTGGAAACATTTTGTGACGGGGATTTGGCTGTGTTCGAGGAAGAAGGCAATGAGGACGGACTGCTACGCAAAGCAGCGCGATTTCTGAAATACGGGGCATTGTACGACATCCAGCATCTGACTAGGGTGATGAAGGATATGCTAGGAGACATGACGTTTCAGGAAGCTTACAACCGGACGAGGAAAATCTTGAATATCTGCGTTTCCAGTGCGAGTCTCTACGAGCTTCCGAGGCTGCTCAACTACATCACCGCACCCAATGTGCTCATATGGTCCGCTGTCGCGGCATCGTGCTCGGTTCCATGCATTTACACCGCCGCAGCACTGCTCGCCAAGGACCCTAAGACTGGCGACGCGGTGCCTTGGAACCCTTCACCTCAGAGATGGATAGACGGATCTGTTGACAACGATATACCTATGACTCGACTGGCTGAGATGTTCAACGTCAACCACTTCATCGTGTCCCAAGTCAATCCACACGTTGTCCCGTTCCTCATCAAAGAGGAGGACTCCCTCAGCGAGGAAGTCAAGAGATCTACTTCCACTGTGACAGCTGGTCCGACATGGTTCAACAGCTTCTCGCATCTTGCAAAGAGTGAGGCACTGCATCGAATGCATACTCTGGCAGACATGGGCATCTTTCCCAACATCCTCACCAAAACCGTCTCTGTTCTCAGCCAGAAGTACTCTGGCGATATCACTATCTTCCCAGAGATATCTTACGCAGACTTCCCTCGCATGCTGTCAAATCCGACTCCAGACTTCATGCACCAGTGTATGCTGAGGGGCCAGCGAGCCACTTGGCCCAAGATGAGCATCATCAAGAACCATTGCGCCATCGAATTAGCACTCGATGATGCCGTGCAAAAGCTCCGCGCAAGGGTAGTGTTCAGCGCCAGTGAATTCGAGCTTCGGACAAGCAACCACACACGCCAGGGCTCCGACGCCAAACTACGCAATCGAGGCAAACGCTCAAGATTGAGAAGGCCTGTTTCCCAGAACAGTACAGCATCCGCCCCAGTCCCCAACACCAGCACCACCCTCCACACACACAACCAAAGCGCTTCAGGCCGCCTCGGACTAGGCCTACCACATAAGAAATCTCGAAGTCCCAACACCGCCCTGGATGAACCCTCCTCATTTCCCTACCTTCCAGAAGCCGCGCCGCCTACAGCGGGACACCTAGCACCTACAAAGACCCTGAACGACGTAACCTCCTCTGACGCCGGCGCAGACGAGACCTCCAACCTCACCTCCTCATCTTCTTCTACATCCTTCTCTACTCCCTACGAGTCTCCCTCCTCGCCCGTCGATTCCGATGCTCAATGGTACTGCAACCTTCGCTTCTCCCCCTCCCAACCCGCTACCCCTTCCCAATCCCAATCCCACCATGCGTTCTTCTCGACCGGCATGACACCAGCGAGCGCTAAAGCTGCGAACCCCGCCTTTGGAATGACGCCGAGTAAGAGCCATATCGACGTGGCCATTAGTCCGTCCGAATCGAGATATAAGCGGCTCTTCCACCACAAACCCCACGGACAAGGCGCTGCTAGTCTGCTTGGGAAGAACAGAGAAGCTACACCGCATCCAGATGCAAGCGCTGCGAAGGAGGCATCGTCGTCAAAATCGATGAAGAGGAACTGGGGGCTCGAGATTGGTATTCCAGCTGCGACGAAAAACCTGGTGGGAAGGGGGAAGAGGAAGGGAAACGGAGGGAGCCAGTGATCTTCTTTCCGCGTTTCCATATCTCGAGCAAGGCATTGATTTTCGAAACGTTGCAGGATCGGAGTCTAATTGATTGTTAGCGAGCATGGCGAGCACGGCTTTGCCTTTAAATTTCTTTTGTCATATACCCCTACAGATAGACGAGACATGAGCGTGCGAGGTGGTAGAGGAAGCACCCTTACTACGACTCGATGGCAGTGTTGGGTGCTGGGATACAGGCATACACCATTATTACAGTGATCTAGATACCAATACAAGAATACCATATACGAAGTTCGTCTTAAAGAGTAGCATCTGAAATCTGGTCTGAGTCATGCTAAGATGGGTATACTAATCTACACAGTGCAACAGGCCGCCATTCATTCATCATCATGAGTGCTAATAAGCAAATCTGCCCCAGGGCCATCATCATCCTCATCCTCCGACCTCCCCAACAACTCACGCGGTGGATCATCTTCATGGGTGGCTACCCGCACAAGGTCACCATCATCAGCTTTCTTTCCTATACTTGTGCCATTTCGCCGCTCCGCCCGCTCCCCATCCGGCACCTCGCGAGTTCCACCACCATGACCACCACTACCAGCAGCCTCCAACGACCCCTCCAGCACCCCCATCCCCTCAACCAATGCCTCTAGCTCAGCACCAATACAAACGATGAGCAATTTCCAGCCCTTCGTCTCTGCCACATCCAGCTTTTCTTCAATCCGTGATCTCGCTACCCGCATAGTACCTAGTATCTTCCCCATACTCTGGCTAGCATCTCGCTGCTCACCACTCGTCTCAAGTAAGTGATTCGGGTCTTGCATCCTCTGCATCTCTTCCCGCAAAAGTTTTTCAACCGAGCTGACTTCCTGCACCACTTCCTCCCATACCTCACCTCCCTCTTCAAGCGCAGCCTGTTCGTCTGAGACGGTGGAGAGGTGCGTGCGGATGGTAGATTGTTCTTCGGTGTAGTGATCCCTCGCCATTTCCAGGGTTCGGCGTTCCTTTGGGAGGGCCCATATGCCCTCTTTCGCTGCTGGCGTAGCTGTAGCGCCTTCGAGCGGTGGGCGCGCGAGGAAGCGTTTGATGTCTTTTTCTGCCATCGACAAAGCCGATTTGTAGCTGCTGAGTTTACTCTGCACGCTGTTGTTCAAGCCCTCGATCTCCCTAAGTATATGCCGCTGTCGGGCTTTCATTTCGTACAGCTTTTTTTCCAGATCATGGATTTCATGCCCTAAAGCTTGCTCTTCTTGCTGCAGATCCACAACCTGGCGGCTGGCGTCTTCAGATTCGATACCCCTGATCCGTTCTTGTAGGCCCGTAGATTTCCGCTCGAGATTTCGAATCGTATCGACGACTTCCTTCCGCTGGAACAATTCATCCTCCAGCACGCGTAGTTCCTGCCCCTTCAGTTCTGCCAACTCCTCAATAGACCTTCCAATGCCTCTACGCGCTCCCCTCAACCCGAATTTCTTCTTCACAGGCTGTCGTACTGGAATAGGAGTCTTTGACTTGCGAATACTGTTGGAGGTAGAAGTTGTGGGCGTCCTGCTCCCTGTTGAAGATGCTCCATCCTGACCCGGCGCACCACCAAGGCCGGCGAGTAGGCCTTCGCTTTGGGCATCTAGGAGGGTTTGGATTGTACTTTGGAGATGGGATTCTTGGCGAGAGATGGAGAGGAGGGCGTCTGACGGGGGGATCTGGGGTGGAGAGCTCATTCTGGCTCTGGCTTGTAGCTGCAGGGTTGACGCTAATAGAAGGTTTGTGTTCGGAGTCGAGGGCGCCGTTCGATCAGGTGTCGACGGAGGAGAATTATGGAGGGGCAGGAGCGGTATGTCTCTGCCGACGAAGGAGGAACGGTTAAAGAGGGAGCTAAGAGACATGGATGATTAGCTGGGAGACAAAGAGGACGATCCGAGGTTTTGGGATCTGAATTCGTACCACCGGGAGTCATTGTGTTACGGGACCATCGTCAGGCAGCATGTCCAGACGAAAGTCTAGCATGTTCACTGTGTGTGAGAGTGGAAAGGGTCACTTTTTTATCGGTCGTGTGATCTTACAATAGAATAATGTAGCTGCGAATTCGAGTCATTCGGCGGAGGGGCATCTACCTGCGCTACCCCTATTCCAATAATGATAAAACGTTTTTCAATTTTTTAGAATTTTGCGACACCCCACCAAATCCGAAATCCAAAAATCACAATTCGGACTACCACACCATAACCACCAGTCGTGAAGTTATAAAAATTTCAGAAGTTATTATTAAAGTATAGCTCTAATATAACCTCAGTTTTTAAAATATTAAAGTTAGTAAATATTAAGATATATAGGGTTATAGCTGATTTTTCGTTGATTTCGTACGAAGCCTTAGCGTAAGTCGGTAAAAACAGATTTTAAGCCGACCTACGCCAAGGCTTGGTACAAAATCAACGAAACCCCCTCCACTACTGTATATATAGATCTAAATTATTTAAGGATTTCGTGGATAATAGAGCTATACCTTAATAATAACTTCTGAAGTTTTTATAACTTCACGACTGGTGGTTATGGTGTGGTAATCCGAATTATGATTTTTGGATTTCGGATTTGGTGGGGTGTCGCAAAATTCTAAAAAATTGAAAAACGTTTTATCATTATTGGAATAGGGGTAAGCCTAATTTATCAACATTTTAACATTCTGATACCTGGGATATTTATATATCATTGCTGAGTTTATCCTAAAATTCATAGACCAAGGACCATCGTTGACCATTCAAACCGTCCCAAACTATATACCGTACCACATTAATCCATCCCTTTACAACTTCATCCCCAGAGCCTTGTGCACTCTTAATGCTTGCCTAATGCTCAAGTCCAGCATAATTTCCTCGCTACCACCGGGGATTGCGTAGGCTCGGACGTCTCGGTATAGTCTCTCGACCTGTAATCCTGTCAGCGATGTTGGCAGAAAATATGTCGAGTAATACATACCTTACCACCCTGTCCACCACGGCTATAACTCAACCCACCAAAGATCTGACTTGCCTCCCTAGCACAGAATTCAAACGTAGTAGTAGCCTGCGCCTTCAATCCAGCAATAGCACCTCCAAGCTTCAACATGGCTTCCGTCTCGTTCATGACATTGCATTGGTATGTCAAATTCTCCAGCCAGTTGTACGAAGCCTCGATCTGGCGAGCCATATGTGCGAGCTTGAGACGGATGACGGGGTGGTCGATAAGCTTCTTGCCAAAGGTCTTGCGCTTGTGGGCGTATTTGATGGATTCCTCGTAGCAGACGCGGGAGAAGCGAATGCACTGGATTATTATGCCCATGCGTTCGTGGTTGAAGTTGGTCATGATGACTGGGCTACGGTGTTAGTCCCTATCCTCAATTTTGGGGTCGAAGTAGCCATACCTTTGAAGCCTTGGTTCTCCTTGCTGAGCAAGTTCTCCACTGGAACTTTGACGTCCTCGAAAGTCACGTACGTGGTGCCACTGGCCCATACACCCTGGCAGTCCATCTTTCGCGTACTGACACCTCCTTGATCCCGCTCGATCAGAAGAGCTGACACACCGTTCATACCCGGCCCTCCTGTTCGAACGGCTGTGGTAAAGTAGTCGCACCAGATACCATTGGTGATCCACTTCTTCTCGCCATTGACAATATAGTGCTTGCCATCCTCAGTAAGCTTAGCCTCGCAAGTCAAGTTAGCGACGTCACTGCCAGCGTCTGGCTCCGTGATCGCAAGACATATCCGCTTGTTACCGTTCAGAATCTCTGGCAGTATCCGATCAACCAAGGGTTTCTTGCCAAACTTGACCAACGGAGGGCAACCAATGCCAAACCCTCCAATCAAGTTCCAAACCAGACCACCGCTGCCGGCTCTTGATATCTCGTCGGTCACGATCAGCTCGTGGAAGAGATCCCACTGCTCTGGCCCTACGCTCCGTACGCGGTGGTGTGTTCGGTCGGCCGGGTACTTGTGCAGGCCCATCAGACCAGCGAGGTAGCCTTTTTCGCCCATCTGCTTGTAGATCTTGGCTGGTACGCTCTTGGCCTCGTCCCACTCGGTAACGTACGGTTCGATTTCCTCGTCCACCCATTTACGAACCTCGTCACGGAGAGCGGCGTGGGTGAGATTGTAATACGGCGAATAATACTGGGTCCTTGTGTCAGCTGATTTTCTCCTGACGAACCCGATTGACTTACGCCGTGATACCATGACGGATCCGAATAGGGGATCATAGCCCCATACGGATCCATCGACTCCTTCGCCTCCTCAGCATCTTTGGTGGGTACCGGGACTATAGCCCCAGACTCAGCTTGTGGCTGTACTTTGTCTGTAGCCTTGGCCTTCTTCTCCTCAGGTGATGGGGAAGCGGGAGGTGTAGGAGGGGCGGCTTCTTGCTTCTTGCTATCTAGAGAGCCGACCTGTAATTGGCCCTTGAATTTCTTGAGGATGCCCTCGTTGTGGTATTTCCAGAACTGCTTCGAGGCATCTTTGCCGGCAACTCGGGTGAGGACTGGAGAAGCGAATTAGTGAATGCTTGACATGTGGGCGTTGTGGGGGACTTGCTTTTCTGCCCACCTGGATGCTCGTGTTGGAATTTTGTGAGGTCGTAAACATCCTCGTCGACCAGGATCCTAGAGCAAAGATGTTAGACAAGGTGCTTGTCTGCATTCGGGTATCTATTTACCAGAGGTCATCCTTGGTCTTATGGCTAGCAACCTCATCTTTGGAGAAGGTCTTGGACATTGTGAGGGAAGAGTTGAAGAAGTGTATAGTCTAGAGTACACAGCTGATAGGGCCAAACGTTTGAAAGAGAGGGAGAAGACGAGGTGTACCGTGGACGTGTTTAAGTCGCCGGATCAGTAACTCAGCCCTTCTAAGTTGCCTCGGAGCGAACGCAGGCGGCTCCCCAGAAATTGGCCGAAGTGTATCAATTTCCGGCGGATTGGCGTAGCATCTGGTTTCGGTTTGGTTTACTTTGGCATCAAGGTCAGTAATGGCCTTGTCTTCTGATTGGTCTTTGTTCCCCGCGTGACTCGGTGGTGGGGCGGATGTTTGAACCTCGGCCTAGGAATTGAAGGCTAGACCTCGAATATCGTCACTCATAGGAGTCACGACCGCAGCTCTACCAGTATTCACGTCGCTCAGGGGCAAAGCATTTGAACACGGAGAGTCTTCAGGGAACGTGATAGCATATTTGTTGCATGCAGTCCACACGAAAGCTTGTGCTTAATAGCATCGAGGGACCTTTCTCCCCCTTTCTCCCCGCTTCTCTGGTTCATCCTTCGATTTGAACTACCCACACTATGGCATCCCCAGTCGAAATAACCAAAGCTTCGGAGCTTCACACAGCCTCCGGGCAGACAGAAGGTATGGTACGAAAAGGGGCGATCGTTAACAGATGTGATTCTATCTGCGCCTCTGTCATGTTCGCTGCTCCGCATACCTCCTCCGCAGTCCATCATCACGGGGCTCAAGACACTGTGGTCTATTGTATGCGTGGGAAAGGAGTGATAGTCTCCGAAGGAGGGAAGAAGAGACAGGAGCTGGATGAAGGGGACTTTGCATTGATACCAGCGTATGCAGAACATCAGGAGGTCAATGATGGCGATGAGGAGTTGGAGTGGATTATAACTCGTAGCGGGAGAGTGCCTGTCGTGGATAATTTGGAGGGTTGGGGAACAAGCTGAGGAGGGTGAAAGAACCCGGCCGGTCGTGATCTCATGTCTATATAAAGAGATGTATACCATATGCATTATGTATAACCTGTTTGTCGTAAATATTGCTGCGCCTGTGTACCATAGATGCGAAGCGAACGTCCCGCTCAATGCCAGACATCTATAACGAATGTCGGATTGTGGAGTAATCGCTACCGCGAGCTGTGTTCTACACACCTCCCACACACCCATTTCTCCCACGCTTTCCTTTGCTGGTATGTCACAAAGCGACCGTTATCTCCTAATTCATCAGCATTAGCCGGATAGGAGCTTCGTGAACAGGTACAGAACGGCATCGAGGTTGGCGTATCTGGTGACAGGGCAAACTCGTTGGCGTCAGGCCCGTTGTCAGTATCTGCATTACTAAAATCATCAGATTCGTCGCCTTCAGTATCGGGATCAAGGTCCATATTGTTGAAGTGGTCCGGGATTTCGTTCTCATCGTCACTATCGCTAGCACCACCAGGTGGATCGTCTGGCACCTCCATGCTTACTGCCCACACCTCATCGAAATGATTCGAATAATCGATCCGACGTAGGCTTACCCAATCTAGCTGCTCCATCTCCGCTCGTAACATGAAGAGGACATCTTTCCACGTGCTATCTTCTTTGAGCAGCACATCGCGTAAACGCAGACCTCTCAGTGTCTTACTATGTCTTCTGGCGAGTTGTACTATCTCATTGGCTTCCAGATGCCAGGCCTGAATGCCAAATGCACGCAACTTATCCCATTTCACATGATGGAATACTTCTTCCAAGCTCAATTCAAGTGGCGTACGAGAAGGGAAGCCAATGTGGACAGCTTGCAAGTTAACAGCTGCCGAAAAAACCATGTTGAAGGCACCGGAGAGGTCTAATATCCGTCTGTTCAATTCCGTCCCATCCTCAAAGTGAAGTTCGAGACAGGTCAGACCCGAAGCAAAGGCAGCTATTGTTTGAGGGATCTTTCTATGAACGGCAAGAATGCTGTTGGGATTCATCATGGGTCCCGAGAATCGGCTGAAAGGCGACCGCCCATGCATGAGCGCTTCCATCAAAGTCTTCGTTGCATGATAACATGCGTTTGGCCACCGCAAATCCACCGGTGATTGCCCGGGGGTTTGGTCTGGCCTAATGCTCAAGAAATTGATCAAGCGTCTGTCTGCCTCGTTTTCTAGTCGAAGGATCTGGACATGCTGAAGTGTGGTGAAAGCGGCCATGGCTTTCTTGAGAATGCGAGCATCTTCTCTCGACCGCAAGATTTTTGCTTGATCTTTCTCCCTGTCTCTCAGCTCTGCGGCGTCCGAGATGTAGAAATGATCGCTGGCATACGGGTCGAGAGATCGGAGGTAATCTCCAACGCTCCGCCTACCTTCATGGGCCATTAGCTCTGTAGCCGTGGATAAGTGGTGCCGAACTCACCATCGACGTAGAAAAGTGGGACAAGATAGCTGAACTTCCTCGTGTGTTTGGCCAGGTGACCATGGCTGCATATGTCCTCGAGCCGGCGAAAGCCTCGCGAAGAGAATCGCAGAGTCACCCTGGTGAACTGGTAGGGGATCCCAAGCTCGGCGAACCTCCGGCATGACAATCTGTAGTTCCCAATGTCATGTGCTTGTGATGGTAGCGGTGGACTAGGAGGGCGAAAGCTCTCGACGGAGAGATACTCTCGCCTGTCGGCAGGTACGGATATCTGAGGATCGGAAGCGACGTGATCGAGGATGTCTTTCAAGATCTCGTTCGAAAGTTTGTGTATGTACGCCATACCAAACGGCTAGGGCAGAGTGCTTGTGGGGAAGACACGGAAGTCTTCAAATGGCCTCGACTTATGAGGAGCATTATGAAGATACAATTGGGGCGAGGAGTAAGCCACAAGCCGGATGAGACACGGCTTGACTTCAAAACGCAAGGAGACAGCGGTCAGACGACATCATGCCAACACACCCGCGCAAATGGAGCATGCACAGTAACGTAGGAGCAGCTGGAGCAGAACGAAGTGGAAAAAGGACGAATCAAAGACTTGCTTCCCCCTCCTTCATGTCAAGCTAAATCACCTGACTGAAAAACAATGCAGCTATTGTATCGGGTACACCCTTCCCGCAGCGACTATTGTAGCAGCATTAGCGAAGAAGTCCTCGAGTGGATGACAGCGGTTCGGTCTGGATCGGCCAGCCCTTCTAGATATCTGCAGATTGTGTAATGCCGGCCCTGCATTGGCGCTTGTGCTTGGGCGGGATACAAATAGAAGCCCTTCCCCGGATATCGTTAATTGAAAGGTAAAATGATTTTTTCCGTCGACATCCAACCACCATCGCAAACTATGTATAGTCGATACGAAGGGTCGAATGATCGATTTGCGATGCGCTGTCATGCGAACACCTCATCTGAGGATCAATTGGCAGTGGGCATCAAAGGCCCTAACTAGAAAGGTTCTAGGCGGCATCGCAGGCGCCTCGACAAAATATCCTGTCCGAGGTGTGCAACTTTACGGGAAATCCTGACATCAGGTCGAGACGCATTTGGGACCGGTTCACCGTTCCTGAGGAGTTGGGACTCGGTAGTTTATTGCAGACTTGTCAGACAGAGCCGGCTATTGGCCGATTGCCAGTCTTACTGCAGCGTCTCCACATGGCTGCAGTATGCAACCAATTAAGCACGTTTGAAATCAGCCACAATCAGAATTTGAACGACCCTGTTTGCGCTAGGCCTCCCCAGTAGATGCCGATTTCTCATGCACTCTGCGCCTGATGTCTGTACTGCTGATTTTGCTCTGAAATTTGTCGGCTTGACTCGCATCACCTACTCAGCATTTCGAGGTCAGCAATCCCTTTGATATGCAATGATTGGATCGTAAAACGTATTCAAAGAGTACGTTTCGGGGTAAGAACCGCATCTTCGCCCCCAAACCACGTCTTGCAGTCCTAGCTACGATACCCAACAGGCAGGCATGACTCCGTAAAGACGTACCTTGGTCCTCCCCTGCGTCGAGCACATCGACTTCGAAGACTTCCAAGGCAGTCCATCCCTTTTCGCCTCGTTTGTCGTTCACTACTTTGCCAGCATCCCTTGTCTCCCCCGAGAGTACTAGCGCCGAAATTGATTCATCGGTGATAGTAGGCCCACATGGATCAAAAATCTCCACATACTTGATGGTCAGACCAGATTTCAGCAGGTCATGCACCTCTCTGCCATGTGACTGGGCGTTTCGTGGGTCTTTCGTGCTTTCCAGGACGTGATGGGGTGAAATGAGCTCCAGCAACCCAAGTAAGAAATGCTGTATAGCAGACTGACGCTCTGGAAAGTCTTCTAATTCCTCCCGATATTTCTTCTTCGTGAGAAGTTCGTCACCGGTGATGCCAATTGTTAAGCACCGCTCCTGTATAGATTCTGGGTTGAGGACGAGCGCCGTCATAGTCAGAAGCAGCTTGTGACCCGCGTGAAGATGGTCAAATGTGCCGCCTACCGCGACAGAGTGATGGCGGTGGAATGTAGCTATTCGCGAGTCCGTGTCCTTTGTTGGATCTTGACGCATAACAAGGCCTCCTGGGAATCGTTCAATTTTCATGTCTGGCTTGTCGGACTGAGACGACTCGAGTCTAGCCCGGAGAAAGCTTTGGAGCATTTCCTCTCCATCCTCGCTTTCCAGGGAGCAGAGACATTGCCACTTTCGGTCAATATCTGCCAGCATTTGCAAATCAGGGAGATACTTCTGCAATGAGTGAGTATTGGACTGGGTAATATTCTGTCCGCCATGCTTGTTTTGCGTCGTGTAGTAGAGGGTTAGACGAGCATCAACGTCGTTACCATATTCTGAATCGATGTGCTGCTCCGTGCAAATCATACAGATCACTCGGTACATCAGTCCAAGTAGACCTTGAATCGCCGAGTATGCGTCTGGCAACTCATCGCCGTAAGCCAGGGCTATGTCCATGATTACGTCAGGACCACCAGCAGAGATTTTGGATGCACTGTGCAAGGCCGCGGTCAAGCCTGGTCCGTAAGCAACCCGTAGTGTATTCAACGAAACCTTGGACGGTGGACATGGGAGCAGAAGCAGCCATCTGGGACGAGATTTATCTCCTTCAGCCATGTTCAGATGTAGGCTTACATAGGGTGGTTCCCTCTCTCAAATATGGTGGCTCTAGCTGCGGAATATTACGAAGCTATGAGTGAGAAAAATTTCAGCAACGTCGAACAGTAGCCGGATATATAAAACTGGTGAGGGTTCTCCATATTCCGCGCTTCTTAGGCGCGCTTCTTTGGTTTTCACTGAATGCTGAGCCACGTCGGCTCCTTCGTCAGTGTTCAGTCTTCTTCTCTGGGCACCACTACTCCGCCTCAGCGCCATTGGAGAGCATGGCAGGTCTGAGTGGTGGACCATATCCAAGTCCATACGCCCCAGCTTTATTCCCTCGACGTCTCCTTACTAACATAGTCATAGCAGACGCGGGATCGAACATGTCAGCCAATGAGACCGCCTATATCTCCTCTTCAAAAACGCTAAGCTCGCACAGCGCAGCGTCATCCTCTCAAGGTTTTGAGACTCCGCGTCGAGCTCAGACATACGGTCGCAGGCCTGAGGAATTGCATATGCCATCGAATGCAGCGACGAGCCAACAGTCCCCAAAAGATATGCCACGGCATCATTCGTATCACTCGTCCCATGAGTTTGCGGAAGGCGCGCCGAGAATCAATGTACATCAGGCCACACCACAGGGTTCCCAGTTCTCTAATCCTTCCGCTGGCGCATCGTTACCTGGGTCTCTACAACCAGGACGTCCTGGAGCCTCTGTCTCTATAACAGCGCCTTCAACTATACCTACTCTACCGCAACTTCAGAGCGCAGGCCAGTCCCAAAACTCGTCACGGCCCTCGACTGCCAGCCATGCTCACAGTTACTCACGATCGAGTCCTGCTGGCCTCGATCAGAAATATGCTCCCTTTGCGAACACTCCCGAGAGCTCCAAATACGCGTCACCACCAAGCCATAGATATACTTCTTCTCAGACAAATCAGGCCGATTCTTTGTACTCACCTCTTGGCCTGGCAGACATTCGAAACATGGATTCAGCGGAGGCGCCTCAAAGTGCAAATCCATACTCCAATGACGGCTTCCCAGCCTTTCCTACAAATAGCAATTATTTAGCGCCGTGGGCTGTCTATGCTTTCGACTGGTGTAAATGGCCAGTGCAGCAGCAGATCTCGGGCGACTCTGCTGGAAAGATGGCTATTGGAAGCTACGTCGAAGATGGACACAATTTTGTAGGCGCCTTGTAGCTTGAAGAGCTATGTATTGATCTAATGGTTCAATAGATTCAGATCCTTGATACGAAAATAGTGCCCGAACAAGGCCTTGATCAGACATCAGATGCTCCTCAGTACGGACTCGAATTCATCAAGACTGCCGAAGCCACGCATTCATACCCCGTGACCAGGATACTGTGGGAGCCATCATCGTCACAAAAGCAATCTACGGATCTCCTGGCAACATCTGGCGACCATTTACGCCTATGGTCCCTACCATCGCAACCATCGTACAATTCTAGCAACACCTTAGGTCGCTCACAGCAAGCCCCTCAAAAACTCACGCCGTTAGCACTACTATCGAACTCGAAATCACCTGAGCACACTGCACCTCTGACCTCACTCGATTGGAACACGCTATCACCTAGTCTCATCATCACATCTAGCATCGACACTACCTGCACAATATGGGACATACCTACCCTTACGGCCAAGACACAGCTCATAGCGCACGACAAAGAGGTTTTTGATGTCCGATTCTGCGCGAGCAGTGTCGACGTCTTCGTGAGCTGCGGGGCCGATGGCAGTGTACGAATGTTTGATCTTCGGAGTCTCGAGCATAGCACCATTATTTACGAGCCTTCGGAGAAGAACAACGAGAAGTGTACGTAACCTCCGGGTTGCGAATATGCTAGACTGACGGGGTTTTGTAGCTTCGAGTCCTGGAAATATGAGTCCGACGACTGCTCAGCAGACAATGTCGTATGCGCCTCCATTACTTAGGTTAGCTGGTGAGTCTGATCGATCGCTAACTTCGTCCTCATTGACAAGTGCTGATTAGTATAGCTTCGCCTCATGATGCACATCTACTCGCCACCTTTTCACAAGATTCCAACAGCATACGAGTACTGGACGTTCGGCAACCAGGTCAAGCGTTGCTGGAATTGCGAGGACATGCAGCTGCCATAAATTGCCTAGAGTGGTCTCCATCGCGAAGAGGTACCCTAGCCTCCGGCGGAGATGACTCTTTAGTGTTGATCTGGGACCTCCTTAACCAAGGAAATGCTTCGGCGCTTGGCGTAAATGGGAATCCACAAGCACCGCCTACTTCGACGCCAGCTAACAGTCAAGGTCCAGCGGCCAGCTGGCAGTGCGATTATGAAGTTGGGAACATCAGTTGGGCACCACAGAGTGGCCTCACGAGCCAAGGTAGCGGTGACTGGCTAGGAGTTGCTGGAGGGAGAGGAGTTTGGGGCGTCGCAATGTGATTCGGACTGCATCAATTGCTAGCTTCGAAACTCGAGGTTTCTACGAGAAATGCATGCATCATGAGCGAGGTGTTTGGTGTTTTCAAAAGCTATCAATTGGGCTTCGGGGAATGGACGAATGATAGTTGGGACGTTTGAATGTCGTAGGTGTCTGCTGAATTTTGGGAAAGAAATAGGTACACTATAAGTGACACTTTAGATGCTTGGTTGTTCGAACCAATGGTAGAGAAGCTTATTTGCAGTTTTTCTTCGATTGTGAGGTTGGTCAATATAGCCGGATGTAGTCTCTCCTCTACTGTAGTTTCGCTACTTTGATCGAACCCGCCGTACACCGACCACATTAGTCCACCTCCCAATATGCCGACATTACCCCCACAAGATACTAAGACGCCGACGCTATCCTCACAGGAAATCAAAATTCTCGACCAAACCCGCCAGCGCCTCTCCCAACTCACCAACTCTCTCGCTTCCCTGCAACAACAAATCCTCAACTCCGACCCTCTGCCGCCATGGTAAGCCAAACCCACATGAGCTACGATTAGCTTTCAATTTTCTGAGGTTTACGACTGCTGCGAATCTGTTACTAGACTAATATCCCAAGGTCCTCCCTCCAATCCCTCTCACAAATCATATCCCAGAACCTAGCCTCGGTCTCCACGCAGCTCACAACGCACGCCGACGTACTCTCCTCCATAAACGTCTACCCAGTCCCCATCTATCCCGGCCGCGAACAAGAACCTCTATTAAACCAGTTACTCCGCAAGAAGCTCGAACCACACGTAGAAGACTGGGTTGAAGAAGGCAGAGCCGCAGGGGAAAACCTTGAAGATAGGGAGGAGGTTACAGAGCTCTGGCAATGGGCGATGATGGCTGCGAACGAGGAGGCGAGGAAGCATGAGTGGGATGGTGCGGAGTATACGCTTGAGGAGAGGGAGATGGGGGTCGAGAATGTGGTTACGGGGTTGAGGAGGGGGGTATATGAGGAGAGTAGTAGTGATGAGGAAGAAGACGAGGAAGAAGGCGGGGAGAAGGAGAAGATAAGGGAGGAAGAGGCGGGAGACAAAAAGCCAATGGCTATGGATGATCTGCTACGATTTCTGGTCAAAGGCGAAGATGTAGTTAGACAATCCACAGCTGCGTAAGCTACTATTCCATCACGATGACGGACAACATGCCGAGAATCGTCAACAGGACCTCAAAGGTGATGTAACAACACAGCAAGCCGGGCCTACAAGGGATGGGGACAGTAATCATCACTTCAATGGCTTGATGCAATACCAGCCTGTCTGTTCAGAACCCATGACTTCTGGCCGTTGTTGCGCCACTGGACGCTATCCATTACGATGGAGAAGCAATAGCGGTATGGCTTTTTAAATCTCTAGCCATTCGATCTCTCTGTACGCTGGATAATGGTAGAAACCTCTGGTATCGGTCTAGTGATGGCCTGACATTCCGCCAACAGGCCTGTCGGCCTTCCACTGTTCAGGCAATGATGATTGTATGGAGGGGAGCCGCTTCCTACACCTGCTGTCTCCTCGGCAACAAAGGTTGACTGGCAAAGGGAAAAGTTTAGCAGCAATATGCATACGACACGTGTTGGGTATGCTCTCTTTCGCTGTTGCTATTACGCAGCCCTGTCTTCAAGTGGTCTCTGCAACATCATGAACTGTACTCAGAGCTGAAAGCATGTCGAAGTTTTCGTTTTGATCGAGATATGCCTCGTGGTTGACTGACCCACGAGCTAGGTTAAGAAGGATCCTACAATTACCGTTATAACGTTTCGGCTTCCTTCCTTCGATCCAACGTAATCTCCACCAGGAACACGATCCCGTTCACCCTTCGCGATCGAACGTCGCGATGTTGTGGTTGCATTGTTCATCGGAGGCCTATTAAGGCATACCTGACTGTTCGTATTGGCGCGTAATTGAAATAGTGCTGAGCGCGCTAACTGCAAGGGGTATTTGATTATCTTACTGCGCTCAGCTTTACGAACGATGATACTGCCTGCAGCACGGTATTTACTACTCCTTCGGAAAGCTGAAAGGTACATATACACTCTCACCGTGCCACACAATCTTTTCTCAATTCTCGTAAAATTGCGTTGATTTTCGCAAATATTTCGTTCCCCTATCATACTTGATCGAATTGATCAACACCCATAGCAATCATGACTGCTACCACCCTCTTGTACTCTCAATTCCTTCAGACCATCACGCCAACTTCCTTGGACCTTTCTCCAAAAAAGACCAATCTTAGCGTTCGTGAATGCTGTCCAAAGCCATTACCAAACCATATGTCTTCGCCCCTTCTTGCCCTCCCACTCGAACTCCGTCTTCAAATCTATACATACACTCTCGCAATCCACAAGCCCCCATCGCCAAAAATCCCCACAAGCAACGACACGCCCCTCTTCCCAGACCACATCAGTACCTCCCTGCTGCTCGTCAACAGACAAATCTACCACGAAGCGCGCCTGCTACCCCTCAGCAATACATTCGTCTTCGCCAAATGCTTCGGCTCCTCCGTCTATTCTGCGCGAAAATTCCTAACCAGGCTGGAAGACTGGCAGCGAGTAGCGCTTCGAAGCGTAGTAATATCCATCGTGGGACGGGAAATCGTCGAAGACTGGAGGCGGGAAGAGGGCTGGGAATGCATTATGGCTATGCTGAGCCACTGTAACAAAGTGCACGTGAAAGTTAGGCTTCAGGAAGGAGATGTGTGGATTGGAAACCGCAGGGGCGCGGCGGAAGATTGGCGGGCCAAAGGAGGGAACGTGGGACCGGGCTTTGGGATGATGTGGGGGGTTGTGATGCCTGTTGGTGGGGATGTGATGCCTGTTGGTGGGGATGTGAAGGAGGGGTGGGTGAAGAAGTTGTTGGAGGGTGGGGAGAGAGGGGAGGGGGTGCGGTTGGAGTTTGAGTGGAGTTGACGTGAGACGATGAAGTGGGAGGTTGTTATGGCTTTGAGAGATGTCATTTTATGAAGAGCTGAAGAGATGGACGTCTTGCATTGGCGCAAGATGGGCTAACTAGCCCCGACGACGTGTCGTTGGCCCTTTGGGCTTGGGGGTCGCGCCTGTACTGGAGCCCATAGCGATTTCTTTGGGCTTTTGTCCCACTTCTGCTGCGTGGGGTGCGGTTGCTGAGCTGTTCCAGTAATAGACCTATAGAAAAGTCAATATCGGGACCCTGACCTACTTTCCTGCTGTCCCAATATCTACTGACGGCAGGAATACTCACCATCTGAAAAGCCAGCGCAAGATTCAAAGCGAACCCCGCAAGGAAGCCATATAAAATGAGCTTGTCATCCACCTCTTGCACCGTCGTATAAATCCTTAAGGCCGATCCGACAAGGTAATTGAACACCTATCAACATTGAGTCAGCAAAGCTTCCGATATAAAACGTCCTTCTCTATCCTCTCCTCGGCCCAGAAGTAGATAGACCACTCACAGCAAAAGCGCTCAACTGCCCCGTCCCGCCTTCCTTCCATATCGCGTAGATCTGCGGTGCCTTCGACGCAGCCCCTAGAACCCCAGCCCCCATCTGAGCATAGCTCAACAGCCCCATATCCACCAACTTCGGGTCCTGCAACGCCCAACCAGCCGCGGCTAGCGCCCCTATGAAACCAGCAGCCAGCACCGTCTGCCCCGTAAACCTCAACACCAGCAAACAGATAACAACATTCTGCACAGCAATCATAGCCGTCTCGCCATACGTGCTAAACGGAAACCCATTGCGCGCGTTATAGATCAGGGTGACGAGAAAGGAAGATGTTTCGAGCGCGTAGCTCAGGAAGCTGATGCCAGCGGCGGACTGCGAGGAGAGGAGCTTCAGAATTTGGGGCAGCTTGACGATGGAGGAGCCGGCGACGGTAGCTATGCCAAGGGTTTTACTGATGGTTAGTTTGAGGCATTTGGTGTCTTGGATGTCGATGTCGAGGATCAGTGATTTGTAGCAGTCGGGACCGATGAGGGAGAGGCCAATGTCGCGGATTGGGGCGGGGAGGGCGCGGGTGAGGGGTTGGAGGGTGCTGCGGAGAGCGTCCATCCGTGGTTTGATGGGTGGATTGGTGGTAAAGTGGTTAATGAAGCGGATCAGAACAAAAGTGAAGGCTGTCAGGAGAGTCGGCCGGCCACCCTGCAGGGCTAAGTACCCGGGGAATTCTCGTTCCGGGGTCTAGCTCTAGGGTTTTCTTAGGGGTCGATAGTCCAATCATCATAACGTATGCACCAGACTAGTATGAACAAAGATTTTGGTATGAAAACTATAGCCATAAATAAGGTAATCACTACAACTTTGTACGCAGAATTGTAATGCCAAAATGGATGGTAGTGGAATTATAGCAGGGTGGCCGACTCAGGGGTGTGGCCGACTCGGGGGTGAATCCTTCAGTGACAATGTATCTAAGACAGATACCCCTATCCCAACAATGATAGGCCTTCTTTCATTCTTTGGATGCCCCGCTAAGACAAAATCCAAAACTCATGATTCAGACTACCACGTCACAACCACTCCTCGTAAAGCTGTCAAAACTTCGAAACCTGTTGTTTACACTATTCTAGGATAATTAGCCGACCTACGCCAAGGCTACCTTATGCATAAAATCAGCGAGATGTAATTCGATAATACCAACTTTAATTGATTTGAACCCTTAATAGAGGTGTAGTAGTCGGAATATAGTTGTGGGGTATGCAAAAGTTGAAAAATGGCCAATCATTATTGGAATTGGGGTATCTGGTAAGGGAAGGGGCCCCTTACTCGTATAGTGTCAAGCTCTACGATTTGCACACCATCGTCCGTAATATATGAGCGATTTTCTCGAACGCAAAGTTGGTGTTGTTTCTATTGCTATGATACAATGCAATGCAATGCAACCAGCCTTGCCAAATGCTCTGATGCTATATGCCCTGTCCTCACTGGACCGGGTCAAAATTTAATAGTAAAACACGGAGACGGAGATCTGAGAGCTCTTCCTAATCATTCCCATGCTCCTCATCAGAATGGTAGTCGAATGGATGCGGTAGCTCAGCATCTGATTCTCCTTCTGCGCCTTCATCGATCGCTGTCAATACTCCAGCAGCTTCTGCCGCACCACTGGCTTCTCTCCTAGCAGTATCAGCCTGAGCCATTGACGCATTGACTGCGTCTTGCAGAGTCTCTGGGGCTGCAGCCGCTTGTGTGGGCTTCTTAGCCTTCTTCATCTCAAGCAACGCCTTTGGTTCTGATGGCGTGGTGTCATTAAGCAGAATCACACCACCCGTCGGCTTCTTCACTGGCTCGTAGCGCCCATCTGGGAAGCTCACGAACTTCAATTGCGCCGGCAGCACTCGCGACATGTTTTCAATGCTATAGCCCACCTTCTCTTTCTCCATCTTCTTCTTCAGACCTTCTGGCCTATCAGCTTCCTTGGCATCTTCCCCGTCCTTGTTCTCGGCAACGGCAGCTTTCTCCGCATCCTTTTCGGCTTCTGTCTTGACCGCAGGCTCGTCAGTGTCCATCTTATCGGCGACTTCCCCCTTTGAAGCCGTGGGAGTTGAGTCAACATCCATGCTCTCTTGTCTTTGCTGCTGCTTCTCTTTCTTTTGGGCACGTCGTTTTGCCTGCGCGGTCGTCGAAAGGACAGCAGTCTTGACCTTTTCTGGCGCATCTTCTTGCTTCGTTTCCTGCTCCGGAGGGTAATCAAACAAGCTGGGCCGTGTTGCGCTATGGAAGTTGAATTTGGGAACCTCAAGGTCCTGGTCTAAGCCAATGACTGCGGTCGGAGTAAAGCTCAGAGACAAGAAGTGAGTGAGAGGGAACCAGTACCAATATTGCGTAAAGACTGCCATCCCCACAATACCTGCCATGTTGAGATTACCAGTCTGGGTTTGAAGACTAATCGTGCAATTCCGGCCACCAGCATCGATGATACCTAGAGAGATAGCGCTACCGAATTTGGTCATAGCATCCTCGTGTCGATCTCCTATGGCTTTCTGCAAGGTCTTACGGATAGTGCCAACCTTGGGGTTCATAGCCTCATTTTGCTGTACCATAATCATGGAAAGCGCGATGAGTGCTCCCTGGCGTACGAAGTCCGTAGGGTCTTTAATCATAGGCTCCAGCAGGTCGATAGCTTCATCCAGACCAGTACCCGCGCAAGAGATACCTAAAGCCATAGCAGCGCCGTATCGAACGTGAGGATTGTATGACTCTGATAGTAACTCAACCATGCGAGGAACGCTCTTCGGCTTCCGGAACAGGATAAACCCTAAGCTCATGACAGCGTATCTCCGGACGTCGTCGCTGACATCACTGACCGCCACGTGGAGAAGTTTGCGAACCGCCTTGTTGCTACCGGTGCCGCAGTACGCGAGCGCGAGGGTTTGAATGCCGCCGTATCGGAGGATCGGGTCCGCGTCATCCAACAGTCCATTGACCAGCTCATCGGCACCTTCTTGTCGTCCATACATGATCAGAGCCATACCCAGACCAAGACCTCTAACGATCTTCTCATGCTGTGTGTCGTGAGCGTATTGAATCATGTCCTCAAGCGCCTTAATGTTGCCTGTTCCCAGCATAATCAGACCCATCGCAATACCGACTGCCTCACCATTGAGAGCGGAGTCCGTGTATAGGACATTTTTGAGGTCTTCGTAGATACCCTCATCACCAGTCGCCATACCAGCCACCCCGAGACCAAGTGCACCCCCATGTTGTACGACTTCTTCTGTGGCCTTTTTGAAGTGATCACGAATGAGTTCCAAGGCAAAGGTCTCGTGATTAGCGTAGATGAGACCCATAGCGTACAAAGAACCTCCTTGACTGTACACAGAGCCCGTATTTGCGCCCTCGACAGTGTCCTTAGGAAGATACGGCCTCAGCAGAGTCTGTCCATTTCCTAGATCTCCACGATGTATGACACCAAGCGCGGCTGTGGCAGTAAACTTCGACCAATTCACTGCCTTCCCTAACCACTCAAGGTTGTCTCGGAAGAAGTTGGCGTTCATGGTGCCCGCGTTCATGAATCCACATGATAAGGTGACCGCTGTGTGGAAGATCGAATTTCTTGCCTCCAGGCTACCTTTGAGCTTGTTGAGTATTGTAACATCCGCGTGATTATTCCTGTATAAGAACTCGAGGTTGAGCTGGATGGACTTTGTTCCCGATAGTATCTCTCGTATCGATTCAAAAGACTTCTTCGCCTCTGCAGATAACGGCTCTGCCTTCTCTGCGAAGTCCTCAAGCGAGGAAGATGGAGCATCAGGGTTGTCGTTGGAGTCCGAGAGCAGCTTATCGGTTTCTTGGCCTTCGTTCTCCTTGTCTTCGTCCATCTTATCACCACCTTCAGCGACTGGTTGCGCCTTAGGTTCAGGATTCTTTGGAAGACCTTCCCTAACCTTTTTCAGAAATTCCTGCGAGCTATTGTCGAACAAGTCGAAGGCGATCTGGTAGGCTTCAGCCAAGCGTCGCGGACCGCCGGTCTGGACCAAGTCAGCCAGGAGCCTAGACGCCATAGAGTGCTCGTTTAGATACACGATACACTTTGCTATTGACAATACGTCCGGTGAGGGGACATCCCGCAAGAGACCAAGGATGAGTCGAAGTAGCTCCTGGCGTAGTCCACGTTCCTGAACAACATCCATACAAATACCCAGCAGATACTCCAGCAGTTTCTCAGCTTGTCCCGATTCGTCGGAATTTTGAGCCTTGTTTTCGGCTTTTTCGTCCTCACTTGCTCGAAGTATCGCCCTTCGAATGACGTCGAACTTCCGGGCTTCTACCGCTATACCAACCACCTGTCGATATCGTTTCTCCCGGAAGCATCGTTCGAAAAGTTGGTCTATCACTGCTTGTAGTGGTCCTTGAATGCCTCGCTCTTGCGCAAGTGACGGTGGTATTGCCCCAGGAATCGGAGCGTTCCCTGTCTGCTGAAGAGAAGGATCAAATGTATTTGTGCTGTCCTGCCGTGAAAGAAGCGATTTTGACGGCAATGTAGCCTGTGAGAAGGGCATGGTAGGGGATGCAAGACTTGCTGACGTACTGGTGGCGCCATTCGTAGCTGAAGGAAAGGCAGTATTGAGTTGAGCCGGGGTTTGATTAGAGACTGTCGAAGGAGCGGCGTCGGAGAGAGCGATGTAGGTGTCAACACATTTCGAGATGATGGTATCTTCAAACTCTCCTTCGTGATCTATATCGAACAATTTGCCTGCACCAAGTGCAAAGACCATACTTTCATTGTATTCCTGAAGATTGTAGTAGACCTTGGCCGCAACAAGAGCAGCCAGCTCACGCTCTGGAAACTGCGGGTCTTCATAGAGAGCTTCGACCTCACCGACGGATCCAACGACTTCGGTCCATAGGGAGTCTATTTCTTCATTGAGCTTTCGCAGCGCGAAAATCTGAAGCTCAGGATCCGGCTCCGACAGGAAGCCCACCACACCAACCGCTGAGCTCAGACCTACCATCGTGGGTATCAGGATGTTGACCAGTGGCTAAATCAAGTGAAGAAGCTTTAAAACAGCGGGTTTTAGCCAGTGCAGTGTGGGCTGACAACGGTAACAAACGAAGTGACGTGGATATGATAGAGTATTAGTTGGTTGATGGAGATGGTCTCGAATCTTCTCAGGTGTGCCAGGCAAAGCATGGCAAGCTCACCACACGTCAGCTCCAGCGCGCCAAGGAAACACCTTAGTCCATTTTCGGCGACCCAGGTGGATAAGGTAAGGTATCAAAAGAAGCATATGATTATTTCATCATCGAGATGGAGTAAAAAAGCCTTGTTTGAAGCTTACAACAAGCCTGCATCCCAATTGCGACTTTGGACACCGCCTCTACACAGGCGCTGGGTCGCCAGCGCAACTCCGCGCAAACCCCACAACGACAGTCTAACGAAAAGTACAAGAGAGAAAGAAAAGGATATACCCATCGTGACGGAACCTCAGCTACCTCAGCTGGCGTCTGGACTGTCTTCCCTGTTGTAAAACTTAAAACCACGCCTATGTACATCGACCTATGAGGGTGTTGCCCCAGAGGAAAGACAGATAAGCAGCTAGCAGCTATGGATATCAGGTCCATGGTAAATTCCGAAGACACCCCATCTCCACGCAGATCTTCTACCTCGACTCCGGCGAAACCGGATTATCGTCCTAGTCCAACCAGACTTCCGAATGTGTACGAAGCCCAGGCGCCAGCCCACGATGCTCGCCGCGACATTAGGCCTCCACAGCCGTCCCCGTTGCAAACACAAGGACAGAATGACTTTACTTTTCGCAACGGGTCTGCGTATCCCAATACACAGTCACCGTATCAACAGAACCCTTCCCCCGGCCTCAGGGGTGGTCACATCTCACCTATACAGATCCTAAATCAAAGCCCTAGTCACGGACATCAGACGCCCCAGTACACCCAGCGCGAAAGCTGTCCGGGATCAGCCCACCCTACCAACCGTTCCTTTAGTCACTCAACGCCTCTCAGTCAAACACCCACTGCTAGTACCTCAGGTAGTGCAAATGGCTATGCCACGTTTCAACGTCCATCGTCTTCTCATTCTATAACAACCCCCATATCTGCACAGCATCCCCCAAGCTTCTTGCAAGAGTACCCACAGCCAGCACACCACCAACTGCGGACATCATCCCAATCGCATAACGGCCCGCAGTACATGAGCCAGCCATCTACACCGTTGGGCCCGCCCTCGATTAATGCCAGATCAAATTTGAATATCCATCGTGGCTCTCCAGGGGAGTATGATCAGCAGCGCACCCTTTCTGGTGGCTCTCATGGTCAATTACAAGCTACGACCCCTCTGTCACTAACGGCTAGATCCCCTCAGGATTATAGAGACCAGCACTCACTATCTAGCATCTCTGGGCACAGAAATTTGCGGAAACCAGGAAGAAGTGAGAGCGTCAGTCCTAGAACAAGGTTGCCGAGTCTACCACAAGTAGGCTCAATTGAAAGTTTTTCAAATCAAGCTCATCCGCAATATGGACCCGTTACACCTGCAAAGCGGAAAGCAGAATGGGACGAGGCAGGATCCCACAACGTTCCTTCTCAACTGAATCGGACACCATCCTTGGCAACGTCGATTGGTGTTAACGGTTTGTTCAATGCAAAACATTTAGTTGACACAACCCAAAGGGTATTCCGGGAGCAAACGACCCAAAGTCTTTTAAAGCACGGCATAGAAAGTGAGGCAAGACTTTCCGCTAAGACGCCTACAAGCCAGGCAAAGCCAATGTATCAGCCTCACTTAGACAGCAACCTTTCGTCAATCCCGCTACCTGCGATTTCAAGGAATAATGCGGCCCAACTTAACACTTCACTGCATCAAACCTCTCAGTCATCGGTACCTCCTAGAACGACGACGAAATCCCCTTCACAACGATCGGACGTAGCACCTTCACCAATCAAAAGTGAACTAAGTGCGCTGAATGAAAGTTCGGGTTACTCACCATCACAGCCAGCGAACGAAATGGCTCGTGCTACAAATTCGAAGGAGAATGAACCTCACCAGGTCCTCAAAGCCGATTCCTCTGAAGAAGGCATGGGCACATCGTCTCAGCCAGCAAGGAAAAAGCCTCGACTGAAGCAGCCAGCCAGCGAGTCCATGCCAACCGCCGTTCAGAAGTCAGAGGCCGAGACCTCACCACCCTCTAGCGCATCGACCCTGAAGCCAAGAAAAAGAACCCCACGTGTTCTCAGGATAGCTAAATGGCAGGAAATACCTGTCTATGCTCAGTCTGTCAAGGGAACAAGACGAACAGAGGAGCTATTCATGCTATCGCAGCAGCGCGCAGCCACTGGCCAGGGTGTGCCGCCACCCACTCAAATCGCTGAAAAAAGTCCGTCACATATTCCCGGCCAAAAGAATGGCACGCAAGGTACCAATGACCAAAATGTTCCACCGAATAATGTGCATGTACTTATGGATCAGCCAGCCTTTGGAAACAATGGACCTCTGGGACATTGGGAGCCTAGCATGTTAGGCGTCGAACCTGCGGAGGAGCTGCCCACAATAATTATGGACTTCCTGTATCAACAGATCATGTCGAGGATGGACGTTGGAGTTGGACCAGCTGGAGGCGCTGCCAAGCTTGGAGCCATCTTCGAAATCGAGGCAAAAATTGGCCAGTTGATAGACCAGAATACTAATGAAAGACTTGTACTACCTGTTCTCAACGAATGCGTTGTTAACCACAACAGCAACCTGCGTGTCAAGTTCCAGAGTTCTATGACTGAGGTTTGTCCGCTCCCTGCTCATCCTTACGCGCTCCTGCTAATTACTGTGTCTTGGATAGGCCCAGCATCGCCTGTTTAACCAATTCCTGAACAAGGCTCTCGTAGATTCTCAGCCTCCCAAACCTGATCAGCCCCCACGGGAAAAGCCCCGCATTCCAATGACCTACAAACATACTTACGAAACCGATACATTCTACGAGCTTTCTCAATCGGACATACTGCAGCTGCCTCACTCGATAAGATCGACAATCCAGGGCGACAGACGAAGCAAAGCGAAAGTCCGCATCACTACTGATCAGAGAAATGGAAATGTCATAGCCAAGATTATCAAAGCCAGAGTTGCGGATATCGAGATTTATAGCCCTAGGACACCATTCGATTGGAGGGTCAGTGTGAGTGTGGAAATGAATTACGAGGGCGATATAGAGCTTGAACGGAAGGACGGACGGAAAGCGGATAGGAACAAGGATCGCATGAGCTATCAGCATTTGGCGTATCAATTTGATTTGACACAGGTCACACCTGCTGAGGTCAGTCTATCACCCAGCTAGTTTGACACTTATCTTTGAAACGCTTGTGCTGACCTATCTTTCCAGCCAGCCTTCAAAACAGAAAAGGAGCATGAACTGGAGGTTGAAGTCTCGTCCGCCGAGGTCCGCCGGCAATGTCAACTCGTGCAAAGAGGTGAGCCGAACGGATACCGAGAGCTGATCAGGTCATTTGTGGATAATGTGAGAGTGCTAGCTAGGCATTGCCAGCAGTGAATGAAGTGAAAGGCTACGGTGCTTGCATCGTACGTACTGGAGTTCGGAGACATGCATTTTTTCATTGTGGTTTGGGATAGCAAGAATATGATACCCCGTGCAAGGCATGCACTATGCACTGCTAGATTCGAAGGCTGAGAGTTGCCATATTATACATCATTCATCAAAGGGACACCTTTAATCTGCTCCCGTAACTCGGCTGTCCTAATGGTATACGTCCCTTGAGGCCAATTTCGGCTCAGAGAAGAGATGGACGTATCTATTCATTCTCAGATGCTCGGTTGGTCACATTTAAATCTCCTGACCCTGCATTTGCCGCAACTTCGTTGTGGGAAATCAATGAGAAGCATCGGTCGATGGCTTTGTCTCGTCCACAATAGAATCACATACTCAACCCGCATGGAGTCTCGCATACGCAATCCGTTTCCGAGCTAAAAAACATATCAGTGGAGCACAATGTAAGATAACGTTCACATTGACAACAGAACAAGACATACCATTGATACCATATTTGCTTCTGCCATTCAATCAAGTCCTCCTGTTCTGGTATGATCCCCCTTCTTTCTAGTGTGAGTTCGTCTAGCCATTCTTGCTTTTGGGCCTTGTCAATGTATCCATCTAGCTCTACGCGAGGAATTTGCCGCAGACTGGCGCGCGCACCAGCCCAGAATGCTAGACAGAATGGTTTCTGGCAACTGTTTTGGATTTGCCCTGGACCAGCTGTGCTGATATGTGGGAACGTTATCCGGAGCCGCTTTAAGGCAGGCGTTTTTAAACACATTGTTCTAAGTTGAGGAAAGGGTTCAGCAAGGCTTTTCTCATAATGGTATCTGTGATTTGCGCGACTGATACAGCAGTCCACCAGCTTCAGTAGTTGACCGGGCTCCAGCTGTAGCTCTATGGAGCAGAGACGTTCGAGAGAAGTAGGTAAACCTTTTCGGATCTTCGTGTCTAGATGTTTGATGGACACCTCGAATTTTACGGCGTGTCTGAACAAGAAGCTCGTCTTTCTGAACAACACAGAGATCATCTCCTGATCTATCTGTTTGTTGACTAAAGTGAGATTTAAGTTGGGTCCAGTCACAGGGTAAGTACACTTTAGCTTGTTGTTCCGTTGGTAGAGATTCTTGAATGGCTCGACAATAGGTGTGATAGAAAACTCCAAGATCACCTCGCGCAGCTCAGGCGGTAGTTCCAGGAACCGGAAGCCATTGATTTTCCACCATTTCTCGTAGACTCGATCACGCAAATGTTCTGGAAAATCGTTGAGGTATTTGTCAGTCATCTTGAGTGCTTTCCAGCAGGAAAAGTGGTCGCACAAGTCACACTCCTTTGCATCCTCTTTTGCGACGCCGAAGGACTGTAAAAAGCTAGTCAGCGTCTCGGACCTGTGACCGTGTCGAACCATAATCTTCTTTGGCCTTTGGACACTCCAAAACCTTCCCTTGTCATGCCATTTCATGACAACGGGAAGTTCCCACATATGGAACCTGATGGGGAGTGCATCTGGTGAGCGAAGGCTATAAAGCCCCAATTTCTTAGATCCCCCTTGTACACCAGCAAAATTTCCGCTTGCTGGTAGTAGCATGATTTTATCGGCGCAGATGTTGACGCACTGAAGATTCCGCTGATGGACTAGCTTTTTCGCAGCGTCAAATGTGGCATCGCCCTTGCATTCCTTGACAGGCCAGGGGTCCCAGGCAAACCCTTGCTGCGAACGTTGGACCCTATTGACTGCTGGACTGTCTTTATCTCGGATTGCGTAGAACCTTCCGAAGGGCTCCGCTGGTCGTGAACCAGTCATTGTGGCGATTGCAGCAGGAACTAATCCGTCGAGTTGGATGAGTAGTGAGGACTGCAAAGAGTTGCCTCCCTTGTCTTACCTCAAGCGCGAGTCGCAATTTCTTGTGGGAAAGGACTACCTCCCGATATAAGAACAAAAGACTGTCAGAAGTTGAACACTAGCAAGTACAAGGGGATGAAGGTCACAAATCTTCTTGAGCAGACTCGATAGATAGCAAATCACATATAAGGAGTAGATGTGTGAATCGTCTAGCTCACAATCACATTCGAGTCCGTGAAGTGATGAAGCTCAAAGCATGTTTTCCCTACCAAGCCACAAGCTGGCTCTGGTCGGACTCAGACCCCTTGTTGCCTAGACAAACTTTGTGTTAACACAAAATTCTGGCACTATGGCATGCCTGTTTGTTAGCTTTACTTGACCGCTGTGAATCATGTGCCTGAGATCCAGGCTGACGATGTGTTGCACCGTAATCAAAGATACGCTAGCGCATGTATTACACAAGCTTGAAAGGAGCTGCCGCTATTGTGCAATTTAGATGCAGTCTCCATTGGCATGTTGATGCAGGCCAGGGTTCTCAGGCCAAGCCTGTCTGAGGCCGATACGATCTGTCTACGATGTCTGCTTTGGTTGTCAAGAAGGCAGGTACCTCGAAGGCAATTCAGCGCATCGACATCCCGCAATGGGGCAATTGCTGCCAGACCTGTTGAAAAACTACTACAAGGGAAATACTTCTCTGCGAATGCGAGTCTGGGTCTCTCCAAAGCACCGTGGTCCAATCCAGTCGTAGCATACGAGACAACCCAAGCCAAGAAGCCAGCGACAGAGAATGGGTCCCTTGAAACAGCGGCAATACAACAAAATGACCAACCTCCACCCCAAGTCCTCCCAGATGTTACGGAGCTGCCACATCGGAGAAGGAAACGTTTAAAAGCTCAGGATACTGAAGAAGCTCCATTGCCTCTTGACGCCTCCTCACGCCTCTCTACCCTATCCTCGGCCATGCCCGCCACTTCCATACGCCGACTTCTCACCACCTGCCTTTCCCTATCAAAGCCACGGCTCTCAGCTCTAATTGTCTTGACTACGGCGTCAGCATATTCCTTATACCCAGTCCCCGCTCTCCTAATTTCTACGACTACGGTCTCGCCCTCCCTATCCGCATTGACACTCGTTTTCCTCACCTCCGGCACTGCTTTATGCTGTGCTTCAGCAAACACTCTCAACATGCTATTCGAGCCCAAGTATGACGCCATGATGAGCCGAACGCGGAACCGGCCTCTTGTTCGAGGTCTTATTGGGAAGAAAGGAGCATTAATATTTGCAACGCTGGCTGGAGTGCTGGGAACAGGCAGTTTATGGTTCGGTGTGAACCCCACCGTTGCTTTTCTGGGAGGTCTAAATATATCCCTTTACGCTGGAATTTACACGCCGATGAAGAGAATCTCGGTCTTGAATACATGGGCTGGAGCTTTGGTTGGCGGTATACCACCATTGATGGGCTGGGCAGCGGCTGCAGGGCAAAGTGCTACGAGTAGTGGGGAATGGAAAGAGCTTCTCTTTAGTGAATCAAGTGTGGGAGGATGGCTTCTTGCAGGACTACTCTTTGCGTGGCAATTCCCCCATTTCAATTCGCTTAGTTGGCCAATCAGAGAGGAGTACAAGAATGCTGGCTACCGGATGCTCGTCTGGGTAAATCCTCGCATGAACGGTCGAGTGGCGCTCCGATATGCGATCCTTTGTTTCCCAATCTGTATGGGCCTGTGGTGGTTCCAGATCACGGATCCAGGTTTCCTAGTCACAAGTAGTGTTGCGAATGCATGGATGGTGCGGGAGGCCTGGAGGTTTTGGAGGAAGGAAGGACACAAGGGCAGCGCGAGGGGTCTGTTCTGGGCCAGTGTGTGGCATCTGCCTGTTGTTATGGTGTTGGCGATGGTGCATAAGAAAGGGTTGTGGGAGGGGATATTGAAGCGATTGAGCGGCGAGAGAGAAGAGAAGGAGTCATGGATGGACGAGGTTGTGGCAGAGAGCCATGACGAGAGTAGAGGACACCCGTTACAAGTCGTCAGGACTCTCACTGCGGCTGGGACATGATCGTAGGTAGATCTGCCACTTCGCTGCTTGTGTCTACTTCACAATGCCCACAATCATAGATCCCCTTCAAGCGGCAGCCAGCCAGTGATACCGCTGAGTCCGTTTATCGTCGATCAGCTAAGCCAGCAGCATTTTCAGGCTAGCGCCAGATGCAACGACTCCCACCGTGCTAGCCTGGGAGCAGCCATCGCAGATGTGAAAGAACCGTCATCGGGTGAGGATCGAAGGGCCCGAATATCTTCGCAGCCATGGCCTGGCTTGGGAAGCTCAATCAAGAATGATGTCGGAAAACAAGGTAACGCTATCAGAAGGAGAAAGTGTCTCCTTAGGAGCCCTGCTTCATGACCTCAGTCAACTTGAGTCAATTCAAATTCCCCAGAGAGTACCATCGCCAAGATTCGAGTTTGTCCGCGTTCATAGCTCGAGTATCAAAGGTCAATCAGCTATTCTCCTGAAGTTGGTTATATGTGCAATGTATCAGCCCAATTTGAGCTCACCAAAGGGGTCAACAAGGAGCACAGGGATCGCCCTCATGTGTTCCTTATTTTGTCTGGCTTCTGCGAGAAGAGGCGTCGAGTATCGAAGTCTTGATGCTTGAATCAAAGGTATAATTTCCATCGGAAAACCAAATGGAAAAGGGGGTGAACAAAGATAACGCCAAGGCTGAGAATCGCATCCGTAAGGTAAAAGACTCATCAGATAGCGCCTTTTACGGGAAGAAGATAATACCTGACTATGAGAGTATGATATAAGGGCACTATTGGGTGTGTTTACAGCACTCCAAAGTTCCAAACAAAACCTCAAATCTGCAACTTTTACCCCGAGCCCTACCCCTAGACTAAACACAATTCCACATCTCTGCGATAAGTATATAATATTCCCAATAAGATTTTGATATTCGCCACCCATCTTGGCACCCTATAAGTGGTCATCACAACACAACAGTGAGATACTTGACCTATCTGGGCCATTTTTAGAACGCCAATTCTAAGTATGAATGTCTACATTCAACCTCACCTCGTCCGCGACTCTGAATCTATAGTTCTCGCTGTCCTTTTTGTCGCCACCATTCCCAATCCCATTCGCCTCGACAGCTTCTCTTTATGACCTCCCTTACCTTCAATGCAGAATTCATAGACGGTAGTCAAACTTGGACCCTATCGGTACCTTTAATGGTTGGCGAGCTTGACTACATATCCAACGTAGAAATCCAATCTACTACTCCATTGTTCCAAATTCGGGCACTCGTTTTATTGCGTCGTCTGCAACAATGCATATCTCGGTGGATAGAGGCGAAGATCTTACAATACACTATTGCGCGCAATCCACTAGACAGAAGACCTGAACATTTTACTTTCATATGCGCACGTTTTTCCGAATCGAACGCAATGCCGTACCTCTTGCCTATTGTCTCTCACCCTGGAAGGTATCACCAGTATACAATGTGTATCTATACCTGAGCAATATCCTAAGCACTAATCCCATCTCCCGAACACTGTGGAGCTCATATTATCACGTGGTGGTGAAAGGTAAAGTTGAAAGCTGGAGCTAAGCAGGCTTATACTCGCCGTTGAGGAATTGAGCTTGTCTCAACACTCATAGTGACAACTTAGAAACGCCATCTAACAATCCAAATGGCACATGATATTTCTACTATAAGTTCCACACCTTCAAATTTACTTCTCCACTGCAATAGTGATCTCGGTGGCATAGAAGGCGGGAACGACGCCATCTCCACAACGACATGGTGGACAATAAAGACCATCCCCCCAAGGATCCCGTCTCCTGAGTCTACCAGTGGAGGTTAGCCCCATAATCTTGGGCTATATTATCGGTGAAACCGCAGCACACCATATGATCCCAATTCCTGGCAATGCCCTGGGGAAGGACCTCCACATCCGGATCTACGCATTGCGCCACTCAATAGGAAGCTCTACGAGGAAGTGGAAACGGTGCTCTGCTCCCAAACATCATTCGGCTTCTCTTCGTGGGGCCATGTCCACAAGTGTTTTCCATCGAGCGCTAGCGAAGCCCACTACGACATTCAATCTTTGATACTGTATCTAAATTTCTTCCGCTCTCCACGTTGCATGTTGAGCGCCGTGCAAGCAAGAAGCATCATGAGCGGGCCGTGGAGGATTCTACTCGTAGCTCCGCAGGAGTGAAAACGAGGCTGAATCTGCGTCGTGTTCGTGTGCATCTTCCCGTTGCAAACAGCCTTTCCCGAGCGGTGTATTCAGTACTGGAGTCCAGCCGGGCAAGAAATTCACTTGTGGGCAATCTCGGATGGGCGTTAGTACCCCATGTGTGTAAAAAGTATTGCATAGTCAGGCGTATACTCATCAAAGAACTCGTAGAGCTTGAGGCTCAATGTGTATAGGAGGCGCGTCGTCGACAGAGATACTGTTTCATTGTTATTGTGACCAAGTACTTCAATGAGATTGCGATGAGCTAGCGCTTTGGTAAACAAATGAAAGACTTGATATTGTGCAAAATCAGACATCACGATGAGAGATGGTTAAATCGCTTGGTCGAAAGATGGCAGAGGATGCGTTGACATCAGCCGGTGCCCAGCCGCTAAATTCAAGGCAAAGACGTCCCAGGCACTCTTCCAACGGCCTTTAACCTTCTACACTCGCGTGATAAATGCCGTAATCCTTGAATTCGATTGATCGCAAATCCATACTCGAGCCCAGGTCCCAAAAGATACGCGCGGAGCCCTTTCAGATCCCTCACGGCTAGCTTATCAATCCAGAAACAATCGAGTCGAAGGTGCCTGACTTTCCAAGCTACCAACACAAGCATTGGGGGCGTCGGACGAATCTGATACCAATCAGTCCTCATGATGTCAGGTGAAGCATGGTTGTACCTTCTGGCGGTACTCATCAATGCCGTCAACCTCTTCCTACAAGTTTTCTTTACGATTATGTATAGCGATCTGGAGTGGTAAGTGGTACCTCAGACTTCAGGCAGAGCACGATCTGGCCACTATCCAAACTAGCTTGCTAATATGGATTGACCCTGTAGTGACTACATCAACCCTATCGACCTCTGTAACAGACTAAACACCTACATTGTGCCCGAGGCTGCTGTACATGCCTTCCTGACCGCCCTCTTCCTGATCAATGGATACTGGATCGCCTTGATCCTGAATCTACCATTACTCGCATATAACGCGAAGAAGTACGTACCGGAAGACTCGGCTTCCGCACGACCAGATCTGACATGCACCGTAGGATCTTTGAAAACCAACACTTGCTAGACGCGACAGAGATCTTCAGGAAACTCAACGTACATAAGAAGGTATGGCTGACCTACAATTTACCGCCCTGGTGAAAAGAGGGCCCTAAGCAAAGACTCGGACTGACGTCGTTTCAGGAATCGTTCATCAAGCTTGGCTTCCACTTGATCATGTTCTTCTTCTACCTGTACAGCATGATCGTCGCGCTGATAAGGGACGAATCTCATTGACTACGAGAAAGAGCACACAAGAGCGTGAAGGATGGTAGTCCATATTGATGGACTTCTACACTGGTACGGAAGCTTGCGCCGGGATGGTCGCGTGCCCCACTGGATCGCTGCATGACGATTGGGGAAGTGCTGTATGGCCTCGAGAACTGTACAGGATGGGCATCTTGAGGCTGTTACGCGTAGCGGAATTTTTATAAATCTAATGTTTTATGAATACCCAGTGTATTTCGTTAGAGTGGAAGCAAAAGACGGACGACGCAGCTCAACAATACGGGCTTTTTTGAAAAGGCCGAGAGGCTGCAACTAGAAAGTGTTTGCTGTCACTACGAATCCCAATTTCATTAATAGCCTTTAACAAAAATCAATACTGCATAAGTGAAAGGTGAATGTTCGATCGTAGGATCTGGCTAAAATTCGGCATCTCGAACGGCGCTAAATCTGACTCCAGAAACCCGACTTTACTTTACATTCTGTTCTCTCACTACCCTGTCGTGCCTGTCTTCGGAGGCATACTCGTATTGTGTCAGCACTATGGCTCTTCTTGGTGCCGAGTATGCCTCCAGCGATGAAGAGGGTTCACCATCACCCTCCAAAGGATCTGCAGCAACTGCTGCAACGTCTGTTATAGCAGCTCCAGATGTATCATTAGATGTTTGGTCTCACACTTTCGGTACTCAAGATCCTAGTCCTGATATCAAACAGGATCCTATGCGTCTGCAAATGATGCTTGCTACATCCACCGATACCACCCTCACATACAACGCACGATATGAAGATATCTCGAGGCCAGCCCAAGGGCCCACCAACCCTTTCAAAACAGCCGAGGGCAATGCTCTGAAGCGCAAGAATGTCCTCACTGGATACGCACAGGAGGCTGTCATTAGCGATGCTACGTTCACTAATCAACACCGAACATTCCAATCTCGAGGCTACGCTCAGGAACCGAATGCGAACGGGACGATCGTCGGCGACTTAGTGACCGCAGAAAGATATGGAGGCCGAGACGTCGTACAGGAGAAATCCAACACAGAGCGACGCAAAAGGCAGAAGAAGGGCGATTCAAGCATAGTCGAAGGCGAAGGGAGATATCTTGGTCCGTGGGCACGATTTCAGGATGATGTTCAATATGAAGACCAGGCAGCTATGGGCGTCGAAGAACTCGCAAGCGATGAGGAATACGTTGAGGAAGCGATAGTTCCTGCTAATCTGGGAGCCGTGAACAAGCTGGCCGCGGATTATCAGGAAGATCTCACGAACCAAGAGACGACTGAATTCCATGCCAGCTCACTTGTCGACTACCAAGGCAGGACATACATGCACGCCCCTCGAGATATCGACGTCGACCTCTACAAAGAAGTCGGCAGCCAACCAAATTACATCCCCGAAAAGCACATCCACACGTGGAAGCACGGCACCAAACCCATAAACGCCATCCGCTTCTTCCCCCAAACATCGCACCTCCTCCTCTCCGCCAGCGCTGACTCCAAAATAAAACTCTTCGACGTCTACCGCTCCCGCGAGCTCCTCCGCACCTACTCTGGCCACGCCAAATCCGTCTCAGCCATCGACTTCGACCCCCTCGGTACCCACTTCCTCTCCGCCTCGTATGACCGCAGCGTCAAGCTCTGGGACACCGAAACCGGCCAATGCACCTGGGACGCCCACACCACCCGCTTCCAAATCGGCGCAATCCCACACGTAATTAAATTCAACCCCTCCGCCCCGCACGAGTTCCTAGTCGGCATGTCCGACAAACGCATCGTGCAATACGATATGCGCAGTGGCGAAATGGCACAAGAATACGACCACCATCTCGGCGCCATCAACACCATCACTTTCGTCGACGAAGACCGCCGCTTCATCACCACCTCTGACGACAAGTCACTAAGGGCATGGGAACTCAACCTCAACGTCCCTATCAAATTCGTCGCAGAACCCTACATGTTCCCCCTCGTCTCCGCGGCACCCCACCCCTCCGGGAAATCCGTAGCGTTCAACTCCGGCGACAATCAAATCGTCGTATACGCCTCCACCGACCGCTTTCGACAGAACCGCAAGAAGTGTTTTAGAGGGCACAATGTCAGTGGATATGCCGTTGATGTGGATATATCACCCGATGGGCAATTCTTGGCTAGTGGGGATACGGGCGGTTTTGTGTGCTTTTGGGATTGGAAGACTTGTAAGATGTATCATAAGTTTCAGGCAGGGGGGCAGGGGAAGCAGGCGGTTACTTGTGTGCAGTGGGATAGGCAAGCTAGTAGTCGGGTCGCTACGGCTGGGTTGGAGGGGGTGATAAAGCTTTGGGGAGGGAAAAAGGACAAGTGAGATAGATTCCATTGCTGAGCGATCGATTGAAGGAAAGGTCGATTGATCGATGAATGAATCGATTGATGGTTTGCATGCTTGAAACGGTATCACTAACGCTATGCGATGCCCTGCCACACCGCGCTATGCCTTTTCGACCGCTCGCTATGATAAACACGAATCTCTCCTCTTTGTTCGCTCCAGCCATGCGAGTTTCTACTTGCAAACTAGAAACTTGCCATCTCAATCCAGCTCCCTAAAAACCCCAAACTTTGCCCCTTATCCCCCTTCATCACCTCCTCCCACTCCTGATAATTCAACCTACCAGGCCCACCTCTCTCATCGTCCTCGGCTTTGATAAAGTCTAGACAAGCGTACCATCTCAGCGTCTCCTTGTCCGGCCCATCGGGCCCCTTCCCACAATCACGACCTTCTTGAAGCTTACCCAAGAGCTCAAGTTGTTCCACAAGACTGGAATTGTCACGAAGGGGAGACAAAAGGGGAGGTAGGGTCGTGGCTGCTGCAAGGCTATGGTTGTTCGCAAGATCATCAAGAGCTTCCCTCTGCTCTGCAGTGAGCTCCGTCAAATTACGAGGTGGGTCCTGGGGACGTGTGTGGTTGACAGTCGTGGCGGAATTGGGCATGTTTTGCGGAAGCGTTGGATCCAAGGGGGGAGACGGAGATCGAGATGGTCCAATGGAGGGGATGGCAGCGTAGCCTGCCTCCTGGAGAAGCGCGTCCAATAGCTTTTGTGCTATGCTTTGTTCGAGTGAGGGAGGATTGGCCTCGTTGAAGGCTGCAATTGACTTTGCAAGATCCTTGACTGCTTCCGTGTTTGCGGACGATGTAGAGTCTTGACTTGTTTCGTCGCGGGGTTGCTCGCTGCCTTTGGGCGCATTATGGTGCTGGTGATCGGTAATTACAGGCTCTCCACCGGAAATGATTGCTCGCAGTCTAGCTTCTTCCTCGTAATACTGCGCAGAGCGCGTTCCACAACCATTTTGACAGCACCTGGCACCTGGAGAGCCTCCAATGTAAGCTTCCAACCCCTTTTCGGCACATGTTGGACAAGGTTCTGGTGGGATGCGCTCATCTGGTCGGCCTTTGGAAAGATAACCACATAGGCATTTCTCTCCGAGCTTGACCCACCTGACAGCGCCTGATTGAGCACAGCAGGGACAGTTTTCTGCTGTCAAGTTGCTCGTCACATCAGCAGCATTATCGTTGAGAAATTGAAGAAATATTTTGGCTTCATCTCGTTCGGGACTATCGAGATTGATGGTAAAGTATGAATCACGACGCCACCGTCTCTGGTATCTGTCGAGTAATTGTTTCAAATTGAAGCAGTCCTCTACAGCAGTGATGATCTCTGCGCGGTGTTGATCCCTCACACCCATGTCGTTTCGCGCCGCAAGGCCAAGGTCTTCTCTTAGCCTGAAAACCGGGTCCAGTAGCTCGTCCAACGCTTCCTCGGTTGTCTGGTAGAGTACCTCCCGACCCACGTCTGTTTCAGGCGCTCGTACCTCAAGGCCACCCCAACGCTCATTGACTGGAATGCTGCGAGCCGACATTGACGTTACTGATCGAGCTTCGTGCTCGTCGTCTGTGGCTAGGTCGTCTTGGAATCTGACCTTTGAGGAAGACCGTGACCGCCGGGAGGAAGGGAGGGACTCAACTGCTTTTTCGCTTCGAGCTTCTGGGCGTAATTGTTTCACGAATTCAGAAAGCCGATCATACAGCATTTTTACAAGCTTCTTCGAATCGTTTGAGTTAATCGCGTAACCCGAGAAGTCTTCGGTAAGAGCGCTAGCAGTCCACCCATTCGAAAGCAATCTCAGAGCCTCATCCGCGACTTCATTTGGAGATCCAAGGGGCCATCGTAATTCCTTCACGCCTTCTATGAGGGACTTGCAAAATGCATCATACTGGTCTGATCGCAGTACAAGCAGGAAGTTGCTCGTCAAAACTTCGTCGTCTGAGGCTGGCGGGTAGATCCAGAGACTCTGGGTATCGACTACTTCTGAACGCATATCACCAGCTTCTCTATCGATGTTGGAAACTCGTCTTGCCCGCTTCTCGCGGATGGCTATGCGACGCACATACTGGCGCTCTTGGTGGTCTCTCGCAAGTCTGGCATGAGCCATTCGTCGGATGGCATAACGATCTTGTTGTCTGGTCACTTCCTCCAGGGGACGGAAGGCCAACAAGGCATCCTCGACATCTATCCTAGTGACTTCGGAAGGAGGCCAAGGAGCGCTGTATATGGTGCTAAAGTCCACAAATCCTATCATGTTCTTGGGTCGGATATTTCCATATTTTGATACTTCCGCAGCGTCAGCGATGGTTACGTCAGGCTCTGCGAGGTCGTGATTCGAGTCCTCGACAGCTCCCACGTTGTCTCGTATCCTCAAATCGCCGTAAGAGTCGTTCATTTTGCCCTGACCAGCTCTTGAAGGCTCGCCCGCTGGAATTGAGCCCGCAAAAGCCGAGCTCATGGGTTGATTCCCAAGCACGATATCCCTGACTCCATTCTCGGAAACCTCTTCTTCCATGTCTGCCAGAACATCCTGCGTGAGCTCATTTGTAGCTGCATAGTAGCCTTTGAACATTTCTAAGAAGTCTTTCCGCTCAACGAATCCGTCATCATTATTGTCGTAGGCGTCGAATATACGCCTCAAGCGTCCGTCGGTGTTTCTATTGGTCAAGCTAGCAAGACCTCTGATAAACTCGTCGAATCCAATGAGACCGTCATCATTTTGGTCGTAGAATCTAAACATCCGATCATATATCGGGTTTGACGGTGGAGGACGTATCGAGGTGTTGGGGATGAAGCACTTGTCGAATGTTTGGCGATCAATTGCCAGGTTGTAGTGGCCAGGGTCATCAGGCCATTCAGCAGCGGCAAGGCATCGGAATTGCTCCCAGAACGCCTCAACTTCAGAGGACTGGTACCCGGTTAAGTTGCACAACCTCTTGATTGACTCATTTGTTAGATCATAGACCGCGGCGGCGGGCTTGCCAGGGTATTGCACTGGCTCAGGTTGTCTAGGATGACCAAGGAATGGGGCTGGAATACGGATTTTGTAGAATAGATGGGTTTTCGGATGTACCTCCTTGGCTTCGCACAATTCGCACAGATCGAAGTCCAAACAGTTGGCGCAATGATACCGTATTCCCTTGATAGGCATAGCATCGCAACCATTGCAACTGACTCTTCGATGCACGTAGCCTTCTTTCCTTGCTCGATCTTCTGATATCCGGTATAGCAGGTTGAGTAAGCTCTGACACTCATTGCCAGCTTGAGGATGCTGATCCGCCTTCCCATTGGCTCCTCTAGATGGCTCACTGTCGACATCCGTTACAGCTCCCGGCCCTGCGAGCGCACCCCTCCTTCGTAATGCCTCCTCCGCGAAATGAGGAGGCAACGACGGCCTTCTGGCATCGCTGGGCTGGTGTCTGTCATCTTGAACAGCGTCCCATTGTGCAATGCGTTCCTCGAGCTGCCGTTCCCGGACCTGATATATTGTCCAGCCTAGTGCTATTGCGGTGAGGGCAAGAATGACCGGCTTGTGACGCGCCAGGGAAGGAGCTGCCCAGTGAGAACTTCCATCTGCCATGCTTTAGAAATTCCCCGGTTCATGGTATAACAACTGGAGATCTCGATAAGTTGTAAGGCTTGTATAAGCCCAGGTGTGCTCTCTGGTTTGATGGTATCCTCCCCTTTCTTGTCACATATATACACTTGCGAATGCTCCTGGTAGCTGGCCTAGGAAGAGCTCTAGTGCGATAAAGCTTACACCCGGTAAGACCGACAAACGTGCATTAGCTTATACCAGTTATCATATCTCTTGGCAAATAGACCTAATTCCGGGGGAGCAGGTTCTGACGTGTATGCGACGGCTGGCGCTACCGAAGAAGCTTCTTTGACGTGGACGAGCCAGACCTAGACGGTGTAAAGGGGCGAAAGAAAAGTAGAAATCTATAGAGAGGCTCTGGAGTGCTGCATGGAGTCTAAGCAATGTTGGTCCTACGTGAGGTCAGCGTACGTGAATGAAAGGTTAGCCTCTTGATAGATTTCTTTGCACTGGTACTGTTGTACTATGCCCGTATACATGAATCCTTTCGTTAATAGGTATATACAATAAGTAAGTCAGTATCTGGACGTTGCATTTAGTTGTTTCTTGCACAGCGCAAGCCATAGGAACGTCGTTTCAACCTTGGCCCCACAAGCGGGGCTCCCATAATCCTACCCGTAAGAGTCACGCTTGGAACACTTGACACAAGGTCTGATCTTCGTACATTGTAAGAGCGTCTTCTTCCACAAGAGTTAGTATTCTCTGATCAGAAGGTTGGTCATTTTCCGAGTCTGTTGCCCCATTTTGTTACTAAAAAGCTCGCATTCTTATGTACAATTATACCGGTTCCAGGGGCTCATTGCCTTTCGTCTGCCAGAGGCAGTGTTTGATATCCCTTCTTCATAAACAACCTCATGGCTTCCAACCCTTGCTCGAGCACTTCCGTTTCACAACAAAAACCAAATCTGACGAATCCCTTGAATTCTTTCCCGAAACAGTGGCTTCCTGGGACCAACATTACCCCTGTGTCCTCCATCAACTTTTTGCAAAAAGCCACATCATCGACTTCTTGACCCATCTTCGAGAACTTGACAAATGCTGTCGTTCCGGCTACTGGTTTAGTCCACTCGCAGGCCCATCGAAAAGTGCCTATAAATTTGTCTAGAAGTTCCAGGTTTCCCTTCGCAAGTTGTATGTTTCGGGAAAGGAGACCATGGATGCAATCTTGGCTAAGAGCAAAAGTTGCGATCTGATCGTCCAATTGGCTCACACTGATCGTCGTGTAATCTCTTGCCTGGGCGCAGGCCTCGATTATCTCAGGGCTTCGGGATGCAATCCAGCCGACACGTATACCGGCAAGGCTGTATGCCTTTGAAAGTGAGCCTGTAGCTATCGACTTCTTGTAAGGAAGTGAGAGTATCGAAGGCGGAAACTCGGGTGAGCTTGGGGACAGGGAGTGGAAAACTGGTCTATAGACCTCGTCGGAATGAATGATAAGATCGTGCTCCTCTGCGAGCTTAATCAGTGCATCAAGTGTTGGCTTGGGAATGACGGCGCCAGTGGGGTTGTGTGGATTGTTTATTATGATAATTTTCGTGTTAGGACGTATCAGACCTTTCAGTTCTTCTATGTCTAATTGCCATTTCTTCTTTTCTCGTGCTCGCCAGAAGTCCACATCAGCCCCAAGGCTTTTGGGTATTTCGTATAGCTGCTGGTATGTGGGATAGTGACATATAACGTGATCACCCTTGCCGATAAGACCATAGAAGGCAGTCATATTGGCAGCGATCGCCCCGGGCGTTATTAGTACGTTTTCTGCTGACATGGGCTTCTTGGTGGAGTAGAGCTGCGCAAGATTCTTTCTCAACTTCTCAGAGCCTCGGATAGGTCCATACTGGACGATTTTGGAGTCAAAATCACTCTTTTAGGACCGAAGATTGGTCGCAAAATAGATCTTGCGAGCAGAATACTCGCGTAACGTGCAACGAAGGGGGAAGTCATGACTGCGAAAAATAAACGTACTGTTAGCTTCGTTGATGAACACCATATATCGGTAGACTTGTCTTCTGACAAGGCTTTGAGATCATCGAGAGAGATCGAGGCAACGCATGTCTCGGCAATGTTGTATTTGGCCTCCAATTCATACTTGTCCATCCACTAAGTTCATTGGTCAGCGACTGACTCTACTTCCATTCAGAAGCATGAAAACACTGCACAGACGCACAAGTGTGGAGCGTAATCTATCTACATCAATTGACAAGTTGTACGCATGCTAATTCATTGAATTTACAGTAACATGGGTTCTTCTTTTAGAGAAAGGCGAAATGAGTAGTATCTTTTCGAACCTCTTTCCAAGACATTACCAACATTCAACAACCAAAGATCATGCCTGCCCTATTAGGCTCGTATTAAGACGAGATTCAATTGTAGGCTCCACAATGATTCGCTTCTGTGGAAGCGAGACGCAGAGGAAGGTGAATATACCGCAAAGAAGGCGCAGGAAAGCGACATTTACCTGCTCGACAGCAAATGGCGTGACTTTGGATAGCGCCATAGTAGAGTTGAGTATTCCCCCAATGTCGGGAATGGTAGTACAATAGTCACAAAAGACAGTGTGTCCGTCACACGAAGGACGCAGTTTCTTCTCCTCTTTCTAGAAGCTATTCAGCGTAGCCGAGGTAGAGGCGCAACGCCAAGCTCCCAGCCATAGCCGCAACGTCAAGTTCATGAGCACAAGACCAACCATTTGATATACCTACTTCCATCAAGTAGGTGATATTATCTTACATGAGTTGCTGCGGCGAGAGGTAAACGTACCTACTAATTTTCCCTTTCTTTGAGTCACTTGTCATTTTGCATCGCTGTACGATATTATCGGCGCTCGCTCGCCCCAGGCTCCAGCCATCCTGTTACCCGCCTCAGAGCTCTCTCCATGATCAGTTCATGTAGTGCGCTCGCAGCGCTTGGAATACTGAGCTTATCATGGCCCACTTTTGCCTACCACAACTATTCCAGATCAGATCTCCTTCAATCCAGCTTCTCTTTCGACGATGACCGGCCGCCAGATTGCCCGCCCTGTTTCAACTGCAACCTCGAAGCTTTCCAATGTGCGCAATTCGCTACATGCAATAAATACAACGGCAAGTGTTCTTGCCCTCCTGGTTTTGGGGCCGAGGATTGTTCGAAGCCAGTATGCGGATCTTTGGCTTTGGGAAAGGATAGGGCACCCCGGGATGGGGGCGAATGTGTGTGTGAAGAAGGCTGGGAGGGCATAAATTGCAATGTATGCAAGTCGGACAATGCTTGCAACGCATTGATGCCGGAGGATGAAGGGGGAGTCTGCTACAAGGATGGGGTCGTTGTGAAGGAGAACCACCAGATGTGCGACATCACCAACAGAAAGATCCTGGATCAATTGAAGGAGAGAACACCGCAAGCGACATTCTCTTGCAATGCAGAGGATGATACTTGCAACTTTCAATTCTGGGTCGGTCAAGAGGAATCCTTTTACTGCGCTCTGGACACTTGCACGTACCACTCCGAAAACGACTACGATAGAAATACCACCAACTACAAATGCGAACATATCAAGTGTGCATGTGTTCCAGGTCGGATGCTTTGTGGAGAAGAAGGCTCTATCGATATTGGGGACTTCTTGAAAGAATCGATTAAGGGACCCGCATCGTTTTCGTCAATCAGCACCGAAGGAGGCAGCAGCAATGATGGAAGCAAATTTGAAGAGCCGGCAATGAACGACCTCATCAAAAGTGTTTTTGGAGACGAGTCCATTACTCTGCAATGTTCTTGGGGAGAATGTCTATACAGAACGGATGTCCCCGGATATTCGAGGCCTGTGAAAGAGATCAACACCCCGTTGATTGCTGGAGTCATCGCTGGTTGCGCTCTATTTGTCGTGTTGGTCATACTCCTGGTCTGGTATTTGTCGAGAAGGTCGTTCAAATATGGCCCAATACACCTCTCGGACGACTCAGATGACGACCTGGCCCAGATGATGGCAGAGCATAAGCCAGCTTCATTGCAATTTGAAAAAGTCTCTTACAACTGGAATGGTAAACAGATCCTATCTGGCGTTCAGGGTATTGCCCTGCCCGGCCAGCTTATGGCGGTCATGGGTGCCTCAGGAGCCGGCAAAAGCACGTTCCTCGATATTCTGGCAAGGAAGAATAAACGCGGTGTTGTCGAGGGCAATTTTTATGTCAATGGAGAGAAAGTCCTGGACAATGAGTATCGAAGCGTGGTTGGGTTTGTGGACCAGGAGGACACCATGCTACCGACCCTGACTGTACATGAGACTATAATTACGAGTGCTCTGCTACGACTACCCCGAGACATGAACATTTCAGTCAAGGAGCAGCGAGTCTACGAAGTCGAAAAGCAGCTTGGAATCCTTGCAATCAAAGACCAGCTTATTGGATCAGAAGAGGGCAACGGGCGTGGTATCTCTGGTGGTGAAAAGCGTAGAGTAGGCATAGCTTGCGAGCTGGTCACAAGTCCTAGCATTCTCTTCCTGGACGAGCCGACCAGTGGACTGGATGCGTTCAATGCATTCAATGTCGTTGAGTGCCTAGTGAACCTGGCGAAGAACTACAATAGGACAGTGATTTTCACCCTACACCAGCCTCGATCGAACATTGTCGCCCTTTTCGATCATCTCGTTCTCCTTGCGAAAGGCAGGACCGTCTATTCGGGACCTTACACTAGCTGCCAAAATTACTTTGACCGCATAGGATACGCTTGTCCCCCCGGCTTCAACATCGCTGATTACCTCGTGGATCTTATCATGCATGCCGAGACAGCTACTACGCCTATGGATGAAAATGGTCCAGCTGGTTTTGATGGGGGAAGTGAAGGCATGCGGACCGTGAACAGTAGCGTTCGTGCTGTCAAATCCATTGCAAGTACCTCGAACATGAGCGTGGAAAATGGCAGCTTTGGAAGTTACAACGAATCGATCAAGAGGCCGAAGAGCAAACGGAGACAATCTCTCAAGCAACAGCAAGACCGGAAGCTGTACACAAGGAAGAAGAGTGCTGGGGGGGAATTGACGCCAAAGACCGACGATGAAGCCTCGGATCCAAACGATACCCGAAGAAATAGTGCAAACTTGATCAAGTTGTCGAGACAGCAGGGTTCAGCACCTCCACAAATCATGGACGATCCGCACCAGCTCCCACCACCCGCGCATGGCACTGGAACCGGCCTGGACGAGCTTGTATCTAGTTACGAAAGTTCAGACGTCGCCACATCAGTACGAGATGACATTCATGCTGCTGTGGGCAGCGCAACAAATGCAAATGGCTCAGCCAATGGTCAGACAAATCAAGCAGTAGTGTCTGGTACGATGAAGAGCTATCGGAGAGTTGGCTACGTTAGCCAATTCATGATTCTATCCAGGAGAACTTGGCGGAATCTCTACCGGAATCCGATGCTGATGCTTACTCACTACGCCATCGCCATCCTTCTTGCCGTCCTTTCTGGCTTCCTCTTCTACGGCTTGACCGACGACATCAAGGGCTTCCAGAATCGACTCGGGCTCTTCTTCTTCATCCTCGCCCTCTTCGGCTTTAGCACCCTAACGAGTCTCACTGTCTTCTCTTCCGAACGACTTTTGTTCGTACGTGAGAGAGCTAATGGCTACTACGCACCTATCACCTACTTCGCAGCTAAGGTTGTTTTCGACATCGTTCCACTCCGCCTCATACCACCTATCATCATGGGCGCCATCGTATACCCAATGTCAGGGTTGACACCAGCTTGGCCCGAATTCTTCAAATTCATCCTAATACTGGTACTTTTCAACCTTGCTGCAGCGGCTATTTGCCTCTTCATTGGCATTGTCTTCAGAGACGGAGGTGTTGCGAATCTGATAGGTAGCTTAGTGATGCTGTTCAGCCTGCTCTTTGCAGGTCTGCTGCTCAATCACGACGCTATACCGAAGGCAGCGTTGTGGCTGCAGACCGTAAGAATTGCTTTCCTCTCCTAAGGCGATTCTCGCTAATCTACTGCAGCTCTCAATCTTCCATTACGGCTTCGAAGGCCTCATCGTCAACGAAGTCAAGTACCTCACCCTGATTGATCATAAGTACGGCCTCGACATCGAAGTACCAGGCGCCTCCATCCTCAGCGCTTTTGGATTCGACAACAGTGGCTTGTGGCCAGACGTCGTTGGGCTCGCCATCTGCTCTGGTGCTTTCATTGTGATTGCTTACGCTGCTATGCATATATTATTGGTTGAGAAGAGGTAATGTGAGATATGCTGAATGCCCAAATGTATGGGGTTTAAGTTCTTGATATGTATTATATGACCTTACCCATCGGAGGTATTGGTCCAGGAATTTAGCAGGGTGCATGGGTTGGCTTTCACTGGTAAAGGATATTCTCTATTCTACGAGTCGCTACCCTATATTCGTACGTTTTCTCAGATCCAGGCTCAGGATTGCAGTCCGGCAGCCAGCTTCCTACTTCCAGATCCTTGCTCTCAAGGAAGCCCTTGCTACTCGAGAGTCCATGCTCCACGTCCGTCGACAGACAACTATATTCACAACATCATCTATGACTCCCACACAATGGCATATATACCCGCACCCAAGCCTAAATTTCACATCCATCACTGCCACCCTCGAAGACTGCATTCTCCGGTACCACTCTTCCCTCCGCCCAACCCAGCGACCTACACACTACATGCGGAACCTCGACTAGGCCTGCACATTTACTAACAACTGCGAAGCCCTCCTATTTTTGTATACCCTTCTTCACCACTACTCGCTCAATTGGCATCTATCCCTACTATTGATCCGTCCTTGAAGTCACCCACAACACCATTCCACAACCACCAGCGATGGCAAAGAGACGGTCTCGAAGGAATTTTTGGTTCGGGTTCAAACTGGCTGCAGTCATACTTGGCATTTTGGCATGGTGGGTTGGTGACTGATGTGGTCGATTCAAGAGGCTGGCTGGGGGTGAGCTTGTGAGTATGGGTTTTTTACCATTTCGATGTTGGATCTGCTGATTGGAGTACTCAGCGATCTGAGACTGGGATTGGAGATGGATTGCTGCGGTTTCATTCCGGTTTGTCTGAGAGCTAAATGTATCCTACGGTAACTTGAAGGTGGGCGATGAGTTTGATGGAGGTTCGATATTTTATGTATGCGATTGGATCATGCAGCATATCTTCAGAGCATGGGATTCTAGATTTTACTAGAGAGTTACTCATTATCGATCTTCCTTCGTTTTCAATTTCGCCCTGCGTGGCAAATTTTCCGACTTCAGCCGTGCTGCGGTTAGGTGCAGGAGAAGATCTTCACAAAAAATGCCTCAGATGCGAGTCGACGTGATTGATCCCTATCCATTGTTTATCACGACTTCTGTAAGATGTAAGGTCGAAATTATGTCCTTCAGGTTCTTCTGTTGCATTTACTACCCTCGCAGACTTCGTCCTCGTTGAGTTTCCAAGCACAAGATACCACTCTGTGCACGCTTCTTCCACCAAGCTTCTAGTCACCCTACATTGCCAAGACGTACCAGAAAACGTGTCTTCCGACTACAACAAAATACCTGCATCGAATAGCCTTAGCTGCATATTTCCAGGCTCCCAGACTTCATCGAGATCAAACCTCATCACCACCACATCCGACCCAATGTCTCGGCGCTATCACGGCTTCTTCGGAGTATACTTCCACCTCTTCGCTCTCGCCCTAGGATTTCTAGAATTGATATTCTCATGATCAGCGGCGCTAAGTCTGATTCGATGAAGGGAACTATGGGCAAGATATTAGTATTGTATGACGCTACGAGTAACGAACATGAAGTTTTATGAGAGCGACTAAGACGGTTAGAGGAAAGGGTGTGGTAAAAAAAAGTAGTCCTTCTCGTCTTTGGAAACGACATGTTACTCTAGGGCCTCATGATACCGTGGCCTTCAGTCGACATCATCAGCCTCGGGCTCAAAGCCCTTCTCGCCCTCATGCCTGCTCTCATCTCTCGCAGCATCTTTCCCCCCCTCTTTGCCTGCGTCCGACTTCCCAATTTTCGCTGCTTTCTCCGCTTCTTCCATCTCAACGTCCTCTTTATGCAGCAGCGTAAACACCACCACAAACAGTACCTCGTCCGTATCCTTGTTCTTCAGCACATACCTCAGATAGTCCTCCCCACCTAAGTAGGGCAATATGGACAGCGAGAAACCAGGCAACTTCAACGCAAAGCCATTAAAGTCCAGATACGGATTGAAGAAGTCAGCCTTATAAACCCTCCCTTCCTCCCATGTCCACTCATCCGTCTTCCCCTTTGTCAAAAAATGCTTCTTCCTCGCATCAGCCGTCCCAGGCACATTCTTCCCCTTCCTCCACTCCTCCCCTTCTCCATCCCCTCCCTCTTCAATCGCTCCCACCTCCCCCTCCCCCTCGGGTAGTTCCTCAGTCTTCTCCCCCACCCTCAGCACATTAACGCTACTCAACGCATTCCCATAAAGATGCGGTCTATCACTATACACATCCCCCTCCAGCCCCGGATCAATGCCCCATTTCACAATCTTGAGCGCTGAGCCGAAACCAGGGGGGAGGCGGTCGCGGATTGGGTGGTCGAAATCGTTGCCGAAGACGAGGGCGGAGCCGGGGATGGGCTTTTTCGGGAGAAGGGTGAAGGAGATGGAGTACTGGTCGTGGGTGTGGGGGGCGTGGGAGAAGTAGGAGGATGTGGTGGGGGAGTTTTTGGGGAGGCCTGAGAAGAAGAGTGCGTTAGCTGAGGATCATGCTCCTTGATAAGAGTTTTAACACACCGCGATAGTTTTGTATACGGACGGAGAGGTTTGCGGAGCAGGTTGGGGAGGAGATGTGGGTTGGTGTGGAGGTATTGACGAGGACTGTTTGATGGGTAGTGGGGTCGTAGGAGGGGCCGGCTGTGACGCGGAGGAGGTATTTGTCTGCCATTGAGACGTAATTGCAAAGCCAGGTTCTATGTGCGTATCATGCTTGAATTATGGGAGATTGATGTATATGATGGTCAGTGAGAATGGGAAAGAGCGAACAGGAGCCTGTGGCCGTCTAACGTAGTTCCACTAATGACTGTGGTCAATATTCCTCAGATTTGTAAAAGTGGATGAAACAAAATCTCAGCTGCAAAGCTCCGATGCAAGTGGGTTGATGGCGGTATAATAATAAAGGGCTAAAACGTGTTCCTGGCCGTGCTCCATCAATCGACCCTGCTGTGTACGCCACGAAGAACGCCTACAGACGCCTACAGACCATACAATCGCCAGCGTACGAGTCGCGTCTCTTTCCATGAAAGTGACAGCCATGCCGTTTGCGAGCTTGGCGCCCTGGACGCCAGAGCCGATTACCCCTGTTTCCGTCATGCTGAGTTTGTGGTTTTCCGGTACACTCAGGGCCATCTGATGTGTCCACAGCAATCACCTCTTCCTCTCAAACCACCCACTTGACCCCAGAATGGCCACGCTCTGGTCCATAACCGTCTCGCCGACACCAAGATACCGGTCGACCCATTTCTTCATTTCTTGGCTTTCGAATATCTTCTCATCTTTGATACTGGTGGTAGAATATCCCAATTGGGATTCTGGTTAGCTGAAGATCTCTCTTCGTATTCAGGTATAAAGCCGATAGAACGGAGCGACAGACTCGGAAGATTTCGAAGAGAAGGTGTTGGACTGGGACTGGGCATACGTGAGACCGGTGGATCGCCTAACGCCAGCAAGGAACGCAGAGACTTCAGTCCGTTAGCTGGTGCAGTCATTGAGCCCGAAGTAGGGTCGTACAAAGAACCAGGTCGAATGTGTAGTGGAAGAGGCGTCCGAACTGTGTCGAGGCATCAGCAGATGCTCGTTTGAACGTGAGGGGTTTCAAACCATGGTGACCATTAAGCGATATCGACAGTTACTTTGTGGGGCAGTGGTAGGACTGCTGTTTCCTGTTGCTTTCGAGTAGATGACGAGTTTGGTCGTTTTGCTCTATTAACAATGCAATCTGATGTTTTGACAAAGTCACACGAGCTTCCTCAATACGAGTGAACAGCTTTCACGCTAAGCCCTTTCAATGTTAGGCACCCTAAAGTACTTTAGGTGGCGGGTCGGGGGCTAGATCCCGCTTGCTTATCGATAAGAGTAAGCTTTCGGCGAGCTCAATCACTTTTTCTTATTACACCACGTGGGATTTCAAATCTTCCCCAGAACTTGAGTAAGTTCTTATCTTTCGATCTTGCAACCTAAAGCTTCCCTTTTCTTACAAACCTCCTTCTCCCCTCTGAAATATCTTTCACGAGCTCGAAGCAGCTACGTACGGAACATGGCCGACTCTCTTGACCATCTCGCCGGCGGACGCACCCAGATTGAATGGCTCTCCAACCTGAATACCGAGTACCAGCCAAAGACTAATTACCGTCGTACCTCCATCATTTGCACCATTGGTAAGCTCTTGCTGCTCCAGTCCATAGGTCCCTGGTGGTGGGTCACCTGTAGTAGGGGTTCGGAGACCGTGGTTAATGGAGCCTTTTAATTCCAGGACCCAAGACCAATTCTGCCGAGAAGATTAATATGCTGCGCAAAGCTGGTCTCAACGTTGTCCGCATGAACTTCTCCCATGGATCGTACGAATACCACCAGTCGGTCATTGACAATGCGCGGGAAGCCGAGCGTAAGCAGCCTGGACGGCCATTGGCCATTGCCTTGGATACGGTAGGGCTCTCGAGTGATAGGTCTGAGAAGAGGAATATTGATCCTCACAACAGAAAGGTCCCGAGATCCGTACTGGCAACACTGTTGGGGATGAAGACATACCAATCTCAGAGGGCACTGAAATGAACATCACCACTGACGATAAATACGCTACTGCTAGCGACAACAAGAACATGTGAGTCCGCGGAGAACATCTATTCCATGGAAGATTGCTAATCTGGTTCTAGGTACGTCGACTACAAGAACATTACCAAAGTCATTGAAGTAGGCCGCACTATCTACGTTGACGACGGTGTCCTTGCATTTGAAGTCGTCAAAATTGTCGACGAGAAGACTTTGCATGTCCGCTGCATCAACAATGGCAAGATCTCCTCAAGGAAAGGTGTCAACCTGCCCAAGACCGACGTCGATCTTCCCGCCCTCTCAGAGAAGGATCAGAACGATCTGCGATTTGGTGTCAAGAACAACGTGGACATGGTATTCGCATCATTCATCCGTCGTGGCGATGACATCAAGCACATCCGAAGAGTTTTGGGCGAGGACGGAAAAGATATACAGATCATTGCGAAGATCGAGAATCAGCAAGGTGTGAATAACTTCGACGAGATTCTCAAAGAGACCGACGGTGTCATGGTTGCTCGAGGTGACCTCGGTATCGAGATCGCTCCCGCTCAGGTCTTCGTTGCTCAAAAGATGATGATCGCAAAATGTAACCGTGCCGGAAAGCCTGTCATCTGCGCTACTCAGATGCTGGAATCTATGACCTACAACCCTCGTCCTACCCGTGCTGAAGTCAGCGATGTTGGCAATGCAGTCCTCGATGGTGCAGACTGCGTTATGTTATCTGGCGAGACTGCCAAAGGCAACTATCCGAAGGAATCCGTTAGCATGATGCACGAGACTTGTGCTCTGGCTGAGGTTGCTATTCCCTACGTTAGCTTGTTCAATGATATGCGTGCCACGACTCCGAAGCCAGTCAGTCTTCTTGAATCTGCCGCCATGTCCGCTGTTAGCACCAGCTTGGAGATCAATGCTGGAGCGATTCTTGTCCTGACCACTAGGTAAGCTCCTGCTCATTTCGTTGCATCAGAATATGATCTGATCATATTCTAGTGGTCAATCTGCTCGCATGATCTCGAAATACCGTCCAGTATGCCCGATCATCATGGTCACTCGCAACCCAACAGCTTCTCGCTATTCGCACTTGTATCGTGGTGTCTACCCATTCGTATTCCCTCGCAAGAAGCCTGACTTCAAGGAGGCCGATTGGCAAGAGGACGTCGATGGCCGTCTGAAGTGGGGTATCAAGTCAGCCATCGATCTTGGTGTCCTAACCGAGGGTGAAATGGTTGTCTGCGTTCAAGGATGGCGCGGCGGCAAGGGTCACACTAACACTATACGTGTCGTCCCTGCTAAAGAGGACTTGGGTCTTTCTGAGGTGTGAAGACGAAATGCGGTAAGGGACTAGGGATCTCATATCCATGTTGCTATGAAATTTGGCTAGATGTTGCAAGTGATGACATGACTGCACGTGTACGTTGATAGACTTTAGATACCTTGAAAAGGGCGTTCTTCATGAAAGTTGGAATGATCTTCAACACCATTTTGATGGCTGTCCCACCAGAATTCTCCGCTTTCTCTATGCCCACGAAGTTTCTTTACCCGACTAAGGGTTTTTCACTCGCAATGACCTGAGAGCGATATTTGCATGATTTCGCCAATCTCCTCGCCCTAATCATGAACGTAAATGTCCAACAATCTATCAATCGAAAATTGACCAAGTCATCTGACTCAAAAATTCCCTTAATGTACTTGCTCGAGCTGGGAATTTTGAGATCAGGGGTGTTGATGCTAGCCTTTTGGCCTTGGCATCGAGCTCAACACAAGATGTATTCAGCCGGACTACCATCACTGTCGTTTTCGTATTGCTTTTTGCACAACTCTATACATTATTACTGCCTTTATAAACTAAGACAATGTCGATTACCTGACTATTACCTCCCATACAATCCTCTCGATATATTTTGCACATACCACCAGATAGACATTTGCAGGCCGAAAGCTACATTGTGGCACATCGTCGCCAAGATGCGGTACGTTCGAATGGCCTTGAGAAGCTTGCAGCTGGCAAACAGGAAGCTTATTTTTCATTCTGCTAGAACCTGGCGTGTTGTGACACACATTTTACCTTCTTGGTTTTGGTTACTCAAATTGACTTCCACCCACAGTATTTTCTTTCTCTCAATTCTCCCGAGAACCATCGTGGACCCTGTCACTCTTAGGCTGAGAATTTTCTCGAGGTCCTTAATATAGAATAAATGGTGGCTGCTGGCAGCTCCTGAACCAGAACCTGACCCTGAAGCCGGAACCCCCGAAATCCCTGGAGCCCCGTGGACTGGACCAGGACTGGACACCAAAAGCGCATACCTGCAGAGACACTGGACAATTTGTTTTGTTAGCTGAAGGTTCTACAAGAGCAGGATTGATGGTTTAAGAGCGGCGATTGGCACATGCGGCAAGGCTGAGCTTTTTATTGGAGATCGTCATGCCAGCATAGGCCAACCACATTGGGGCATAAGATGTCGTTAACGACGCCAGTAAACGTCCATGCAAAAGCTTGCGAAAAGAGCTTGATTAGGAATAGCGCCTCGTCGTCGTGTTGTGTTGACAGTGGGTGGAGAGGTCTTGGCGTTTGTTGATATCAGATTTTTATCGAGAGACTTTTCAGGGTCTGGTATCCTCGGTGCTGCGTTGCGGCCGTGGAATGACTTCTGTTTCGTGATTGCTTTATACTCTGTACGCAATGCTGCTCGATATACTTTGTTGTCAATAGTCAGATATTGCGTTCGGTAGAACCCGTCGGATTTACCTGCATTTTATTTATTTGTGTGTGTTGTACCTTTGGCAAGCTTGCTTTAATGATATGTTTAGATTACGATCTCCAAGCCTTGCTTCGCTGCTGAGCAAGTATGAGACCCTCGGGCAGTGTCTAAAAGCCTCTGACTTTCCTCTTGGTCCTTGCTATTGTTGAATTATGCTCAGAGACGGGGTCCAGCCTAAGAAGGTCGCCACCGAGATAAGGCTGTCCAAGAACGATTATCAGAGAAGAGTGACTGAACAGTGGGTACGGCAATGTGCTGTGGGAGATCCATCAAGCATCAGAAATATTCATGAGCTTCGACATCTTTTCCCAAGTAAGGTATTGGGCCACTAAAGTTGCTAGGTTAATTACAAATTTAATCGTTGTAATACAGGTAAGCGTAAAAGGAACCCATCATCGGTTTTGGCTGGTTTCGTTGCTTTGACGTAAATTTGATGGAGTTGCTCCGGCTTTTTGTTCTCAATGTAACGCATGATCCAGGCGATAACAGACATACTTCTACCTCTCCTCGGCTCAGCCAATACTGCGTTACAATCTCTTCAATACGTCATCAATGACCTCCTCCGTCCCAGCCTTGCCCCCCATGTCAGGCGTCAGCAAGTCCCCTTGATCTAAATTCCCATCTACAGCGGCGTATATCTTTACAGCAGCTTCCTCATGACCCAGGAACTCCAGCATCAGTGCAGTACTTCGAATTGTAGCAATCGGATTCGCAATGCCTTGTCCCATGATATCTGGTGCACTGCCGTGGCAAGGCTCGCCTATCACAAATCCATCTCCGACATTCGCCGAAGGCACGAGACCCAAGCTTCCAACCAATGCAGCCGCACCATCCGATAATATGTCGCCGTAGAGATTGGGTGCAACGATAACGTCATAGCAATATGGCTGTCGGAAAAGCTTGTAGACCATCGAATCAACGATTTGCTCCTCAACTCCTACGCCCTGGAACTTGGGATCGGCGAGAGCGGCACGTGCTGTCTCTCGGAAGAGGCCATCTGTTTGTGAAAGGACGTTGCTTTTGTGGGTGATTGTGACCAAAGGTTTCGAATGAACGCGCCGGGCCCCTGTCTCTCTTACCTTCTGCCGCCGTAGCGCGATCTCACCGGCCATTGCAGCTATACGGTGACTCGCTCGTTGTGATATGCGCTTGATGGCCTCGGCTATCTTTCCAGAGCCATCCGGTGCTTCGTACGTACGCTCTTCCTTGACGTAGAGATCTTCTGTGTTTTCCCGCACGATGACTAGATCGATTGGTGTTCTCGAGCTCGCTGTAGTCTTCACTGGTCTTACATTGGCGTAGAGGTCGAGCTTCTTTCGCAGGGCAACGATGGGTGAGGAGTATCCTGCGACCTTTGTAGTTGGAGAGCTGACGGCTCCGAAAAGAGCGCCGTTGCATTCTTTTTGCAGGGTCTCGACGGTGTTTGCAGGTAGAGCGTAGCCAGTCTTTTCAAAAGCTTCGAAACCAGCGGAGAGATCAATAAAGGAGAATTGGAGGTTGAATGAGCTTGCAATGGCTTCCAGTACTCGCCGCCCTGCCTGTGTCAGTCTATCAGTCTTGGTAGGAAGAATATCGTGCATTGACAGAGGACAAGCTCACAGGTATTACCTCTCGGCCGATACCATCGCCAGGTATTAGACCTATCCGTATGGATCTGGAAGCCATTGTTTGATAATGGAGAAGACTAATCGACTTGCGCGCAACGAAAACATTTCCACTGTAAGGTACCCGAGAGTCTAGGGGTTGATGATGATTAGCCCTTAGTCACCGCTAGCGCGATCGTGATGAGGAGCCTAGGACTAGGGCGGTGCTAATTACCATGGCGACCGATCTGGCAAAGAGTCGTCCACTCAGTCCCTAAGAATCTATATGTTCTCCCAACAGCTTATCCTCACACCCTCACACTGCCGTGACTGCTTCGTTTCGTGCAACTGCTCATCTAAAGTATCCTTCGGTACCAACTTTCGTTTGCTGAAACAGATTCCTGAATCGAGGTTCGCAGCGCTAGACCACTAGGTGACTGATTGATTATGCCTTTAACAGACACAGAGATTCCGACGGCTTTTGCCGCAAAGCTGCATCCTGTGATCTATCAAATAGCCGAATGCTACGCTGCTGTGCATAGCGATAGTGATTGCGTATCGCATTGTAGATCTATATATACACTGGGCTATCTGGATTTTCCGCCCCTGGATGTTAGCCCTTGCAATCTTGGTGGAGGTATGTCCTTCGATTAATATCTGCATTCAAACACGTGACTGTTAGCCACGTGATATAGTAATTCAAGTGATACGAGAGTTTTAGATGCTTTTGCTTCTTATATATCAGTCGGCACTTCTATTTTCAGTTCTACAAGTTAAACCATGGCGCCTACAATCAGGGAATTTGAAAGAATATTGCATCAGACTCCTCCTTTCGATAATAAACCATCTGGCTCAGATTGGTCGATCAAGCAACTCAATTGGCTGGAGTTACACTACGAGAAGGGTTGCGCTGTAGAGAATGTCTTCAAACCACAGCGTCCCTTGTTAGGATCGTCAGCGGTCTTTGCAAATTTAACAAAAGGCCTGGAGCAGTCCTGGCACGATATCATGGCGCGCCAGGATGATAGTAGTTCTGTGTATGGACGTCTCCGAATCTTAGGCGCCGTCAATGCTCCAGAGACTTCATATGTACAACAAGTCGTTTCTCCTTCATCTTCACAGATGCAGAACGAGGGTAGCTTGCCATCTTCACCATCGATTCAGGTAAGGAAATCCACTTCTCAGAGGCTTTCTCTGGGTTCTTTCCCCAAAACAACGTCGAGCCACGTCTTGCTACTCATCCTTGTGCAAGTCAATTGACTCTGAGACGTGCCCAGCAGGGACGGCGCACGCCACCTGCGCAGACATTGGCTAATGAGCCTACAACTCCAATCTCCATTGCTTCCTCATTGTCCGCACCTCCCACCTGGCTGAGACAGTTTTATACTCCACCAACTCCGTCACCTAGGCTGCCCACAAACCAGACTCACGGTATCTCGACTCCAACAAGATTTCCAGCTCAGAGATCCAGATCAACCGCTCAGGCGCCACTCGAAGATCGCGAACAATACTTGGAGTCGTCCTCCTTCGCTGATGAATCATCACCATCATCGGCTTCAGACCCAAAATCTGATACAAAAGACCCTGACTGGGACCCAGATGTCGCCAAAGGCAGTGGCTCAGTCTCTGATGCAGAGGACAAAGACGAAGACTATGTCAAAGATGCTGTTCAGACATTCTACCTTTGGTTGAAAGATATATTCAGGGCTGTGCTGCCAGGATTGGAAATTGAAGTTGGGTGAGTTGACAGGCGCTTATTCCTATGTGCAGATCGCTGACCTCAGCTAGTAATGCTCCTACATTTATCATCAAAGTTGGTGGTGTAGAGATTACGTCCACACCTGACAAAGTGATGAGGTTCGTGGAGAAGGCTGATACCAATGTCCGCACATCGGTCTATGTTGGCATGACCGAAGTTTGTCACCAATATCGCTGTGACCATGAAGGAATGCTGACACATTTTCAGTGTAAACGTAAAATACCCAGCGCCAATGAAATCGAATTGCTTGCGCAGGAGGTCTCAGAGCTACTTGGGATGGCGCTAAAGATGAGAAACGATTACCAAAAAAAGGAAGAGATATATCAGGCAAGTGCGAAATATCACTTACACGTGCACATAGCTTACTCATGCTGTTAGGTATATCTTATCTCCTGGCACCATCTTCGAGCTTATGTGAGCCGCCTTGATATATCTGAAGCCTACCTGGCTCAAATAAATGACACGACGCGAGCGCCACCAGACCATCCCAAGGTAACGAAATCAGAACCTTTCTTCCTCAAAAAACCTAAAGACCGTCTGATGTTCGCCAAAACTGTTGTGGAATTGATGATGCATGACTTGGCATATTTTGAGGAAAACAAGAAGGCGGCGAAGGACTTGTTGAGAAAAGGGAGCTGACGGAGACACCTCTATTGTGCTCTTAATTGGACTACATCTATAAGAAGAGTTCCCTGTATTTGCAATAGCAAGGGAATCCGGAAAACGGGTACTATGCATGATCATGTCCGTGTCAACCTACGCTCATACAATCGTAGTTCTGAGAAGCCACTGCAAAGTGGACTTTCTAGACCCGGCCTCAAGGCAATGACGAATCTAAGATCTAAGAAGGCATGCAGCTGGGGTATCATAAAAATCTATATCGGCATTGAATCCATAGCTATCATTCATGTCCTTGAGCGGATTGGCATTCCCGCCCTGTTCATGTCGGATATCTGCAAAGCTTGGCATTGTAAAGCTTTCTCATCACGAATGTCATCCATGACAACGTCTGCATTAGCCAAATGGACAACGTTCTCCTTCACCTTCACACTTGTTCCACTTTGTGCTTTCAATCCCGCTTGACGTAGGACTCGATGAAGCATCGGCTTCTCAGCACGCCGCTGCTTACGATGAGAGGTGCTATGGTCTCTGGAAGGCGGACGAGATGCTGCAATCGAGTTAGTATAGAAGTAAAACATCCCCCCAGAGCAATGCTGACCTGCTTGCCGAGCCTTGGCTGTCTGACGCTTGTTGCCGTATTGCCAAAGCCATTCGAGTATGGCCTGCCAATTCCGAGGACCTTGCAGAATATTGAAAGATTCAACAAGTACTCCGCAAACATAGATGTTGATCATGCCGTTGGGGATAGGATCTCTTGGTCGAAGACAGAGGTTGCGAAACAGAGGCTCCTGCACCATAGTTCAGTCATCAAGAACATTGCAGCACAAACCTAAGTACTCACGCAGAGCTCGATGCGCCATTTCCCATCCCGGTAAGGGGCTTCTTTCTCGTCCTGACGAAGAATAGGATTGAAAAGATCCCAAGGCCTGAGTAGATCATGGAGTCCTTCAGGTACTTTCATATCGACACTGTCTGTGTCCCCTTCTAACCATTCTCTAGCGCGTCGTATATCATTACAACCATAGTCACCACCATTAAGCGCAAGTGCACTAAGCTTGTGAGGATAAAGGGGCAGGAGTACAGCGTTTTGTTCGTTAGAATTCAGTCGACGGATGCGGCGCTTCAACCCGTATTCCCAGAGCCACGTTATCAGGGATTGCCAATTTCGAGGACAGCCCAGCATGCTGTAGGAATTATAGCGGATACCAGATGCATAGACTCTAATCCACCTATCCGAATCTTGCTCCAGGCGAACTCTGCGAAATGGGGAAACCTACCACGAGCGTTTAGTAGCCCGGCATGCATCGATCAGCGTATTTGCACGTACCTTGAAGCCAATATGCCACTTCATAGTTATCCCATCATCGTAAGTCCCCTCGTCATAGTAAAGTTGTGCTTGAAACAGGGGGAATGCCTCGAACAGCTTAAATACTCCCTCTGCCATGTCACCCTTAGCAAGGTAGCTTTTGGCTGACCCGATGTGGGAGTCGTCGTCTGAGTCATCATCACACAATAGAGCAGCTAGACTCTCAGTATCAAGTGGCTCTAGCATATCTGTTGGCTGAACGAGCAGTGAGAAGACGTTATGTTGAAGATTGTTTACTTTGACCTCGGGAGCTCTGTTTGGCGGGGAAGGTGAACCGACCGCATAAGGCTGAAAAGCCAAGACCCTAAGGTACTTCACCCGAGGCAACAGGTATCCATTGTGCACATAGAGTCATCAACGCAACAACACTACCAGCTTTTGCAAATGCACCGATGATCAGAGCCCTATGACCCGAGCCTGCGTCGAAACATTGCTTTGGATCAACTATGGCTAAACGCATGCAAAGATGGGTGGACGAGAAGCATAGGATGATCCAGCAATTCAGCCATGATGAGCTCCATGCTGAGATGTTACGCCAACAGATCCAAGAACTAGAGACACAGGAGTTCGACAGCGTAAACTTCCAGAAGCTCGAAATCTTGAAGCTCGAGCTCGCCGCTTTCCAAATGCGTGCCGATGTCACCTTCAAAGGCCGCATACAGTCAAACAAGATCATGGAATTGATGAAGGAACTGCGAATGTCGAGGGCTCCACCGCCAAACGCTGAAAAGACATTGAAAGAATACTTGGCATGGCTCGAAGTGATGGAGGATAGTCGGAAGCAGGACTATTCCAACCACAGAACCCACATCATGCAGGAATTGCCCAATGGGAGCTGGGAATACCGCGGAAACCTACTACGATGGTTTGGGAAGGAGATATATCATCGGATCGCACGGCAAAAGATTCCATATTACATATCACGCGTGACCATGAGTTACGTTTTGAAGATGGTCAAAAAGGGATGAATGACCTTGCTTTTCGGCTGCCAACCGCTATGGCATCCAACTGATACCGGACTCTGCGATGCTTGGGCCCATCCGATGCTGCTCTTTCTGCTCTTTCTGCTCTAAGCCCCGGCCGCGGTCCCATACAGGCATCCATGAGAGAAGGCTGTCCTGTTACGAGATCCGTACGACTATATCGCTTTTATTGCAGCAGAAGGCACTTCTCATAGTGGGTTGATCTTGACACATACACAACAGCATTTGACCTAGGCAACGTTAGCTGATGAGGATGAAACCAACCAACGATGTTAAGCGTGCGGTCTCGAGGAGTAATCGATAGACATTCTCCTCCTGACCAACTGTGCTTACACAGAGTACTTGGGGCTGCCTGAGCTGGTAGCTTTAGTTACATTGGGAGAGCCAAGTAGATACTTGCCGTATACCCAGGAGTTAAACTTCGCATCCAGTCGGGGGAAGTGCATACGACACCAGCACACTATATTGTATAAGATTACAGCATCCGAATGACCCTCGATACTAGCTACGACAGTAGTCCTGGCAGGATCGTTCACAGGAACTTCGGATCTCTATAGCAAAAACCTAGATTAGTTAAACAGGAGCTGTCTGCAGTATTAGATCTCGGCTATCATCAGTACCTCACGTACGAGTAGTACCCAAAGAACACGCAAGTGACCGGAGACTTCTCCGTATGCAAGGGATGATTGATTACGCCGTCAACTCTAGCCCGACAACACCATTTCAACTCCATAAATTGACGTTAATGGGCTATACGTAGATTATCCACAATAGGTTACATCTCCACATCCCACAATCCAAAAACATCTATCCATTATACTGCTTGTTATCCGCCTCCTCCTTCGGTTTCTTCCTCTCCTTCCTCGTCAACTCCACCTCCAACTTTCTTCTCCCAGTAACCTTGCCTTTCAACCCATCATCTTCAATATCAAAATACAACGCCCATGTCCCCGCCTTCTCTTTCACAGCAATAAATCCCTCCCACCCCTCAAATGTCATTCTCCGATCAATCTTGGTGCAGTTCCAAGGCCCCATTATGTGTCCCTCGCTTTCAATCTTCGTTCCATATTTTACTTCGTTTGTCTCGCGGTCCACGTATACCCAGTTGAGCACTGGTGGACCAGGTTGGATGGTGGAGACAAGGCCTTCACCTTGCCAGCCCCAGTTGTGCTCGGGGTGTTTGAGGAAGTAGCCGGTGAAGGGGTGGCCGGCGGGTTCTTCGAATTCGAGATCTTCTTCGACAGGGACGTCGTCATCGGTTGGGTATGCGATATAAAGCTAGAAGTTGGGGTATTGTAAGTAGCGGTGCGCAGGCTTCGATCATCGCAAAGAAAGACCGTTTGGCGCCTACCTTGTGATTCCTCAGCACTACCATGCCGCCATTGATCTGGTCACTTTGCGAAGACTGCTTCACGCATGATGCGACCAGGTTTGTCTTCTGTCCGCGATGTTTCTCTTTGGCGTTTTGCGCTTGTCCTTGTCGCACTGCTTCGGTGGTCCCGATGATGGCTGGGCAGGCCGCTATTGCTGTTAAAAGTCCCAACACCATGTTTACTCTCCTCTATTACACAGATACTGGGCAAAGGTATCACTGAGGCATCACCGACACGACAAACATACGCAATAGCGGAGCATGAAACAGGGCTGGAAGCGCAACTGTATTGAGGCTAGCTGGCTAGTAACTTTTCGAACGATGGCTGTCAAAGAGTGGTTCACTAGGACTGGCTAGGATCAGAGGGGTAAAAGCAGGGAATCAGAGCTCTCGAAAAAACGGCCGAAACCTGCTTGAGCCTGATGCAGCTTACGGCCGGCGATCATATGCATCATTGCATAGCCCTGAAGTAATGACGCTTGACCTGGAGCAAGAAATTGGCCCGTCGTACAAGAGTTATCGAGGAGGCTGGGAGAAGCTTTAAATACCAAATCTCGCTGTTGTATTTATTTTGCATTTTTCAACTCGACAATTCTATAACTTACATCTCTCTGTCGCACCAACTAAATCACAAGGTCTTGACCCCAAGCATATCTAAGTCAGTCACCGTCTCTCGCATCTCATCATCAGCATGGCACAGAAATCTCCTCCCAAGCTTGCCCCCAAGAACCAACCAGCACCCACCAAACAGTGAGCGCGCCCTGGCTCTTTCACTTTCCACAGACAAAACAACCACAACTGACTCTTCCTTCTCCCAACAGAGCCGACGCCGAGGAATCCTCCGACAACGAAATGGCCGACAATCAAGCCCAAGGCAACCGCAAACCGCAACCCCAACAGCAACAAGTAGCCCAACAAATGAAACAACCCGAAAACGACGACCAAAACCTCCAACAGCAAAACCAAGCCCTGCAACAACAAATCATGGCCCTCCGCCAGCAGCAGCAATCATCCCAACAAGGCGGGCAGCAGGGCGGCCGTATTGCGCCTGTGCGCCAGAGCAGGATTCTGGACCGCCCGCCGAGTGATGGCGCCAAGGCGAGCAGCTTGAAAATTCAAATTGAGTTGGATTTGGAAGTCGAGGTAGATCTCTATGCGAGGGTCAAGGGTGATATTACGATTGGGTTGATGTGAAAATGTAGGTTGATCTCTATGCGAGAGTCAAGGGCGATATTACAATTGGTTTGTTGTGATCTCGCTGAATTTTAGACTATGCGCGTGAGTGCTGCTGAGGGATTTGGATGACAGCTAATGACATTTTTTTGTAGGCCTCGATGGGAACTGATGGGTTTGGATATCGGGATACCTTTCGGACTTGGCGATGGTGGAGGGGTGGTTTTGTCGGGCAAAGGGGAGATACTGTATGTAGCTGATCAATATCATGCACTTCACAAAGTTATTATCTCTGCAATTGCAACTGCCATGCGCGTGCCACATTCTTGCCACGCTTTTGCCATGCTGTTGCTCCCCTGCAACCACGGTACACATATCCTAGTGCGCACAACCTCAAAGTGTACCAGAAACTTCCGATCCTTCCGATCTCGTGCTCTCCCCAGCTCTACCATCTTCCTGCCATCTTCCCATCACACGCATGCAACACTCTCCCGCCCTCCAATACCCACCCACACCTTCACCCTCGCCGGCCGTAAAGCCGCTCGTGCCTCGTCCACAACCGCCTCTCCAACGTAACATTACCGCTCACAGAACCGCCTACGCCTCCTCTCTCCCCCACGTCAAATACACAGACATCAGCAAGGGCGACATAATCACCTTCATAGGCAGAGACCCCAAGATGGGAGAGTGGATGATGTGGATGTGAGTCTTGCACTAGTACGAATAAATTATACTGCTTGAGCGGCAGGTTCATACGGGTAATACGATGCTGTCTTATGGGGAGAGGATTGGGGTTGCAGGGGTTGAGAGGATGGTTGTGGATAAGGA
>JAABUS010000933.1_pt1 | contig 69213 bp, 69 predicted proteins | sample 5560161 | NCBI WGS metagenome assembly JAABUS01 (sample SAMN10711885, study PRJNA513376) | rock metagenome | isolation source: Antarctica rocks | place: Antarctica: Victoria Land, Trio Nunatak nord | collected 2016-01-04
CGCCGGCATGCTCGAAGCCGAACAACAATTCCGGCGCATCATCGGCTACAAAGACCTCGCCAAGCTCGCCATCGCGATCGAACGCGAACTCGCCGGCACACCGCTGACCGCCCCCACCCGAGAGGAGCCCGCTACGCTCGCCACCGCATAGCCATCACCGGGACCGCCGTCGAAACTTCCACGACGAACGGGACATCCTCACCCGCCGGGCGATCGCCTCAAAGGCGTGAGCCTTGATCACGCCGCGGCTGACTCCGGGGGGCAGGTGCGCGTTGTGGACGTCGACTTCATGCCCGTCCAGCGTGACCCGCGCGGCGACGTACTTCTCGGGGAACGCAAAACGCGCCTCATCAGGGTCCTCGAAAGAAAGTCCGGGCAGCAGCTCGATCGGATGTCGAGCTGCCACGAGATTGAAGTTCTTCCGTGTGATTTGCCGTTGGATGCGGTCCTTGTCCTTCGGCGGAAACGGCGGCGAACGGTAGGGAGGCGATGGATACGGCCGGGCGACCAGATCGACAGTGCTGACGACCCCGTAGCCGGACTCCTCGAACCTTTCGCACCAACCGGTGTAACTGCCCGTCGTTACCTCCTGCAACGCAACGATGTCGGGCTGGTGCTCGAGCAGGGCGTCCGCCTGCCGACCCAGCGCAGCCCGCACCCGACCATTCACGTTGCAAGACAAGACTCTCATTGAAGCGACGGTCGCCACAGTATCCGGGTGTCTGACGGATGTACCGCCCGCTAGCGACCGTGCCCCCGGGAGTAGCTGAGCCGGCGGCACGTTGCCCCATCCGTTGCCCCATGAGTGCCGCCGCGCCAACGCCGATGCCTCCTGAGAAAGGATAAAACCCCGCCTGAGCGGGGCTTCCTGGGAACGCGCCCGAGAGGATTCGAACCTCTGACCTTCGGTTCCGTAGACCGACGCTCTATCCAGCTGAGCTACGGGCGCTTGCGGCCGCTCAGGTTAGCGCTCTACGGCAAGCCGACCGGATAGCCCGGCCGGCACACCCGCGCCAAGGGCAACGGGCCCCGAAGCCTGCGGACTCGCCCCGAAAAGGAGCGTTGCAGGGGCGAGGCGGAGAGGGAGGGATTCGAACCCGCGTCGAGGAGACGGGTCGACGGCACGGCTCACTAGCAGGCCGGGCCAGTGCGTCACTCAAACCCTCCAGGGCAGCTACTGCAATCCCGAACCCTGCCGTGATCGTTCCGCGCGGAAGGGGTAGCGGACGTGGGGCGCGTTCTGTCTATTGCGTTTCGCGAGCAGCACGTTGGGGCTTCTCGCCCGCCGAACTCGGCGCGGGACGCCGGCTAGGATCGTTGCGTCGGTGTAGGGTCCCGGCCCCGTGCCCCCGTCACCCGCTGCCGAGCGGCGACCCCAGGCGGGAGTGGCTGCTCTTACCTTCGGCGCGCTGGGTGTTGTCTTCGGCGATATCGGCACGAGCCCGCTCTACGCCCTGACGGCGGTGTTCGCTGCCGACGGTGGGGCTGTCAAGCCGACCGAGGGGGATGTCTACGGGATTCTCTCGCTGGTGGTGTGGTCGGTGACGCTGATCGTTTCGATCAAGTACGTAACCTTCATCTTGCGCGCCGACAACCACGGTGAGGGCGGGATCATGGCCTTGGTCGCGCTCGTTCGCCGGACCCAGATCAGGAACCCGGTAATCAAGCCAGGCTTAGTGGGCCTGGGCCTGTTCGGGGTCTCACTCTTCTTTGCGGACGGGATGATCACTCCCGCGATCTCGGTGCTGTCGGCGGTGGAGGGCATCGAGCTCGCAGCGCCTGCGCTGTCTTCGATCATCCTTCCGAGCGCCCTGACGGTGCTCGCGGGTTTGTTCTTCGTCCAGCGCTTCGGCACACACGTCATCGGGCGAGTCTTCGGCCCCGTCATGGTCCTCTGGTTCACCGTGCTCGCTGCGGCCGGCGCCGCTCGACTCATCCACCACCCGCAGATTCTGCGAGCCCTGTCGCCGTCCTATGCCGTGGAGTTTTTCGTGGCGCATCCGGGGATCGCTTTCCTCTCGCTCGGAGCCGTGGTGCTCGTCGTGACAGGCTCCGAGGCGCTCTACGCCGACATGGGCCATTTCGGTCGCCGTCCAATCAGGCGCGCTTGGTTCTTCGTGGTCTTTCCGGCGCTCACCCTGAACTACATGGGGCAATGCTCACTGATTCTTGAGACCCCCGATGCCATCTCCAATCCCTTCTACCTCCTGCTGCCCGGCTGGTCGCGCGGGCCGATGGTCCTACTGGCGACGGCGGCCACACTGATCGCTTCTCAGGCCGTCATCTCCGGCGCGTTCTCCGTCACACGGCAGGCGGTGCAGCTTGGCTTCCTGCCGCGGGTCGCCATCAAGCACACTTCAGACGACGCGATCGGCCAAGTCTACGTGCCTGCGGTCAACTGGACCTTGTTCGTGGCGGTGCTCGCGCTCGCCGTCGGCTTCGGCTCATCGGCCAAGCTCGCCACCGCCTACGGCATCGCGGTCACCGGCACGTTGCTCATCGACTCGATCCTGTTCCTGGTCGTGGTTCGCCTCCTCTGGCGCAAGCCACTCTGGATGATCATGGCCGGGGTGGTGGGCTTCGTGACGGTAGACCTCCTCTTCCTCGCCGCCAACGTCACCAAGGTCGCGCAGGGAGGCTGGTTCCCGCTTCTGATCGGCGCAGGAGTGTTCCTGGTGTTGACGACCTGGGACCGTGGTCGCGAGCAAGTGACAGCTGCACGTGTCGCGGCTGAGGGCCCGTTGCAGGAGTTCGTGGAGCGCATGCATGCAGGGAAGCCGGTGACGCGGCTACAGGGCGTTGCGGTCTACCTCAACCCGACGCGCGACACAACACCGCTGGCGTTGCGCGTGGGCGTGGATCGGCTCCGTGCCATCCCTGCGGAGGTCGTAATCGTGACCGTCGAGACAACAAGCTCACCCCGCGTGTCGAACGAAGAGAGAGTGCACTTCGACGACCTTGGCTACGAGGACGACGGCTACAGCCACATCACGCTGCGTTTCGGCTACCAAGACGAGCCAGACGTTCCCAAGGCGCTGGCGTTAGCGCGACGCACACCGCCGGGACTCGAGGTTGACTTCAACCCGCACCACGCGACGTACTATCTGTCGCACATCACCATCGTCGCTGACCGCCCCGGCGGGATGGCACGGTGGCGTAAGGCGCTGTTCGTCAACATGGCACGCAACGCTGCCAGCCCAGCCGACTACTTCCATCTCCCTGCCGAACGAGTCGTGACGCTCGGCTCGCAGATCCGCTTCTGAGCGCTGACCCCGTACCAGCCACGCATCGGTGGGAGGTGAACGAGGAGCGGCTACCTTCTCGGGCACAGCCTTCCCTCAGAAGCCGAGCTGCCTTCCGACGCTCATCTTGGGAGTTCGAGAACGGAGAGGGAGGGATTCGAACCCTCGATCGAGCGTGAGCCCGATACTCGCTTAGCAGGCGAGTGCCTTCAGCCACTCGGCCACCTCTCCAGCACAATGGTCGATTGTATGCGGAGATTCCTCGCCGGCATTCTCGTCGCCCTGCTCGTCGTGGCCATCGCGACTCAGCTCGCTCTGCCGCGCTACCTGTCGGGTCGCACCGAGGACCGGCTCGAGGAGGGGGGCGGCTCCTCGAAGGTCACGCTGCATGCCTTCCCGGCGCTCACCCTGGCCGGCGGGCACGGGCGCTCGATCGAGGTCGCGGGCACGGGTCTGTCCTTCGGTGTCGACGGCCGCCGCGAGAATCCCTTCGAGCGCCTGGACGGCTTCGAGCGGGTGGAGGTAGCCCTCGATGACATCGAGGCGGGACCGCTCGCCGTCGACCGCTTCGAGCTCGACCGCGACGGCCGCGAGGAACTCTACGAGCTGAGGGTGCAGGCCACCGCGACCCCGCGCGAACTGGTTGGCGAGCTGGGCAGTCAGGCGGGCGGGGCGCTCGGCGGCCTGTTCGGGTCGCTTGCCTCCGGGCTGCTTCCGGGCGATGGACGCGACGAGGTGCCGCTCGAGCTGACCGCCACGGTGGCCAGTGACGAGGGCGCCGCGAGCGTGCGCGAGGCCATCGGCTCGGTGGCCGGTGTTCCGGCGGGTCCGCTCATCGAGGTGGTCGTCGGCGCGGTGCTCGACCGCCTCTAGGCGCCGCGGGCGGCGGCGGTGTCGAAGCCGCGGGCGGGCGGTGTCGAAGCCGCGGGCGGGCGGTGTCGAACGCCGCGGGCGGGCGGTGTCGAACGCCGCGGGCGGGCGGTGTCGAACGCCGCGGGCGGGCGGTGTCGATCACCGCCCGCGCCGGCTGCGACTAGGCCTCAGCCGCGCTCGAGCGCGAGCAGGAACTCCTTGCGCTCGAGGCCGCCCGTATAGCCCCCGAGGCCGCCCCCGGTGCGCACCACGCGGTGGCACGGCACGACCACGGGCAGGGGGTTTGAGCCCAGGCCGTTGCCCGCCGCGCGCACCGCGCGCGGGCTGCCGGCGCTCGTCGCCACCTCGGTGTAGGTGCGTACCTGGCCGTAGTCGATCCGCGCCGTGGCCTCCAGCACCCGGCGGGCGAAGCCACGGGTCAGCGACCAGTCGATCGGCTCGGTGAAGCGCCGCAGCCGGCCCTCGAAGTACTCGTCCAGCTGACGCCGGATCGGGTCCAGGCGCTCAGGCGCTTCGAGCACCCGCGGGGAGACCTTCTCGGCAATGTCGGTGAGCACGTCCTCGAGCGGGCGCTCGGGGTAGGCCAGCCGCACCAGCCCGCGCTCGGTGGCGGCCACGGTGAGCGGGCCCAGCGGTGAGTCCACCTGGGCGTAGGCCACGTCGAGCAGGCCCTCCTTGGCCGCGCGTGCGGCGAGCGCGCGCAGCGCCTCGGCCGAAGGTCCACCGAGCGGCAGGCCGCCCGCGGCCTCGGTGAGATCTTGATCGCGCAGGCTCATGGCGCCATCTCCTCCCTGAGGCGCTTGAGCCCCTCGTGCACGTTGCGCCTCGCGGCGTCGGAAGAGCAGTCGAGGGCGTGTCCCACGTCCGCGTATGACAGGTCGCCCACGCTGCGCAGGAAGACCGCCATCCGCTGCTTTTCGGGCAGCTCGCGCACGCGCGCCCAGATCGGCTGCCCGTTGGATTCCACGGGGGCGAAGCCGCCGGCCGTCGCACCCTCTGGCGGCTCCGCGACCGGCAGCGGCCGGCGGGCGCGGGCACGGTGGGCGTCGATCGCCTTGCGCTGGGCAATCTTGAGCAGCCATGCGCGCAGGTTGTCGGCTCGCTCCAGCCGGGGGTAGGAACGCAGCGCGGCGATGCAGGCCTCCTGGAAGCAGTCGTCGGCCTCGGCCTCGCCCACGGAGGCGACGAGAAAGCGGTGCACGACAGCCCCGTGGTGATCGAGCAGCGTCTGGAAGGGCGGAAGGTTCACCACACCATCTGAACGTGGTCCGGGGCCGTCGTGTGAGAGTGCCCGCCGGGCCCGGCGCCGCTCACCCGCGGACGAACACTGGCGTGCCGAGCGGCACCTTCTTCAGCATCCAGGCCGCGTCCTTGGGGTCGGCGCGCATGCAGCCGAGGCTGACCGCCTGCCCCAGCCCGCTGGTGTCCTGGGTGGCGTGCACCGCCAGGCGGTCGCCGCCGGGCCAGCCCTCCGGAAGCCTGGTCTGGTGGCCGGTGAGGGCGAGCACGCAGCAGCCGTAGGGCGAGCTCTCGTCGTCCACGCGCAGCTTGTCGGTGACGGCGTAGCGCCCGACGGGAGTCGGATGGTCTGTGCGGCCCACGCCGACCTTCGCCGAACGCACCTCCTTGCCGTTGCGCCGGACCACCAGGCGCCGCTTGGAGAGATCGACTTTCAGCGACCACGAGACCGTCTCGAGGCGCTTGACGTCGCTCTCGCGGATCCAGCCCCTCTCGCCGTTCTCGAGCTCGGGGGCCAGGACGGCCAGCCAGGAGCCCTCACGCTTCACGATCGAGAGCACACGTGGAGAGTCCCACTCGGTCTTGGCGCCGATTCGGACCTTGGTCTTTCCCCCCGGCTTGGCATACAGCACGGTGGAACCCTTCAGGTAGGCCACCGGGTACTGGAACGCGCTGCGGGGGTCGGACGGGAACGGGTCGCCGCTGCCCTCGGGCTCGGCCGAGAAGCGGCGGGTGCCCGAGTCAGAGTCGGTTCCCCCGGTGCTGGCTGGACCCGGGCCGCTGAGCGCGGCCACCACGCCGGCGGGGACTAGCAGCACCACGGCCACGGCAAGGCCGAGCACCGCCCGGCGCCCGGTGCCTGCGCCCCGCGGGCCGTCGCTCTGCTCGCCGCGCTCGCCGCGCACGGGCGGGCGATCGGCTCCGGACTCGGTATCGGGCTCGGGCGCCTCGGGCGTCCTGGGCACCATCTCCCACGTCTCGGGCTCGAGCAGCTGCTTGAGCATGTGGCCCAGGTCGGATCCCCCCTCCACCCCGAGATCCTTCGACAGCGTCTCCACCGCGGCGGCGCGCTGGCGGGCCACGTCTCCCGGGGCGCCCCCGAGAATCTCACCCAGGTCCTCGTCTGACACACGGCGGCGCAGCGAGTAGTCGAGGATCTCGCGGTCACGCGGATCCATGCGCCCGAGGGCTTCGGCTAGCTGTTGGCGATCGATCATCGGAGGCGGGCCGTGGCAGCCCGGGGGAGTGACTGCACCCGTCGCCTGAGCAGGTTATCGGGGCGCTCCACAGCCATGAGCCCAAGATCGGCGCCATCGCCCCTGCACTTGACCCCCGGCACGTCGGTGGCGCACTCGCTCCAAGGGGTAGGATGAGCTGAACTCGAGGGAAGAGAGCATTGATGCTGATCGCAGGTATTGCCGTGGTATGTGTCGTACTGCTGGTGCTGGCCTTCGTGGCTCCGCGCCTGTCGCGCCACCCGCAGCGTGGCGTGCAAAAGACGCTTGGCGCCGGCGGGCGCGCCGGGGGCAAGCTGCCCGGCTTCCTCGGCCGCTGGGCTCAGAAGCCCTTCAGCTCGTCGAGCAAGGCGGCCGGCAAGAGCGCCTCAGCCGGCCGCAAGGGCCGCGGCAAGATGCCCGGCTAGGCATCCCAACCGCCACGCGGCCGGCATGACAGCATCCGGGCTCGCGCTGAACGCGCAAAGCCCGGAGGGGTGGCAGAGCGGTTGAATGCGCCGGTCTTGAAAACCGGAAGAGGCGGATTCGTCTCTCGTGGGTTCGAATCCCACCCCCTCCGCTAGGCGCGCGGCTCTATGCGCTCCGGCGCACCGTGGGCGCGCAGCACCTCGGGCAGCACCACGCTGCCGTCCTGCTGCTGGCCGTTCTCGACCAGGGCGATGATCGTGCGTCCCACCGCCACGGCGGTGCCGTTGAGGGTGTGTACGTGGCGGGGGCCCTTGCCCTCCTTGGGCCGGTACCGGATGTCGAGCCGGCGGGCCTGGAAGTCGGTGGTGTTCGAGCACGACGTGAGCTCGCGGTAACGCTCCTGGCCCGGCAGCCACACCTCGATGTCGTACTTCTTGGCTGCCGAGGAGCCGAGGTCGCCGACGGCGATGTTGACCACCCGGTAGGCCAGGCCCAGCGCCTGCATCAGCCCTTCCTCGATCTCGAGCAGCCGCTCGTGCTCGGCCTCCGAGCTCTCGGGGGACACGAAGGCGAACATCTCGACCTTGTCGAACTGGTGCACCCTGAACAGCCCACGCGTGTCCTTGCCGGCGGCGCCCGCCTCGCGGCGAAAGCACGGAGAGAACCCGGCGTAGCGGCGCGGCAGTCCGTCCTCCTCGAGCAGCTCGCCGGCGTGCAGCGAGGCCAGCGGCACCTCGCTGGTCCCGGCCAGGTAGAGGTCGTCGCCGGGCACGCGGTAGATCTGCTGCTCGGTGTCGGGCAGGAACCCGGTGCCCACGAGCGCCTCCTCGCGCACCAACACGGGCGGTATCACCGGCTCGAAGCCCCGGCCCGAGAGCTCCTCCAGGGTCCACCGCACCAGCGCCAGCTCAAGCATCACCAGCGGCCCCTTGATGTAGACGAACCGCGAGCCCGCTACGCGCGCCCCCGCCTCGAGATCCACGAGATCGCCCAGAAGCTCGGTGTGGTCGCTTCCCGCTGCACCGGGCCGGCCCACCTCGCGCAGCACCTCGTCCCGGGATGCGGCCGTCGCGTGAGGGAGGTTGGGCAGGGCGAGCATGCCCGCGTCGAGTGCGGACTGGACCTCGCGCAGCTCGGAGTCGAGCTGCTTCTCGCGCTCCGACACCTGCTTTACCCGCGCGATTGCCTCCGACGCGTCGGCCCCCTCGCGCTGAAGCTCGCCGATGCGCTTGCTGGCCACATTCTTCTCGGCGCGCAGGGCCTCCAGATCGGGCAGCAGGGCACGGCGCCGGGCGTCGCGGTCGAGCACCATGTCAAGCGTGTCCGCCGCCCCGTCCCCGCGACGGGCCAGCGCGGCTCGCGCGGCGCCGGGGTCCTGTCTGATCGCCCTGAGATCGAGCACCTAGAGGCCCGCCGGCGGTGAGTCGTCAGGGTCCGGTGTCAACACCGGTTGAGCTGACTTCGCGCTCGGTGCCCGAGTAGCGCGCCACGAAGTCGGCGAGCGCCTCGGCCTCGTCGCCGACCACGACGTTGGCGGGCATTATCGCGCCGGTGAAGCCGCCGTTGCGGATGGCGAACAGCACGTCGCCGCTCTCTTCCTTGCGCTGGTCGAAGTTGGGGCCGTTGGTGCGCTCACCCGCCTGAATGTTCTTCTCCGGCTTGGAGCCGTAGGAGTTGGCGGACTTCAGCGTGTGACAGCCCGAGCAGTACTGGTTGAAGGTCGTAGCGGCCGCGCGGTCTTCATCCTTGACGTCGAGCCCCCCGCCGCAACCCGTCACAGCCGCCGCCATCAGGGCCGAGCCGGCCAGCGTGAGCAGCACCGATCGGGCGCGGGAGACGGGCAGGGGACGGTTCACGCGCCGCCATATTATCCCCCGCCCATGGGCAAGCTCCTCCCGGCACTGTGCCTTGCGCTCGCGGCCCTCCCCGCCTGCGGCTCAGACGACGACGCGCCTACCCGAACGGTGCGGGTGGCCGCGGGCGAGCCCGTGCGCGTGGTCGCCTCCGAGTACGCGTTCGATCCGGGCAGGATCGTCGTGTCCGGCGGGGCGGCCACCCTGAGCATCAGCCTCGACAACCAGGGAGACCTCGCGCACAACATCACGGTGCTCAAAGACGACGCCGAGGTCGGTGGCCTGTCGAGCTTTCCGGGCGGCGAGCAGCGCACCACCTCGTTGAAGGTCGAGCCCGGCAGCTACCGCTTCGTGTGCACCGTCGCCGATCACGAGGAGCTGGGCATGGACGGCACGCTGGAGGTGCGCGCCGGGGCTGCAAAGTAGGGCGTGCCCCCCTCCTGAGGGCGTCCTTCAGGCGGCGCGGCGCTTGGCGTAGCGCAGCACGCTGCCCCCGCCGCGGCGCTCGAGCTGGACCTCATCCATGAGCCGCGCCACGAGCTCCAGCCCGCGTCCTCCCGCGTCCAGCCGCTTCGCCGGCTTGGCGGCCCCCTCAGCCCCCCCGGTGTCGCGCACCTCGAAGACCAGCGCCCCGCGCTCCTCGCGAGCCCCGAGCTTGACAGCGTCGCCATCGGCGGCCGACCCGTGCAGAATCGCGTTGGTCACGGCTTCGCTGGTCGCCAGGCCGACCTCGAAGCGCTCCCGCGCTTCCAAGCCGAAGTCGGCGGCAGCAACGGTCGCCCACTCGCGGGCGTCGCGGAGCATGGAGAGGTCCGCTGGAATGCACAGCTCTCGCTCCTCGAAGGCCTCTGCCTTAACCAGTCTTAGGCGTCCTGCCATGTGACCCACCCTCCCGTTGTGCCCCTTTGCGGGACAAATGAACCCCCGGTATCAGACTCCCCCGGTCTGATAGGCGCGCAGGGCGAGGGTGAGGATGAGCAGGCTGCCCACCGTCATCACGCCCATCTCCGCGCGGGCCACGCGCCGGGCGATCGCGATCTGCTCCGACCGCTGGAGCCCTTCGATGTCCTGCACGCCCTCGAGCTCGCTCTGCGCCGCGCCCAAGCGCATGCCCTCGCTGACGAGTGAGATGACCAGGGGAGCGATGCCGTAGACGAGATGAAGGCCATCGGGCGCCGTCTCCCCGCGCGCGAGGAGGATGAGCCCGATCGCGACCTGGACGGCGACGGCGGCCTGAGCGAGTCGCAGCAGGTACCAGAAGCTGTTGGACAGCCGGTTGGACAGCCAGAGCAGCGCGCCGGTGATCCCCGCCGCCCCGTTGCCGGCCAGTACCGCTATGCCGACGTACATGTGCACCTGCGTCACGTCTCACCCCAAGCGTTTTTTCGCACGAGGCGGCACTGGCGCACAGGCGTGCGTTATACATGCGTCCCTTGCTGAAGAGCTACCTGCCGGCACTCGTGTTCCTCTTTCTCGGCGTCGGAGTCGGAGTCGCCTTTACGTTCGCGAACTCGCTGCTGGGGCCCAAGCGCCCCAGCAAGGTCAAGAGCGAGCCGTATGAGTCGGGCCTTCCCTCCGACGTGCGCAAGAGCTTCCGCTTCGGGGTCAGCTTCTACCTCGTCGCGATGCTGTTCATCCTCTTCGATATCGAGGTGGTCTTCCTCTATCCGATCGCGATCCGCCTGGAGGAGATCGGCACCTTCGCGCTCGTCGAAACCATAGTCTTCATCGTGCTGTTGGCGATTGCCTTCGTGCACGTCTGGAGAAGGGGGGCCCTGGAATGGAAGTGACCCGCTCGAAGGTGCCGGCCACCGGCGGGGATCTGCGCATCAAGCAGCGCCGCGCCCAGCAGCTGCTGAGGGGCGAGCTGGAGGGCGAGGATCTCGAGGAGTACGTCGAGTCGCGGCTGTTGCTGACGAAGTTCGAGGACGCTCAGAACTGGGCTCGCAAGAACGCCATGTGGCCGCTGGGCTTCGGCCTGGCCTGCTGCGCGATCGAGATGATCACGGTGATCGGCTCGCCGCGCAACGACCTGTCGCGTTTCGGCGCCGAGGTGATCCGCTTCTCGCCCCGCCAGGCGGACATGCTGATCCTCTCCGGCCGCGTGTCGATCAAGATGGCGCCCGTCATCCGGCGCATCTACGACCAGATGCTCGAGCCCAAGTGGGTGATCTCGATGGGGGCGTGCGCGTCGAGCGCCGGGATGTTCAACAACTACGCGCTGGTGGCGGGCGCCGACAAGTTCCTGCCCGTGGACGTGTACGTGCCGGGCTGCCCCCCGCGGCCGGAGGCGCTGATCTACGGGATCATCAAGCTGCAGGAGAAGATCACGAGCAGCCCCGACGACGGCTGGCGGGAGCGCTATGGCGCGGAGGGCACCGAGGAGGCGACCGACCGCCTTGCCTGACGCGACCGGACTCGAGCTGGCGGCCCAGCGGGTGCGCGAGGCGCTGGACGACGGCGCCGTGGTGGGCACGAGCTATGACCGCGAGCTGGCCACGCTCGAGGTCGTGCCCGCGCGCGTGCACGACGTGATGGAGCACCTGCGCGACCACGACTCAGAGCCCTACGGCTTCCTCGCCAGCCTGCACGGCTGCGACTACCTGCCCGCCGAGCCGCGCCTGGGCGTCCACTACCAGCTGCTCTCGATGGAGCGTCGCGAGCGCCTGGCCGTGAAGACCCGCGTGGGCGCCGAGGAGCCCGTCGTACCCACGGTGACCGACCTCTTTCCCACCGCCGACTTCCAGGAGCGCGAGGTCTACGACTTCTTCGGGGTGGTGTTCGACGGGCACCCCGACATGCGCCGCATCCTGATGCCCGAGGACTACGAGGGCCATCCCCAGCGCCGCGACTTCCCGATGGGCGGCGAGCCGGTGCTGTTCACCTTCAACGAGCACAAGCTGCCGCGCTGGTATGACTGACGGCGTCGAAAACCCCGCCGTAGGGGAGGAGCGCAGCCGGAACGTTGTTCCGGCGAGCACCGGACCGAGAACCTCATACCGCGAGCGCGAGGATTCGATCTCGCTGGGGACGCTCGACCAAGAGCCGGTCTCGGGCACCGAGGTGGACCTCGATCTCGCGCCGGACCGCGAGGCCGAGGTGATGACGATCAACCTCGGCCCGCACCACCCGGCCACGCACGGGGTGCTGCGCCTGCTCTGCACGCTCGAGGGCGAGGTGGTGCGCGACATCAAGCCGCTGATCGGCTACGTGCACACCGGCATCGAGAAGTCCTGCGAGGACCAGGAGTACTGGAAGGTCATCCCGTTCGTGGAGCGGATGGACTACCTCTCCTACTACTTCAACGCGCAGGCGTACTGCATGTCCGTCGAGCGGCTGCTCGATGAGGAGGTGCCACGGCGCGCGCAGTACCTGCGGGTGATCCACATGGAGCTCAACCGGATCGCCAGCCACCTCTTCTGGCTCGGCACCGCGGCGCTGGACATAGGCGCCATCACCATGCTCTGGTGGGCTCTGCGCGAGCGCGACCTGGTGCTCGACCTGTTCGAGATGTCGTCGGGCCAGCGGCTGCACACGCGCTTCTTCCAGGTCGGCGGCGTGTTCGAGGACATCCCCCCCGGATGGGAGGCCAAGTGCCGCTCCTTCCTCGAGGTAATGCCCTCGCGCGTGGACCAGTACGAGGCGCTGCTGGACGAGAACGAGATCTGGCTGCAGCGGATGAAGAACACGGGCATCGTGTCGCGGGAGGAGCTGCTCGGGCTGGGGGTGACCGGGCCTCTGCTGCGCGCCACCGGCGAGCCGTGGGATCTGCGCAAGACGATGCCCTACTCCTGCTATGAGGACTTCGACTTCCGGATCCCGGTGGGCACGGTGGGCGACAACTACGACCGCTACCGGGTGCGCCTGGCTGAGATCCGCGAGTCGCTGAAGATCGTGGAGCAGGGCCTCGACGGCCTTCCCGAGGGGCCCTTCATCACCTCCAACCGCAAGGTGGCGCTGCCGCCGCGCCACGAGCTGGCCACCTCGATGGAGGCCCTGATCCACCACTTCAAGCTCGTGACCGAGGGCTTTCGGGTGCCGCCCGGTGAGGCCTACACGGCGGTCGAGTCCCCGCGTGGAGAGCTGGGCTGCTTCGTGCTGGCCGACGGGTCCGCCAAGCCCTCTCGCGTCCACATGCGCGATCCCTCGTTCGTGAACCTGCAGTCGCTCAAGCGCATGGGCCAGGACTCGCTGATCGCCGACTTCATCGCTTGCATCGCGATGCTCGACCCGATCCTGGGGGGCATCGATCGATGAGGGACCGCCGCACCATGCCCCTCGGCTGGGATGAGGCGGTCGATCTCGAGCGCGATCCGGCCCTCGTTCCCGACCCCGCCGACGTCGAGATGCCGGATGCGCTTCGAGCCTCGATCGCCGCCGCGGTGCAGCGCTATCCCGAGCGTCATTCCGCCGCGCTGCCCGCCCTGGCCGCCGCCCAGAAGGTGCACGGTTGGTGCTCGCCCGAGGCGCTGCGGCAGGTGGCCGCCGTCATGCAGGTGACCCCGGCCTACCTGTCCTCGCTGGCCACCTTCTACGACATGCTTCGCACCGAGCCGATCGGCAGCCGCTACGTGTACGTGTGCACCAGCGTGGCCTGCCACGTACGCAACGCGAGGGCGGTCTATGACGCGATCGCCGAGCAGGCGCGCGACCAGGATCTCGAGGACGTCGAGGTACGCAGCTTCGAGTGCCTTGGCGCCTGCGACATGGCCCCGATGGCCTCGATAGACGGCCGCTATGTGGGCCCGCTCACCGAGGACGACGCGCACGAGTTGGTGGCGGCGTTGAAGGATGGCCGGGAGGTGCTGCCCGGCAGGGGCCTCGGCGATGAGGGATTCGGCCTGCCCTGGGAGGCCCAGACATGAGCCAGATGAAGAACCTCACCGCGAACTTCGACGAGCCGCTTCTACACGAGCTCGAGACCTACGAGCGCCTGGGCGGCTATGCGTCCGCTCGCAAGGCCGCGCTCGACATGAGCCAGGAGGAGGTGCTCGCCCAGCTCGAGGAGTCGGGGCTGCGCGGGCGAGGAGGCGCCGGCTTCTCGATGGGCAAGAAGGCCAGCTTCATCCCCGAGGGCTCGATGGACAAGTACCTGTGCTGCAACGCAGACGAGTCTGAGCCGGGTGCCTTCAAGGACCGCGTGCTGATGCAGCGCAACCCCCACCAGCTGATCGAGGGCTGCATCATCGGATCGATCGCCGCCGGGGCGACGCGCGCGTTCATCTTCATCCGCGGCGAGTACGAGACCCAGGCCAAGATCCTCGACGCCGCGGCGATCGAGGCCTACGAGAAGGGCTACCTCGGTGCAGGGATCTTCGGCTCGCAGACCGAGCTCGAGCTGGTGGTGCACCGCGGGCAGGGCGCCTACATCTGCGGCGAGGAGTCGGCCCTGCTGGACGGTCTCGAGGGCAAGCGCGGCAACCCGCGCCTGAAGCCGCCCTTCCCCGCCAACCAGGGCCTTTACCAGGGCCCCACGCTGATCAACAACGTGGAGACGCTGTGCAACACGCCGGCGATCATCGAGCACGGCGCCGAGTGGTTCGCCGCGATGGGCGTGGACAAGTCGACCGGCACGAAGATGGTGTCGGTGTCGGGCAACGTCCAGCGGCCGGGCAACTTCGAGGTCGAGCTGGGCATCCCCGTGCGCGAGATCATCTACGGACTCGCCGGCGGCCCGCCCGAAGGGCGCGACCTGAAGTGCTTCTTCCCCGGCGGCTCGTCGGCGCCCGTGCTGACCAAGGAGCACCTCGACCTGCCATTCACCTACGAGGCGATGGCGGAGGCCGGCTCGATGCTGGGCACCGCCTCGATCATCGTGGTGGACGACTCGCAGGCGATCGTGCCGCTGGCGCTCAACCTGGCCGGCTTCTACCGCCACGAGAGCTGCGGCAAGTGCGTGCCCTGCCGCGAGGGCACCGTGTGGACCGTGAGGATGCTCGAGCGCATCGACGACGGCGACGCGACCCCGATGGACCTCGAGATCATGGCCGAGGTCCAGACCAACATCATCGGCAACTGCCTGTGCGTTCTCGGCGACTCGATGGCGATGCCGATCGGCTCGATGATCAAGCACTTCCGCGCCGAGTTCGAGGAGCACATCGAGAGCGCCCGCGCGGCCCGTGATCGCGAGCAGATCCCGGCCTTCTCGGCGGGCGAGCTGGCGGCCGCGGTCGAAGCAGGGCCCGCCTAGCCATGGCGCGCCCCGAGATCAACGACATCTCGTTCGAGATCAACGGCCGCGAGGTGCGCGCGCCCGAGGGCACGATGCTCGTCGACGCCGCCAAGTCCGGGGACGTCGAGATCCCCTACTTCTGTTATGAGCCCAAGCTGGGCCAGCCGGTGGGCGCGTGCCGCATGTGCCTGGTCGAGATCGAGGGGATGCCCAAACTGCAGACCTCCTGCTCCACGCCCGTGAAGGACGGCATGGTGGTCAACACCACCTCCGACCGCGTCAAGTCGGCCCAGAACGCGATCGTCGAGTTCCTGCTGATCAACCACCCGCTCGACTGCCCGGTGTGCGACAAGGGCGGCGAGTGCCCACTGCAGGACATCAGCTACGGCTGGGGCGGCGGCAAGTCGCGCTTCATCGAACCCAAGCGCCACTTCCGCAAGCCGCTCGAGCTTTCCCCACTGGTGGCCATCGACCGCGAGCGCTGCATCCTCTGCTACCGCTGCGTGCGCTTCTCCCAGGAGGTGGCCGAGGACTACCAGCTCGTGTTCCTGGGGCGTGGCGATCACACCTACGTGGGCACCCACGACGGGCGCCCCTACGTGGGCCCGTTCAGCGGCAACATCATCGAGCTGTGCCCGGTCGGCGCGCTCACCTCCACGGCCTACCGCTTCCGCGCGCGCCCGTGGGACGTGGAGGAGGCCGGCTCGATCTGCACCCTCTGCCCGAGCCAGTGCAACGTGCAGCTCACGATCCGCGACGACTCCAAGGTCCTGCGTGTCAACGCCCGCGACAACTATGAGGTCGATGACGGCTGGCTGTGCGACAAGGGCCGGTTCGGCTATCAGGCGATCCACTCCGAGCAGCGCCTGCGCGCGCCGATGGTGCGCGAGGACGGGGCGCTGGTCGAGGTGCCCTGGGACCGCGCCCTCGACGAAGCCGCCGCCGCGCTGACCACGGCGGGCGCGAAGACCGCAGCGCTGGCCGGCGGGGCGACCACCAATGAGGAGGCCTTCCTCCTCCAGCACCTGATGCGCGAGGCGCTCGGGTCCCCCCACCTCGACGCCCGCGCGGGCGGAGCGCTGGACCCCGAGCAGGCGCGGATACTCGCGCGCCCGGACCTCTCCGCGCGCGTGAGCGACATCGACCACGCCGACGTGATCCTCGTGGTGGACACCGAACTGGTGGAGGAGGCCCCGATCCTCGACCTGCGCGTGCGCAAGGCCGCGCGGCGCAACGGCGCCAAGGTCGTGACCCTCACCAGCCGCCCCGGCTCGCTGGACCCCAACGCAGCCGCCGCGGTGCGCTTTGCGCCCGGCGCGGCCGAGGCCGCGCTGTCGGCCCTGGCCGCCGAGCTGGGCTCCGGTCGCGCCACGGGCCCCCGGCTGCACTCGCGCGCCGGCGCCGAGCCCGGGGTGATCGGAACGGCCGCGGCGGTGCTGCGTGGCGCGGGTGACGTGGTGGTGCTCTGGGGCGAGCGGCTCTCCGCCGCGGGCCGCGGCGCCGGGGCCCTCGACGCGCTGCTGGCGGTGGTGGGCGTGCTGGACATCGCCGCTCGCGAGGAATCCGGGCTGATCGAGGTGCCGGCGGCCACCAACGCGCGCGGCATGCGTGAAGCAGGGCTCTCCCCCGGCCTGGGTCCGGGCCTGACCGACGCCGGCCAAGTGGGGACGACTGCGGGGCAGATGGCGCAGGCGTTGGGTGAGGGCGACCTCTCGGCGCTGATCCTGCTGCACGCCGATCCGCTGGCCTCCCACCCCGAGAGCGCGCGCTGGCAGGCGGCGCTCGATCGTGCCGGCGCAGTGATCGCCTTCACCGACTTCGTGACCCCCGCGCTGGAGGACAACGCCACGGTGATCTTCCCCGCGGAGTCCTACGCGGAGAAGGAGGGCACGCTGACCCACCCCGACGGGCGCCTGCAGCGCGTGCGCCAGGCGATCGGCCACCAGGGCCAGGTGCGCCCGGAGTGGAGCGTGCTGGCCGAGCTGGCCGAGCGCTGCGGCGCGGGGCTCGAAGTGCTCTCCGCCCCGCAGGTCACGGAGAAGCTGTTCGCCGCGGTGGGCTTCTACAACGGGCTCACCCTCGAGGAGATCGGGGGCAAGGGCGTACGCTGGCAGGATCGCGACGCCGCCTCGAAGCTGCCGGCGGCGGAGCTGCCCGAGGGCACGCTTGAGGTGCCGCCGGAGCTGCCAGAGGGGATGCGCCTGGGTACCGCGGCGTCGCTGTGGGCGGGGACCACCGTGGAGAACGCGCCGTCGCTGCGCTTCCTCGCCCCCACCCAGCGCGCGGAGCTGGCGCCCGCCGACGCTCAGCGCCTCGGCGTGATCTCCGGCGACGAGGTCGAGGTCGCGGCCGGTGGGCAGAGCCTGCGCGCGACCGTGGCTCTGCGCCAGGCGATGCAGCCCGGAAGCGTGTTCCTCGTGGCCGGCACCGCCGACAACAACGCCGGTGCTCTGACCAACGGGGTGCCGCGCACGGTGGAGATCACTCCGACCGGGCGGGCAGGAGGCGCCGATCCGTCCATCGCCGCCTCGGATGCCCCCGGCCCGGGCGCGCAAACGCCGCCCACGTGATGGTGCTGTTCGGGGCCGATCCAGTGGTCGAGACCACGCTGGTGCAGATCGTGAAGGCGATCGTGATCTTCGCGTTCGTCCTTCAGGTGGTGCCGCTGATCCTGCTGCTGGAGCGCAAGCTGCTGGGGCGCTTCCAGCAGCGCTACGGCCCCAACCGGGTGGGCCCCTACGGGCTGCTGCAGCCGTTCGCCGACGTGCTCAAGCTGCTGTCCAAGGAAGCCTCGACGCCCTCCACCGCGGTCCCGTGGATGATGGCCATCGCTCCGGTGATCTCGATCGTGACCGCCGTCGCGACGCTGGCGATCATTCCCTTCGGTCCCCAGGGCGCCTGGGGCGGAGACCTCGGCCTCTACGGAATCGACGTGCCGATCGGGCTGTTGTACTTCTTCGCGTTCGGGGCGCTGGCCTTCTACGCGTTCGTGCTCGGCGGCTGGGCCTCGGGCTCGAAGTACTCGTTCCTGGGCGCGATGCGCTCCGCCGCCCAGCTGATCTCCTACGAGGTGGCGATCGGCATGTCCCTGGTGGGCGTGGCGATGATGGCCGGCTCGCTGTCGCTGGTGGACATCGTCGAGGCCCAGGGCAGCTCCGGGAGGGGGATCTGGTTCGTCGTGCCCCAGTTCGTGGGCTTCATCATCTTCATGGTCGCGGGCTTTGCCGAGTCCTCGCGCCCGCCATTCGACCTCCCGGAGTCCGACGCCGAGCTGGTGGCGGGCTACAACACCGAATACGGCGGCATGCGCTTCGGCTCCTACTTCCTGGCCGAGTACATCGAGGTGATCGTGATCTCCGGGGTGGCCACCGCGTGCTTTCTCGGAGGCTGGCACGGCCCGGGCCCCGAGGCCCTCGCTCCGCTCTGGGTGGTGCTGAAGATGTTCGCGTTCGTGCTCTTCTTCATCTGGATCCGCGCCACCCTCCCCCGGCTGCGCTACGACCAGCTCATGTCGCTGGGGTGGAAGATCCTGCTCCCGCTCGCCACGTTGAACGTCCTTGTCACCGCAATCCTCCTGGTGGTCACCTAATGGTCCTTCCGCTCAGTCCACACCCGTTTGGCCTTCACGAAAGGACCACTGATGCCTGAGCCCCACACTCCCATCGACGACGTGCTCGCGGTCCAGCGCGGTCCCGAACCCGGCGGCTTCGGGGGCGCCTATCGCGCCTTCGGCGCCACGCTGCGCGGCCTGCGCACCACGCTGGGCCGGGTGGCCGAGAAGCCGCCCACCTACCAGTACCCCGAGGAGAAGACGCCGGTCTATCCGCGCTTCCGCGGCCGGCACAAGCTGCAGCGCTTCGACGAGACCGGCCTGGAGAAGTGCGTGGGCTGCTCGCTGTGCGTGGCCGCGTGCCCGGCCGAGTGCATCCGCGTGGTGGCAGCCGAGAACACCCCGGACAACCAGGTCTCGGCCGGCGAGCGCTACGCGGCGGTGTACGAGATCAACATGACGCGCTGCATCTTCTGCGGCTACTGCGAGGTGGCGTGCCCGTTCGACGCGATCACCATGGGCAACGACTACGAGCTGGCCGACTACAACCGGTCGGATCTCATCTTCACCAAGGAGATGCTGATGGCGGACTCGATCGAGAAGACTCCGCTGCGGCTCGAGGGGGAGTAGGCGCGGGTGCTGTTCGAGCAGATCCTCTTCTTCATCGCGGGATTTGGCGCCATCGCCGGTGCTCTTGGCGTGGCCATGCTGCGCAACCCGTTCTTCTCGGTGCTCGCCCTGGTGGCGCACCTGATCGCCCTCGCCGTGCTGTTCCTGCTGCTGCGCGCCGACTTCCTGGCCGCCGCCCAAGTTGTGGTCTACGCCGGTGCGGTGATGGTGCTGTACGTGTTCGTGGTGGCCTACGTCGGCGGATCGGACACGCCGCTGCGTGCGGACGAGGGCGGCCTGGCCAAGGCTCTCGGGCCGTTCGTGGCGCTGGCGGTGTTCGTGGAGCTCGCCATTGCCGTGATCGGCTCGTCGCTGAGCGGGCTCGGCGGTACCGGCCCCGACGTCGGCGTGGGCTTCGGCTCGCCCGAGGCGATCGGCGACCTCCTGCTCACCAAGTTCCTCCTGCCCTTCGAGGCCGCCTCCTTCCTGCTGCTCCTGGCCGCTGCGGGCGCGGTGGTGCTGGCGCGCAAGCGGCGCGGGCTCGAGGATCTGGACACGCCACAGGAGGTGGCGGGCTGATGGACATATCGTGGTTCGTCGTCCTGTCGGCGTTCATCTTCTGCATCGGCGCGGCGGGCGTGATGACCCGGCGCAGCCCGATGGTGGTCCTGCTCTGCCTCGAGCTGATGCTCAACGCGGGCAACCTCGCGCTGATCGCCTTCTCGCGAATGCTCGGCAACGAGCAGGGGCAGATCTTCGCGCTGATCGTGATGGTGGTCGCAGCCTGTGAGGTCGTGATCGGGCTCGGGATCATCGTCGGGATGTTCCGGCGCCGGCTGCCGATCGACGTCGACGAGATGTCGGAGCTGCGCGGATGAGCGTGACCGACTACGGCTGGGTGGTGCTGGGGGCGCCCGTCGTAGGAATGCTGATCATCGCGCTGGGCTGGCGGGTGCTTCCCGGGCGCAGCGCGGGCTGGCTGGGCAGCGCCTCGATCGCCACCAGCTTCCTGGCCTCCGTCGGGATGCTCATCGAGCTCGTCGACCGCCCGGAGGAGTCACGCGCGCTGGTGGGCACGGCCTACACCTACGTCGAGACCGCGGGCTTTCGGGCCGATCTCTCGATCCTCGTCGACCCGCTCTCGGTGTTCATGTGCCTGGTGATCTCGGGCGTCTCCTTCTTGATCCACCTCTACTCGATCTCCTACATGACCTCGGATGAGGGGTTCGCGCGCTTTTTCGCCTACCTCAACTTCTTCGTGTTCTCGATGCTGCTGCTGATCCTGGCGGCCAACTTCGCCCTGCTGATCGTGGGCTGGGCGTTCGTGGGCGCGGCCTCCTATCTGCTGATCTCCTTCTGGTACCGGCGTGACACCGCCACGGCGGCCGGGATCAAGGCGTTCGTGATCAACGTGATCGGCGACGTGGGCCTGGTGATCGGCGCGTTCCTGCTCTTCGAGGCCACCGGCGCGCTGGACTACGCGAGCATCTTCGCCGCCGCGCCCGACGTCTTCACCCAGAACGAAGGCCAGCTCGTGGCCGCCTGCCTGCTGATCCTGGTGGGGGCGTTCGCCAAGTCGGCCCAGCTGCCGCTGCACACCTGGCTGCCCGACGCCATGGAGGGCCCCACCCCGGTCTCGGCGCTGATCCACGCGGCGACCATGGTCACCGCCGGCGTTTACCTGATCGCGCGCTGCCATCCGCTGTTCGAGCTGGCTCCGGCCGCCGCGGACGTGAGCGCGATCCTTGGCACGGCCACGCTGATCTTCGCCGCGTCGGTGGCCCTGACCGCCACCGACCTCAAGCGCGTGATCGCCTACTCGACGATGTCGCAGATCGGCTACATGATCCTCGGCGTCTCGGTGGCCGCCTACGGCGCGGGGCTGTTTCACCTGATGACCCACGCCTTCTTCAAGGCGCTGCTGTTCATGGGGGCCGGCTCGGTGATCGGTGCGATGGGCGGCGTCCAGTCGCTGGACCGGATGGGTGGCTTTCGCAAGGCGATGCCCTTCACCTTCGTCACGTTCACGGTCGGGGCGTTCGCCCTGGCCGGCTTCCCGCTGCTCTCGGGGTTCTTCTCAAAGGACGAGATCCTGGCCTACACCTTCGAACGCGGTGGCTGGTACGCGGTCCTCGGGACGATCGGCTACGTCGCCGCGCTGCTCACCGCCTTCTACGCCGGGCGCATGGTGTTCCGGGTGTTCTTCGGGGCTGCGGTGCCCGAGGCCCGCGAACTGGAGGAGGGCCATCTGGCCCACGGCAGCCACGCCAACCCGGCCACCGGCGAAGACGAGGACACCGACGTGGGCTTCCCGGGCGCCGAGCACCACACAGCCGAGCACGAGTGGCCGATGAAGGTCGCGATGGCGCCGCTGGCGCTGCTGGCCGTGGTGGCGGGCGTGCTCGGCATCCCCGGCGTGACGGACACGCTCGAGCACTTCCTCGAGCCCACCTTCGCCGATTCCCGCTTTGCCGAGGCGCAGCCCTCGGCCGGCGCCGAGTGGGTGGGGCTTGCGGTCGGCGGACTGTTCGCGATCATCGGCCTCGTCGCCGCCTTCCGCTACTTCCTGGGCGACCAGCGACTGCGAGTGGCTACACGCGAGCGCTTGGGCGGCCTGCACCAGGTGCTGATCAACAAGTGGTACTTCGACGAGATCTTCGACCGGGCGATCGTGCGCCCGGTGGCGGCCTTCGGGCGCTTCGGGCGCAACGTGGTGGAGAGCACGTTCGTGCAGGGCGTGCTGGTAGGCGGCACCGTCGGCATCGTGCGCGCCGGCACCTCCTTCGCGCGTTCGATCCAAACGGGTGAGCTGCGCTCCTACGCCGCACTGCTGCTGATGGGCGTGAGCGGCCTGGTCCTCTACTTCCTGATCGTGTCGAGCTGATGCCGGCGATCCACCTCTCCATCGTGGTCTTCCTGCCGCTCGCCGCCGCGCTGGTGGCGGCCCTCCTGCCCGCGCGGGTGGGCCGCTGGCTCGTGGTGGCCGCGACGGTCGGGGTGCTCGGCTTCGCGATCGCGATGATCGCCGACTACGAGCCCGGCACCGCGGGCCTGAAGTACGTGACCGACGACAACTGGATCTCCGAGCTGGGCGTGCGCTACCAGCTGGGCGTCGACGGCCTCAACCTCTTCCTGATCGCGCTCACCGCGCTGCTGTGGGTGCCCGCCACCATCTGGGCCGCGCTGAGGTCCGAGTCCGGTGCTCGCGCGATCGACGATCGCGCTGCGCTCCTCCCCCCCGAGAAGCCACGGCTGTTCATGTTCCACCTGGCGCTGGCCGAGACGGCCGTGCTCGGCGCCTTCTGCGCTCAGGATCTCGCGCTGTTCGTCGTCTTCTTCGATCTGATGCTGGTGCCCTTCTACTTCCTGATCGGCGGCTGGGGCAGCGGCGACCGCGTCCGGGCCACGACGAAGTTCGTGATCTACACGCTGGTCGGCTCGCTGCTGATGCTGGCCGGAGCGATCGCGCTCGGCGTACTGTCGGCCGGCGACGGCGACCTCTCCTTCTCCTTCGCCGTGCTCGAGCAGCGCACACTGGGCGAGGGCACCCAGCAGTGGCTCTTCCTGCTCTTCGCCGTGGCGTTCCTGGTCAAGGCACCGCTCTTCCCGTTTCACGGCTGGGTGGTGGACACCTACCGCTCCACGCCCGTGCCGGTGCTCGTGCTGCTCTCCGGCGTGCTGTCCAAGGTGGGCGTCTACGGCTTCTTGCGCATCGTGCTGCCGATACTGCCCGACGCCTCCGCTTACTTCCAGGATCTGTTGCTGGTGGTGGCGGTGTTCTCGATCCTCTACGGCTCGGTGCTGGCCTTCTCCCAGGACGAGCCGCGGCTGGTGGTGGCCTACTCGTCGATCGCGCAGATGGGCTTCATCCTGCTGGGCATCTTCTCCCTCAGCGACCTCGGGGCGCAGGGGGCCCTGATGCAGATGGTCAACCACGGACTGGTGGTGGCGCCGCTGTTCTTCATCATCGCCGCGCTTTCGGCCCGGGCCGGCGGGTCGCCGACACTCGATCAGATGGGCGGCATGGCGCTGCGGGCGCCGGTGCTGGCGGCGGTGTTCCTGGTCGTGACCCTGGCCACCCTGGCGATGCCCGGCTCGCCCAACTTCGTCGGTGAGATCCTGATCCTCTTCGGCGCCTTCGAGGACAAGTTCGTATTCGGGGCCGTGGGTACGGTCGGGGTGGTGCTGGCGGCGGTGTACATGATCCGCGTGTTCCAGCGCTCGATGCACAACCGCGTCGGGCCGGGCGTGGAGCCCAGTGAGGCGGGCGGGCTCGAGCTGGGGGCGATCCTGCCCATCGCGGCCGTGGTCGTCGCGCTCGGCGTGTATCCCCAGCTGGTACTTGACCGGACCGAAGATGCGACCTCCGCCAAGGTGGGCCCGGCCGCTGCGGCGGCCGAGCCGACCGACCCCGAGGTCTCGGTGATCGAGTGATCGAGCTCGCCGTGGTGCAGGCGCCCGAGATCGACTATCAGGGCCTCGCGCCGCTGTTCGCCACCATCGGCGGAGCGCTGGTCGCGTTGATGGCCGGCCTCTTCCGAGGCCGGTTCGTGCAGCGCACTCTTGTTCCCGCGATCGCTGCCTCCGCTCTGCTGATCGCGATGGGGATGGCGATCGCCAACTGGGAGCCGGGTGACAGCCAGCCGATCATCGAGGGCGCGCTGGCAATCGACACGCTCGCCCTGTTCCTGTCGATGCTCTTCTACGTGATGGGCCTCGTCACGATCGTGCTGTCACTTCGCTCCGAGCTCCAGCGAGAGATCGGGTCCGGGGAGTACATGGCCCTGCTGCTGGGCTCGATCAGCGGCATGGTGTTGCTCGCGGGGGCGGAGAACATGGTCACGCTGTTCGTGGGCTTCGAGCTGCTCTCGATTCCCCTCTACGTGCTCTCCGCCGGCCACGTGCGGCGTTCGCGCTCGCTGGAGGCCGGGCTCAAGTACCTCATCGTGGGCTCGGTGGGCTCGGCCACGCTGCTCTACGGCATGGCCCTGCTCTACGGAGCCACGGGCTCGACGGACTTCGGCGGTATGTCTGCCGCCATCGGGGAGAGCGTGGCCATCACGGATCCGCTGCTGCTGACCGGAGTTGCGCTGGCCGCCACCGGCCTGGCCTTCAAGGCGTCGGTGGCGCCCTTCCACCAGTGGACGCCCGACGTCTACCAGGGCGCTCCCACGCCCGTCACTAGCTTCATGGCGGTGGCGACCAAGGTCGCTGCCTTCGCGGTGATCCTGCGCGTCTTCGACTACGCCCTGGCAGACGTCCAGGTGCAGTGGGGCCCGGCCCTGGCGGTGCTCGCCACGGTGACGATCGTGATCGGCAACGCCGGCGCGATCGCCCAGCGCTCCCTGAAGCGGATGCTGGCCTGGTCGGGGGTCGCCCAGGCCGGATACCTGCTGGCCGGCGTGGTCGTGGGCACCCAACTCGGGCTGCAGGCCACCGCCTTCTACCTGGCGGTCTACCTGCTCATGAACGTTGCGGCGTTCGCGGTCGTGATCGCCCGCGAGCGTGTCTCCGAGCACGGGGACGGGATCGAATCGTTGCGTGACCTGGGGGCGGCGAGCCCTCTGCTGGCGTGGCCGATGACGATCGCCATGCTCTCTCTGGCCGGCTTTCCCGCCACCGCAGGCTTCATGGGCAAGTTCTATCTGATCGATGCGGTCGTGGCCGGCGACTACGCGTGGCTGGGGATCGTGATCGTGGTCGGATCGATGATCTCGCTCGTCTACTACCTACGGGTAACCGCGGTCATGTGGATGGGCCGCTTCGAGATCGAGCTGCCCGCGTTCCCGCGACGGACCGTGCCGCGGGCGGCCGGATCGTCGCCGGAGGCCGATGCCGGCGCCCAGCCCGAGGTGGTCATGGTGGCCGTGGTGGCCGCCGCGGCCACGATCTTCTTCGGCATCGTGCCGTCGCCGCTGTTCGAGCTCGTACGCGACGTGGGCACCTCCCTCTCGGGGCTGGTGTAGGCAGGCGCGTAACGGGGGCCGGTGACGCTCTACGACGAGATCGGTGGCGGCTACCCGCACACCCGGCGCGCCGACCCGCGGATTGCGGCGTTGATCGACCACGCGCTCGGCGGCGCCCGCACCGTGGTCAACGTCGGGGCCGGAACCGGCAACTACGAGCCGGCCGGCCGCGAGGTGACCGCGGTAGAGCCGTCGGGGACGATGATCGCCCAGCGCCCGCGTGGCTCAGCGCCCACGGTACGCGCCGCGGCGGAGGCGCTGCCCTTCGCCGATTGCGCCTTCGACGCCGCGATGGCGCTCATGACGCTTCATCACTGGGATGACCCGTCGCGGGGGTTGGCTGAGCTGCGTAGGGTCGCGCGCGAGCGCATAGTCGTCTTCACCTGGGATCCTGCGATTGCGGGCACTCAGTGGCTTACCGCCGAGTACCTACCCGAGTTGGGCGGGCTCGACCTGTTCCACTTCCCGGGCCCGGGCGAGATCGCCGACGCGCTGGGGGGAGCCAACGTGCGTCCGGTGCCGGTGCCGCGCCACTGCCGTGACGGCTTCATCGAGGCCTTCTGGGCACGGCCCGAGGCCTACCTCGACCCGGCGATCAGGGCGGGCATGTCTGGGATGGTCGCGCTTGAGCCGAGCGTGATCGAGCGCGGGATCGCTCAGCTGCGGACCGACCTTCGGTCGGGCCTATGGGACCGTCGCCACGGCCACCTGCGGGAGCTCGACGAACTCGATCTGGGCTACCGGCTGATCACGGCGCAGCGGTAGCCGTAGCGCGTCCTCGGCGCCACGGTGGACGCCGTGTTCGCGTCGCTGCTCGGCGGACGCCCGCGCGCCAGGCCGATCCTCGGAGCGCAACTCTGCGACGGGGGGCGCGTTCAGTCACGCGAAAGCCGCTCCAAGACACCGCACCCGAGAGAAAGCGACTTCACCGTGAAGCGCATCATCAGCAGAAGGCCCTCACCGGCGTTCGTAATTGCCTGCATCGCCCTGTTCACATCCATGGGCGGCGTCTCCTACGCCGTCGCCACCGGGTCGATCGACAGCCGTGAGATCAAGGACGACACGATCCGCGCCGCCGACATCCGCGCCAACTCTGTGACTGAATCCGAGATCAAGCGGCGCTCGCTGGACGGCACCGACATTAAGATCGAGCGCGTGGGCGGCAACGCCATCAAGGAGCAGGTGCTCGAGCTCGAGAAGATCGGGAAGATTCCCGCGAACTTGACGCGCTGGGCGCTCGTGAACGAGAACGGCGATATCGAGGAGCAGTCGGGCGGCTTCACCGTGGTCTCGAAGCCCGGGATCAACGGCCAGCCGGCCACCAACCCGAACGTCTACATCAGTGCAGGGTCGTCGCTTACCGGCAAGGGCCTGGGCGCGAGCGTCGCGATCCAGAACCTGGTCGACCGGGGCCCCGGTCCCGGTCCCGAGCCGGCCTTCTCGGGCGATGTGGCCGTGGGCCGCTGCGCCACGGCCGCGATCAACTGCGTGCCCGCGGGCACGAACCTCGACAGCGTCCTGGTGGTCCGCTCGCTGGCCGACAACACCGACGTGACGTCGCAGACGCGGCGCTTCTACGTCGAGGTCAGCGAGTAGCGACCCCGGCAGCGCAGCACGGAAGGTTCAGAGGGGGCGCCCACAGGCGCCCCCTCTGTGTTCTGGTGAGGGCCGGTCCTCTCGAGGCGCAGTCAACGGGTGCTTGGCCGCGGCGGGAGCGGGTATGTCCTACGCAGCGTCAATCTCGACGGAGAGGTGCAGATGAGCGACAACCTGGCCAAGATCCTGACGGCGGCGGCCCAGCAGAGCCCGGACGGGATCGCGATCAAGCTCGACGACACCGAGGTCTCCTACGGGATGCTCGCCGAAGGCAGCGCCCGGGTCGCGGGGCTGCTCAAGGCGAAGGGCGTCGAGACCGGCGACCGGGTCGGGGTGATGCTGCCCAACGTGCCCTACTTCCCGATCGCCTACTACGGCGTGCTGCGCGCCGGCGGCGTGGTCGTGCCGATGAACGTGCTCCTCAAGGGACGCGAGGTGGGCTTCTACCTCGAGGACCCGGGCGCCGAGGTGCTGATCGCCTGGGGCGACTTCGCGGAGGCCGCCGAGAAGGGCGCCGCCGACGCCGGGGCCGAGCTCATCCTCGTCGAGCCGGGTGAGTTCGAGAAGCTGCTCGCCGATCAGGAGCCCGAGAACGACGTGGCCGACCGCGACGGCGAGGACACCGCGGTGATCCTCTACACCTCGGGCACCACCGGCAAGCCCAAGGGGGCGGAGCTGACCCACTCCAACCTGCTCAACAACTGCACGGTGGCGGCCGACGAGCTGGGCGAGATCACCGACGAGGACCGCCTGCTCGGTGCGCTGCCCCTGTTTCACTCCTTCGGTCAGACGTGCACCCTGAACGCCGGCGTCCACGCCCGCGCGATGATCTCGATGATCCCCCGCTTCGACCCGGACAAGGCGCTCGAGATCATCGAACGCGACAAGATCACCCTCTTCCAGGGCGTTCCGACGATGTACAACGCGATGCTGTCCTGTAAGAGCGCCGGCTCGGCCGACACCTCGACGCTGCGCCTGTGCATGTCGGGCGGCTCGGCGATGCCCGAAGAGGTGATGCGCAAGTTCGAGGACAAGTTCGGCTGCAAGGTGCTCGAGGGCTACGGACTATCGGAGACCTCACCGGTGGCCTCTTTCAACCACCCCGACAAGGACAACAAGGCGGGGTCGATCGGCACTCCGATCAGGGGCGTGGAGATGAAGCTGGTCGACGACGACGGCAACGAGGTCGACCAGGGCGAGGTCGGGGAGATCCTGATCAAGGGCCACAACATCATGAAGGGCTACTGGAACCGCGATGACGCCACCGAGGAGGCGATCAAGGACGGCTGGTTTGCCTCCGGCGACATGGCCAAGGCCGACGAGGATGGCTACTTCTTCATCGTCGACCGCAAGAAGGACCTGATCATCCGCGGCGGCTACAACGTCTACCCGCGCGAGATCGAGGAGGTGCTCTACGAGCACGCCGCGGTGCAGGAGGTGGCCGTGGTCGGCGTGAAGCACGAGGAGCTCGGCGAAGAGGTCGGGGCCGCGGTCGTCCTCAAGGAGGGGGAGGAGTGCAGCGCCGACGACCTGAAGGCCTACGTCAAGGACCAGGTCGCGGCGTACAAGTACCCGCGCCAGGTGTGGTTTCTCGACGAGCTGCCCAAGGGACCGACCGGCAAGATCCTCAAGCGCGAGATCGAGATCCCATCCGAGGTCGAGGCCAAGTAGCGATCTCGAACCGGCGGCGGGCGCTCCGCCCGTGTAGTACAGTTACTACATGACGAGCATTCCCTTGCGCCAGCTCAAGAACCACCCCAGCGAGGTGTTGCGCCGCGTCGAGGCCGGCGAGCGCCTGACCGTCACGGTGAGCGGGCGCCCGGTGGCCGAGCTCGCTCCGCTCGCCCGCCGCGAGACCTGGGTTCCCGTCGCCCGCGCCCGGACCGCGATGGCCGGGCTGGCGCCCGATCGCCAGCTCCCCGGCGAGATCGCCGCCGCCTTCCCGGACACGACCGACGCCCTCTGAGCCTCGCACTGCTCGACACCTCGGCGCTGATCGACGAGCTCGGCCCGCTTCCGGGGGATGTCGAAGCGCTCGGCGTATCGGTCGTGACGGTCGGCGAACTGCACTTCGGCGCGCTTCGGGCCGGCCTTACCGGACCCGAGCGCGCGAACCGCGTCGAGCGCCTCGAGCGGGTGCGCGCGACCTACGCCGAGGTCGGTGTCGACGCCGCCGTGGCGGCGTCGTGGGGGCGGCTGGCAGCCGCGCTGCGCGACGCCGGTCGCTCGATGCGCGTCAACGACCTCTGGATCGCCGCCACCGCACTCGTCCACGGTGCCTCCGTCGTCACACGCGACCGCGACTACGAGACGGTCCGGGAGGTCGCCGCCGCGGACCTCCGCGTAATCGGCTTGCGGACCGCCTGACGGCGCCTCAGAACCGGATCACGCTCCGTATGCCGGCCTGGGCCTCCATCAGCTCGAAGCCGCGGTTGACCTCGTCGAGGCCGAGGTGGTGGGAGATAAGGGGCGCCACGTCGATCTCGCCCTGGAGGTAGCGCTCCACCAGCCGGGGCACCTGGTCACGGCCCTTGAGACCGCCGAAGGAAGAGCCGGCCACCCGGCGGCCGGTGATCAGCAGCCGGGGAACGATGTCGAGCGTCTCGCCCTTGCCCGCGACGCCGGCCATCGTCGCCAGCCCCCAGCCCATCCGGGCCGACTCCACCGCCTGCGCCATCACACCCACGTTGCCCGTGGCCTCGAACGTATAGTCGGCGCCCATCCCGCCGGTCATCTCGAGGACGCGCTCGACGGTCTCCTCGCCGCCGATCATCGTGTCCGTGGCGCCCTGGCCGCGGGCGAGCGCGAGGCGCTCCTCGGACAGGTCGACGCACACGATCCGCTCGGCGCCTCGCAGCCGCGCGCCGGCCACCGCGCCGAGGCCCACCAGCCCGGCGCCGAACACGACACAGGTCGATCCCTCCTCGACCTGCGCCGTGTACATCGCCGCGCCCAACCCGGTGGAGAGGCCGCAGGCGAACACGCAGGCGTGCTCGGGAAGCGCGTCGGGGCTGACGACCGCCAGGGCGATCTCCGGCATCACCGTGTACTCGGCGAAGGTCGAGGTGCCCATGAAATGGCGGATCTCCCCGGCCGGATCTCGCGCGGCCCCGTCCACGCGCGACAGGCGCACCGTGCCGTCGGGCAGGTGGCCCCTGTTCTGCTCCGCGCGGATGGCCATGCAGAGGTTGGTGCGCGGGCTCAGGCAGTGCTCGCACTCGCCGCATTGGGGCGAGAAGAGCGTGACCACGCGATCGCCCTCCCGGACCAGGGACACGCCCTCGCCCGCGCGCTCCACGATGCCGCAGCCCTCGTGGCCGAGCACCGCCGGCGCGTACCCGGAGGGATCGGCCCCCGAAGCGGTGTACATGTCGGTGTGGCATACACCGCAGGCCTCCAGGCGAACGAGCACCTCGCCCGCCTTGGGATCGGCCAGCTCGACCTCCTGCACCTCGAGCGGCTGGCCGAACTTCTCGAGCACCGCGGCGCGCATCCTCAACCCACGTCACCTCCACCTTTTTTCGCTTGAACTCGATCGTAAGTCCTCGAGCACGAGCAGCGCCGCGAGTCCCCACGAGGCGGAGACGAGCGGCACGACGACGCACCCGACTGCGGTTTCGGTGAGCGATTTGGCGAGGGGCCTCACCCGCGCAGTATCGCCCGTCGGGCCCGGGTCTATCCGCGCCAGGCGCTGTGCGCGGCTGCTCAGGACGGAGAGGTAGCGTTAGCTTCGTCCGACCCGCAGCCCGCGACGCTCGAGCACGCAGATCACCAGCTTGTGCGAGAGCCTGTAGGCCATGCCGTCGCGGAAGCGTATGACATCGGTGACACCTAGGGCATCGGGATCGCTCGACTCACCGGCCGCTTCGCCTGGCGCGGCGAAGCACGGCCGGCGAACTCTGCGGGGCCTCATCCGCTACTTCCTGAAGCTGGGTGGGCTGGGGTTCGGTGGACCGATCGCGCTCGTCGGGTACATGCAGCGCGACCTCGTCGAGGAGCGCCGCTGGTACACCGAGGAGGAGTTTCAGCAGGCGCTCGCGGTCGGGCAGACGATGCCGGGCCCGCTGGCGGCTCAGGCGGCGATGTGGTTCGGCTACCTGCACGCCGGAGCGCGCGGGGCGGTGGCTGTTGCGGTGCCATTCGTTGTCCCGCCCTTCCTGATCGTCACGTCCGTAGCCGTGCTCTACTCCGAGTACGAGGGGCTGGCCGCCGTGCACGCCGTCTTCCGCGGGGTAGGGCCGGCGATCCTGGCGATCATCGCGATCGCCGCCTACAAGCTCGCGCGGTCGACCAACAAGACCGACCCGGTGCTGTGGGCCATCGCCGCGATCCTCTGCGCCGTCACGGCCGTCGCGGGGGCCGAGATCGTCTGGCTGTTCCTCGCGGCCGGCGCCTTCGGGGCCGTGTACTTCGGAGGCGGCTTTCCGAAACGGATCCGCGGCGGCCCCGCGAGCATTTCGCCGCTGTCTCTTCTGGCCGCGGTCAAGGGGTTTGCCTGGATGGGCACCGGTGCCTCACTCGGTTCGCTCAGCTGGTTCTTCTTCACAGCCGGCGCGTTCACGTTCGGCTCGGGCCTGGCGATCGTGCCGTTCCTCCACGCCGGGCTCGTCGAAGAGCACCGCTGGCTCACCGAGCAACAGTTCGTCGATGCCGTCGCGATGGGGCTGATCAGCCCCGGCCCGGTCGTCATCATGGCCACCTTCGCGGGGTACCTGGTATTCGGTTTGCTCGGCGCGCTCGCGGCCACCTTTTTCGTGTTCCTCCCTGCGCTTCTGCTCGTCGTCATCCCGGGCCCACTCATCCGCCGCCACGAGAAGAACCCCCGCCTGCAAGGCTTCATCAAGGGCGCGACCGCGGCGGCAGCAGGGGCAATCGCGGGGGCGGGCCTCGTCATCGCGGGTGATGTCATAGACAGCACCTGGGCGATCGTGATCGGTGCGGTTTCGCTCGCGGCGTTGCTTCAGGCCAAGATCAAGGTCCCCGAGCCGGCGCTCGTCGCCGCCGCAGCGCTCGTCGGGCTCGTCGCCTTCTCCTAGCCACCGGCGGCGTTCAAGCGCTAGCACCGGAGGCTCTTCGCTCACTCGACCACCAACCCGTGGCGCATCGTGTTCTCGGTCACCACGCGGGGCTCGGTGAACTGCAAGAGGAAGGTCGCGGGCGCGACGCAGCAGCGGACGCAGCCGTCCCGCGGCATCCTCGCGGCCCACGTGCGGAGCATCCGGGCGCATGAGCGGCGTGAGCGCCGACACCTTTACCGACACCGCGGGGCGCCCGCCCAGGGTCAACCTGTCCAGCGCCTTGAGCGGGTGGCGCGAGGGGTGCGGCACGCCGAGTGCAGGTCACGCCCGACCTGGGTCAGCAGCTCCTCGCCACGCGACATCCCGAGCAACGCTACTGCGATGCCTGCGGACTCGACGAACGATCGACTGCATCGAGGAGTCGCTTTGCGGAAGGAGCGCAGCCCGAACGATCCCTTTCCGGTAGGAATAGTGCATGGCAGAGTTGATCCTGGGCCCCCTGCTGCGCTATGTCGGCGAAGAGTGCGCCGTCTTCTGGGTCGAGACCGACAGCCCGTGCGAGGTCACCGTGCTCTCCACCAGCGAGCGCACTTTCTGTATCGAGGGCCATCACTTCGGCCTCCTGCGCGTGGAGGGCCTCGAGTGCGGAGAGGCCTACGAGTACACCGTCGAGCTCGACGGCGAGCGCCGCTGGCCACTCGAAGACTCAGGGTTCCCGCCCAGCCGGTTTCGCACCTACCCGAAGAAGGAGCCGCTGCAGATCGCCTTCGGGTCGTGCCGGGTGGCGGTGCCCAACGAGCCTCCCTACACCTTGAACAAGGACGAGGACGACCGCGGCCGCGAGCTCGACGCGCTGCGCGGTCTGGCCCTGCGGATGAAGGACCAGCCCTTCGACGACTGGCCCGACCTCCTCCTGCTGCTGGGCGATCAGGTCTACGCCGACGAGGTGTCGCCCGAGACCGAGGAGTTCGTGCGCTCGCGCCGCGACATGGACGAGGAGCCGGGGCTGCTCGCGCTCGACTTCGAGGAGTACACCCGCCTCTACCGCGAGTCGTGGGGCGAGCCCGTGACCCGCTGGCTGTTGTCGACGGTGTCGACGGCGATGATCTTCGACGACCACGACGTTCACGACGACTGGAACACGTCGCAGGCGTGGCTGGACAAGGCGCGGGAGACCGACTGGTGGGACGAGCACATCGTCGGGGCGCTGATGTCGTACTGGGTCTACCAGCACCTGGGCAACCTCAGCCCCGACGAGCAGGAGCAGCTGGATCTGCTGGCGCGCGTGCAGGAGGTCGAGGACGGCGGACCGATCCTGCGCGAGTTCGCCCTGCGTGCCGACCGCGAGATCGAAGGCACGCGCTGGTCCTACTACCGCGACCTCGGCGACACGCGCCTGGTGGTCATCGACTCCCGCTGCGGCCGCGTGCTGGAGGAGGGCAAGCGCTCGATGCTCGACGAGGACGAGTGGAAATGGATCGAGGACCGCTGCGCCGGTGACTTCGACCACCTCCTGCTGGCCACGTCGCTGCCCTGGCTCCTCGCGCCGGGGATGCACCACCTCGAGGCCTGGAACGAGGCCGTGTGCGGCGGCGCGTGGGGCGGTCTGGCAGCCAAGGTGGGCGAGAAGATCCGCCAGGGCCTCGACCTCGAGCACTGGGGGGCCTTCAACGACTCCTTCGACCGGCTGGCCGAGTTGCAGCGCTCCGTAGGAGCCGGCGAGCGCGGCAAGCCCCCCGCGTCGATAGTCACGCTCTCGGGCGACGTGCACCATGCCTACCTGAGCGAGGTCGCCTTCCAGCGGGGCTCGGGCGTCAAGAGCAACGTCTACCAGGCGGTGTGCTCGCCGCTGCGCAACCCGCTCGACGCCATGGAGCGGCGGGTGATCAAGGCTGCGGTTTCGGAATTCGGCTACGTGGTCGGCCGGGCGCTCTCGCTGGCCGCCGGAGTCGACTCAGAGCCCGTGCGCTGGCGGATGGTCGGCGACGGCCCCTGGTTCGACAACCAGGTGGCCAAGCTGCACGTGGACGGTCGCCGCATGACTTTCGAGATCGACAAGGCACTGCCGGATGGCGACGGCTTCGGAGGCCGGTCCGAGCCCAAGCTCGAGTGCGTCTTCTCCCACCGGCTGGCCTGACCCGTCTTTCGACGCAGCCTCCACACGCGAGCAAAGCCGTCCGAGGCTTGGGAGACGATGCGGCGGCACTGTTTTCCGAGGACGGGACTAGCCTGCGATGAACCCAACGACCACACTGCCTGACTCTGAGCTCGGGCAGTCCGCTATGCGGGAAACCACTCCCCTCGTCTTCCTAGTCGCCCGACCCTCCGTGGACGTCGGGGGCATGCGCGACTACCTGGAGAGCGTGGGCGGGGCTTCGTGGCTGGAACGCAGGTTGGAAGAGGACGAGGGGTCCGCCAGCGAGGCCGAGCTGCTGGTCGAGTTCGGCGGACGGATGTGTTATCGCAGCTGGGAACCGGGGCTCAACGCGAACGTCACGCGGGTTCGCACCGAGAGAGACGAATACTTCGGCAATTTGCTTCGCAGCTTGCACGGGAGCGTCTTCGAACACGCGAATTACTCGTTCGCCTTCCGGAACGTCTCGCGGGTATTCACCCACGAGCTCGTCCGCCACCGCGCGGGGTCGGCCTTCAGCCAGGAGAGCCTGCGATACGTTCGCCTGACCGACATCGGCTTTCGGGTTCCCTCGGCGCTCGAGCCGATTCGCGACGAGGTCCTCACTCTGGTGGAGCAGCTGGAGGACTTCCAGCTCTCCGCCGCCGACGCGCTGGGACTCGATGACGAGGGCGTGCCGTTCTCGATCAAGAAGGAGATCACCTCGGCGCTGCGCCGCCTGGCGCCCATCGGGTTGAGCACGGACATCCTCTGGACCGCAAACGTGCGCACACTGCGCCACGTGATCGAGATGCGAACCGCGCCCGGGGCGGAGGAAGAGTTGCGCCTGGTCTTCGACGAGGTCGCTCAGATCATGTGCGACGAAGCGCCCAACCTGTTCCAGGACTTCCAAAGGTCGGATGACGGATCGTGGGTGCCCGAGCACCGCAAAGTCTGACTTGATCCGCGCTAGGGGCAGACCGAGCGGGGTCGCCGACCGCAACTAGCAGTCCCGTTAACGGTTTACGGGGCACCCACCCAACCACAGGAGGATGCCCCTGATGAACCACCCTAGCGCAAGGTTTCGTTTCTTATTCGCGCTCGCGGCAGCGCTGTCGTGTGCGTTTGCCACGGCGGCCGTCGCAGCGACGATCACCGGCACCCCCGGCAACGACAAGCTCGTCGGCTCGCCGGAGGCCGACTCCATCGACGCGCTGGCCGGCAACGACCGCGTGCGCGCCCGCGCGGGCGACGACGTAGTGCAAGCCGGCCCCGGCCGTGACCTCGTCCGTGGCGGTGAAGGTGCCGACTCACTCACCGGAGGCTTCGGACACGACCGGCTGCTCGGTGGCCTGGGCAACGACACGGTGAACGGCGAGGAGGGTCCGGACGTGCTGCGCGGCGGGCTCGGCGACGACCACATCGTCGGAGGCGCCGGCCTGCCCGGACAGCGCGCCGACCGCATCCACGCCAACGCCGGCAACGACACGGTGCTGGGTGGCCGCGGAGCCGACCTGATCACCGGCAACGCCGGCAACGACGTGCTGCGCGGCGGCGGCGGCCGGGACCGGGTGTTCGCCGGTACGGGCGACGACGAGGTCGTCGGCGGTCCGGGCGTGACGCCGTCGCGGCGGGGCGGAGCTCGCAACTTCGGCGACCGCCTGCACGGCGGCGTCGGCAACGACAAGGTGAGCGGCAACGTCGGCCGGGACTTCATCTCCGGCGGGTTCGACAACGACGTGCTCACCGGCAACGCGGGCAACGACCGCGTCTTCGCAAACCAGGGCGTGGACCAGGTCTTCGGCGGCGAGGGCAACGACGACCTGTGGGCGCTCTCCCGCAAGGACGTCGAGGCTCCCGGCGACACCACCGGCGACACGCTTACCGGTGGTGACGGCGACGACCGCTTCCACACGTTCGACGGCGAGGTCGACACCGTCGACTGCGGTGCAGGAGATGACCGGGCGATCCTCGACATCTACGACGTGATCGCGGATGCCACCGGGGAGAACCCGAACGGCTCGTGCGAGAAGGTCACGCGCACGGTGGCCGAGTCAGACGACGAGGAGAACAGGACCGAGTCCCCGGACGAGGACACACAGGAACTGGGCTAGGACGCCCGCCCGGTCAGTACGAGCAAGGCGAGGGGGCCCCGCGAGGGGCCCCCTCTCTTCTGCCGCACGACTTACGGCAGGCCCGAGTAGTAGGGAAGCTCGCCGCCGGCGTTGCGCTTGACGATCTCGTACAGCTGCTTCACCTTGCGCGGCTTGCGGCTCGCCAGGTTGCGCGTCTCGCCCGGATCGGCCTTGAGGTCGAACAGCTTGAACTCGCCCGGTGTGTTGAGGCCCGACAGCGCCCAGCGGTCCGAGCGCAGGAAGAAGCTGTTCCTGTATCCCCCGTACATGTAGGACCTCGGCGGCGGCTGCTTGCCGTCGAACAGGCTCGACAGGTCCGCACCGTTCATCGCCTCCGGCGCCTGGACTCCCGCCATCGAGAGCACCGTGGGGCCCACGTCGTGGGTCGAGGCGTAGTAGGTGCTGGTCTCCCCCGCGCGGCGGCGCTTGGGGTCCACGACGATCATCGGCACGTGGATCAGCTCGGGGTAGAGCTGCTCCGAGCTCTTGCCCGTGAAGTCGTGCTCGCCCACGAACACCCCGTGGTCGGCCACGAGCACGAACAGCGTGTCGCGGTCGAGCTCACGGTCGGCCAGCCGGTCGAGGAAGACCCCGAGCCAGTAGTCGGTCATCGTGACCTCGGCCGCGTAGAGCGCCCTCATCCGCGGTATCAGCGCCTCTGCCTCACGGTCGGTCAGGTAGTGCTCGACCGGGCTGTAACGGATCATCGCGGGCTCGGGCCCGCGGTAGTCGGGGTCGCCGTACATGTCGATGTACCTGCGCGGCGGGGTCCACGGCTCGTGGGGCTCGAAGGTATCGACGTACAGGGCGAAGGGCTTGTTGCGCCCGGCCAGGTCGATCGCGTCCAGGCCGTCGCGAAACACCCGCTCGGCCCACAGGCCCTTCTCGTTGGGCGAATAGATGCCGTTGGCGAGGTAGCGCTGGACGCGCAGGCGGGTCTTGGGATCGTCCATGGGGTCCGGCAGCCAGTGGCGCATGGCCCGCGCCGGCACCCCGCCGGACAGTCCCGCGACCTGGCCGCCGCGCGTGGCCACGTGGTCGAAGGTCTCCCGGAAGCGCTTGTAGGGCTTCGAGAACCCCAGGAACGGGTTGTCGGTCACGAGCGCGGTCCAGTAGCCGGCCCGCTTCAGCGCGCTGGTGAAGGTCTGCGGCACGCTGTCGAGTCGCTCCCAGCCCGGCGACTCGATCAAGCCCTCGTAGTTGTGCCAGTGGCGAAACGGGAAGCCGCGCTTGCCGCTCAGGATCGAGTTGCGCGCCGGTCCGGTGGGCATGGCCTCCGGGTAGACCTGGGTAAAGCTCAGCCCTTCGCGCGCGAGCGCGTCGATCGTCGGCGTCTTGGCCCGGTCGCCGAACGCGTGGTCGGCGCGCAGCGCGTCGATCACGATCACGACCACGTTGGGCTGGTCGTCGCTGGACTGCCCCGAGGACGTCTCGCAGCCGGCCAGGACGGCCGCAGACGCGCCCGCCGCCTGCAAGAACCGCCGGCGTGTGGTCGAGGAGTCGATCGGCCACAGATTAGCCAGTGCGGCCGTCGCTCCAGCCGGGCACGGCGCCGTCCTTTGTGCCGCCCGCCGTGTTTTCACATTGCGAGCCAAGGCGGTAGTGTCCCGGCGCGTGCCCGACGACCTCCTGAACGCTCGCCAAGTGGCCCCCTCGATCCTCGCTTCGGACTTCGCACGTGTCGGAGCGCAGGTCGAAGAGGTGATGTCGGCGGGCGCCCGGGTGATCCACGTCGACGTGATGGACGGGCACTTCGTGCCCCCCATCTCCATCGGTCCCCAGATGGTCTCCGCCATCAGCGACCAGGTGCACGACGCCGGTGGATGGCTCGACGTGCACCTGATGATCGACCACCCCGAGCGCCATGTCGAGGCCTTCGTCGCGGCGGGTTCGGACTCGATCTCCGTGCATGCCGAGGCCACGCCCCACGTGCACTACACGCTCAAAGCGATCCGTGACGCGGGCTGCAAAGCGGGCCTGGCGCTCAACCCCGGCACCGCGACCAGCGCGATCGATCCGCTTGGCGGCGCCTTCGACCTGCTGCTGTGCATGACCGTCAACCCCGGCTGGGGCGGCCAGTCCTACATCACCGGATCCGAAGCCAGGATCGAGGACCTTCGAGGGCGAATCGGACCCGACGTCCCGCTCGAAGTCGACGGCGGGATCGATGCCGCCAGCGCTGCGTCCACAGCCGAGGCAGGGGCCACCCTGTTCGTGGCCGGATCGTCGATCTACGGCTCGCCGGACGCCGCGGCGGCCTACAAGGAGATCGCGGCGGCCGCCGGCGCCTAGCGCTTGCGTTTGCGCTTTCGCTTCTGCGAGCTGGGGTGAGCCGGGCGAGGCTCCTCAGGCGGACTACTTTCGAGTGTCCCTGCGCCCTCACCGGCCGGGGACGAGCTCGCCTCAGCCGGCTCCAGCCGGCGATCCGCGGCCGTGGGCCAGGGTGTGGCCTCCCCGGAATCCCAGGCCGGGCCGCGCCCGCCGGGCCAGCGGTCGAGGAACAGAAAGCCGAGCGCGACGAACCAGAAAAGCTGGACGAAGTTCGCGCTGACCTCTGGGATCAGTGACGAGATGATCGGAAGCACCCCGACGATCACCCCCATCACGCCCATGAATCGGCTCTCGATCCCGGCGCGCATCGCGTTCACGTTCAGGAGCACGAGCGCAAAGCCCAGCGCCAGGGCACCCGATAGCCCGAACGCGACCGCGAGGGCACCTTGGTCACGTAGTGCATCCTCCGCTGCGGGCTCGGATTGCGAACCGGAGGCGATGAAGCTCTCCGCGCCGTCGATCCGATCGAGCTGGGACAAGACGATGGCAAGGGCATAGATCACCGGTCCGGCTACCGCCAGATACAACGCGACCGTCAGTAGCTCCGGCCTGCGCGCCTTGACTACCCCGTACAGGTAGACCAGAGCCAGCGACAGCAGCGCCGCCCCGATCGCCTGGATGACCACCGACGTGACGAACACCCCGGACTCCGTCGCGAGGGCGGTGGCCAAGGCTTTCGTGTCGCCCGGCTCTGGCGGCGATTGGAGCGCCGCGGCGGCGTACGCGTATCCAGCGATGGTCAGGATCGCGGAGCCAAACGCCGCGCTGGCGGCAGGCTTGGCCCATCGGGCCTCCCAACCCAGCTGCTCCGAATGATCCGTCACGGGACTAGGGGCGCAGCCTGGTGCCGCGCTGCCCCGGCGAAGGCGGCCCGGGCTGAGGTTCGCCGCCGCGTGTACGGGGTGGGTAGTACTCGTGGTCCTCGGGCTCCACCAGGCGTGAGATGCGCTCCCCCGCCGCCAGCAGAAGGTTGAGCCCCGGCGCTGCGAGCCGAATCAGGCTCTCGACCCGCTCGCGCCGCCGGACCTGGCTGGGGGTGAGCGGTGCCATCGCCCCGAGAGTACAAGTCACGGCCCCGACCGGCTCTCCTCCGAGCCGGCGCCGCTACGGTTGGGCGCCGATGAGAAGGGCCCTCAGGCGCTACGTGCCGGCCGCTGCTCTCGTGGCGCTGTTGACGGCGGTCCCGGCCCGCGCGGACACCGTCCAGGAAACGATCATCCAGGACGATCCGCTCCTGCTGAGCGCGGAGAGCCAGGAAGAGGTCGACGCCTCGTTTAGCTACTTCAAGGCGATCGGCGTCGACCGCGTCCGCGTGTCGCTGGTCTGGGACCACGTGGCTCCCGAGCGGTTGAGCCAGGCCAAGCCCGCCTTCCCCGAGCCGGGCCCCTCGTCGCCCGCGGCCTACCCGCCCGGAAGCTGGGCACGGTATGACCGGATCGCGCTGGCCGCGCAGAGCTCTGGCCTGGCGCTGCTGTTCTCGGTCACGGGACCGGGGCCCGCGTGGATCACGGAGGGCCGCAAATGCGAGCGGGCCGGACCCTTCCGCGGCTGCCAGGAGGGCATGTACCGTCCCGACCCCGACGAGCTCCGCGACTTCGTGACGGCGGCGGGCACGCGTTACTCGGGCTCCTACCGCCTCGAGGCCCCGGTTGACCCCGACGACGGCGAGCTCGAGCCGTCCGGAATCGACGACTTTGGCGAGCCGCTGGTGCCCGAGCCGGTGATCCTGCCCCGGGTGGACCACTGGTCGATCTGGAACGAGCCCAACTTCCCTGCCTGGCTGCTGCCGATCTGGCAGGCCAACGAGCCCGAGACGGCCGCGGACATGGTGCCCGCCTCGCCTGCCCACTACCGGCGGCTCGTCGATTCCGCCATGCCGGCCTCGACGCGACGGGACACGGTGGGGACACCATCCTCATCGGCGAGACGGCGCCCCGCGGGGACAAGGACCCGCGGCAGCTCGGCAAGCCGATGACGCGCGCTTGACCGCTCCACCGCGGCGTGGGCCGAGTCGAGCCCGCGCAAGGCGATCTGGATGACCGAGTACGGCTACCAGACCACCCCACCCGATCCCACGGCCGGCGTGGCTCCCGAGCGCCAGGGCGGCTTGGGGCCTGGGGCGAGTTCCTCGCCTACCGCAACCCGCGGGTGGCCTCGTTCGCCCAGTTCCTGCTCTTCGACGACAAGCCGATCGCCGAGCTGCCCGAGTCCGATCCGAGCCGCTGGGTCACCTGGCAGTCGGGGCTGTTCACGGCCGAGGCTCAGGCCAAGCCGCACTTCCTCGACTTCCGGCTTCCGCTGCACGTCGTGTCCCGCGGCCGCGCGGCCAGGGTCTTCGGTGCCTATCGGCCCGGCCGCCACTGGCACGCCGCTGAAAGCCGACATCGAGTTTTCGGCCGCGGACGGGGGATGGCGGGCGCTGAGCACGGTCACCGTGACCAATCCCCGGGGCCATCTCGACAGCCGCGTGCGGCTGCCCGCAGCGGGTCGCGTGCGCTTGGTGTGGCAGGAGCCGGGCACCGGCAACCGCCTGGCCTCACGGTCTGCGCCCGCGGGGTAGGACCCGCCCCCTAGAATTACCGTCATGGCACCTGACGATCCCTTTGGCGGCCTCTTCGGCGACCCGGACGAGCTCCGGCGGCGGATGGAGGAGATGGCGGAGCAGATGCAGGGCGCGCAGAAGGTCGCGTGGGCCGACAACGCGATCAAGCTCGCCGTGGACATGACGGTGGCCGGTATCAACCGGCTCAACCTCCAGGGCAACGCAGACCAGCAGTCCGAGGAGATCCGCGCCTCCATGACGCGGCTGTTCCCCGAAGCCGTCGCGCTGGTGCGCGAGGCACGCGAGGGCTTCGGCACTTGATTTAGGCGTCGCGCTGGTGCGCGAGGCGCGCGAGGGCTTCGGCACTTGACTTAGGAACTATCCGAGAACTCTGGGGTGGGGCAGGAGTTATGTCTCCTTGAGGTGAATGGCAAGGCACGCCATCTCGCAAAAGGAGCGTGCCTTGCCAGCTGTCGAGACTACCTCTGCGCCCGCGCTGTCGACGATCTGGGAGCTGCCTGACGAGCTGTGGGCACGGATCGAGCCGCTCCTCGCCGAGCGCTATCCGCCGGCGGCGACGGGACGTCCCCGCGCCGACTTGCGGCGGGTGCTGGACGGGATCATCTATCGGCTGCGCTCGGGGGTGCAGTGGAACCAGTTGCCACGTCGCTTCGGTGCTGACTCGACCGTTCACGGGTGGTTTCAGCGCTTCGTGACCGACGGCGTGCTGCGCGAGATCTGGGCGGCGCTGGTCGCCGAGTGCGACGAGCTGGGAGCGGTCTGCTGGGAGTGGCAGGCCGCCGACGGCGTGATGGGCAAGAGCCGCTTCTCGGGTGCCAAACGGGGCCCCAATCCCACTGATAGAGCCAAACCTGGAACCAAGAAGCACATCGTCGTCGAGCAGCACGGCGGCCCGCTCGGGGTCGTGATCGCAGCCGCCAACGTCAACGATCACAAGCTGCTTGAAGCGACGATCGACGCGATCGTCATCGATCGGCCAGATCACGAGACGACTGTCGAGCACCTCTGCCTGGACAAGGCCTATGACAACAAGACCGGCGACGGCGTCTGCCAGGCTGCCGGCTACGTCGCGCACATCCGCCGCATCGGTGAGGAGAAGCTCGACAGCGCCGGCGACAAGACTCATCCGGCGCGACGCTGGGTCGTCGAACGCACCATCGCCTGGCTGCAGAAGTGCCGCGCGATCCTGATCCGCTACGACAAGAAGCCCGACAACTACGAGGGCCTCGTCCAACTCGCCTGCAGCCTTCTGTGGTACCGCCGCCTACACCGACTCGGCCAGCCCAACGCAGTTCTCGGATAGTCCCTAAGCCCGAAGTCGCATTTCGACATGTTGTAAAGCCGATTTGGACCGTCTGTCCATACGCTCAGAGGCGCCGGAGTACGATAAGAAGGTAAGTGGCTGGTTCTGGAGACCCGCATTCTCGCCCGACGCTCGAGGCCTGCGCCATGCAGGCCGCCATAGCCCTGACCAACGCAAGTCTGTTCGACGCGCAGGAGGCACTGGCCAAGTGCGACCCGCTCACGGGTCTGCTCAACCATCGCGAGTTCCACGAGACCGTGGCCTACGAGCTCTCGGAGGGTCGCCGCGGCGGGGCCCCGGTAAGCGTCGTCCTGCTCGACCTGGACCGCTTCAAGCAGATCAACGACACCGCCGGCCACGGTGCCGGCGACCGCGTGCTGCGGGCGGTTGCCTCGTCCCTCGCCGACGTCTGCCGCACCGGCGACCGCGCGTTCAGGGTCGGCGGCGACGAGTTCGCGCTCGTGCTGCCGCGCACCGACCTCTCCGGGGCGTCCGCGGCCGCCGACCGTGCCGTACACGCCATGAGGGCGCTCTCGCCTCGCGTGGGGATCTCGTACGGGGTGGCCGGATGGCCGGCGCACGGGCCGACCAAGGACTCGCTGCTCAGCCAGGCCGACATCGGACTGTACGAGATGAAACGGCGGCGACGCGCGCGCGGCGCGCCGGTTCGGTCCGGCGCGGCGGAGGCGGGCGTGCAGCGCGAGCGCCTGGCGGTGGCCAGCCGCCTGTCGACGAAGCTCGCGCACGCCCAGGACCCCGAAGAGGTGGCGCGCACGACGGTGAATGAGCTCCACCACTCATTCGACTACTACCTCGCGGTGATCCAGCGCCTCGACCCAGATGGCGTGCTCAGGGTCGTGGCCGCCGCCGGGCCCCTGGCCGAAGGGGTCTCGGACTTCCTGGAGCTGGCCCAGCCCGTCGAGCGCGGCGTGAACGGACGCGTTGCCCGTACCGGCGAGCCCGCGCTCGTGCCCGATACGCGCCTGGACCCCGACTACCTGCCCCGCGACCTCCAGGACCCCGGCTCGGAGCTTTCGCTGCCGGTGCGCCTGAAGGGGCACGTGTGGGGGGTGCTCAACCTCGAGCAGATAGCCACCGATGCCTTCACCGACGAGGACCTGCTGCTGGCGGACACCGCGGCCGCGCAAGCGGGAGCGGCGTTGCACCGCTGCGCCCTGGTCGAGGAGCTCGAGAACGCGTTCATGACCACCCTTGGCGTGCTGTCGGATGCGGTCGAGACCAAGGACATCTACACCGCCGAGCACGCCGACGAGGTGGCAGAGCTGGCGGCTCCCGTCGCCGAGCGACTCGGCATGGCCGGGGAGGATGTACGCGCGGTCCGATACGCGGCGCTTCTGCACGACGTGGGAAAGGTCGGCGTGCGTAGCGAGCTGCTGGGAAAGCCGTGCAAGCTCGACCCCGAGGAGTTCGAAGAAATCAAGCGCCACAGCCTGATAGGCGCCCGCATGCTGTCCAAGATCCCCTTCTTCACCGATGTCGTGCCGATGGTCCGCGGCACCCATGAGCGCTGGGACGGCGGCGGTTACCCAGACGCGCTGGCCGGCGAGCTGATTCCCCTGGGAGCACGTGTGATCGCGGTGTGCGACGCCTTTCACGCCATGACCTCGGACCGTCCCTACCGGGCGGCTCTCCCCGCGGCCGCGGCCCTGGCTGAGCTGTGGGGATGCGCCGGGACGCAGTTCGACCCGCGTGTGGTGGCTGCCGTAGCCACCGAGTTGAGCGACTCGGTGGGCGGGGTCGCCTCGGGGACCCGCTCTCTACACTAGACGCGACATGCGGCGCCTCTTTCACCTGGCGGTTTGTGCCTGCGCGCTCGCCGCTCCCGCCGGTGCGCTAGCTGCGGGGGACACGTTGCGCGACCAGCAGTACGGCCTCGACATCATCGAGTCCGATGCCGCGCACGCGTTCGCGACCGGTAAGGGCGCGACGATCGCCATCGTCGACACCGGCGTTCAGGCCTCCCACCCCGATCTGCAGGGCCCCCGCCTGCTTCCCGGATATGACTTCGTGGACAACGACTCCACGCCCGAAGACGGCGGCACCGGTCACGGGACCCACGTGCTCGGCATCGCCGGCGCCACTGCGGACAACGGCATCGGAGTCTCGAGCGTGGCCCCCGGAGCCACCCTGCTCCCGGTTCGGGTGCTGGGCGACGACGGCAGCGGCAACGTCTCCGACGTGGTCAAGGGAATCGACTACGCCGTGGCGCAGGGAGCGGATGTGATCAACCTCAGCCTGGGCGGCGATACGGCCGTCGCCGGCTCCAACCAGAACTTCAACGCGGCGATCGACCGCGCGCTCGACGCCGGGCGGGTGGTGGTCGCCGCTTCAGGCAACGACGGCCTGCCCGCCTGCGGTCAACCCTCGGGAGGGGGGCGACTGCTGTGCGTGGGATCGGTCGACGAGAACCGCCAGCGCAGCTTCTTCTCGAACTTTGGCGAGGGGCTAAGCCTGGTGGCTCCCGGCGGGTCTGCCCTCCTCGGGCGCGACATTCTCTCCACCTTCAACAACGGTGGATACACCGAGCTGGCCGGTACGTCCCAGGCCACGCCACACGTGGCCGGAGTCGCTGCCCTGCTCGTGGAGAAGGGGGTGCGCGGCCAGGCCGCGGTGCAGCGCATCCTCGCCACGGCCACCGACGCCGGGCTGCCCGGTCCCGATGGCGAGTACGGCGCTGGGATCGTGAACGCGCGGGCCGCCGTCTCCGGCCTGCCCGACGTGGCTCAGCCGCCGGGAGGCAGCGGGGGCGGCAGCGCGGCCACGATCTCCCTGCGCGGCACGCTGCGCATCCCCACCGCCCTTCGGCGTGGCATCCGCGTGCGCTGCCGCGCCGCGGGCGCGGGGCGCTGCCGGGTCGCGGCGCAGCGCAAGGCCCGGCGGGTGGCGGCCGGGTCGGTGGCGCTGCGGGCGGGACGCCCGGCGGTCGCCGTGGCGCGGTTCAACCGCCCCGCGCGCCGCCTCCTGCGCCGCGCGGAGCGGCGAGGTCGGACGGTCAGGCTCCGTGTGCGCGTCACGCTGCCCGGAGCTGTCCCGCAGCTGCGCCGCGTCAAGCTGCGTCCCTGAGAGGGAGGGTGCGGTGCTCGCCGGAGAGTCTCCGGTGCGGTGCTCGCCGGAACGACGTTCCGGCTGCGCTCTCCCCTGGGGTTCCGGCTGCGCTCCTCCCGTGGGGCTCCGGCTGGGCTTTTCGGCTTAGACCGCGCGGCCGACTCGCCCTGTACCGATGGGGGAGTCGCGGTCCTCAAATCTTCGACAGGTGTCTAAAGACCCACGCCCCGGCCGCGCATAGGTTGCGAGACGTTCCCCGATCTGCGATCCGGTGGCCGTGCGCCCCCGGAGCTTAGGAGGCACTCGCAACTATGAGATCCAGTCTTAAGAGGGCTGGACCGATGACGCTGGTGATGCTGCTGGCGCTACTGGTCCTACCCGCCACGTCCCTGGCCACGTCCGACGACCTCAATCAGGTCGGCGAAGGCGTGCTCGGCGACACGGTTGCAATCGACACCCTGTGGGTGCTCGTCGCCGCTGTCCTCGTCCTCTTTATGCAGGCAGGCTTCGCCATGCTGGAGATCGGCTTCTCCCGCGGCAAGAACGCCGGCACGGGGGTCGCCAAGATCTTGACCAACCTCTCGATCGCCGCCATCTGCTACTGGGCCGTCGGCTTTGCGTTCGCGTTCGGCAGCGACGAGGTGTTCGGCGGCCTCGGGTCGATCATCGGCAGCAACGGCTTCTTCCTACAGCTCGCGGGCACCGGAGGCGTAGACGGTTTCCTGGGCAACTCCGGGCTGCCAGTCATGTCGGTGTCCGACGCGACGGTGGAGGCCAAGTTCATCTTCCAGTTCGCCTTCTGTGCGGTGTCGCTGGCGATCGTGTGGGGCTCCACGCTCGAGCGGATCAAGTACAGCGCGTACGTGATCTACGCGATCGTCTTCGCCTCGCTGATCTACCCGATCGGCTCGCACTGGGTGTTCGGCGGCGGCTGGCTTCAGCTCGGCGAAACGCCGCTTCTGCCCACCGGTATGCAGGACTTCGCCGGCTCGACGGCAGTGCACCTGATCGGCGCCACCGGCGCACTGGCCGCGCTGCTGCTGCTCGGCCCGCGCAAGGGCAAGTACGGCTCCGAGGGCAAGCCACGGATCATCCCCGGGCACTCGATGCCGCTGGTCGGGCTCGGGATCATCATCCTGTTCGTCGGGTGGTTCGGCTTCAACGCCGGCTCCACCCTGGGGGCCGCCGACGTGCGCTTCGCCGAGGTCGCGGTGGTCACCCTGCTGGGTGCCGCCGGTGGAGTCGTCGGCGCCTTCGCGGCGTCGATGTTCAAGCTCAAGACGATCGACATCGGCATGGTGGGCAACGGCATGATCGCCGGGCTCGTGGCCATCACGGCGCCCTCGGGCTACGTGGAGGCGTGGGCCGGTCCGCCGATCGGCTTCGTTGCCGGGCTGATCGTGGTCTTCGGCGTGATCGCGATCGACAGGAAGCTTGACGATCCGATCGGGGCGCTGTCCGCGCACGGTCTGGCCGGTATCTGGGGCACGCTCTCATGCGGCTTCTTCACCGCTCCGCGACTGGCCGAGTACAACGCCTTCGGCAATCCGGAGGGTGGCCTGCTCTACGGAGGGGGATTCGACCAGCTGATCGCTCAGGCGATGGGCGTGTTGATCGCCTTCACTTTCGTGTTCCTCATGAGCTACGTGACCTTCGCGGCCATCAAGGCCACGATCGGGCTCCGGGTGACCGAGGAGGAGGAAGACGCCGGCCTCGACATCGTCGAGCACGGCATGTACGGATACCCCGAGCAGTTCATTCCGCTGCCCGAGATCGGAGCGGCGTCCACCGGACCGGCGTCGGTCACCGGCGCCAGAGACGCGCCTGTGCCCGCAGCCACCGCATCGCGCGCCTCCGGAGAGGTCACGACCGCATGAAGAAGATCGAGGCATTCATGCGCAACGAATCGTTCGAGGCAGTCCGCATGGACCTCCTCGACAAGGGCTTCCCGAGCCTTTCCATATCGGAAGTGCAGGGCTCGGGCAGGCAGAAGGGCATCACGGAGCAGTACCGGGGCTCCGAGCTGACCATCCACCTACGTCCGAAGCTCAAGCTGGAGATGGTGGTGGATGACAAGGACGTGGGCGTGATCGTGGAGACGATCCTCAAGCACGCTCGTACCGGTCAAGTGGGCGACGGCAAGATCTTCGTCTTGCCGGTGGAGGCTGCGATCCGCATCCGCACCGGCGAGGACGGAGAGCTGGTTCTGCAGGCCCACGAGACCGAGGAGATCCCGGCGGGGGCCTGATGGACCCCTCCGCAGCACGGGCCGGGCGGTTCTTGGGGGGCCGCCCGGCCCGGCTGTGACCGGCCAGACATGCCAGTGACCGCTCCCGAATCCCTTCCTACGCCGCGCGGTGCCCACCTCGAGATGGTGGGTGCGGTGCTGGCCGGCGACGGCCTCGAGCGCGTGGCCGAGATCGCCGCCTCGCACACCGGCGCCCCGGTTGCGGTGATCGTCCCGCGCCTGGGTGCCCCTGTCGAGGCCTGGGCGCCGTATGAGCGCTACGTGGCCAAGCGCCTCGCCGGCGGCAAGCCCGCGCGCCCCCCGGAGGTGCGCGCCGAAGTGCCGATCGCCTCCGGCGGGCAGGATCTCGGTGCCGTATTGATGCTCGCGCCCGGAAGCGCCGACGCCGGGGAGTACCTGCACGTGGCCGCCGTCGCTGCTCTCACGGAGGTCGCGGTCGCCGAGGCGCGCGACGAGACCGAACAGAACCTCCGCGGCTCCTTCCTCGAGGAGCTGCTCACCCGCGATGACCTCGACACGGGCGACATCGTTCGCCGCGCGGCCCGGCTGGGCTGCGATCTCAGCAACGGCGCGGTCGGCCTCTGCGCGGACCCGGGTGAGCGCGCGCCCGGGCGCCTGCTGGCCGCCATCTCCGGGGAGCGCCCAGGGGCGCTGGCGCAGACGGTGGGCGGCCGCGCCTACGCCCTGCTTCCGGGCACCGTCGAAGAGGCGCGTCAGGTGGCCAACCGGCTGGGACGCCAAGCGCTCGTCGGCCTGTCCTCGCACTACTCCGACCCGGCGGACATCCGGCGGGCGCTGGAGGAGGCCGAGCTGGTTCTGGGTGTGACCGCGGCGGGCGGCGGGCCCCCCGGCGACGAGATCGGCGGCGGCACCTACCGGCTGCTCTTTCGTGTGCTCGCCTCGCACCCCGAGGAGGTCAAGAGCTTCTACGAGGACACGATCGCCCCGCTGGTGCGCTACGACGACCAGTACTCGACCGACCTGGTCGGCACGCTCGAGTCATACCTCGGCCAGAACTGCAACATGAACGCGACCGCGCAGGCCATCCACGCCCACCGCCACACGGTGAGCTACCGCCTCGAGCGCGTCAAGGACCTGAGCGGCCTCGACCCGTTCACGAGTGAGGATCGCGAGCGGCTCGGTCTCGGCCTGAAGGCCTACCGCATCATCGAGCCGCGCCTGCCGCGATAGGCCGAGGGCGCCGAGCCTTACCAGTCATTCGCTGAGGACCATGACGCCCCCCAGGTCGTCGAAGTCGGTGTGGTTGAGCGTCCAGATCGTGGCGTTACGGACTACAGCGTGGGCAGCAATGGCCAGGTCGAGCTCGCGACCTCGCGCCCGCGGGACTTCCGCGTAGAGCATCGCTGCAACCGCGGCCTCCTCCGCGGTGAACGCAAGCGCCTCCTCGGGCGGGAGCAGCGCGGCTTGCGCGGCAAGCTCCTCCGGCAGCCGCGGGCCTCGCAGCCACTCGTACAAGACGAGCGTGGGGAGCAGCAGACGCTCGCCGCCGTCGATCATGGCTCGAAGCTTGGGCGCCGAACGCCGCGGGCCTGTCAGCGCGTCCACGAGGGCCGACGTGTCGAGGACGATCACAGGTCATCCGCTGCGCTGCGCCGGCCCCCGCTTTCACGAGCGACACGCAGCTCAGCGAGCTCCGCGTCCACCTCAGACGCTGAGCGCTCCGGAATCCTGGGAACGAGGTCGTCGAACGCGGCCAGCATCCGGGCGCGCTCCCGCTCGCCCAGGCGGTCGATCCGCGCGCCGTAGTTAAAGACGGCCTCGCGGACTATCTCGCTCTTGGAGCGCTGAAGCTGATCGGCCATCTGCGCGAGGCGGGTTGCGGTCTCAGGGTCGAGCGTAAAGGTCGCCTTGACGCTGGCCATATAGGGGCCATACTACCATACTGAGGCCGTCCCCGGCTTCCTACTTGATGAACAGCATCTCCGAGTACTTCGGCAGCGGCCACAGGTCGTCGGCCACGATCTTCTCGAGCTTGTCCGCCACCTCGCGCACCCGTGTCATCGCGGCCAGCTGCGAGTCGCGAGCGTAGATCGCCAGCTCCAGGCCCTCCGCGTCCGGGTGGGCGTTGGCCGACTCGAGCTCGGTGATCGCCGCCGCAAACTCGTCGACAAGCTCGCGCAGCTCGCCCTCCAGCTCGCTCACGCCTGCGACCGCAACCACGGCCAGGTGGCGCAGGGCGGCTGGCAGCAGCAAGGTGCGGGCGATCGAGGTGGTGGTCTCCGCCTCGATGTTGGCCTGCAGCGCGTACTGCTCCACCCACACCTCGAACCGCGACTCCAGTTCGCGCCTCGAGAGCACCTCGTACTTCTCGAAGGCGGCCACCGTCGTGTCGGCGAGAACCTCGGGTAGAGCGTCGGGCGTGCTGCGCAGGTTCTTGAGCCCCCGTTTCTCGGCCTCGGTGTGCCAGGCCTCTGAGTAGTTGTCGCCACCGAAGCAGACCCCCTTGTTGGCGACGTAGGCGTCCTTGACCACCGCGGCGACACCGGCGGCGAGGTCGCCGTCGCCGTCGCCGAGCTTTGCCTCGAGCTGGTCGGCCAGGTCGTCGATCGCCTCGGCCACGATCGTGTTCAGCACGCTGTTGGGAAACGAGAGCGACATGCTCGACCCGAGCGCGCGGAACTCGAACTTGTTGCCGGTGAACGCGAACGGCGACGTGCGGTTGCGATCGCCGCCGTGGCGGGGGAGCGCCGGCAGCACCGACGCACCCAGGCCCAGCACCGAGCCGGGGGTGTTGGGATCCCCGTCGCCCGAGGCCAGTGACTCGAAGACCTTGTCCAGCTCGGCGCCCAGGAAGATCGAGATGATCGCCGGGGGGGCCTCGTTGGCGCCGAGGCGGTGGTCCTGGCCGATGTTGGCGACCGAGGCGCGCAGCAGGCCCTGGTGCTTGTTGACCGCCTGGATCACGGCGGCGCAGAAGAACAGGAACTTGATGTTCTCCGACGGGGTCTCGCCCGGATCCATCAGGTTGTGGCCGGTGTTGGTGCCCATCGACCAGTTGTTGTGCTTGCCCGAGCCGTTCACGCCGTCGAAGGGCTTCTCGTGCAGCAGGCAGATCAGCCCGTAGTTGCGGGCGACGCTCTTCATCACCTGCATCGTCAGCTGCTGGTGATCGGAGCCCACGTTGGAGTTCTCGAACACCGGCGCGATCTCGTACTGCGCGGGCGCAACCTCGTTGTGGCGGGTCTTGACCGGTACGCCGAGCTTGGCCAGCTCGCGCTCGGACTCCATCATGAAGGCCAGCACGCGCTCGGGAATCGAACCGAAGTAGTGATCGTCGAGCTCGTGCCCCTTGGGCGGCTTGGCGCCGAAGAGGGTACGGCCCGTGATCTGCAGGTCGGGGCGCTCGAAGAAGTACTGCTCGTCGATCAGGAAGTACTCCTGCTCGGCGCCCACGGTGGTGAACACCCTTTCGGCCTCGTCCTCGCCGAGGATCCGCAGCGCTCGGATGGCCGACTTGGACAGCGCGTCCATCGAGCGCAGCAGCGGGATCTTGGCGTCGAGCGCCTCGCCCGTCCACGACGCGAACGCCGTCGGGATGCACAGCAGCGCGCCGTTGGGGTTCTCGAGGATGAAGGCCGGGCTCGTGGGGTCCCAGGCGGTGTAACCGCGCGCCTCGAAGGTGGCGCGCACGCCGCCGGTGGGAAACGAGGAGGCGTCGGGCTCGCCCTGGATCAGCTCCGAGCCGGTGAAGTCGGCGATCGCGTTGCCGTCGCTGGTGGGGCCGTAGAACGAGTCGTGCTTCTCGGCGGTAGAGCCGGTGAGGGGCTGGAACCAGTGGGTGTAGTGCGTGGCGCCGTTCTCGAGCGCCCACTCCTTCATGGCCAGGGCCACGGCGTCCGCAATGTTGGGCTCGAGGGCCTCTCCGTTGTCCAGCGTGCGCTGGAGGCGCTTGAAGATGTCCTTGGGCAGCCGCTGGCGCTGAACCGCGATCGAGAATACGTTGGCGGCGAAGGGGTTGTTGGCCGAGTCGGTGAGATCGACCGCGCCGGGCTTGCCACCGTTGGGGTTCCACTGCGCGGCCGTGACGTTCTGCTGACGGATCCTGGGCATTTTGGGGGGTCGAGCCTCCTACATGTTCGCGCCCGGGGGCCCGGGCGCGCGCGGGGTTGCAAGGGGGAGTGCCCCCTGGACGGACTTCGCCCACACTATCCCGCGGGCGGCGGGGCGGCGTTATCCGCTTGTCCAAAGATCCGCGCTCCGCTTTCGCCCCGCGGTCGCGGAGTCGGCCTCCCCCCGCGGACGCGGCATTGGGTGCGGGGGCGGGGGCAATCGCCGACCGTTTGAGGGAGACTTCCCTCGTGAGCCCACCCCCGGCCGGCCTCTGCGACCGCTGCCGCCACCAGCGCGTGATCGGTAACACGCGCGGCAGCTCCTTCTCGATGTGCGGACGGGCGAAGAACGATGCGGGGTTCCCCAAGTACCCCCGCCTGCCGGTGCTGGAGTGTCGCGGCTACGACCCGCGCCCCGAGGGCTCGTCGTAGTCGAGTAGCGGCCCCACGGGCACGATTCCGTGCGGGTTGATCGAGGGGTGCGTGCAGTAGTAGTGGCGCTTGATGTGATCCATGTCTACGGTTTCGCGGACGCGCGCGACGGTGAGAAGGTCGCGCAGGTAGGGCCACAGCTGGGGGTAGTCGACCACCCGGCGCACGTTGCACTTGAAGTGCAGGTTGTAGACGGGGTCGAAGCGAAGCAGGGTGGTGAACAGGCGCCAGTCGGCGAGCGTGAGCTGCTCGCCGAACAGGTAGCGCCGGGTCGCCAGGCGTTCGTCGAGGGCGTCGAGGGTCTCGAACAGCAGGCCCACCGCCGCCTCGTAGGCCGCCTGGGTGGTCGCGAAGCCGGCCCGGTACACGCCGTTGTTGACCGTCTCATACACGCGCGCGTTCAGCTCGTCGATGTCGGGGCGTAGCGCCACCGGGTAGAGGTCCACGCTCGAGTTGCCCCACTCGTCCCAGGCCTCGTTGAGCATCACGATCACGTCGGCCGACTCGTTGTTCACGATGCGGCCCGTCTCGCGGTCCCAGAGCACGGGCACGCTGACGCGCCCCTGGTAGGCCGTATCGGTGGCGTCATAGGCCTCCGAGAGGAGGCTGAACCCGTTCACCGGGTCGGGCTCGGCGCCGGGCACGTCGCGGAAGGCCCAGCCGTGCTCGTCGCGGATCGGGTCCACCACCGACATCGAGACAACGTCTTCGAGCCCCTTGAGGACCCTGACGATCACCGCGCGGTGGGCCCACGGGCACGCCAGGGAGACGTACAGGTGATAGCGCCCGGGCTCGGCTCGAAAGCCCGACGAGCCATCGGCGCTGACCCACTCCCGGAACTGGCTCGGGGCACGCGCGAAAGCGCCGGAGCCGCTGATCGTGATGTCGGTGCCCTCGGCCACGCGCTTGACGCTAGCGACCAAGGGGTTCGTCACGAAACGTCCCGCATAGGGACGTTTCCATAGCGCACCTCCTCGGCGACCGGCGACCGGCGACCGGCGACCGGCGACCGGCGACTGGCGACTGGCGACTGGCGACTGGCGACTGGCGACCGGCGACCCCTCGGCCTAGCGAACGCCCTCGACCACGGTCTTGCCGTCCTCGGCGATGCGCGCCTCGGGCGCCTCGTCGGAGATGGTGCCGGCGAAGCGGCCCCGGGGGGCCTTGCCGCCCACGCCCACGGCTCTGGCCTTGCCGTCGAGCCCGGCGGCCACCTCGTAGGAGATGGCGAAGGGACCGGCGCGCACCGCCGTCACGTTCCAGCGGAAGGCCTTCTCCCCACCCGGCTTGAGCCGCCCGAGCGCCCATGTGCCGACGTAGGCGGTCTCGCCCCCCTCCGGCGCGGCGTCCTTGGATTCGGGGAAGGTGCCGATGTCCTTGGGCACGCCGTTGAGCACGAAGACGGGACGGTTGGGATCGGCGAGGGCGGTGTTCTTGCGCCGCTCGTCGAAGCCCTTCACGGTGACCGCGATGTTCGGGACCGTGCGATCGGACTCGTTGCGCACCACGATCTCGAGCTCGGAGCGCTTGGCCAGCTTCTGCTCCTCCGGGAACTTGGCGCTGACCACCGAGACCTCGAACTTGCCCTCGGGCTCGTTCTCATCCTGGCGTTGGCCTCCGCCGCATGAGGCGAGCGCGACCGTACACAGACCGGCATATGCCAGGTGCAGTCTCCTCCGCCTCAAAGCGGGCGCAACATAGCACGGCCTCCCGCACTGGACTGCGGGTTGTCACTGGCAGGGAGCGCCTGCATGCCCTAGTGTTTCCGGCCCAGAGAGGGCGTCCTCCGGGCGCCCTGTTCAGCAGGGACGAAGGGAGGAAAGAGAAGTGGTTCGAGCCGTAGCGGACCGGGCGTTCCTACCCACCAAGAACCTGCTGGAGCAGGTCGGTGACATGATGATCCTGACGGGCAAGACGCTTCTGTCCGCCGTCCGTCCGCCCTTCCCCTACGGCACCGAGTTCGTGCAGCAGTTCCTGTTCGCGTTGCGCCTGTGCTGGTTTCCGCTGACCATCTCGACGATCGCCTTCGGCTACGGTGCGCCCGGTCTGCAGGCGGGCAACTTCCTGATCATCTTCGGCGCGATCGACCGCCTCGGCGGGTTCTTCGTGCTGGCGACGGTCCGCGAGTTCGCACCCTTCGTGACGGCGATCATCCTCGCCGGGGTGGGCGGCACCGCCATCACCGCCGATCTCGGTGCGCGCAAGATCCGTGAGGAGCTCGACGCGCTGCAGGTGCTGGGCGTCGACCCGATCAAGAACCTGGTGGTACCGCGCTTCCTGGCGCTGATGATCGTCACCGGACTGTTCAACATCTACGCGCTGATCTTCGGCATATTCGGCGGCGTGCTGGCCACCCTCACCTTCGAAGCGCCTCTAGGTCCGTTCTTCGCCACCCTGCTCAACAACGCCTCGACCACGGACCTCTGGGGGTCGGTCGTAAAAACCACCCTGTTCGGGGCGATCATCGCCGTCGTCTCCTGTTACAAGGGGATGACCGCCTCCGGAGGCGCCGAGGGCGTGGGCCGCGCCGTCAACCAGGGCGTGGTGATCTCCTTCCTCGGGATCTTCGCCTTCAACTACGTGTTTACCCAGACGCTCCTCGCCACCCACCCCGAGATCTCGGTGATCAAATGACTGACGGCGTCTGGACGCGCCTGGCGCCACCCGGCGGGCTCGCCGATGCTGGTGCATCGGCTTCGCTGGCCGTGCGGCGCCAGCCACCCCCAGCCGCTCGTCAGTTCCGCGCGGGAGACGCCAGCTGATGGGCCGCTCCTGGTTTGCCGTTCCGAAGGAGTGGGTCTCCTCGGTTGGCGATATCGCCAAGTTCATGGCGAAGGTGATGGGCGAGGTCTACAGCCTGCGCGTCATGAAGTTCTTCGGCGAGGCCCTGCGCCAGGCCGGCATCCTGATCCTCGGATCGGCGATCGTGATCTGGGGCCTGGCCTTCATTCTCGGGCTCACGTGCGGGATCGAGGGCGCCTACTTCAACCGCTCGGTGGGAGCGCCCGCGTACGCGGGCGTGTTCAGTGCCTGGTGCGACCTGCGCGAGATCATGCCCTACGCGTTCGGCTACATGATGTCGGCCAAGGTCGGCACCGGCTTGGTCGCCGAGATCGGCGCGATGCGGATCTCCGACGAGATCGACGCGCTCGAGGTGATGGGCATCTCCTCGCTCACCTTCCTGTGCTCGACTCGCCTGCTGGCCGCCTGGCTCGTGCTGCCGTTCATGTACATCGCCGCCGTCGGAGCCGGCTTCTTCGCCTCCTATCTGGCGGTGGTCCAGCAGATAGGCGAGGTCTCATCCGGGGGGTTCTTCCTGATCTTCTGGATGTTCCAGAATCCGCCCGACCTCCTGTACTCGCTCATCAAGGGCATGTCGATGGCCACGATCATCGTGCTCGTGGGCTGTTACTACGGCTACACCGCGGGCGGGGGGCCGGTGGGGGTGGGGACCGCCACCGCCAAGTCGATGGTGCTCAACACCGTGATGGTGCACATCATCGGCATGGTGGGCACGCAGTTATTCTGGGGATCGAACCCCCGAGCGCCAATAGGCGGATGAGATGGGCCCGTCTCAAGGAGGAGTGACCGGTGGCTGACGAGCAGCGAAACTACCCGCCGCGGGAGAGCGCCGAGCCCGTGCACGCCGATGTGGACCAAGCCTCCACCGAGGGCGGAGGCGCCGACGACTACGACGGACCGCAGGCGCTCCCCGGTCACCGCGAGATCCAGCGAGGCAGCCCCGAAGGCGAGGCCGATGAGCCGGACGTCCGGGTGACCGACGAAGAGGTGCCCGGCAACATCACCGAGCAGACCCGCGAGGGCGAGCAGCCCTACCAGTGGCACTCCGGCCTCAAGCGCGACCACGGCTCCACGGACGCGATCGAGTTCATCGACGTGAAGAAGTCCTTCGGGCGCAACACGATCCTCAACGGCCTCAACCTCGGGATCCCCGACAACCAGATCTCGATGATCCTGGGGCCGTCGGGCACCGGCAAGTCCGTCTGCATCAAGCACATGGTGGGCCTGCTCTATCCCGACCGGGGCGACGTGCTCGTGCATGGGGAGTCCGTGCCGCAGATGGTCGACGACGAGCTGTTCGAGATGCGCAAGAAGTTCGGGGTGCTGTTCCAGGACGGCGCCCTGTTCGGCTCGATGAACGTGCTCGACAACGTAGCCTTCCCCCTGCGCCAGCACACCGACAAGGGCGAGGAGGAGATCATGGAGATCTGCCAGCGCCGCCTGCGCGAGGTGGGTCTCTCCGGCGCCGCCGACAAGTTCCCCAACGAGCTGTCGGGCGGCATGCGCAAGCGGGCTGGCTTCGCGCGCGCGCTGGTGCTCGACCCCGACATCGTGCTCTTCGACGAGCCCGACTCGGGCCTCGACCCGGTCCGGACCGCGCTGTTGTGCGAGCTGATCCAGGAGGTGCACGCCGAGAACGGCGGCGCGTATGTCGTGATCACCCACGACATCATGTCCGCGCGGCGCGTTGCCGATTACATCGCGGTGCTGTGGAAGGGCAGGATCGTCGAGTCGGGTCCGGCCAGCGAGCTTTTCAACTCGCCGAATCAATTCGTGCGCCAGTTCCTCTCGGGAGAGGCGCGCGGACCCCTGGGGATGGAATAGCCGGGCCTCAGGCGGAGCCGGCCCCGCATTGGCCGTTCTAAGCTGACCGCGTGAGGGGAGAGGCGAGATTCGCCGCGCTGGCGCGGGCTGCGGTTCGCCGCCCGCTGCTGACCATGTTCGCGGTGGCGCTGCTCTCGCTGGCCGGGGCGGCGCTGGCGCTCAGGCTCGACCCGAGCGCCGGGACCGACACGCTCGTTTCGCGCTCCTCGGACACGGCCAAGGCCAGCGAGCGCTTCAAGGACAGGTTCGGCGACGACGCCGTCGTCGTGCTGGCGCAGGGCAACCTCCAGCGCACGATGCTGGGCCCGGATCTGGGCCGGCTCATCCGCCTCGAGGGCTGCCTTTCGGGCAACGTGCCCGACAAGGGGCTGAAGGACCTTCCGGCTGCCTGTACCCAGATCAAGGAGCTGCATCCCGCCAAGGTGGTCTTCGGCCCGGGCACCTTCGTCGCCACAGCGGTCAAGCAGATCAACGCGCAGCTGGCGGTGCAGCGCAACGCGACCACGCAGCGCGGTGAGCAGGCCGCCGGCGTCGCGCGCGCTTCGTCGAGGCGCCGCGGCGACCCCCCCGCCACGCAGCGGCGCCTGGCCAAGGACGCGCGCAGCCTGGTGGAGAGCGAGTTCCAGCGCCGCGTGCTGGCGCTCGCGCTGCGCTACCAGATCACCGGCCTGCCGAGGATCGACGATCCCGAGTTCGTGGACAAGCTGGTGTTCGCGCGCACCGAGAACGGCGAGATCGGCGTGCCCAAGTCGCGCTTTGCCTACCTCTTTCCCAGCACGAACGCCGCCCTCGTGCAGGTGCGCCTGCGCCCCGGCCTGACCGACGCCGAGCGCGCCCGCACGATCGACCTGATTCGCACTGTCACCGAGGATTCGAGCATGGTGCCCCGGGACGGGGCCCGCTACGTCGTGACGGGCGTGCCTGTGGTGGTGGACGGCTTGGCCGAGGCGGTGCGCAACGGCATCTTCTGGCTGCTGGGCGCGGCCCTGCTGCTCATGGCGGCCACCCTCGCGGTCGTGTTCCGCACCAGGCTGCGGGTCAGGTTGCTTCCTCTGGCCCTTGCGGTCGCTGCCGCGGCGATGACCTTCGGGGTGCTCTCGGTGGTGGGCGGGAGCCTGACCATGGCGACTATCGCGGTGTTGCCGGTGCTGATCGGCCTGGCTGTGGACTACTCGATCCAGTCCCAGGCGCGCTTTGACGAGGTGCGTGCCCGCGACGGCGAAGAGCCCAAGCGGGCCGCGGCCGCCGCCGCGGCGGCGGGCGGGCCGACGATCGCGACCGCCGGGTTGGCCACGGCCGTCGGCTTCCTCACGCTGCTCGGTTCCCCGGTGCCGATGGTCAGGCAGTTCGGTTTGCTGCTGGTGGCCGGCATCGCACTCGCTCTTATCTGCGCCTTTACGGCCGGCCTCGCCGCGCTCTCGCGGTTCAGCCGCCCGCCACGCCGCGCGGCGCACGACGTGCCACCCACCTTCGCCCGCACCCGGCGCCGGGTGGCCGAATCGGCCGCGGCCCTCGCCGGCTCCGGGGCGGGACGCGCGCTGGCTCGGCGCCGGCGTGCGCTGTGGCTGGGCGTGATAGAGCGCTCGGAGCGTGCCCTGGCCCGCTCGGTGGCGCGGCCTCAGCGGGTGCTGGCGGTGGGTCTGGTGCTGGCGCTCGCCGGCTGGGCTGCGGACACTCAGACCGAGGTGGTCTCCGACGTGCGCGAGCTGGTGCCCAGCGACCTGGAGGCGCTTCGGGACGTCGAGACCCTCGAGCAGGAGACCGGGGTGGCGGGCGAGATCGACGTGACCGTGAGCGCCGACGACATCACCCGGCCGCAGGTCATCTCCTGGATGAGCGAATTCCAGAGCTCGACCCTCAAAGCCGCGGGCTGGGAGGAGGGGGACCGCTGCGCACAGCCCGAGGACCCGCCGGAGCTGTGTCCGGCTCTCTCCCTGCCCACGCTGCTGTCGAACGTCGACATGCAGGACCAGGCCAAGGTCCGCGGGCTGCTGGACGCGATTCCGGACTACTTCTCACAGGGGGTGGTCACCGAGGACCGCGGCACCGCCAACCTGGCGTTCGGCGTCCGGCTCGGGTCACTCGACGACCAGAAGCGGATCGTGGACCAGATCAACGACCGCCTCGACCCCCCGGAGGGAATCGAGGCGTCCGTCGTCGGCCTTCCCGTGCTGGCAGCCGAGGCCAACGGCGCGCTGTCCTCGCCGGGGCGCCGGGCGCTGACCCTGCTGGCCGCGCTGCTCGCGGTCTTCGGCGTGCTCTTCGCCTTCGCCCGCAGCCGGGGCCGGGAGGGCGCCGTGCGCCGCGCGGCCGTGCCCCTGATCCCGATCGCCCTCGCGACCGGCTGGTCGGCCGGCCTGCTGTTCGGCCTTGGCCTGCTGCCTGCCCCGCTCGAGGTCGACCTCAACCCGATGTCGGTCACCCTCGGCGCGCTGGTGATCGCGATCTCCACCGAGTTCAGCGTGCTGCTGTCCGCGCGCTACCGCGCAGAGCGCGAGGATGGGGCCTCGCCCGCGCGCGCGATCGAGCTCACCTACGCCTCGACGGGCGCCGCGGTGCTGGCCTCGGGCGTCACGGCCATCGCGGGCTTCGCCGCACTGATCGCTTCGGACATTCGGATGCTGCGCGACTTCGGCATCCTCACCGTCGTGGATCTGAGCGTCTCGCTGGTCGGGGTGATGCTCGTCCTGCCCGCCGCCCTGGTCTGGGCCGAGCTGCACGGCCCCTTCCGCCTGGCGGACCTGGACCCGCGCCCTGCGCTGCGCGGGCTGCGCAAGTCCGGCCCGGACCGCTCGTTGCCGCGCCCGCGCGTCCTGCGGATGCGCGCCTCGCATGGACGGCGCAGATCCCTGCAACGGCTTTGGTGGCGCCGCGATGCCTGAGGACCGCTTCGGTGATCTCGGCGCGGGCCAACGGCGCAGCGCGGCCGCGCGCCTCGAGGAGGAGGACCGCCTGCGCCCCGAGCCCGACATGCCGCCCAGGCGCCCGGAGGTGCCCCGCACCGGCCACAAGTACGCCTGGGTGGTGGGAATCGTGATGCTGATGGGAATCGGGGTTCTCCTGTTCACGACCGCCCTGCCGAACACCGGCGCCGGGCTTCGCGGCCCGGCGGTGGGCGAGGTGGTTCCCGACTTCGCCGCCCCGCTGGCCACGGGCGACGTCTCGTGTGACGACGAGGACGACGACTGCGCGGCCAACGTGTGCCAGCGAGCGGACGAGTGCAGCCCGCAGGCCGGGCGCATCCCGGCGTGCCGGTTGCTGACCGAGAGCATCTTCAACGTCTGCGAGGCCCGCAAGCGGCCGCTGGTGCTCACCTTTCTGGTGAGCGCGGGCGCCGACTGCGAGCCGCAGGTGGACCGGGTCGAGAGGATGCGCGCGGAGTTTCCCGGGGTCTCCTTCGCGGCGGTGATGAGCGGCGAGTCGCGAAGCGAGGTGGAGCGGTTGGCCGAGCGCCGTGGCTGGGAGCTGCCGGTGGCCGTCGACCGCGACGGCGCACTTCAGAACCTGTACGGGCTCGGGGTCTGTCCATCCACGGTGTTCGCCTATGAGGGCGGAAAGGTGCGCACCACCAAGCTCGGCAACCTCACCGAGGACGACCTGCGCGCCCAGGTGCGCCAGATCATCCGCCCTGGATAGGACCCTTGTCCGCACCCGAGCCGGAGCGGGGCTGGGTCGACCGCGAGCTCGCGGAGGAGTTCCCGTCGCTGGCGCCGTGGCTGATGCGAGTCGAGGCGCGCTCGGGGCGCAGCCCCGAACCGGTGCGGCGTCGCCTGCGCGCGCTCTCGGACCGCATCACGGGCGGGCACGTGATCCACATGCGCCAGGACCCGGTGCCCTGGGCCTACCGCGTGTTCTGGCGCCAGATCGGCATCGACCCCGACACCGACCGCACCCCGGTCGAGCGGATAGCCCTCGACCGGCTCGAATGGGGCGGCTTGCGCAGCCGCAACCTGCTCGACGACGCGCTGGTGATCGCCACCTTCGAGACCGGCGTGCCCGTGATCGCCCTGGACGCAGACAAGGTTGGCCGGGCGATCGGGCTGCGCCTCACCGCCCACGACGAGCGGCTCGGCGGCACCGGGCGCAACCTCTCGAGCCGCCAGATCGTGGTGGCCGACGAGGCTCGCTGCCTGGCGGTGCTCTCGGGCGAGGTATCTCCCGACCACGGCGTGCGGCCCTCCACGCGCGGCATGGTGCTGTGCGCGCTGCAGGTGAAGGGGGTGCCCGAGATCAGCGTTCACGAGGCGCTGTGGACGGTGTCCGAGACCCTCCTCGTCGAGGGGTGAGCCGCCCGGAAACCGCTGGTACAGTTGCCGTTCGTGATCAGGGAGAGGCAGACGTATTCGCTTGCGCCTGGCACACGCCCGGACGAGCGTCCGGCGCGCCGGGATCTGCTGGGTCAGATCGAGCGCCTGGAGGGCGAGCTGTCATCGCTTTTCGTGTCGACTTGGCCACGGAAGGGCTTTGAGTTCTCAGTCCCTTCGCAAGGCGGGCCGAGGCTGCTGGCACTCTCGGAGCTGGAGGTGCTGCGCGACGACCTCGCCGAGCGTGTCGAGCACGTACGGCGCAGCCTCTCCGATCGCACCTGGGTCGAGGAGCGCCACCGCGCCCGGATCGAGGAGATGCTGCTCGAGCCCGAGAAGCACAGGTGGGTGCGGATCGCCAACGAGGACATCGGCGAGCCGGGCTGCAAGCACTGGCACGTGCGCCCGCGCTGGGGAGTCCTCGGATTTCTCATGAACTGGTGGCGCGTCCGAATCTCATCAGGGTGCCCCTTAGTCGAGGGTCGGGGCCGGTGGCCCCGACCCACTTGACCTGAATGGGAAAGCGGAGCCGTAAGCGGCTCGAGGGGGGCGCGGCCACCTCCGGTGCCGGTACGACGCGCGCCGAGCGCGACGCTGCCCGGCAAGCCCGCGCCCGCCAGGCCAGGGCGGCTCCGGCGCCGGCCGCCACCCCGCGCCCGCGTCCGGGCCGACCGTCACCGAACGAGCGCCCGCCCCCGCCGTGGGCGCCGGTTCCCCTCACCGAGCTGCTCATCCTGGCCGGCATCGTGCTGATGGCATGGGGCTTCCTCCAGGGAGTGGGCGATGAGGGCAACGCCAAGCTCGCCGCCGGCCTGGCGATCGCCTCGATCGCCGGCATGGAGCTTTCGGTGCGTGAGCACCTGACGGGCTTCCGCTCCCACTCCACCCTGCTGGCGGGCGCGGCGGCGATAGTCGCCATCGTGGTCCTTGGGCTCGTGGTAGGCGTGCAGACTCTGGGAATCCTCCTGATCGCCGGGCTAGTGGTCTTCGGCGGCTCCTTCTACGGCCTGCGGGAGCTGTTCAAGCGCAGGTCCGGTGGGCTGAGCTTTCGGTGAAACCCCGGCGCCATATCTGCCTCGCGCAATAGTCTCCACGCCATGGAAGAGCCTCGCCGGCTGCGCATAGCCGGGATCCACCACATCACGCTGATCTGCGAGAGCCTCGAGCGTTCGACGGCGTTCTACCGCAACCTGCTGGGGATGCGGATGGTCAAGCAGACCGTCAACGAGGACGACCAGGGCGCCCGCCACCTCTTCTTCGGCGACGAGGAGGGCCGGCCGGGCACCCTGATCACCTGCCTCGAATACCCCCAGCTGGAGGCGGGAACCGTGGGCACGGGTTCGACCCACCACTTCGCCCTCTCGGTCGCCAGCGAGGAGGAGCTGGAGGGGTGGCGGGGCTACCTCGGCGACCAGGGGGTCCCGTGCACCGAGGTGATGGACCGCACCTTCTTCAAGTCGGTCTACCTGCGCGACCCAGATGGCCACATCGTCGAGCTGGCCAGCGTCTCGCCAGGCATCTCGCTCGACGAGTAGACGGCCTGGCAAGGCCGCTCAGGCCAGTGACAGAGCCCCGACGGTCTCCATCCGGCGCGAAGCCGGCGCCATCTCGCGGAGCACCTCGGCGATGGCTAGGCGCTGGCGCTCGGTGAGCGTGCCGACCTGCTTGTTCTCCGGAACGCCGATCGGGACCAGCAGACGCCGGCAGCGCGCGAGGCCCCAGCGCTTCTGGCTCATGAGCACGTCGCTGATCGACATGCTGTGCGCCTCCCACGGGCAGCTCATGATCACCGCGGCGGCGGCGAGCTCCCCGGCTCCGATCTCGCGCTTGAGCCGGGCCCGTGCCAGGCGAACCCGGTTCGCGTGTTCGAGGGCACGGAGATGCTGGGGGTCGCGCAGGGGGGCGCTGGCCCCCTTTGATGTCATCCCCGCGTCCAACGTGGCAATCCCGCTCATAGAAAAAACGTTCCTCCCGCACTTTGCGTGCGTATCGACAACGTACAGTTCCCCCGACGCTCCCCCCTTCGCCGGATCGCCCGCCGAGACGCGTTGGTTGCACCCCTCGCCGGTCGCTCCGATCCCTTCGACCGTCAGCACCTCTGGCCCCAATAAACCCGAGGGGCCGCGGGGCGTCAACGGGCAACCGTCCGGGCCAACCGCTAAGAGCGGGCTTTTGTTGGCTGCGACCATCGCGCCTGCGCCCGGGCTCGGGGAGGCCTCGCCCGTGCGTGCTGCTTCAGGCGCCGGCGCCCGCCGCCGGGACGGCCTCGGGCGCCACCAGGTCCTCGGGGATCTGCTCGCGCACCCGCTCGAAGGTGGCCAGGGCCCTGTCGAGGTGCCGGGCCTCGTGGGTGGCCATCACGCTGGTGCGCAGCAGGGCGCCGCCACGCGCTACCGCGGGGTAGAGCGCCACGTTGGTGTACACGCCGGCTTCGTAGAGCGCCTTCCAGAACAGCACCGCGCGCCAGTCGTCGCCGATCGTTACCGGCACGATGGGCGTCAGGAGGTCCGAGCCGCCGGGCATCGCGGTCGGTGACACCACGTCGAAGCCCAGCTCGGCGAGCCCCTTCTGGAGGTAGCGGGCGTTCTCGAGCACGCGGGCCATCAGCTCACGCCCCTCCTCGGAGCGGATCACCCGCAGTGCGCCGAGCGTGGCGCCCACGGCGGCCGGGACGGCCGAGGCCGTGAACATGAAGGCGCGCGACTGGACGCGCAGGAAGTCGATCACCTCGGCGGGTCCGGCGATGAAGCCGCCGCAGGAGGCGAGCGACTTCGAGAACGTGCCCATCCGCAGATCGACCTCCTCGGACACGCCGTAGGCCTCACAAGCACCCGTGCCGGTGGGGCCCAGCACGCCGACGCCGTGGGCCTCGTCGACCATCAGGCGGGCGCCGTAATCGCGGCAGAGGCGCACCACTTCGGGGAGCGGGGCCAGGTCTCCCTCCATGGAGAACACCCCGTCGACGACCACGAGCGCGCCGCCGCCGTCACTCTCCGAGCGCTCGAGCATCTTCTCGAGCTTGTCGAGGCGGTTGTGGCGGAAGGGGCGTACGCGGGCCCGGGCCATGGACACCCCGTCGAGGATCGAGGCATGGTCGCCCGAGTCGCAGATCACCGTGTCTCCGGGCGCGAGCAGTGTGGCGATGCAGCCGACGTTTGCCTGGTAGCCGGTGGTGTAGACGATCACCTGCTCGGTGCCCATCCAGTCGGCCAGCTCGCGCTCGAGCTCTAGGTGCAACGGCGTGGTGCCGTTCATGAAGCGCGAACCGGTGAGCCCCGTCCCGTAGGCCTCGAGGGCATCGCGGGCCGACTGCTTGACGTGAGGGTGCGCGGTCAGACCCAGGTAGTTGTTGGATCCCAGCGTCAGCCGCTCGCGGCCCTCCATCATCACCAGCGGACCCGGCTCGCCGTCCACCTGGCGAAAGTAGGGCAGCAGGTCGTGGCGGCGGGCTGCGGCCAGCTGCTCGAGGCGCTCGTAGTTGCGGGCCTTCGCGAAGAGATCGGGGCGTGCCATTGGATGTAGGGTGCCACGCCATGCCTGGCATCGGAGTCCGGCCGGTCGAGTCGCGCAGCGATCTGCGCGCCTTCATCGACCTGCCGTACCGGCTGCACGCGGACTCGGAGCAGTGGGTGCCCCCGCTCAAGATCGAGCGCCGACTCTTCCTCAGCGAGCGCTTGAACGCCTACTTCTCACACGCCGACGCCCAGCTCTTTCTCGCCCGCCGCGAGGGCCGGGTCGTGGGGCGCATCAGCGCACAGATCGACCACGCGTTCAATGACCACCAGCGCAACGACTGGGGCGAGTTCGGCTTCCTCGAGGCCGAGGAGGACCAGGAGGTTTTCGACGCGATGCTCGAGGCGGCAGCCGGGTGGCTGCGCGAGCGCGGGCGCGACCGGATGGTCGGGCCGATGGACTTCTCGATGAACGACGAGAGCGGCGTCCTGATCGAGGGCTTCGACCGGGAGCCCTTCATCAAGCAGCCCTGGCACCCGCCCTACTACCAGCGCATGTGCGAGCAGGCCGGATTGGCCAAGGAGGTCGACCTGCTCATGTGGGAACTGCACATCACCGACCGCTCCAAGATCGTGCCCGCCCTCGTCGAGATGGCCGAGAAGCTCGAGCCCGAGCACGGCATCCGCATCCGCAAGATGTCGCGCCGGCGCCTGGGCCGCGAGATGCAGCTGTTCGGGGAGACCTACAACGAGGCCTGGAAGGGCAACTGGGGCTTCGTGCCCTACTCGGAGGAGGACCTCAAGCACTACGGCCAGGAGCTGCAGCTGGTCTATGACCCGAACTGGTTCATGGTCGCCGAGAAGGTCGACACCGGGGAGAGCGTGGGCGTGGCGATCACCGTGCCCGACATCAACCAGGTACTGAAGAGGATGGGGGGGCGGCTGCTGCCCTTCGGCTGGTGGCACTTCCTGCGCCGGCGCAGGATCATGGACCGCGTGCGGGTGGGCTTTCTCGGCGTAAAGCCGGCCTACCAGCACACCGGCGTGGCCGCCGGGCTCTACATCGAGCACTTCGACATGGCGATCGTCACCAGGCAGAAGTGGGGCGAGATGGGCTGGATCCTCGAGAACAACGAAGCCATGAACCGCGGCATGGAAGGCATGGGCGGGCGCGTGGTCAAGCGCTACCGGGTCTACGAGCGCGACCTGCGAACCGGCACCTGAGCAGACCGCCCGGGGCGCGGGTACACTCGCCGTTCGTGGGCGATTTCACAGACAGCGCTCCCGAGCAGGGGCCTCCACCCGAGCTGGTCGAGGGCGAGCTCGTGCCGGCGCAGGTGTCCGAGGCGCGCCCCCTGCCGGTGCGGGCCCAGAAGGGCGGTCCGCTCGACGCGGGCGCTCCGGTGTCCCTGCCCGCCACGGTGGCGGCGGCGACCGGCGGCTTTCTGCTCGGAGTTGCGACCTTTGTGCTCGTGCGGATCCTGCGCCGCCCATCCTCGGCCCGCCTGGCTAGGCGCCGCGGGCGCCTCGCCGCTCGCCGCCGGGGGGTTGACGTCGAGTCCACGCGTTCTTTTCTCATCGACGTCCACCTGCTGAAGCGCTGACCGCCACCGCAGTCCCTCGAACCACCGTCATGGAGTGCGATGTGGTGCCCGTCGGCTCCTATCGCATGCCGCGCGGAAGTCGCGACGGCGTGATGCGCCGCTCGCCCGACGGCGCGCTCTCGCGTCTGATGCAGGTGTGCGGGGACGCGGTGATCGTGCGGGCGTGGCCTCGCTCGGGCGACGTCCGGATTCGCGCCGAGGCGCGCTCACGGGAGGCAGCCGCCGCCGCGGTGCAGCGGATGCGCTTTGCCCTCGGCACAGACCATGACCTGGGTCCCTTCCAGCGCGCCTTCCGCCAAGACCGCCTGCTCGGGCCGATCATGCGCCGCAAACCGTGGCTGCGCCCGCTCCGGCGCCCCGAGCCCTTCGAGGCGCTGGCCTGGGCGGTCTCGGAGCAGCTGATCGATGGGGCCCGGGCGGTGCACATCCAGAGGGCGCTCGTGGCCCGCCACGGCCCCCGCAGCTCCGGCGGCTTCCTGCGCGACGTGCCCTCCGCCCACGCTGTGTCGCGCCTCTCGCCCGCGGAGATCGAGCGGTGCGGGATGTCGCCCACGCGGGCGATCACGCTGGTTCGCGCTGCGAAGGAGGTGGCGTCAGGGCGGGCCGATCTCTCTACTCACGAGCCGGCCTGGCGGCGGCTGCGCGCCATCTCGGGCATCGGGCCCTGGACGATCGAATGCCTGGCCTACCACGGTCAGGGCCGCGACGACCAGATCCCGGCGGGCGATCTCTCCTATATCAAGCTGGTGGGCCGCCTCGCCGGCCTGGGCCGGCGGGCCACCGAGGACGAGGTGCGCGAGTTCTTCGCGGCCTACGCCCCCTTCGCCGCGCTGGCCGGAACCTACCTCGGGCACGCCGCTCACAGCGAGGTCTCGCCGAGGCCATCGTTCTCCGGTCGGTAAGAGTCACCGCCTACCATCAAGAGCATGGAAGCCAAGGTGAACAAGACCGAAGACCAGTGGCGCTCGGAGCTCGATCCCGAACGCTACAAAGTGCTACGCAAGAAGGGCACCGAACCGCCCTTCACCGGCGCCTACACCCACTCCAAGGAGACCGGGATGTACCGCTGCGGAGCCTGCGGCACCGATCTCTTCTCCTCGGACACCAAGTTCGACTCGGGCACCGGCTGGCCGAGCTTCACCGAGCCGGCCGTTGCCGAGAACGTACGCCTCGTGTCCGACAACAGCCTGTTCATGAAGCGAACCGAGGTTCTCTGCGCTGCCTGTGACTCACACCTCGGGCATGTGTTCGACGACGGCCCCGGGCCCGACGGCCAGCGCTACTGCATCAACTCGCTGGCCTTGGACCTGGATACCGAGAACCCGACGGGCTAGCCCGGCCTACGGCGTCGTCTGCAGCCCGCCACTCAGCAGCGGGCCGAGCTGCTCAGCGAGCTCGGAGATCGGCCTGGTGTCCGCCGGCGCCTCGACCTGCGGGTCGATGTCGACCTCTTCGAGGGTGTAGCTCAATGACAGCGAGCCACCCTTGAGCTCGCCGTCGCCCGTGCCCTCGGGCACCGTGAAGTCGCCCGCGAGCGACAGGCGCCTCGCGATGTCGTTCTCGTCCACGTTGATCTCGAGCGTGAGCTTGTCGACGGCATCCACGATCTTCTGGATGTCTTCGTCAGAGGGCTCCGGGATGTCCGGCACGCTCTGCCCCTGGCTCTCCAGCTGCTGGCGGAAGGCATCGGACTTGGTGAGCGAGTAGAGGTCGCGCACAACGGTCTCCACGTCGACGGGGCCGCTTACGACCTGAGTCGCGTCGCCGCCGATCTCGTCACCGTCCTCGACCGCGGGGTCCTCCAGCCAGCTGGCCGGGTCGAGGCCAAAGGACTTCAGCGTGGGCTGCTCGTCGGGCTGCTGGTCGGCGTACTGCTGCTTGAACTGGCTGAAGAGCTCCGCGCCCGCCTCGTACCACGTGCCCTGATACTCGACGTAGGCGTTGTCGTCGGTCACCTTGAGTCCGATATCGAAGCTCTGCCCGGCTCCCTCCGCGTTGATCTTCCAGTCGAGAACCGGGACCTCCTTTGGTCCGTCGGACTTGAACGGGCCCGAGAGCGTCAGCGACAGCGGGCCGCGCAGTTCCTCCAACCCGTCGAACTCGGCCTGCAGGTCGAGCTTGAGGTCGCCGCTCGAAACCTGCTTGGTGAGCGCCTTCTCCAGCAGCGTGCTCGCCTCGTCCGAGGAGCCACCCCCCTCGTCCCCCCCGCATCCGGCGCCGCCCAGCGCGAAGAGGAGCGTCGCGACGATGGCCAGGAGCGTGAGGAAGCGGTTGCGAGTCGTCATGGCACCCTTTATACGGGAAAGCTCGGGCGACATCACTATCCGGGGCGGATTTCGTTCTTTCTAAAGTGTCGCGAGGCAGCGGGCACGAACTTCGGGCATTGAGGAGGGCGGCTTCGCCCAGTCACGGCTCTGATTGAGACCGCTCGGCGACGAGGCCTTCGGAGCACGCCGGCACTTGGGCTCGGCGGAGGAGGGTTCTCGCGCGCGCCAACTCGCAATCCGCACCGGCGACGACCGGCTCCTTGTTCTTCGCAAGCGGGGTACCACTGCGCTCTCCCAATGGCACGACCTGCCATAGCGTTGCCGACATCCTTCAGCAGGGCTCACTCAACGCCTGCGGCCAAGTCGTCGAGCATCGAGCCGATGGTTGCCGCCTCGGTGACGCCGAGGTTACCTGCCTCGGCATGCGCCTCACGCAGGAGGGCCATCGCCGCGTCACGATCGCCCCGGGCTAAGAGGGTCGTCGCGATGTTCGCCTTGGCGACCGCTGCCGAGCGGACGTCGCCGAGTCGCTCGTAGACCGGGAGCTCGTCTTCGCGGCGGATGCGCAGCGCTTCGTCGAGCTCGCCGCGGTCCTGGAGCACGTCGGCGATCTTCCCGCGGGTGACGGCCGCCGAGTGGACGTCGCCGAGTCGCTCGTAGACCGGCAGCTCGTCTTCGCGGCGGATGCGCAGCGCTTCGTCGAGCTCGCCGCGGGCTTGGAGCACGTCGGCGATCTTCCCGCGGGTGATGGCCGCCTCGCGGGCGTCGCCGAGTCGCTCGTAGACCGGCAGCTGGTCTTCGCGGCGGATGCGCAGCGCTTCGTCGAGCTCGCCGCGGGCTTGGAGCACGTCGGCGATCTGTCCGCGGGTGATGGCCGCCGAGCGGTCGTCGCCGAGTCGCTCATAGACCGGCAGCTCGTCTTCGCGGCGGATGCGCAG
>JAABUS010000934.1_pt1 | contig 69146 bp, 78 predicted proteins | sample 5560161 | NCBI WGS metagenome assembly JAABUS01 (sample SAMN10711885, study PRJNA513376) | rock metagenome | isolation source: Antarctica rocks | place: Antarctica: Victoria Land, Trio Nunatak nord | collected 2016-01-04
ATGGGGGCGATGAGGAGGGGGGAGGGGTGCAGGTGGGAGAGGAGGGAGGGGAGGTGGTAGGGGTGGGGGATGAAGACGGGGTTGGGGGTGCAGGAGAGGCCGGTGAAGATGGTGGCGCCGAGGTCCTGAGGGGTGTTAGAAGGTGGAGGTGTTGGAGGGGAGATGGGGTTTCATTGGGGGGGTTTTGGGGAGACTGGAGGGAAGATGAGAGGGCGTACATTGACTGGGCAGATGAAGTATTTGTACCGCATCAGGATGTTGGTCATGCCGAAGCCGAAGATGATGGTTAGTATCCACGCTCCGACGAAGCCTTCGACGGTCTTCTTGGGCGAGAGCTTGATCAGTTGGGTGCGGCCAAAGGTGATGCCGCATATATAGGCGAAGATGTCGTTCGTGATGACTAAAGAGGCAGGCAGGAAAAGCCAGATCATGCCTTCGAAGATGTTGTTCATGATGAAGTGCGCTTGGACGACGATGAGGTAGAGGGCCATGTGCGTCCATGCGAATTGAGTGAATTGAAAGCGGTAATGGCCCTTTTGCAAGGAGGTTACGAAAAAGACGAAGCCTGATACGGTGAATGTCAGTACACTGTGACTTCGATGCCTAGGTTGGCCTGAGGCTAGATAGAAGGCTTACCTATAACATACAACATGAAGCTTATGAACCGATGATGCGTCGCAAACGGTAACAGAACCCTATCGACTAATACGATATGTTTGAAATAGTAAATAACGCTTTCTCCGTAGAGAAAGTACATCGTGGTTCCGAGGAAATACCAATTGAGAGATCTGGTGAAGGGAAGATTCTTTGCTCGACTCGGTACATGCGCAATGGCGATGACCTCCTTGAAGGAAATGATCTGAAGGGCCGTAACGATGCCAATTACGTATATATGGCCTGAAAACATAGCAACAAAGAAGCCTCCTATCATGACGAGTGTCCATATCGTCCGAGTTATGAAGGCTTCTTTCTTCTTGTCGTAGTCTGATGTTGGAGGGGTATCTTCCTGGACACCAGACAGGGAATCAGTTATTGTCTTGCCGCGGAAGGTTGCCTGAATGGTATATCTGCAGAGGTAGCTGGCGCTTACCTCTTCCGTAATGCTATCGGCATAGCCATCCATGTTCTGTCTCAGAGGACTGCCTGGATCTGACACGGCGTCGCTCAGCTCCGCAAGACTGGGCCTTCGTCCGTTGAGGTCATTGCTCCCTCTGTGCGGAAACTTGACGTTCCGCCTTTTGCTCGCCATCCTGACCCTCCCACCCAGCAATCCACACTGTTCGCGAATGCAGTGGGTAGTATTTCTTGATGTCCAGCCAATCTTTCCTCTACCAAGGTATGGATGGACTGTGGTATCCAGTAGGCAAACAGATATTGATTGGCCGTTGATCTTATAGAGGATGCGCTAGGCCTTGAGCAAGTCTTTTGGGGGACAGAAATCTAAACTTGATATAGACTTGGCCGTACCTAAACCAGGTTGAGACTGGAGAACGCGCGATGTCATTACATTGAGGAGATTTCAGGATGAATAATCCGCTTGAAGTGACAGGCTGTCAAGAAGCTTCATATCGAAGTCTTGGCATGCATGCCACCGCTTCTAGTGACCGACAAGGATATGTGATTGGGCAACACTCGGTGTACTTTAAATACTTCTACTGAACTTCTAGAAAGCCATCCGAAGCCCCCACGCCCAAGGCTACTTCGAGGTATTATCACTTGCTGCCAACGATGCCGGCCTTATGTCAAAATTGCGGTGCCTTCTACCGGCAAAATTTCCCGAGCACAGTCATCGGTCAAGGGCTTGATGATCTACGAATTTCCAAACACTGGCAGTGCGGATCTACTCCATGAAGGCTTACATGGAAGGTAATGGAAGAAACCGAAGAAGACGACGGCTATTCCGACGACGATCTCGACACTTTGCCCGTCCATGCATTTCAAGAGCTCCAACAGGATGCAATCAGGTCAACGCAGCAGCCGCAGGTGCATGGGCAGGGCCAAAGGCCATACTCGGGCCTCAAAGTTGTCGCAAACGGCCGTCTAGGAATATCTGAGCAACCGAAAATCGGGGCCAATGGCAACAATTACAGTCATCAGCCATCCTCCGATTACGGAGACTTCGACGATGAAATGCTGGATGGAGAGATCTTTGATGCCACGGAACAACAGAGCATCCTTCTGGGGGACAATGACTCCCTTAAGATGGCCGACGAAAGCGCCTACATGGAACCTTGGATGCAACAAGAATACAGTGGTCCATCGTCAGGTGCAGGGCTCCAGAAAGCTCACAGTGCCGTTGTTGGGCACTCAGGTACACAAGTTCAGGTATTTGGGCAGACTGGCGGTCGAGGGCAGGGAGGATTGTTCATAGCACCTAAGCAAGGTCACATACCGGTCAACGCTGTCGAACAATCTGCAGAAGATGAGAGCCTTCAGGCGAAGATTGACAAGGTGAAAACATACCAGTTTTCTTGATTTTACAATACTAATGCCTTTCATAGCTCCTTCGTACAAATGAACTACTAAAGAGAGAAGTCGATGTGGCAAAGAGCGAGGCCGCGTCGAAGACCGGCGAGATCTCTATAGTCCGAGCCAACCGCTCGAAGGAGAAGCAGGAAGAGGAGAAAAGACTCGCTGCGGAACGCAAATTGCGAGCAGACGAACAGGCGAAGTACAATGCCGAGATTGTGAAATACAAGGCGGAGCTACAAAAGGTTACTACGGATAAAGCCTTCGTCGAAAACGATCTTGCTCGGGAGGCTGAGCAAGGAAAGGGGCTTCAGAAAGTTTCTAGGGCGGCTGCGAAGAGTAAGGCAGGAGGCAAGGAAAATGCTGTGACTACGCCAAAGAAGAACAAAGATCTGCCGTTTGGCGATGGCTTCGACGAGGATGAAATCCAGGCGCCGTCCCCATCAAAGCTCGTCTTACGGTCCAAACCGGCTACACCAAGAGCTGGGGCAAAGCGCAAGCGAAAGCCCACAGAGAACAGTCCGGTCAAGCCTTTGCAGTTGAGTCAGACCAACAACGTTCCTGATGTAGGTCAAGCCAGGGAGAAGTCTATGAATCAATCCTTTGAGGAAACATCTCAAGCGCAACGAGAGGGCCGACCACCAACAGCGATTCGGCAGCGTCCATTTCCGCACGATGGAAGATTCGAGGTAAATTGAATTCCATGACTGGCAGAGTGTAATGTTTTGACGAAGGTACCACAGATTACTCAGCAGATATTCGATCATAAGATGAATCCGGATGAGAAACGTTCTTTTGAAGCCTTGTCGGATTTCGCCCTACCTTCGAAGCCCGAGAAAAGTCTCTCTAGCATCCTACTAGACGCGCTCTCACCTCTGAACACGGGTGCAAAGGTCAACAACCTTGCAGTGATAATCGGCTCAACCGCCATCTCATCGTGGTCACAATGTCTAGATGCAGCCATGGTGAGCCTCCAACAATATTTATTGATCTTTCTACTAACATTAAGGCAGTATCGCCCAGTTGTTCTCTTAATGGATCTCGTTCGGTTCATCTTGATTATCAGTCCGCCGGGCACAGCGCCTCATTTTACTGATGAGCTGACTGTGCTGGTCCAACGCACCGCTGACCTCAATCTCATCCCTCGGATACGTAGAAAGCCGCCTTCGAAGATTACAGCCGAGATCAAGACGAAAGATTGCCTCGAAATCTTGCATCTCATGGCTTACGATTGCTTTTGGCAGAAGGAGGATCTTGAACGCTTCTGGCGTTGTATGCGGGTTGACTTCATCGCTATGGCCCTCAAGGTCGATCAGCCCATCGACGAGATACTTATCGCTTTGGACCTATTACGCGCGAGTGTCCTTGAGAACACCCTTGCAATGATCCGGTCCGCTGCCGACGGCGATCAGGAGAACTCCGAACAGGGGCTGCTCCAAATCATGTCATGTTTATTTACCGAGAAACCTCGGGTCCTGGAAGGCCAAGAGCCGTACGATGTGACCGAGATTGCCCAGCTGCGCCTCGAAGCCCTGAGTTTGATGGAGAAGATGTGCGAGACCAACCACGGCGGAGAAGCCTTGGCTAAATGCGTCAATGTCTTCGTTCGACTGATACGGTTCATGAATGATGAGATTGGCTTTTTGTACGATTATCAACATGGGCACGAACATAGGTATGACGGGTTTGATCAAGAACAAAATGGCTAAAGCTTACATTTACAGGATTGAGCTCATCAATCAATCCATGCGGCTTCTCTATTATATTACGACTACCTATCCTCATCTAATCAACATACAGGAAAGGCTTGCGACGACTCCAGGAGGAGCGCACAAGTATCTCATAGTCCTTACGCGTTTGAATTTCAGCGATGGCATTTTCTATGAGCAGGGCATTGAGGACGATGTTGTTGAATGTGCGCAGCATTTGCTGGAGAACTGGGTCACGCCGGAGGAAGGCGAAGCATTGGTCGAAGCATTCTCGAGTGCACGGAAGTGAAGGAATAGGGGCATCTACGATTTGCATGCCTAGCGTTGGTTTGAAAGCAAAACGTCCCAGGAGAAATCCTGTACTACCCCCAAATTTCCTAGCATGAATCAAGCACGGATTCACCGACTGAAGCTGACGCGAGATCTAACAGACAATAGAGATCACTCGACCTAATCTGCCAAACGCCTCTCGCCTGTATCAAGCTACCGCCCCATCTCCGCGATCCAGAATTTCCTCCCCTCATCCATCCCGCGTCCTATCCAGCGAATTAAGATTTCCGCAGCGGTCCTTTTTCTGATCGCCTGGACGAATCGCCGGCAGTTGCTCCAGCCTGGGCCCCTGCGTCTGTATCCTCTTTCGCTCGCAACTCTTCCGGGTTCTTTTCCGTCGCTCCTTCGTCTGTTCCCTCGTCGAAGTACTCTGGTAACGAAGCTTGCTGCGCATTGCCCCCTGCACTCATGTTTGACTTTCCTTCGGCCTGAGTTGCTGAACGTTGCATCTGCTCTGGCGTCTCGTCTGTAGAGGGATGCATCGTTCTAAACCTCTTGTTCGCTTCTTGTTCTCTTGGGCGGCGTGCCTTGTGGTAGAGGTGCAGATCACTCATCGTAGTTGGCATTGGAGCTAGTGCCTGGATTGAGATCTTGAGATCGCGAAGTTGGTTTGGAGCAGATAGAGGTAGGGGTTGTCTTTATACGTATTCGAGCAAACTGCATACTGGCAGCAGGGCAGATGCAAACATTAAAAATGGAGGGATGCCAGCTGATAACGGGTCTTGTGCGAAGCTGCTGCGACCGTCACGGGACGCTGACGAGGTACTAAGTTGTTAATGTCTGAGAAGTATCATCTGGTATCTGATTCTAATAAAGAGCGAAACAATGGAGAAGAAAAGAGGCTAGTCTCTACAAGCAATGGCCGAGACGATGAAAAAGCAAAGTGTAGGAAGAAAAAAAGACAGGAACCAACCAGAAGCTCTGAGAGACATGGGGGGGGGGAGATACTTACAGGTGTGTGAGAGGTCCGCGAGAAGGCCGTGGGTGTCCAGGTGTGAGAGCCCCGCGAGACGGTCGTCAGAAGGTCGCGGGTGTCTAGGTGTGAGAGCCCCGCGAGACGGTCGTCAGAAGGCCGCGGGGTGTCCAGGTGTGAGAGCCCCGCGAGACGGTCGTCAGAAGGCCGCGGGGTGTCCAGGTGTGAGAGCCCCGCGAGACGGTCGTCAGAAGGCCGCGGGTGTCCAGGTGTGAAAGCCCAGTGAAACGGTCGCCGGGTGTGTTATATTCAGGTGTAAGAGCCCCGCGAAACGATCGCCGGCTATCCAGGTGTATCCAAGTGTGTTCGATGGAAACTACCGAACTGAATGTCAGCATCGAGTCTCGAACATGGAGCTTCTGGTTGGTTTTGAACATCAAGCCGCTGGGCCATGATTGCTGTTATTGTCAGATCTGTTGTGTTGTGGGTTGTGTCCTTGTGAAAAAGGGGCTTCACACACGTGATTTATGCTTCCGCAACTTTGGATATATGGAGCTTTTATTATCTTCTTCCTCGAACCTAATCTCCTTAATTGCGTCGCTGTCTTTTCGCCGAGGCCTTTACTGCGTACCGCTAGTCGGAGCGAGTGTCACCAGTTCGGTGGCACCTAATTTCGGGTGTTGTTCACCTCCTGAAGGCTCTGGTAGGCTGGGACAGACTTCGTGCCTGTCGTTATTCCTACGCTCTCCTCGCGCGCTCTGATCCGTTTCCTTGTCGATTGGAAAGACTATTACGATGGAGTCAAGTCAGGTGACAGAGTCAAGACGGCGGATAGGGGCCCTCATTATAAAAGTAAGCGAATTTGTTCGGCTTACTTCTACCACGACCATGTGTGCTGGCAGCGACAGATCATACTAAAGAAATATTATGCTTTGTTAAGTTTCCCCGTTGTCCAGATCGGATGAGAAATTCCAGATATCTGTACTTCCACCACGCTTTGACAGGTGTCCGGGTGACAGATAAATAAAATATGAAAGCTACGAAGACGCTATGATATCTCACAGAAAAGGACTTTTACGATTCACTTACACATTCCCATCGACGACCCATCGAAGATGGCTCAGAGATATCTTCTACATACAAATCCATGACATAGGAAAGGTAAAGCTTGCACGCGGCCAAGCGTGGCTAAAGCAATCGCAATACGAACCATCTAGGACTCTATGGTAAGGAACGATTGACCTCGACGAGTCTCATGTTGACCAAATCGCTCATCGGTGTTCAGATTCAAGGCTGGCATCGAGTCAGCCTTACAGGCTGCTGACTTGCTGACCTAGACGAATGGCAATTAGATGTCTGAAGATAGAATACACAAAGCCTGTGCCTGAAAAACCAAGCAAGGGCTTGGTAGAGGGCGCTGCACTTCTATCCTCCGATTACTCCCTACAAGTCCCGACGTCTACGCTTCTTTTTGACTTCTTGTGCAGGATACATTAGGTTAACGCTCCCGCGCCGGCTTTGCTCTGACGCTGCTGATTGCCCTGCGGAATCACCGCCAGTACTTGTTGCATTGTTAGGTACGGTCTCGCTCTCCCGATCGTCTGGTGCTGGAGCATTCGCGTCCTCGATCGGCCCCGTCTCCTCTCCTGGCGGCGGCGTTGAAAGCTCATGTAGCACAGGGAAAGATGGCTCATCGGATATAGGATCGCCATCTAGATCAGCCCACTCGCTGTCTTCTTCTCCTTCCAGCTGGATGGCATTATCACCGCTCTGGACCGCATTCTTAGGCTCAGACGCCTGAACCGAAGTGCTAGGAATTGGCTGCCGAATTGCGTTGCTAGGACCCAGCTGCTGAGCCGTAGTGCTGGCCTCTGGTTGTTGAATAGCGTCACTATCCCCAGCCGTAGCTCTTTCGCGTCTTTCAGCCCGGGCCTTGCCTTTCTTGTGTCCGGCCATTATGATCAAACTTTGACGATTGCTAGTGTTCTGGTTTCAGGTAGGGTGATTTTACTGTACCGAACAGAGCAGAATGGAGTAATCTTATATAGATACGCAGCACACGTTTGCTTGTAAGGATATGAGATGTGCTGGCAATGCCAGACGATGGGGACGGAAAGACCGTGGTGGGTTCCCTGATGATGCGGCCATCGAGATGTGTGCTGGAGGCATCGTGGAGTTTGACAACGAGGCATCGACGTGGTGGGTTTTCGTGCGTATTGAATATGTTTGAATAGCCGCTTGATATTGACCTGGCGTTGACTTACCCATGTTTTCTAACATCTGTCCCATAGGCTGGCACCTATAAGTGCTAATCTACAGGGCCAGCTCTTGCTGGAAGCCTTCTCCTTACTGCTTTTCTAAGGTACTCGGACATGCAAGTACTGTCCTTTGACGTGTTGCCCTTTGAGAAAAGGGCCCTCATTCGTCGGTAGCCCAATGCCCACATCGTTAACATGTCTTCAGGACAGTGTCGAGCATAGACCCTTCGTTTGTAGGTCACGTCCCTGAGACGAACATTCTGTCGGCGCATGAGAATGTCATTCCTGCTCTGTTGAGGGCCCGGAGAAAGCTGAGCCTACATGTCCCCAAGCGTTGATTGATAAATGCTTTGACAAGATCACAGCTAATGAACCCTAGCGCCGACGGACGATTAAATGGGAACTCACTCGAAGTACAGCCTGTCGGATCATGGGTATCGACGAACAGCAGGCGAGAGTCAATAGATACGATACTCGAGCGCTGCTCTCTTCGCAGTCAGCTACTTTTCAACGACCGATTCCATTCCTTCATCTTCGCTGATCTATCTCCCAATATCTTTTCCTGTCAAGAGCGATGCTTCTCGAGACACCTCATTTTCAAATTTTCTAACTGCCTTGCAGAATCCTCCACCAACCTCACTGCAAGACGGACTTCTTCTATCCTCGTCCCCTCACTTATTCCTCGGGACTCTCCCCCACTCGTCCTCGATCCTATATCTGAACCAAGATGTTCCTCCGAGCAAGCTTGCTGCACCCCACCTGCCGTGGCACTACTCCCCTGCCGAATACCAACCAACCCCCTTCTCGATCCAACAGCACCGAACGTCGGATCCGATGGCGTAGTAACTGTCGCATCGCTCAAAAACCCCAGCATTCTGAGTCCGATCACTTCCTCCCTCTTATTCTCCCGGTCTTGAAAACCGTGGCCTGGCATCCGCCCTGAGAGCGCAGCTGGTACCGAAGGACTTGCTTGCTCTGCCACCGAATGTTTGATTTGGTCGAGCAGTCCCGGAGCTTTGTCGTTTGCCTGCTGGAGGCTATGATGGTGCCGTAGCGTCGCGGTGTTGAGGGCCTGGCGGAGGAGAGGTCGACATTCGCGCCTAGTCTTGGTAGAGGAGGACTGGCTGGTCATTGTTGCTGAGTAAAGGCGTTCGGTTTGCTTTCTGGGTGATCGTGAGCTGACTGCGGGATCACGGTATGGTATCGAGGAGTGATCACATACGATGTCATAAGAGGGACAGGGACGCTTGCCACGTAATGTTATGAGCCGGGGGTAATATACATTGCCACAGAATTAGTGAGTCATGGTGAGGTTGCCGGCTGATTCAGATGTTGTGATGTGGTTTGCACCGGCGTGGACTTCAGCGATGAAGCACAGATAAGTTATGCCTTCGGACAACTGTTGACTTAGACGGGTGCTCGATGTTCTCAGGCTCCCCTTTGTCTTGATGTTTCAAGAACATGCTCCTAGTCCATTCCCAAGATTTTTTGGTCTATGTTTCAAACTATCTCTTGTTCTCCTTCCTTCCTCCTGTAACATGACTCAGAAGTTTTCCACATAACCCGTCCTCCCCCTCGCTGTCATCCTCCTTCACGTTACTTTTGCCATCCCTCGCAAGTTTGTCTTTGCTCTTATGGCCAACGTTTTGAGGACGGTAGATGAGGGGTCGTATGGACTCATGGTGGCTTCCCTCTTCAGAGTCTTCGCCGTGCTTGGTGGCTTGTTGTTCCGCCGCTACTTGTTGCCCGACCGATCCCTTGCTCATAGGGGTTAACATCGCTTCTTGTAGCATCTGTGTGAGGTGCTCCCTCGAAGTCGCTTTGGTTCGGCACCGCACCCATGGCTTTGGGGTTGCAGCTGCGGCTTTTTGTGCTGCTGGTGGCAGTGGTGACGCGGGAGCTTCTGAATCTTCTGGTAAAGGTTCCGGGCTTGCAGCTGTGCTTGCAACTGGATCATTTCTCAATCGCTGATGCATGAAGCTGAGGCGGCTTGTTTGAGCAGCCCTGATGCGGTCCTCCTTCAGGTCATTCATGCGATCGACACGTCTCGCTATTGGCAAGCTATCCATTTCTCTTCAGTGCTGCAAAGGAGCCTAAATTCTTGCATTGACAGTACGATCAGTGAACGCTTCGAGGTTTTAATAATTTATCATTAAACGGAGTCTTTGCTCCATTGATCATTCCTTCCAAGCACGTGTCTGGTATCTTGTCTTGTGGTTGGTGATCCGGTGCCTTAAGCAAGCACCTCTAGATATCCTACCAAATTGGTTGTCCTAGACTTTTCGGCCCTTCGTGAGGAACAAGAGATAGAAACCGAGTGACAGTAGGGAATAATGATACATCGAGATGCCATTTGTATATAGTATAGTTGATATGGCATGTAAAGCAACCATGAGGAATCTCCTTGTAAATACAGTTAATGACACAACCAAGACAAGGCTATAAAATAAATGTTGTTGAAGCCTTTTTCTAAAAATGTTTACGAAGTTGTAGGTGCATGCATTGCTTTCATGAATGCAATCTACTTCAGCAGTTCCATGACACGCGAGTAGGCAAAGTGAGCTCAAAAATCAACATACCTGGGTATCATTCTTATACCAAGGCTTGCCCCACGAGAAGCCATAGAATGTACCAAATCCCAGTACCGATGCTCATCCAACCACTACCACGACTACACCAAAGTCGCCAAATTCGCTGCCAAACTCCCTTTATCGTACTTGACATATTTTCCCTTCCCCTTATCAATCTCGTGATAGCGATCCCAAAACCTTGCATAAAGCGGCTCAACCATGGCTTGTACTTCCCTTGCAAGCTGACTCCGAACCTCACGCTCCATAGACATAGTCTTGTGCTTTTGACATAGATCCTCAAAGCTAGCATTGAAGCTCTTGAATTTCTCCTTGATAGTATCTTTATCTTTGCTGCTTAGCCCTTTAATCACGGCCGCCGAGTCGGTGATGCCAGCGCTGCCCGAAGGTGGTCGCGCTCCGCGGTTCGTGTACTGAACGTCCATCAAGGCAGAGCATGGTTCCCGCCATGAGTCGAGGTAGGCTGATGTGCCTTTCTTGCGCCAAGAATCGATCTTCGCGGGCGCACCGCCCGTAGCGAGAAGATCGGAGAGGTCAGAGGAGCGGATCATGCGATCGATGAGGGCGACATTATTCGCCATGAAGACACCAAGCATGGATTTACTTCTAACCAGTGCTCGTGCTTTGGCTTCGAGGTTTGTCAGGAGAGTCTCCATTGTGTCGAGGACGTAGTGAGCGAGCAATTGGTTGCCGTCGGCTCCAACATCGAAATTCTTCGTTTGAGGAACAGACATCGAAGAGGATGTGTTACCAGTCGAGCCTGGGTTCCAATTGCCATCTCCTAACGACGCCATAATGGACGCAAGGGATTGAGGATATGAAGTCATCGTTTGCAAGCGTGTCATCACCTCTGACGTGAAGGGTAACGAGGATCCATCGATCGGTAAAGACTGCAACGCATGGACGCGGCGCCTTACATCCTCAATGAGTTCGATTAGCGAAGACTTAGCAGTCTCTCTGATAGGCTTCAATGCATCGGCGAAGGGCAATTTGAGCTCGCCTGTCTGTGAATCGAGCCGAAACGAAAGGTTGGTGACGATTTCAATGATCTCGTAAGACAGGAAACAGTCCGTTCTCAAGTTCGTCTTGATATGCATGTTGAGCTCTCGAAGCGTCTTTGCAAATTCGGCCAGTGATTTGCGACAGGTCGATTCGAAGGCAATGCCCCAATCTTCGCGCGGGAAGATCGCCGAGATGTTACCGAATTCGGATAGGAACATACCCTCAATACCACGGGCATAGGTTCCTATACCGCTTGTGCCTTGACGGTAGATTTCATCTGGGGTTTTCCGCTTCGAAGTAGTTATGGTTGCTGAAGACAAGTTTGCAAGGCTGTTGCTTAGATATTGCCCTCGGGCTTCGGTGTACATGCGAACCGAAGGTGAGTTCCCTTGGTTATATTGATCATCGCGTACTGACGGAGCGGATATGAATGCATCAATAGAGGCAAGCTGCGAGACCTTCTCCTGTAGTATTGTTGGGAATGGCAATTCTGCCCCAAAAATGAGCTCAAGCCGCTTATATGGAGAGAAACCTCACGCTTTGTAATGTAATGCAGTGGCTCTACTGGCTGGAGATCCTCGGACAGCAACGATCGAAAAACGGTTTGTAACTGGTTACTGCCTTCGCTTATTAACTCGTTATAATCACCTATAGACTGTTGGTTGACGCGAAGATTGGTGATCGTCAGTTGTGATAAGGCCTGGTCAATTCGCTTCAAACACGCTAAATATTCGTGTAGACCAACTTTACTGGGTCTACAAAGGACAAAAGTCAGTGAGATAGCCAATTGGAACGGCATCGAGAGATAGTAACCCCGAGCGAATAATCCTTTCTTCTCGGCCTTTGTCCTCCGTTTGAACAAGCAATTTGTCTATAGCCGCGAGTATCTTGTCGATATCTATCCGAGCATATGTCAGCTTCCACCCACGGGCAGGACGAGGGACCCAGATCATACTGCCGTTCATTGTCTGCAGGTCTTGCGTATTACTGTAGACCGGGCCCATGGCATCTTTGACTATCTGCGCTCCACTGTCGAGCCTGCCGAGAGATGCTTTGATTCTTTTGGAGATATTGCCGAACTTAGCGGCCTCCGCAAAAAGCACCTCCACCTCGGCGCTCTCCTCCGCAAAATCTGCACTGCGTGCCTGCACCATCGCGCCGTGACCACCGATAACCTGTGCTTATCTTCGAAATGCTAGATCTGGTAATCTTCTCCACCAAGAAGAAGAATTCTTCTGCTTCCAAGATGAAGTTGGGGAAATGAGCTACAGGCGGATTCCGACAGCAAAGAAGCAGAAAGCAAAAGCAGGAGCTAAGAACCAGCAGGAGCGACAAGATGCGCGAGTTGTGTGTTTAGTTGGGTGTCAAGCGGCCAAGCGTAGGAAATTCATTCTTTGATGAACGAGCGGTAGCACCTTGAGCCGAGCAAGCCTCGACTAGCAGATCTTGGTCACTTTGATGTCACTGGTGATGATGCTCGCGGTTGTAGATGAGGTAAGTTAGACGGAGTATATGCGACTGGAATGATGAGCAAAGCCCAAATTAACCACGTCTATGAACACACCGTACTATGTCGGGATAACGGTTACGGAGACTGGATAGACTTTAAAGTAGTCGCAGCCAGGGCTGACGTCATGTTATGCAAGGTACGCGCTCCCGGCGTCAAACCTTCCGCCACGCGTAATCTCTCCAACGTTCATCTCCTTGATGTGAGGGAATGCATCGGATTCTGAAGTCGTGTGCTTCGTCACGCCGCCCGTCTGCTCTTTTATTGTCTCTAGCAGGAGGCTCGCTCGTATGTAGCTTCAATGTTAGAAAGTCCCCACTGTTCAATGACAGCCAGACATGTCCAGCAGGTTCAGTGGTCACGGAAGAGAAGTCGGACCTAGCTCCCCACAACAGCGATCATGTCTCCAAGAGCCTAAGCACAAAGGGCTCAGGCGCTCTAAGTGACCATGTCGCTAGCTCTACAAGCGAAACACCGCCTGCCACGGACAATGACCTTACAGCCTGGGAATCTTTCACTACCAATTTTGCGACCACGCGCGAATCGATATCATCCATACAATGGTCGTCGTTTGCAGATCGCATGTCAGATATAATGCTCCCAGACTGGGTACAGGATCTCCCGGGGCAGGTCAACAAGTTGCAGACCGAATTGACGATGGCCCCAGGGTCACTGGCAGATGAAATCTGGCAGGAGGCTCAAGATACCGATGTCAACCCCGAGATCGCATACGAAGCCAGAGTGAGATTTGGGAAGAGTCTGTGCAAAGAAGAGCTTGATTTCAAAGCCCGGAGAAAGCGACATACGACGACAGCTCTGGCCAAGTACCTGGGTATACCTGAGGCGGATATTGATCCGGATGATGTCCCTACCATAGCAATGTGCGGGTCTGGTGGAGGCCTCCGAGCGCTGGTCGCCGGTGCATCGTCGTACCTTAGCGCGCAAGAGGCTGGCCTCTTTGACTGTGTAACGTACACTGCTGGTGTCAGTGGCAGTTGCTGGCTACAGACGCTGTATTTCTCCAGCATCTGCGGTCAGAGGCATAACAGGATACTCGATCATCTGAAGAACCGTATCAACGTTCACATCGCATATCCCCCCACCGCACTGGATTTGTTTACGAAAGCGCCAACGAACAAGTTCTTGCTATCTGGCTGCGTGGAGAAGCTAAAAGGCGATCCTACGGCGGACTTTGGAATTGTTGATGCGTATGGACTGCTACTGGCAGCTCGACTACTTGTACCACGTGGAGAGCTTGGCGTCAATCCGCTCGACCTCAAGATCTCGAACCAGAGAGCCTATCTAAGAAAAGGTGAGCATCCACTTCCCATCTACACCGCTGTACGGCATGAAATACCCATACCGTTGCCGAAAGAAGAGGTGGACAAACTGGACGATTCTGAATCTCTGAAGGAGAAAGCGAGAAGGGCGGCTTGGTTTCAGTGGTTTGAGTTCACACCATACGAGTTATGGTGTGAAGAATTGGATGCTGGTATTCCAACTTTTGCGGTTGGCAGAAAGTTCGAAAAAGGGAAGAGTGAAGTCCGCGATACTGGATACGGGCAGCCCGAGATTCGCATTCCTCTTTTAATGGGTATCTGGGGCTCTGCGTTCTGCGCCACTCTTGCACATTACTACAAAGGTAAGGCTAGTCCTTACCATTTCTCACCGTGTTGTGTTCTTACCGATCATAGAAATTCGGCCTATCGTTCAGGGTCTCACCGGCTTCGCTGGTGTCGACGATTTGATTGAGGAGCGAAGCGACGACCTGGTCAAAGTCCATCCTGTTGTTCCCGCTACGATTCCTAATTATGCAATTGGGCTTGATGAGGCACAATTGTGCTCCACAACTCCCAAGAGCATCTTCAGCTCAGAACGTTTACAGCTTATGGACGCGGGTATTGTATTTCTCAATTGGTTGTAATGATAGATGCTGACCATGAACATAGGTATGTCAAACAATCTGCCAATTTACCCCCTACTTCGAGATGGCCGCAACATTGATGTCCTGATCGCTTTCGATGCATCTGCAAACATCGAATCCGAAAATTGGCTATCAGTCGTAGACGGGTATGCTAAGCAACGTGGCATCAGAGGCTGGCCTATAGGAGCAGGGTGGCCGAAGGAAGATGTCGCTACAGACCCACTGAAAGCGGATCTTGATCGTGTAGAAAGTGCAAGCGTGCAGCAAGCAGCTGAAAAAATAGCAGACATACGGGAAGAACGCCGGAAACAAGCCAACGCTAAGCATCTAAGAGACGATGACCTTGGTTACTGCAATGTCTGGATAGGTACAACAATAGAGCGCGAAAGCGAAGATGAATCCCCTCAGAGCAAACGCGTCGACCCAACTGCTGGTTGGCGGATTCAGGCTCCTGATGCCGGCATTGCGGTCATATATTTTCCGTTTCTTCCAAATCCGAAGGTTGAAGGCGTAGATCCGAACACTTCTGACTTCATGAGTACTTGGAACTTCATCTACAGCCCTGAACAAATCGAGAAAGTCGTCAGCTTGGCTAGGGCTAATTTTGGGGAAGGCAAGGAGCGGACGAGACAAACCATCAGGGCAGTATATGAGAGAAAGAAAACCAAAAGGCTTGAAGAAGAAGAAAAGCGCCGGATTCGAAGGTGGAAACACCAGTTGAGAGAGTCAGGCGATCATTTTGTCTGAGTCCAAGGCTTGCTAAGTGGTCCCTCTCTCTTTGAGCCATGACTCTGATTTTCTTTAATATCTGAGATACCCACATAGCATAACTAAATGGTTAAGAGAGATGTCCCGGGGCATTGTAACAAATAGACCATAATCCAGTCCTCTCCATACCTATCGACCTGACTTGCTACTCAATTGTGGAAGTCCCCGATTCTCGAGATTGTCCAAGACGATTCGAGGGTGAATGTGAAGAGCCTTTTGCAAGTTCAAATTCGGGTTGATCGAGAAGACTCAAGAGGCTATACCTGCTAAGTCCACAGAGCAATGCCCATACTCTAAGTGGTTGACGAAATCAGGATACGACATTGGAATAACACAAGCAATCTGGCCAGGCTTAATCATATTGCTCTGCTACCCATAGCTTACAGTCATTGTTCGTCGTAGGCTTGGAGTTGTAAAGGATTCAGGAACTGTTTTTGGAAGGATAGGGACATGATTCACATAGTGTTGTTGTCAAGGTAAGTTAAGGGTTCCCTTCCTGTAGATACTGTTACGGCTCACATCTTCCCTTGTGTAAGCAGATCAACGGATTTACGACTTCACGACCTACCGACTCACCTAAAGAATCTTGCTTATGGTTTCTTAGTTGAACCTTCACAACGTGAGACCCAAAAATACTATAAACGGCGCTCTAGCCATGATTGATTAGCTCCCACACAATGCCCATAATCAATCTAAATTCCAACATGAACCTCTCCTCGACATCCTTTCGCCTACATTGGCACTCCTCACTGCCTGCTGTCGCCCCTACGCAGCAACACCGCCACGATGCCACCAGCACTCCCACCAGATCAAGTGCATCAAATGGTACGAGACTGGGTGCCCGCTCCCCTAGCCCCACGCTCCAACCTTGCCCTCATGCCCGCTCCCCTCACCGTTCCAAACCTTCGCAGCTTCGACTCCACCGAGAGCTGGAGTCCGCAGACCAAGTGGCCGTCCACCCCCGTACCCGAGGACTCAAGGTCCAATATTACTGACAACACAGCCGACCTGATCACTTCCGATGATCCATGGTTTCTCGATGCAGCTATCAAACTCATCCTCGAGAAGATCCCGCAGTCGATATCTTGTAATCAGCCGGATTTTGAGATGGTCTATGGGTTGCTGAAGGGCTGCAGTGATACGAGGCTTCCGCTTGAGCTTTTTGCATTAAGTGTCAATCTGATGGAGGCTTTGCCTGAAAAGGGGGCTTGGATTGGACGATGGATGGATTCCAGGCCGGTGCATGGGGCGGTGCATGAGCAGGATGATTGCTTGCCTGAAGGTATGATAATCTGGCTCTTTTCTCTCATCTCAACGCTCGATTTAGACTTCTTTTTCTGAACTCGGCATCAGGCGATCCAATCCCCTCCTCACAAGGCTTCTACCTTCCCACCTACTTCCGCCCCGCCAACGAAACCCCTCCTCCACCGTCAGAGCTCTTCGTCATCGCCATCTTGGCCTGCTCGAACAACATCCTTGCCGCCTGTGCCCACCCGATGAGCCAAGACTACGAGAATCACAACTCCGCCCACTGGGCCATTACTGTCTCGCGCGGACGCTTCGGGGTCAGCCAAGTGAGAGTCGCGACCAAGGTGCTATGGAATGAGATCAAGACATTGAGTCAGCATCAGGTGTGGGGCAAGATGCACAAGCGAATGGACCAGATCGAGCGACATGCTGCGAGGACGATGAAGGAGGAGACCGAGGACGAGCTTGAGGGGATGGAGGAGGGGGCGATAGAGACGATGGCTATGCGAAGGATTGTGAATGGTGGTGCTCCGTGGGTTGAGCAGTATGAGCGGTGTGAGCGGTATGAGGGGACTGGGGTGGATTGGGACGATGATGAGCATGATGATGATCATGACAGTGGGGTCAACCAGAATGTGAAATTTGGGACGGAGGAGACGAAGAGTGTGACAGTCAGTGGGTGGCTGGATGGGATCGAGTAGATGGATGGAGGATCTGCGGTATGTTAGTGGCTGGGAACCCGACTGGGTTCAATTCTCTAAGGGAACACATACTAGTCTTCCTTAAGAGCCAGTGAGTGTCCTTGGGAGCTTAGGATCAATCGGCTCGATTCAAAGAGCAGATCAAGCTTCCTTTCTCGATGGCCTTATCTGCCGTTCTTATGAGCTGGCAATTCTGCGGAAACCGTGCATAGATAGGAAGGAGCTGCTGTGAACCAAGATTGACAAAGCCGAAAGCAGTTCTCTAAGCGGCGTATGAGATCTAAATTACAGCCCACCTTTACAATACCTCACATCAGGTTCGAGAAGCCGCTAAGACTTCTGATCTACAACGTCTGGTTCTTTCTCCTTCTGATCGCCATCATCTGCATCTGGCAGCGCCCCCTGATACTCCTCCCACAACTCTCCCACTCCCTTGCCAAAAAGCTTTTCCCAAAACGCCTGCTCTTCATACTCCTCATCCCTTAACTTCGCATTGATCCTCCTCACCGCTCCCTCTCCCTCCTTCTCCTCCAGCCACTCCAAGAAGTACGCGGTGATTTGATATCCGTTATCCCACTTATGACCCCTTTTCGCCGGTCTTTTCCAATGTGTCGGACTCAACCCTGCCTTGAGCCTCACAAAATCCGCGATGCCCTCGACAAGGCCCCCGGGGCAGTTCCCTTTCGCTTTGTGCTGCCAGCAATGTACCATTTCGTGGACTAGCACGCCGTCAAGCTCGCTCTCTGCTTTGACCGCCTCCGCCCGTTGGTGAATGTAATTCAGCGAGAAATGTATTTCCTTGTGGTCATCATCGAGCTCTATGCCCTTCGTGTAAGCCACACCTCCCATATCTTCAAGCACTAGTGTTACAGAGCGGGTGGGCGGGATGTGCGAGTTGCTTTTTGTGGGGTGATAGAGTGTTGAGAGCACTGTTTGTACGGCATTGGAGAGAGCGGTGGAGATCTTGCAGTGGCTCAAGAATAGGGCAGCACCAGGGTGCGAAAGATCGTTGATCTGGATGCGGAGTTTAGGGGTGGGAAAACTGGGATTGGGATGCGGGCGGTTTGTGGTCTCTGAAGTCTGTTTGGAGGGGGATGAGGAGCGGATAGGCAATGGGGACGGCGTAGGCTCGGAGGGTGCTGAGCTCATGGCGAGGGGTGTTGGTAGCAGCTTGGACTGGGGAGCATTCTTCATTTTAGACGTAAGCATTTATCTGTTGCTGTCATCAATGCCCAAACTGGACTGATGTTTCCCTTGCGGCGGCTGCGCGTCTAAGCGCGGTTAACGACCTTGGTCACGGGATTTCGCGATTAGCGTAGCATCACCGCGTATCATCGATCTGCAACTATTATAGCTGCCTTCTTGACACGAGAAAATCATAATGCTTGATCCAATCGGCGTTAGGAAGAAGCTAGTAAAATTTCGAGGGCAGGCCATTAGTGAGGAAGAATGGCTGGGATTTGTGCAAATGACAGAAGAAAGTATCAACGAGGACCCCTCTTGGATATGCGTGTGCCAATTGCCGGGCACTAAACCCCTCGCGCCAGAGACAGCAAAATCGAGTTCAATGTGCATCTTCCAGCCCAGTACCTTTTATTGGGAAACGATCGTCACAGCTGAGGTATGCCGGGACATGGTTCCTATCTGGGAGGCGTACCTTCACAAAAACGGCGGCTGCATTTGCAAGGACCGCGCCGTGGACCATCCAGAACATTCAATTGTCTTGACCGCGAACGGCTTCGACCGGGTCCACGGCTGCAGAAGCTCAATGGCCAAGCTTGCGGACATGATGCAGAAGAAACCGCTCACTCCCCCCGCAGTGAGGGAAATCATAGTGAGATTGGAGTTCGCTATTAGGGAGTGTCACTTCGTGACCATGAATATCTTTCCGCGCCCATTCAATATGTGGCCTGTAGTCGAAGGCATCGCATGGTTCACCAACGACATCTCATTCGACTTGTCCTCGGCTGCAGACGGAGAAGAGCGAGCTCAGATCATCGCTTTGGTCGGGACTATGGTTTTGACTGTCATCGATGCTCTGATCTCGCAAGAGCTGTTCACAACTGAGGGTACACCAATCATTCGGAATTTGAGCCTTATTATGGCTCTCTTGTTGAAGTTTGGGAATGCCGTGGATAACGACGAGTACTGTCCGTCAAACGAAGCTGGTTGGACCTATCTAGCTCTGTGTCTTGCGGAAAAGCATGAAGTGAAGATCAAAGAGCTCTATGGCATCGACACGCTTGTTAAAGCAATACGCAAAAAAGGAACCGAGCTAGATGCAAGAAGGAGCCGTCAGCGAGGCAACTGGTGGCTAGGAGAGCAATGGGGGCTGATGAGGTCACCTACCAAGATAGAACTCGAAGAGTATGCGGCCAATGAGGGACAGCCTCCTTGCAAACGAGGCACTGGGATTCGAAGGAAATGGCTCCTGGAAGATGACTATGACCCAGACGGTCTGCGCTACTGGAAGCGGTGGAACTTGCAGGATGAGTACAAGCTTTACCTGAAGGACTCAGCGAAACGCAAACGTGGGAAGCAGCCAAAGATCACAACGGCAACAAGGTTCACGAAAGAGCCCGCTCGGCGAATGAAGATACTCGACTGAGTCTCTGTATGCCACTGAACGCTACTCGTAACTGCTGCCAAAGGACGATCAATACGACAATACCTGCGGAAGCCCGTTGCGCAGGAGCTTGGCAAGCCCATCAAATCCGAGCCCTCCTATCTCCTCTGAGTCGTCACACGGTGTGATCGCTACCGTTTAACATCCATCGTAAATCAAGTCCTTGGGCGATCAGTTCATTCATCATCCCATCATTGGTTTCTCAGATACTGCAGAGCACTGTGATGCTGCTTGGCAGTACACAGAAGCGACTACCTTGCCTGGGCATGGCATTTTCGTAACCTTAAGCCAAAAAAGAAAATATTGCTTAGCTCTAGGTCTGGAAGGTAGTCTTGCATTACAGTATATATCGTCTATATCATGAGTTGGCATGATGCTCTTCTCAGGGGCTCACCTTGGAGAACGGATTGCGAGACCAAGGGGCTGAGTACTGATACTTTTATTACCAGATGCCAACCACGGGCGTACGTCCTCACTATTCTTGGCCGTCGGAGCTATCGAGCACCTCGAAAATTTAGAAAAGAGATAGTGGACTTGGCGACAACCAGACTCACTTACGATGTCCGAGCCCGGTCGATGTGTTGTTACGATTGGACATAATATAAGAGCTATCGGATTCGCGCGTGGTCCTTTGCTAGGCCAGCCCATGGGTGGCTCTATTGGGTTCTGAAGGATAGGTACCCTTCGTTTTACAGAGGCTCCAGGCTCCAGTCAAGGTCAAGGTTGTTTTGATTGCCTTGTATGTAAAGCGTTGGCTAGAAGGAAAAAGACCATTAATATCCGACCATATTATAACAAGATAAATTGTTCGGCTGCTTGCTGTGGAGACACTTTTGTATAAGTTGACTCGACGTTGAAATTGTACCGTCGAAAAGCCGCCACTTTTCTCGCTTTCACGAGCTCAAGTCCAAAGACCTTAGACTTGACAGCTGAAAAATCTGCTAAGAGAAGAAGCATAGATGCTGCAAGGGTCCGAGAGAGAGGAGTGAAATCTTAATGAATCTAATAAGCCATGCAGAGTAGGACAACAAATGCATAGTCTGGGTAAAGAAGATATTGGAGACTTTTTAGTTGTAAAGAAACGCAGCTTTTGTGTGCTCGAACCTGTAACATGTTGACTCTAGAATCTCTTATATCTGCGAACGACGAAAGGAAATACTGTCTTGTGTTCAACCCAGCGATACAGAGTCTCCTCATTAGTTGCTGGAGTGTCAGACTTCTTGAATTCGAAAACAGTGACACAACATTCTTGTAAGAGCTCTTGATTCGAATCGCAACCCACATATATAGTTACTATGCTTCTTCCCATGTGCATTGAAAAAATTCCACACCCTCAGCCCTATCCAGGATTTCAAAACAGCAAAGATTCCCCCCGAAGCCCAGAGCCCGATGGCTCTGGGGTTCGAGGCTATAGAAACGACTCGAAGTCTTTTCTAACCGCGACTCCCTGGGTGGGAGGTTTTTCTGAAGCCGATGTCTGCCGGAATGGGCCCCCGGCCTTTCTTTGACCAGACTCCGAAATGCGCCGGAAAGTGGGGACCATATTGAAATCGATTGATGTCTGCCGGAATCGAACCCCCGGCCTTTCTTTGACCAGACTCCGAAATGCGCCGGAAAGTGGGGGTTCCGCTCGGTGATACCGCTCGACCATGGGACCTGCTGGTTAGTACACATACTCTTTCCAATTACGCCATATATTCCAACAGATTCCGCATCTTTACCGCCAATAGTATGCCCTCTGAACAAGGGACACATTGTAAGACATGTATACCAAGTAGTTCAGGCACATCAGAGCAGCGATGTTCTTATCCATACAAACAATATAGTGACGCATTGGAAGCTCTCAGGTGTCGCAATGCACACACGGTCCGCATAATTAAGAGAACAACAGAGCCACTTTGTTCACGTCGAGATTGGATCTCTGATGCCGTCTCTGGCATCTCTATCGGAGGTCATATTCAAAACAGAGTATTCCACCTACGATATAAGAATCTCACAGGAACGACCTATCCCATGCGCTTGCACGGTGCACTTCTCCAGATTCCTCGTAATACGTACGATTTCGTGACGTTCTCCGAGCTCTACTCTTAGGTGTTCTGGTTGAGTGACAGGAACGGTTCAGTCCATCAACCTTCCGTCTTTGCGTTCTTTCATGAATGCCAAGAATCGAGTGCACCACTTCGTGCCGGCGCATTAGATGTCACGTCGCGGTTCATGTCTATACCTCTTATGATCAAATCAAGAGGAAGCATGCATGATCGATCATACTCATCGGGGTAATTGAGAGGAGACACTAAATACGCAGTCACAATGTCAGAGTAGTGCAGTCCGGGAATCACATGCTACCGCGCTAATAGCGCTTACTCTATTCAAGCGCGGTTAGGGCGGCCCGATGACGCACGAGTATCTTGGTCAATCGCATGGAAAGGATTGGTTACACGACAGCTAAGCAATGTAACGGGCTAGGATCTCCCGAGTTCCAGATCTTGCAAGCCTGATAGAGCTTCGGTCACTCATGTTTTGGCGCGCCATCAGATCTTCTCCTTCTCGGGCAAAGGAAATAGCCTTACTATAACTGCCATCTTCACATAACATGATCATTAGAAGCTTGTTCTCTTACATTCTATAGGGAGCCTTATAGTCTCATGGTCAGTCTCCCACAACATAACTCAGCTGTCAGACCTGGTCTGATATCTGCCTCAGGCTTCCTTACTTCGTCAAATCGTAGCAGGTCCGCGTTCGCGGCACCCTGAAGCTGGACTTGACCTCTGCTACGTCACAGATAACAGTACGCGCATACATATCTGTTCCAAAGATCATGACCGAACATGTGACCTGTGTCATTCGCAGTCATCGCAACCTCCGGCCCTTCCTCGACCTACCCTCAACGAGCCTACCGCAACCCCACCGATTCCCTCGTCAAATTCCTCGACTACAAGCACGGCGCCAATTGGGTAATATGGGAGTTTCGCGCCGAGGGCACGGGCTACCCCGACTCAGAGGTCTACCATCGAATACGGCACTACCCATGGCCGGACCATCACCCTCCACCTTTTGCCCTCATACCCAACATCATGGCCAGCATGCGCGATTGGTTGAAAGGCATAGATGCGCCTAAAGATCGAGTTGTTGTCGTACACTGTAAAGCTGGTAAAGGACGGAGTGGCACCGTGGCATGTAGTTACCTAATCAGCGAAGAAGGCTGGACGGTCAAAGATGCTTTAGCAACATTCACAGCCCGGCGCATGCGTTCTGGGTTCGGCGCTGGTGTCAGCATACCAAGCCAATTGCGATGGGTAAGCTATGTCGATCGGTGGGCGAGAAACCAGAAGTTCTACGTCGAGCGCCAGATCGAAATCCTAGAACTCCACGTTTGGGGCCTCAGAGACGGCGTAAAGGTAGCCGTAGAAGGATATATAGAAGAAGGGCGCACCATAAGAACATTCCATATCTTCAAAAAACACGAAAGACACCTCGTCGACGGTAGCAGCCCTGGCGAAACCTCCCTTCCGGACCCCGATCCCACACCAAATGAAGAGAAAACTCCAAACTCAGCCTCAGCACCGCACCTCCCCGGTATGAAGCATGCTCATACCCAGCCCATCATCAGAAGCACCTCCTCATACCACCTCTCCGGCGCCCCAGCCGTCCTCTTCCGCCCCTCCGCCCCCCTCGTCCTCCCCACCTCCGACATCAACATTGACTTCGAACGCCGCAGCAAAGCCACCTACGGCTGGACCATGGTCACCGCCGTCGCGCACGTCTGGTTCAACGCCTTCTTCGAGTCCCGAGACCCGGAAAACAATAGCGACGGCGTCTTCGAGATCGAGTGGGATGCCATGGACGGGATCAAAGGCAGTGCTAGAAAGGGAACGCGAGCGCTGGACCGACTTGCCGTCGTTTGGAGAGCTGTTGGCGATGGTAAGGGCGTGGTGGTTGGGGAGCCGAGAAAAGGGGAGGCCGTGCCAGAGACGGGAGCTGCTGATTGGAAGGGTGCAAATGCGGAGAAGGGCGGGCTGGGGAAGGATCTGGGCCTGAGGATGGAGTCGCCGGTTAGTGCGAATGTGAGTAAGGCTAGTAGTATCAAGAGGGGGAATGGCGAGTCCGTCAAGGGCGGTGAGGACAGGAGCATGGGTGTGAAGACTCATGGTCCGAGTGGAGAGGATCATATCCCCCATATGCATATGGGAGATGGGTATGCCAGTGGACCGAAGGCTATAACTTCGGAACCGGAGTTGGTAAGGGAGAAGGGGGTTGGGGACGTGGGAATGAGCAAGGTGGCAAAGATTGTTGCGAATATGAAGGATGTTAGCGTTGCAGAGGTTGACAAGGCGAAGGTGGTCAAGGACGAGCAGGAAGGGATCGGAGGCTAAAATGTCTGCTGTGCGAGGAAGATCGACGGGTTGGTTTCTCACTTCGATGAATTAGAGGTTACTTTCCGGGCATCAGCGAGCATTGCTAGGTGTTACGAGCGGTTTGGCAGAAAGCATACAAACGTATCACATCAGTCCATGCCAAGAGTGAAAGGTCTCCATCTCACAATCGTACACGGTGGGAGAAGCGAATTGTATCTCTGGCTAGGTACAATATGATGTACAAAACGCCGCCCAATGAGGTGACCGTTCCCATGCGAATATACAACCCTGTCTGCCAAAGCGTAGATGTCTGATATTTCTCACACAACGACCTCCCCCCCATCAATCAGCACAGGCTGCCACTTCGCGCCCACGCCCTCCACATCGCTCGGCACCCTAACCTCCACCGGGCTATAGAGATACCACCCCTTAAGCGCATGAACCGCAGCCCTCGTCCGCGCCTCGTTCAGACTTGCTCCTTGCCCTTCGCCCAGCTTCTCCTTGCCTGCGAACACCCCAACAACGAATACCGGCGTTCTGCTCAGCCGCCCGGTCTCGGAGAGGATTCTCGCAACGGGATCGGTGAAGCCTTCTCGGGCGCACAGCTTGGCGAGATCCCGCGTCGGCGCTTTGAATTCGAATAGCCGGCTTACGTCCAGGTGGCGGGAGAGGATATGCTCGTTGAAGAAGAGCTTCGCCGCTTTGCGCCCCAGGTGCAGATACACGGACGCCAGCAGCGCATGTATGAACTTTGAGCACGCATCCTCCAGCGCGATACGCTTCTTCGGCGGCCATTTCTCTCCATCCGCTTCTTGCTCGCCTTCCAGCTGGCCCGTGGTGATCTCATCTCCGAATTGGTTGTCATACACAGTCCGGCTACTCATTCCTACGCGCCACCCCTTCCCCGCGTTCGGCCTGACATTCCCCACCTCCTGTATCGTAGGCGCCGTCCCATCTTCAACTGTCTCCACCCGCCTACACTGCAACAACCCAGCGTCGACTTCTCCGCCGGGCTCCGCCGCGAACTCCACGCCCCATTCGCGGCAGATCGTCGATAGGGTCTTGGGGCCGGAGTATGCCCACATTGCAGCGAAAACGACTTCGGTGGGCAGACGCGGGTAGCGGCAGAGGATTGCTTCGGAGGTGTAGCAGCCCATGAGCGAGGAGCCGAGGAGGGAGAGGGAAGTGTTATTGAAAGCGGGATCAGGGTCGGCGGTTGAGTCGATGAGGCAACGCGCAAAGGTTTCGAAGGGGAGGCGGGGAGAGAGGGAGAGTCGGGCGTGTAGGGCGGCGAGTTTGGCGGAGCGGAGGGCTTGGGAGGGGGGTGGGGACGGGTAGCGGAGGAGTTTGGCTTCGGAGAGTTTGGGCTGTCTCTGCGGTGGGTCGGGGGCGGTATTTGAAGGTAGTGGGTCGAGGGGATCTGTGGGGTTATCGGCTGGAGGTGGTTCTTGGAGTGCTGAGGAGGTGGTGGATTGGTATCGTAGGGGGTAGGGGAGGTCTCGTCGGAGGTAGCATTGTGCTATCGAACATGGTCTTGTTCGAGGAAAGAGCAATGTGCCGCTCCATCTTAGCAGGCGGAGCGGCTTCATAGATGAGAAGAAGGATCACACAGCAATCCCCCCCTAATATTATGGGGCGAAAGCATGGATCAATTCAGGCACACGATGTCAATCAATGGCCGGCTTTCTGGAAAAAGTCGTGTCGTGCTCTGCAGGGATCTGCAGCTGCCAAGCGCCAAGCACTACTGCAATCCCTGTCCTTCAACCTCACCTCAAACTCGTGAGCTAAGTATTCTACAGTGCATATGGACGCTGACAGCCATTGATCACACACCGACGATGGTCCAAAACGACAAGATACCAGAGGCCGACCATTCAGTCAATACGGTTCAAAAGAAAGGTGCTGCAGTCTCACATTCTAGTGGAGGAAAGATACCGTGTGTTCATTGGCATCCGATTTGCCCTTGCTGCCATTGCTGATACGCTTCAGATACCCAAAACATGTCTGGTCACCCGCAGGAGGATGGTACGCGCAGCCGGCGAACTGGAAGGCAAACACAGCGGTCTTTACCGTTGTTATAGTGGGCATTACTGCGATGGTATGGAGTATCAGTGCGGAGAGGGAGGTTAGGTACAAGATGCCGGAACCGGATAGATTCTTCCCTAGTCGGTAGTAAGTTACCTATCACTCAAGCTAATGACATGAGCACCGTTGACACTTAGATCACAGCTGGAGCAAGCAAATCATTGAGCATGAGCGGGCACAGAAGGAGAAGGAGCGGGCAAAATGAGTCTGAAGTTTCAGATTATGCATTGCAGGCGTTCTAGCGGAAAGCATCGTACTTGCTAGATAGGCAACGAATAGCTGGTTGGGTGGTTGGGAGCTTCTCAGTTACTCCTCCGTTTCCTGCCCCGTTGTTTGGGAAAACCCGCTCCTTTTCGTTATCCGCTTGATCCTTCGTTTGAAGAGCAAGGCCAGCTTTTCATCGTTCGCCAATTGGGCGATGGTTCACAAATCCTCTGTCATAGGACTGTAATCGGTCCTGAACATTTTCTTCATTCCAGCGCTCTGTTCCGCCGGGTTGACCAGGGGTCAGGATTGGGGTACCCACTTGCTCTACCGCGAAACTGGCTGCCACGCTTCCGTACATAGCGGCCTTTTCGAAGTAGGTCAAGGTAAAGACTGATTTATCGTTCAAGAGCCCGATGCAGAACCCACCAAGAAACGCGTTGCCTGCCCCCGTCGGATCAAAAACCCTATTCCTCGACGTTGGCCTCCCTTCTTCCGTCGTCTTCGCTGATGCAGGCCGGTGATAAGCATCAATGCTGGTCCACCCCTCTCTCGTTATCACACGAGCTCCTAGTTCACCCATGCGGACTACTATTGCTCTGAGCTTTGTACCAGAATGTGGCTGGAGGAGTTCGAGACACTTGCCATTCAATTCTTTGGTATCTGGCCGACCATTATGTTTCGTGAGCTCCGATCCTACCAGAGATTCCAATTCCACAAGGTTCGGGCTCATGACATCCACGTATCTTAAGGCTTTTTTGCAATTGGGTAGCTCGCAAGGCTTGCACGAGTCTGGCACCGGCTCCCAGACGAAGATGGGATCTTTCACATCGCAAGGATTTGTGGTGGCTTTTGCGAAGAGTTGACGACGTTTTTCGTGAATTCCATTGACCAGATCGATACACCTCAATGGGCTACATATAAAATGGAAAACTTTTGCTCCGAGCTGCGCCTCTGTCAAATTATCATGGTCGATCCGGATCTTCGAACCACCGTATTCGAAGTCTGATTCACGAAAGTGTCAGTCTCCGTACTCTAAGCAGACGTCCACCGTAAGAACACGACTGGCGTGAGATGATCGAGATACTCATCTTCGGCTAGGTCTTTTAGAGCACTTCACATCAATTGTCTCTTACCTCGTTTTTCGTTCTGCCCATAGACATTTAGGCCTCGGGTAGTCAAGCGCTCAGGGGTGTCCACTGTATTGCAGTCCGTACCCCACGATTCAATTTCTTCGCGGACCTTCTCAGGAAAGTCGGAGCCTGTATGGACGGTCCAGCCAATACCGTGACCAGAGCCTTTCATGATACGCGCTCCAAGAACAGCGTATGAGCCAGCTCCTCCAATGATATCGGTCACTGGTGCTCGTGGAACGGGATAGTAGATGTCATCAATGATGAACATGCCAAGAGAGACAAAGTCCATGATGGGTGACTTTGGCCTGGATGTTGAGTTTTGAGTTCTGTCATTGACCATTTGTGAGATGACTCAAGGAACAAGCATCAGGTAGATCTGAAGCGTATTAGGTGGTGACCATGTGTTAGTGCACCGTATAGTCGAGGCGGCAAACCGATATGAGAATGCCCGAGTCCTTGGATGACACATGTTAATGCTAGAGGGCAACTGCCTTTATCACATTCGTGAACCTTTCTACAGATCTTCCAAACCTGCAAGTGTTAAGCTCTGGCACCTCGTTAGTCGACCGAATACCGACTAGCGTGCTGAGCGTTGCCGATGTTCATCCGCGGCCAAGAGTCCCCGAAGGTCGCTCGTGGGCTTGGGAGGGTACTGCTGTCGAGTTTATCTCAATTACTTGGACTTGGTTGAGATCAAAACCCCTTACTCGAAGTGGCTGAAGCTCCCCGAGAGCCCAGACCATATTCCCAGTATTCATAGCCAGCTGGCACATCACTGTCCGATAACCGGAAGACAAACAAGTAGCAAACAGTGAATATGGCGAACAGCATGAACAACCTGACCACTTTGATCAAGCGGTAAGCTGCATCTTTCCTTGGAATCGCTGTTTCCCAGACCTCTACACAATGGCTTTTCCCAGTATTACATTCCGTTATCCAACAATGGGCGTCACAGTCGAGCCTGATATCTCGCTGACGATTCTACACAGGCTCGAGGCCGCAACCTCTCGCCTGGAGGACATGGTGCCTCATATGACCGAGCAGTCCGCGGTTACCAATGGCGTCTCTTCCCCGGATCCAGATCCTACTCCCAAGGGAGCGAAACAATCCGAAGGCGGTATTACTTCTCCAGCTTCATCGGCAGCTCCCCTACCGGCCTCAATCGACGATTTCGACAAGATGATCAATGGCGAGCTGACAACCTTCGTAACTATGAGCGAGGGGATCGGCGGATTGTTAGCGGAGCAGGTTAGCCCTTATGAAATGCATACTGTGTACGTTAGAAAGAGGAGCTGGATTTTGGCTGACGTCCTTATGCTCGTCTACAGTCCGCTGCCTTACTTCGAGCGTTTGCTGCAGAGCGCAAGTTCTTAATCGTCACAACTAAGGCCAAGAAGCCAGACATCCAATCATCGTCGTACATGGAAATTCTGAAAGAGCTACAATTGTTCATGGGTGTCGTGAATGACATTCGGGAAACGAACCGAGGGTCACCCCTTTTCAATCATCTAAGTGCCCTATCAGAGGGCGTCAGTGTTCTCGGCTGGATCACGGTAGATACGAAGCCGGCCGACTTCGTTACGGAAATCTACGGTGGCACTCAGTTCTACGGAAATCGGGTCATCAAAGAATATAAAGAGAAGTGGGCTTACTATACGGTATCAGCTTTGGGGCTCTGCTGACTCGTGACAGGGATCGAAGCCATGTAGATTGGGCCCAAGCCTTCTATCAAATCTTCAAGTCTCTCACAGCATACGTCAAGCAACACTACCCCTCCGGCGTAACCTGGAACAAAGATGGCATTGACGCGATAGAGGCCCTGAAAGAAGTGAACTCCAGCCAAACAACTTCCAAGTCCGCCGTATCCTCCCCATCAGCAGCATCCGGTCCACCACCACCCCCTCCTCTCCCATCATTCGAAAACCCACCACCTCCACCCCCAATGCCCACTAACGGCGCCTCCAAAAGCAACCCCGACAGCATGGGCGCCGTCTTCGACCAAATATCCCAAGGCTCAGCCGTCACCTCCCACCTCCGCAAAGTCGACCCCTTGTCACAAACCCACAAAAACCCATCCCTGCGCGCCGGCGCCGCTGTCCCCTCCACCCCCACCCGCTCCACATCAGGCAACATCAAGTTGACGCTCCCAGGCAAGAAGCCCAAACCCGAGAGCATGCGGACCAAGAAACCCGCACGCAAAGACCTCGACGGTAACAAATGGATCATCGAGAACTTCGACAAGCCCGCCGAGATGGTCGAGCTGACCGCCTCCATCAACCAATCGATCCTCATCTCCCGCTGCACCAAAACCACCATCCGCATCACCGGCAAAGCCAACGCCATCTCCATCGATAACTGCACCGGCCTCTCGCTCGTCATCGACAGCCTTGTCTCCGCCGTTGACGTCATCAAGAGCCCGAAGTTCGAGGTGCAGGTGCTGGGCATGCTACCGACGATCATGCTGGATCAGGTGGATGGGGCGGCGGTGTATCTGGGCAGGGAGAGTTTGGGGACGGAGGTGTTTACGAGTCTGTGCACGGGCGTGAATTTGGTGCTGCCGGGGAGGACGGAGGAGGATGATTATGAGGAGAGGCCGTTGCCGGAGCAGATGAAGAGTGTGATCCGGAATGGGAGGTTGATGACGGAGATTGTGGAGCATGCTGGGTGAGTGTGCTGTTCGATTTGGTGAGGAACCGTTGAACGATGGGAGGGGGAGAGGGCTAGCTGTGAGTTCGGAGGGGAAAAGGGCTTTGTTTGGAAGCTAGGATGTATATTGCATTCTCACATATGAATTGTAGGGATATGGGATTCATGGCAAAGGGTAGAGCTGTGATCAGAAGAAAACACGGCTGTCAATTAGTACAATGTATTGTGGATAGAACCTCCTTTTATTGCAGTCGATTATCGAGCAAAGCCTATCTACACGTATTGTAGACCCTGCAGGACGGTCGTGTCCTCATGCATGCATCAATGTGAAACAGCCGCCCTTCTTGAATGAGTCTGATACCTTTGGCATACATCAGGAAGCCATCATTTTAATGCACCGTCGCTGTCATTACCGTTCCTTTTTTGCGGTCGCCGTTCCATTGTCATGAACTCCATGTCAGAACAGTTCCAATTTCTTCGCCGCGGGCCCATCACCGTCCTGGTCATCCTCGCGAGCTCGCTTCTTCGAATTTGACGATGGCGCAGGTGCAGAGGTTGCAGGAGTAGATTCGGCGTCCATGGCCGAGGAGGTGCCTTCCATCTGGTCTGTCGAAGGGACGGATGCACCGCTCACTTCTCCTGGGTTAGCGGACTTCGCCGTCGAATTTTGGGAGTTTGGTGCGCGTGATGGAGAGGCCGTAGTAGTGCGCACGGTAGGGACGGAGACGTTGCTGTTTATAGAATTAGTACGGGGGGCTGGAAGGGTGGCAGAGCAGACGGATGTGTACCGTTCGTCTTTCTCCACTTTGGGAGCATCACGATCATTGCGGCGATCGCCATCACGGCCACGCCCGCCACGCCCGCCTCGCCCTCCCCGACCACGACCACCTTTTTGGTTGCCGTTTCGGTCTTGATAACCGTTGGCACGATCCTCTTCGCGACGTGTCTTCCAATCACGAGGATCATCACCGCCACGATTTGACCCATGTCGATTAGAGTAGCCTTCGCCTGGGTGAGCCTTGATGCGCCCGGCTTCGATATCCTCGAGCTTTTCGTCGCAGTACTGCTTCTTGCTCTTGATCAGCAGCTCCTTGCCTTTCCACTGCGGCTTCGGGTCCAGTGCTAAGAACTTCTTCGCCGTCTCTTCCGAATCGAACTCGACGAACACGCTGCATTTGAAGGTCTTGTCATTGGTACGACGTAATCTCACACTGCCTGTAGGCCCGAACTCAGAGAAGAAAGCTTCGATGTCGAATTGTGTTCCTGGCCCCTCTTCACCAAAACCCTTGGCGTAGACGCTACGTGCCATGGACTTGTTCTCGTAGGTTTTTTGGATCTCGTACATTGGCTTGTCCTTGATCTCTTCGGGGAGCGGGTATTTGCGCTTGATACAAGCGTCATTGTCGACGACGTCAAGTGTCGTGCTGTCTTTCAAGGCCGCGATGACGGCGGAAAGGGGCTGGAAGTGGCGCATGCGCTTGAAGGAGTGGATGACGCTGATCGGGACGGGGAGGTTGTTCGGGCCTTCGACTTTGCTGTAGAGGAATTCGTCGCCGAGGAGGTTAGAATCGGAAAAGTAGAATTCGACCTTACAAATTTGTCAGTATGGTCCAGGCACAGAGACATGTGGGAGATATAGCAACCTGTTTACGGATTGCAACAGGATCACTACTCTCTTCTTGAGAGGTCAGGTCGGACTTAATGTTGTTCTTGTAGGCGCGATCTGAGCTGACATTATTGTACTTGAAGCCTCCACCTCGGCCACGACGATCATGGTGATCATGGTGATCCCCACGCTTGTTGTTATGCTCCCGGGCTTCTTGCACCCGCTTCGAGACCGATTTCTGCTTAGGTGCATCATCTGTGTTGGAGACTTCGGTGGTTGGGTCATTCTTGACGGCAGCAAGCTCTTGCACTACTGCAGGCTTTTCCGCAGCTTTGAGGTTGGTGTCGATGTCCATCTTGTCAGCTGATGTCGAGGAGTTGGCGGATACGGGATCAGGCATTTTGGTCCCGGACCCAGCCATGGTGGGAGCTTCCTATGGTGTTCACTGAGCTCGACAGTGGGGTGAATCAGTCATGCAGCTATAGAATGCTTGAAATGGAGGAATGCAAGAGGGAACTCACAAGATATAGCTGCAGTGTCAAGCTCATAGGTGTCCTTGAGGTCTCCAAATGTTGCCAATGGAAAGAGAAATGTTGATCGCGAGTGATCAAATCGAAGCTATCCGTGATTCGAGCTTGTGGGGGGCAGACGCGGGCCGATGTTGTGCCGAACATCGCTTCAGACCACCGGGCTTTTTTTGCTCCACGACTTCTAGATTTTATTGTATACGTAAATCATGCGGAAAAGGTTTCATGGTCTTAAGAGACTGGTCAGTATCTGGATTGCTTGAAGGTCTTCACGATCGATCACAAGGAGAAAGACTAAGATCATACAGAAACTCCGTCAGTCATGGAACAAGTACAACCTCTACAACTTCTCTCGTGCCGAACTCCCCTCCACCTCGAATAGAACATATTATCAACAGAAATGGACCGCTAAAGCTGTCACCAGGGCTTACCATGGCGAAACCATACGAGAGAAGAAATGGCAACGCATGTTCCGTCCGCGCATCGAGTCCGTAGTACCAATGGACCATACCTACCTGGCCAAAACCGACGGATCGGACGAAGCTGCTGGCAGAGGCGCTGGCAAGGACGTTAGCCCTCGGGAGAAAGTGCGCAAGCCCCAACGGACGCCTTACATGAATATGGTGTATGCACCTACCGAGAGACGATTGGACACTGCTGTCTTCAGGGCGCTGTTTGCGAGTAGTGCGCGGCAGGCGAGGCAGTTCTGTGTGCACGGGTGGGTAAAGGTGAATGGCAAGAAGGTATACAGTATAATGTGGCCGAGGTGTGGCCGGTGCTGAGTTTTGGCAATAGATGATCTTCCCAGGCTACCAGCTCAATCCAGGCGACATGTTCCAAGTCGAGCCCGACCGTGTCCTTCTCGCCACCGGCGCCCCCAAGGACGCAGCAGATCGCCGGGCGACACGAAAGCTCCGCCAAAAGGTCTCGAGTGACGAAGAAACAGACACAGATGCCGGTGGCTCGCTAGCCGCAAAACCCTTAACCCCGACCGAAGCCCCCACACCGAAGGACCCTGGAGACACCCTCCAACGGCTCCTAAAGCATGCCAAATCCATCCTCGCCAAGCCCTCAGACGACCTCACCGCAAAGAGGAAACAAGACCTCCGCGCCTTCCAACAAACTCTCAAACGCACCCTCTCCCGCCCCACCTCCCTAACCGACAGCATCGACGCCCAGCTTCTCGAAATGGCCGAGAACCTCAGAATCGCCCCTCCACCACTGGCTCCCAATGCTCCGATAGAACCCGACGCTCATGACTCGCCTTCCGCACCCATCGATGGCAAAGCCCTCGCAATTTCGCATGCGGAGACGAAGATGCTCAAGCAAGCCCTTGAGAATGCAAGGGATAATCCGGTGGATCCGTCAAAGCCGTATGCGACGCCCTGGCGGCCGAGAGATTATATTAGTCCCTTTGCGTTTGTGCCAAGGTATTTGGAGGTGCATCACAAGGTGTGTAGTGCTGTGTATCTGCGGCATCCGGTTGCGAGGCCGGGGTTGGGGGAGGTGCCGACGCCGTATCCGGTTGAGACGAATGGGCTGGCTTTCAATTGGTACTTGAGAAGACGATAGAGAAGGACGAAGAAGCTGTATGGGGTGTATATAGGCATCGTGTGGTTTGTACTATTATAAATGAGCTGTACATTGCATATATACCTTGGCATGGGACAGTGGAATGCGTGTACACGTTCAGAAAATTCATATCCAAGCTCCCATATCTACCTGACTATGGACTCATCTCCATCTCGTCTATAGTCCTCGACGACGTCATGCTCGCGTGCGGATCCAGACTCAGCAGGACTGTCCGGAGTCTCCCGCCGGTTCTGCCCCCAATACATCCACATCAGATACTCCATACTCTTCTCCGCAAGGCCCCTCTGCGCATCCACTAGCTCCGCCACCCTCTTCTCCGCCAACGTACAACCCCTGATACCCAACGCTTTCAGCGTCCCTCTCCTCGGCCACCATCCCATACTCTTCATCTCCACAAAATACTTCCACGCGTCCTCGAACCCTTCGTGCATATCCAGTGACTCGTTGAGGCACACCAAGATCAAACGATCGTATGTCAACGCATTAGGAGGCACGTTCAAAGCCAGCATCTCCGAGGCAAGAAACATAGCGAGGTCCTTCCTGCGCGCGTAGGAACAGCCACGGAAGAGGGCGTTGAACGTTGCGGTGTTGGGGCCCAAGGGAATGATGCTATGTAAGGTTTGATAGGTCTCGATGGCGGAAGCGAGGTCGTTATGGTGGATGTATGCTTCGATGATGCAATTGATGGCGGCGTGGGGGATACGATGGTCCGATTCTCGGAGAGAGTGGAGAATCTCAAGAGCCTGGGCAGGGCGATCGTATTTCGCTGCCAAGTGGATGTAGATCGCTCTTGTAGATGCCTCGGCGGGTTGCACGCCGGAGGAGACCATCGAGCAAAGGACAGAGATGGCGGCTTTCAGATCGCCGGATGCAAGCCAGGATTCTAGAAGGGCTTCGTAGTGGTGAAGTTGAAATTTATATTTGCGTTTGTCCAGGACGCGGAAGACTTCGGACGCGAGTTGAGGATCGCGGCGACGGGCAGCTGTGTTCAGAATGTTGATGCACATTCCTGACGAAGGATTCAAGTAGCCAGTTTCAACGCGAAGCCGCCAGGCGAAGAGAGTGGCGTCATGGTGAAAGGATCGGCTGGCGGCGTCGAGGAAGTGCGACCACAAGATTGCTGATATTTTGTGCTCTCCCGTAGAGACACGATGTCTCATGAGCTTGAGAGCCTCATCAAGCTCTCCCATGTCGCATAAGGTGTACGCTATTATATCGTTCAGCCAGGAAGCGATAGGTACTCCCTGATTGCGAAAGATCTCCAGATTACTCAATGCTACCTCCAGCTGCCGATCTCGCAGCAGCCCAACTATGACATCGTGCCAGCCGTCTGTGGTCAGGGAGAACCATCGCTGGTGGAGCTCCTCCAGGATGTCGGTGCGTAGTAAGTAATTTGGGTGTATGGAGAGCGCTTTCAGAGCCGCATGCAATATGGCTGCGTCCGGGTTTATATCCAGATCCACCATCTCTTGCAGTAATGCTTTGACCTCTCTTGGCGACCCATGGTCAGGATCCGCATTCGCCAGTACTAGAGCAAGATACAATCGCTGGTTCGGTTTTGCCCTATGCCCTTCCACAAGTATTTTCACGAGTCTCTGCACTTGCTGATGGTCCGCCTTTTTGGCAGCGTGTCGAAGCTGCTCATAGAGGTATTGGGTGGTCGGGTCCTGCCTGACATAGGACAATTTGTTATATCTGCGTTCGGCAGAATAGAAACCCTGGCATCTAACAGGCGGCTTGAACGCATACAACGATGTAAACTGGCGCCTCGCATTGGGACATCCTTGGACGCAACGCGCATAGCTTCGCCGCTCAATGGAAGGTCGTGCATGCGGGACAGTCCACGCTGTTTTAGCAAGGCGATAACGGGCTAGCTGTTTGATGGGGACTGATGGACATAGACATTCCCATAGTCCATCGAGTAGCGCTGATGGCATTGAAGGACCAACGCGGTCTTCAGAAAAGTTGGAGAGTGAGGTTGAAGTATAACGCCAAGCCTGAGCAAGCTTTATGACAACGCTAAACGCTCTATTGAAGACGCCAAAACTGATCTCCTGTTCTTGGATTAGGCCAGACAGAGTATGTTTATTGAGAGTCGAATACTGCTGCGCTGATCGTGCGAGGTATCCTATCCGTCCGCTACCATGTGGATCGATCGCCTTTCAGGGAATTCAACGCCCTCAGGTCCACCACCTCCACCCCATAACCGATCCGACTCTCCCGCCCCACGACGTCCCGGCGGTCTTGGACCCGGATTTACCTCGCGGCCATCTTATGGCCCTCGTAGCTCGTCGTTGGGTCTTAATCCCAGGGCGAATGTTTCGACAATCTCAGTCAATTCGACAAAATTACCTAATGGCTCTATGCTGAAGAGACAGGTTTCTCCACCTGAAGATTTCACCGATCCCTTAAAGGCGCTGGAAATACTCATTGGCAAATCATCAAGTGAAGGAATAGTACAAGATGATCAGCAAAAAGATCAGGGCCCGTCAAAGAGGCCGCCGGCATTGGTGCAAGATATTGACTTCAGAGAATTGAGTCTCCAAGACTTCGCGCATGGTGTCCTCTCTGAAGCAGATCGAGAGGAGCCAGATGGACGGACTTCGACGGCGCAGACAGTAGAGGAATGTGAGTAAGTATACTCTGTTGACGAAATGCCAGCGCGAAGTCTGAACATTCCGTAGATGAGAAGGAGAAAGATAAGTTCGAGGACTTGCATCGCTCAATACTGGTATGTAGAGTATCATATAAATTTGGTAGAGATATGGATACTGATATGCGACAGGCTTGCGATGACGTCCTGAGATCAGTGGAAGTCTCCTTAACGGGCTTCCAGAAAGACTTGGGGGTTGTTTCCGCGGAGATCGAGACTCTTCAATCGCGCTCGACTGCTTTGAATACGAGGCTTGAAAACCGCAGAGTCGTTGAGAAGCTTCTTGGTCCTGCTGTTGAAGAGATCTCGATTGCTCCTGCCGTAGTTAAGACTATCTCTGAGGGGCCAATTGACCAGAATTGGATCGAGGCGCTCGAGGAATTGGAGAAGCGGTCGAAAGTCGTTGACGAGAAGATGAGTGGTTCTGTCAAAATCCTTGCCGTCACCGATATCAAGCCACTCCTACTCGATCTGACGAACAAAGTATGTGATTCTGCAACTTCATGAATGGGCAATTCTTTACCTGACAACATGTCAAGGCCATAGAGCGCATTCGTGACTATTTGGTTGCTCAGATCAAAGCTCTGCGCTCCCCGAACATCAATGCTCAGATTCTACAACAACAGAATTTCCTCAGATATAAAGACCTCTACACCTTCCTCTACCGGCATCACTCTCAACTCGCCGATGAAATCGCTCAAGCCTACATCAATACCATGCGCTGGTACTACCTCAGCCATTTCACCCGCTACCGCGACGCCCTCCTCAAACTCCCCATCTTCACCGACGAAAAAACCCACGCGCTCAGCACCGACTCCTCCACCCTCTCTCGCACCTCCCAACCCGCACACGACCCTCTCTCCCTAGGCCGCCGCATCGATATCCTCCACCGCGCCCCCTCCTCAGCCCTAACCTCATACCTAGCCAGCGAATCCAAAACCCCCACTTACCTCGAAACACCCTTCTACAACTTTAACCTCGCGCTCCTCTCCAACGCCACAGCCGAATACATCTTCGTCGCAACCTTCTTCTCCCCCTCCCACACCTCCTCCCGCATCTCCTCCTCCTTCTCCTCCATCTTCACCCCCACCTTCTCCCTCGGCACAGCCCTGACCAAGCACCTCACCGACCCCACCTACGACTGCCTCGGCCTCCTCCTCTGCGTCCGCCTCACCCAGCATTTCGCCTTCGAGCTGCAGCGCCAGAAAGCCCCCGTCGCGGAGGGCTACATCAACGGCACCAACATGCTGCTCTGGCCCCGTTTCCAACTCGCCATGGACAACCACATCGACTCCATCCGGCGCGCCACCGCCTCCATCTCCACCTCCCGAACCCTCGCGCTCACTTCCCCGTCCCAGCAATCTACCGCCCCGCACCCCTTGACGCAGCGCTTCGCGATCTTTCTCTCGTCGATACTGCAACTCTCCCCGGACTCGGCGGCAGAGGAGTCTGAGCCCGTGGGGAATAGTCTGGGGAGGTTGATGAGCGAGATGGAGGCTTTTGTGGGGAAGATGGCGAAGGGGTTGCAGGGGGTTAAGCGGGAAAGGTTCGTGGCGAGCAATTGGAGCCTTGTAGTCATGGTTATTGCCGAAGTCGAAGGTCGTCTGGCTGAAGCGATGAAGGAGAGGGCGGAAGGTGCCAAAGAGGGGGTTGGCGGGTAGCGAATTGGGAGGGGAGGGTCGGAAAAAGAGAAGACTGGGGTGATCTATTTCGCAGGTAGAGGCATGTGTGGTCGAGGCAGTGTGTTGGGCAGAGTGGCTCAAAGCTTGGGCTTAAAGGCAAACGGCAAAACCAAAACTATAGTGACAGTGTGGAAGGGAAATCGACGCTTTGATGCTTTGCAGATTTAACGCATGGGGGCTGAGGGATATACCTTGGCGCTTGTCACCCAGCACGAGACAACCGAAATCGGATAGGAAACAAGTAGACGAAGTTCTCAACCACATACTACATTCCACTGTGCATCTCAAGTCCCTCGAGTTTGTAGCCGAATCCAGCGACTCTGTCCCTTGTTTCATGGAACAAGCTCAAGGAACAGTCACCAACCCGACAATCAAGACAAAATATCTCTATATCTTTAGATTTCAGTCATATATAAGGTATGAGGAGATGAATACCGAGCCAACAGCCATTTTCCAAACATTGCCCGTCATGACCATACACTCCGAGAAATCCCCAGAGATGAACACCTAGTTCCTACTTCAAAAAGCCTACCTGGCGCCGCTCGCTATCAAAACCCCGTATGTTCTTATAATCATACAGATACCCGATCCAATCCTTCTTAGCTTCTTCTTCAATATCCTCGAGACTGACCCACCCCTTAAACATGCTTAAGCCTCCAGCGCATATTCAGACCCTCCTCACCACCCCCGGCCCCAAATCCAGCCTCTCAATATCCTTCGCCCACAGTCCATCTTCACTTCCCAAACCCCCCATCCCATCCCGACTGATCCTCGGACTCGTACTCACCACACTGCTATCCGGCGTCATGTCCTCCACGCCCGCATACCCCGGCGGCTGCGTCCCTTCGCTCTCATACCCAGGCAGCGTACTCACGCTTCGGCCACTGGTACTTCTTAGTCTTCGCGCCGGCGAGGAGCTCCCGGCTTCGCTGTCACTGTCGTAGGGAAAGGTGTTTCGACCTTCTTCTGCGGCAGCTATGCTGTTCGTGCCACCTTCCCCTGCTCGACGGGGTCGAGTCGCAGCGCGGAGATGGCGGATGTCCTCCTGGCAGACGGCTTCCAGCACGCCTTCCTGAGCGAAGACACGAGCGCGTTTTTCGTCCCAGGTATCGGATGTCCCTGTACCGCGAGAGCGTGGGCAGTGACGGTGACGGAGGGCGCAGATGCGGGTCTGCCACCAGTGGGCCCACGCGGCGCGGCGGTAGAGTGTTCTATTATGGCGTTCTTCGCGGCGGGCGGCTCGGTCGGCGCGGCGTCTTGGGTCGCGGATATGGATGATGAGCCAGGTGAGGAGCGAGAAGAGGGTGAGGGCTATGAAGAGGAGTTTGAAAAAGTGGAGAGGGTTGGTGGGGCTGTTGTTGCTGGCGGGGAGGCGGTGGGCAGAGGGAGTGGAGGGATTGATGGGGGTAGGGACAGCATCAGCGCTGTGCAGGGTGTCGAAGAGGACACTGGAAGTGGAGGTAGGGTGAAGTGAACGAGTTTGGGCGGGGGTGGGCGCTTGAATGAGACGGTCGGGGGAGGCTGGGAGAGGCTGAGTGATGGTGGTCGAGGATTGAGCTAGGAGAGCTTGTTTTCGTTTTTCGGGACACAGATTGGCCATGGCCTCGTGGACCTTGGCCTTGAATGCTTTGACGTGGTGACGACAGGATTGGAAAACCTTGGATGCTGTTGTCTTGACCGCAGTGAAGGTCTTTATGATATATTGACCAAGGGCTTGAACATGGCCTGGGGATGTCTTCTGCCGATTGTTGGAGGGTTGACTGAAGGCTGCTTCGGGATCCACGGTTTCGGATAAGCCCTTGGACGTCGAGGGACTCCGCCAATACTCGGCGTCGGACTCAAGCGATTTCAAATCGGTGAAGTGAGGATTGAACCGAAGTATTTGAGGCTGGCCAACTTGCGTGTAGGAGACCGTGAACCCAACATCGAGGTCCTTTCCTGCTTGCCAGATACGGAGAGTCAAGACTTGGGTGACCTCCGCCCGATGGCTATTCCTGCTCTCCTTTGGCCCATTTTCAAAGAGGCAGAGGATTTGCCAGGCGGTCGTTATGGACGGCTGTGTCTGGGTGAGAGTTTGTGCACCTTTGGCAGTATTGCCGTCCCACGTAGACGGCAGACTGTGACCTAGGAAGCGGAGATTGCTCTGGCCACATGGCTTGTCTGATGATTGGAGCTCTCCGACAGCCAACGTCAAGTTCTGTTGAATTGACAATCAGCATCTATCAGTGACGACATGGTGTAGCTGCATCATACAAGGTCTTCACCTTCAAGGCCTTGCAGACGAAGATTGTCGAGATTAAATGAAAGAAAAGCCTCTGAGGCATCTATCGCTCAATTAGCGTTCGCATCAGGCATCCCACCATCCAAATTTGGAAACATACGGTACTCGATACGGGGAATTGAGGCCTCAACGCCGACGTCTGATGTCAGTGTGTCAGGGACGACGAAAGCCGATGCGACGGCGGACGACAGCAATGCAGCGGCCTTTGTGAAGCCGCGCATGGTGGCGACTTGACTGACTTGCCGGCCGACTTAGTGGGGTAGTCGGGTCAGCAGGCCTCACATGATAGTGAGAGGATGTGAGAGAGGAGGAGGAGGACAGCTGCCTGGAGAGGCCAACGTCCAACGTCTGTGCCTCCCCCGGCGCTTATTAGCGGTTACAGGTCTATCTGGAATCCTTGGCACTCAAAAAATGACTTTTCCCCCCCCCCCCACCATATATACACCATTAACGAAAACAAAATTGAAGAAATTCTAAAGAGTCTAAAAGAAATTTTGTATGTCAAAATAGCTAGCATTTAATTTTGAGCGAGTTTGGGCAAGCTTTAAGTATGCTAGAGTCAATATAAAATAATCTCGAAAATTGTTCAGATATCGCCAAGCATTGACAATTACTTAAATTCTATATAGAGATTTCAATTGTTTTTAAGAATGTCTCAAATTTAGTATCGAGATAGATTGTTATCTACTGTATATACACATCAATTTTCTAAGCTTCAATTTTGTTTTCGTTAATGGTGTATATATTGTGGGGGGGGGAAAGTCGATTTTGAATGCCAAGGATTCCAGATAGACCTGTAACCGCTAATACTTCCGCTCCCTGTAGGGCTGGTCTCCGGGGTACAATTGCGCCGAGCCGACCATCATCATCGCTGAACTGCATCTGAATAACCATCTGCGTGCACTTCAGTCAAGATGGTAAGTAAGTTACATTCATATCGTGCAAGAATTTCTGCTCACAGTGCTCTCTGAGTTACCCTTAGGCCTCCTCAATGCCGCCCAAGGCTCGCCCATGCTCGTCGAGCTGAAGAACGGCGAAACCCTCAACGGCCATCTCGTCAATTGCGATACCTGGATGAACTTGACCCTGAAGGAAGTCGTGCAGACAAGCCCAGAGGGCGACAAATTCTTTCGATTACCCGAAGTCTACGTTCGAGGGAACAATGTGCGCATCATGCGCCCGACATCTCAGGGTAAGGTATAGGCTCACAGTGTCGCGCAGATCAAATACCTACGAGTGCCAGATGAGATCATCGAGCACGTCAAGGATCAACAGCAAAGCCAGCCTTCGACACGGGGCAGAGGCGGTGGTGTGCAGAGGGGCGATCGTGGAGGCAGAGGCGATCGAGGACACGGCGTGAGGGGTGGACGTGGTCGGGGCAGAGGGCGAGGTGGATGAAAGAGAGCCCAGGCAGTCACAAACTACAAAGATCAGACATTGAGGCCAGAGAGAGGCCAGCTTCAAGCGAGTTTCTGTAGCGAAGAATGTTCGAGGGAAAGGGTAGCAGAGACGGCTTTTGATGGGCTATATTACCACAGCTTCTGTCGACCACACGACGGCCGCTGATGGGACAGCTAGAAGCCTCGACGGACTTTCAGAGCCGATAGGCTGGCCCCGCTCTGATATCCCGGAGGCTGGTTTGCTGCTTGAATTTCAACAAGTAGATGGTTCTTTACAGGCCAAAAAGTTCTACAACCTCCAAAATTGTTCACGCCGCTGCTGCCACATTGATCACCTCCAAGGTCACCCTCACCGCCCGGCCCGTAGCCATATGAACAAACATATAGTCGAACTTCCCCGTGAACCCTCTGCTGACACAGGCAACGATGCTCCTCATAAATGTCAAGACGAATTCCCACTGTATGGGGTTGTCGGCGCTGAAGAACTCGAGTCGTAGGTTGTTCAATTCACACGTGTAGTGGTTCTGTGGTGTTTGATCGGCTTTGATGCTCAGTACATGGTAAAATGCCGAGACGTAGAATCTGGTAAGGACTGTGGCTGCTACCTGGACGGGGATCAAGGATTCAAAGGTTTCCAAATATTGGACCCATCCTTTGCCGAGATTGGTGAGCCAGATGCCACACTGTCTGAGAGACGGTACATTCGTAGAAGCCGAATAAGAGTCAAAGCGACGAGTGGTAGAGAGGGTGTGAGGGTTTGGAATTGACGGGTGGTGAGAAGAAAAGGGGTGTCGGGAGTTGCTGATCTGAGTAGGGTTGGAGCTGGTGTAGGGAACAGTAACTAGAAAAGGGAGCAACCAGAGTGTGGTACGAACAAGCCGGATACTGGTATTACGAAGATTGCAATTCGGTGGACTTTCGCCGTGTCGTGCTTGATATTATGCTTCAAAGCGCATTGCAGAATCTCAACATTACTTCCAGGAACCCAAAGCGGTTGATACTGAATTTTTGCTGCAGTCGTCATTATTTGTGACGCCACACTTTGTGACGCCATCATGTTCCCTCAGAATAGGATAGGGAGTGATAATGGTTGTCGCCAAGTGCCCACAAGCCGGAGGAAGGTCCGTAGGAGTCACTGACATGTGAGACGACTGATAGCATTTTGCTTTGGGGGCCAATCTCTGGCCAGGAAGATCCTCCGCTGACGGCCATGCGCTGAGCGCTTCGAAGGACAGCTGCAGGGAGCTGGGGAGAATGGGCTTACCCCGGTGAAATGTGGGCTTTTCCGAGACTGGTAAAGGGAGGGTGCGGCAAGTCCTGAGTCGATCCTCGCTTTAGCGAAATGTGCTTTGCGGTTAGAGAAAGAAGGAGACATCTCAAACTAGGGGTGGTACCTGCAGGACAGGGGCGGCTCGTGGAGATACGACGATCCCATAATCGCGCCCGCATACTTTAGAGCCGCGAGCTCGCGCGTCCAATTGCTCTGCAACCTCAGGATACTCGAAGACCACGGAATAGGCGTTCGAACTGTGAGGCCTTGCCAGATGACAAAGGCGCCGGGTTCTCTGTGTGAAGGGATTAAAGAGGGATGGCCTTACGGCCAACCATGGGACAAGAGCAGATATAAAGAAATTTATAAGATAGTGCCAATATAACGTGCGAGGCTCTCTGCCTATCATATCGCTACAATGTAAGTCGAGCAACGCAAATCTCTGTACGCACATGATCTTATTTCATCCAATCCTGTGCATGACACATTCACAATTTGGCCTTGGGGCCTTCAATTGTCGGTAGTAGTAGGTCTCGAACCTCATTCAGGGCCTCGCTAAGCCAAAAGCTCATTCGATCGCTGCCGAGGCCTTTGCTGACAATGTTGAATTGAATGCTATATTACCTTGTTAGCTCAATACACCTTTGACAGCGGTCAAGACCATGATGGAAAACGCATCAGCAGAGGAAGAAAGTGCCATCGAACGGTCACTTACCTGTTTTCGTTGATCATATATGCAATTCCAAAGCCATCATCTATGACCTGACTCCAACCATACCCATTGAAGTACTCGCTACTCAGCTGGCTCGAGCTCAAGAACCACGTGCTACTGTAACCATACGCCCGATCTTTGTAGAGTTCGGGCAGCTCCTCACCCTCTTTCAGACATTTCTTGAGTCCAAAGAGATGCCTGTCGACTCCCCTTCCACCGCTTGCATCACTGATGTACTGCACGTGTGCGTCTATAGCGGCTCGAGAAGCCTTGACGCAAGCCTCTGGCGGAACTTCGGGGTCTGCCATAGCGTTTACGAAAGCAACACTCTCTATACTTACGCTCCGGCAGGTTTCAGTACGCCCTTGTTGAAAACGACGTGTAGCGGACGATTCGTAGGTTGGCCGACTGGTACCGTACATCTTATGATACGCGAGCTGGATGACCATCTGCACGTAAGCATCTGGAGAGCACTTGAACTTCTTGATCATTCCTTTCCCATAACCTTGATACGCTTGCACTTTAAGGTCGTGCTGTCCTATAAGTAGGTTGAAGTCCGTCATTGCGCGTTGGATCTCCTTGTTGACTGTTTCGTCGATGTGAAATCGAAGTGCACTGGGTTCAGGCAGGTCGCTGCGGACGCTCGTATCCGAAAGATCAAGCTTGTTGGTGAAGATCATCATGTTTGCATAGTCGTTTAGTCGATGCGTAGGCGTGCCATCCATCATACTATGTTCGCCTATGAAGCCCGATGTCCCGTTTTCATTGATGATGAATTGTAGCGGCTTGTCAAACCATCGGTTGCTACCATCACCATGCCAGTACGAATGTGCACGCTCTTCCAGCGTGACTGGTGAAGTATCATCAAGGCATACGAGGAATGACGAGGCCTGAATAGCCTCAAGTGGAGCAGCGTTTGAGGGGTGTGCAGCAAGGAGGGCAGCGCGGGCAGAACTCCAGATATCACGGTTCTGGGTAGTTAAGATTCCGACTGCAGGAGATTTGTCTGCGCTCTTGTAAATCCGGCTGAATTGCTTTTCGAGTTCGGCCGCATTGAGTGGCTGCCCATTGATCTCATGCATGACTTTGAAGAACTGATTTTTGCGAACGACGATTATGTATTTGTGTTCCTCATGGCCGTACTTCACTGGATGGTCTATGGGCTGAGCGGGTATTCGACAAGCGTTAAACATCCACTGATAGGACTCCATGCTGATGGGCAGTTTTCTCATGTACTCCGGCTCGAGTGTCCCATTGTCAACGTCCTTCTTGAAGTGCAACACAGCACTCGTCAATGCGGCAGCTCGCTTCGCCGGGTTTCGTCTCCTTCTGTCATCGCGATGCGAATAGAAGTAGCTAACGTAAGGTACGACTGGGTCTCTGTAGGCAAGATATGCGGCCTCGTTCCACCATTCGTAGATCCAATTCTTGTGCTTCGGGTCATCACGGCGCGCTCTCAGCCGCTTTTGTAATTCTTGACCTATACCGCCGGGCTTAACGAATGCATCCACGGCTTTCTTCGTAGCCTCGAATTCTGCTTTGTTCAATAAAGGCTGGACGGATCTAAGGTATCGTTTTGAGGTTTCTTCAAGAGTCGGCACTGGCAATCGCGGCAACGAATCTTCAAATCGAAGCATTGCGCTTTTCGTGTTGTCTTCTCGGTAACCTGCCGGGAGATGTGCTTAATGAAGAAGCCAGGGGAGTCACCTCGGACGAGTGGAAGATTATCTCACCTTCCGGTAACCCATTGGAAGCCTTTCGGGCATCTGCTGGACGCATGACGGACGTCTGCCATTGGATTAGGTCCGGAAACAACACAGCAAACGAATTGAAGTAAGCTTTACTTTCGAGGTTGATATCAATGTTGCCTTGGTTCGGAATGATGGGCGACTGCGCGCCAAGGCCCGCAACATCCCAGAAACACAGACGAAAGGTGCGGAACACTGAAAGCGGAGGGCAACAAGACAGGACAAGGATGGAGATCTTATATCGTGGAAATGCACGTTAATTCGCGTGACCAAAGCATCGAATTTCGGTCGGACGCACCAAGTTTACGGTACGTAATTAGAGATGCCGAGGCCAGACGGGGATCCGCGGGCTTCGCGGGTAGAAGGACGAGCCTAGCCCGATCGAGACTCGACGTATCCACAGCGCACGTGACTCCTGGCGAGCTTTGCCCCAAAAGCTCTCCCAAGCCCCAAGTAGCAGACGCTATAGAGTAAGACACGTTGTAAAGGCAGAAATTGTCACGATAAAGAAAACCGATGATTGAAATGGCTTGTGCGCGCCTCTATAGTGGCATAGCCAAGGTATGGGTGAATGCCGTAAGGCAAGAAACAGTTGTCGGGCCTATTTGTACTTTATCTAGGTTGCACTCTTTCGCGACAGGTAACCGTGAAAAGGTCAAGGCTTTGTCAACGATGATTGAAGTGCGATGGTTCAATGCTTAACTTAAATGACGACATAGTGGGCAAATGCCCAACCAAGTTCCACAAGAAAAGAGTCGTTAAGTCTCCCTTTCTTGGGTTGAATGCAGATACTAGTGTTCGCAATACAAACAGAAGTTTCATGCATCCTCCCTGAGGTAATCATGAACTACTCAATGCCTAGTACTTCAAACGCTTTTGCTTCCTCAAAGCGCCCGTGTTCCCTTCATCATCTTCGTCGTCTGTCCTTGCACTGTCTGCTGGGAAAGAAGCTGATGCTAGCCCTCTGAGGTGCTGGCACATTCAGCATTACATCTTTCGCCTGCTGCGCGAATGGGTCTTTTAACTTCCGTATCGCGAAAGCCTGCGACTGATTGATCGGCTGGCGGCTGTACCCCATCTTCACACTGTCTTCAATCGTCCTTTTCAGGAACGTGCAGAAGACCTCCTTGCTCGGCATCTTCTCAAGACCCATCACTTTGAAGAACGCTGCGAAGCTATTTACATTACGAATATCTCGAATTTCGGCTGCCATCCGCTCGGCAGCACCCTTGGGTGGCGCGCCATGCATGTCGAAAAGCTCGTCTCGAATTGCTGAGAGAGACTTCCCAGAAGGCCGAGCGGCCCTGTAAAACAGCGCGAAGAACATCAGCAAACGGTACGATGTTTTGGATGCCTCGAATGTTCGCTGCAAGCGGTACTCTGAGACGGCGCAGGGTTCGATGTAGCTGAGTTCGGCCATGCCTGCGCCTTTGTTGTCGAGCATCCAGACGACGTTTCTCAGGATGGCTTCTTTGATGATAGCAAGAGTCAATTCCGGAGCCAAGCCCTGATCACTGACTAGGACAGTAACAAGAAGCTGGCCAAGATTGGGGAAGCTTTCTTTCGAGGTATACCCACTCAGGAAGCGTTGCAGCTGACGATTAGCGTCTCCCACAATCTGATCTTGCTCCGTTGCTAAACAGAGCAAGAGGTGAAATATGCTGAAGTACGACTCGATTGCCTTTTCAGACGCATGTGTCAATGTGCTCTTACATTCAACCCAGTTTTGCTCCGCCTCGCCACTGAGCTTCACCACGACAGTACTCATGAAATTGTAGATTACTTCAATGTTGAGCCCAGATTTGTCGGGGATGTCGGCAGCCTTGGCCAGCTGTGTCAGGGAGGCATTGACATCTGCTGAGACCGATCTCCAGTGTCGACGAGACAGGGGTAGCGGCAGCCAGTGCTCGAATCCTAGTCCCTGAATCGAGCGACGGACATGATATTTCTCAAATGCCTGTTGAGATAGGAGATCGAATTCCGACTGAAGGGTCCCTTGCTTGCCCTTGCGGTTGATATGGACTCCTACGCCCAATTTCGTCCGCATGAAATTATGCTTGAAGCAGAAGCACTGGAGCTCACGCATCCTAATCGTGTCATATGAATTCATAAAATCTCCAATCTCGCCACACACCTTGGCTGCTGCTAGTAGGTCTTGAGTGTCCAATTGGCTGAATATCTGCAAGAGAATCTCGTCGGGGAGCGCTAGCATTCGTTCGATAAGGCGTGGCCGCCGTCCGTCGCGTCGTGGTACATCGATGGCCATGCTATCTTGCATCCCAATAGCGACACCATTTTGCGGGCCCATGGATTCGTCCAGGTCGATGATCTGGCGTGATTGCACACGAGCATTGGGGCGAGTCTCCTGGCCCACGGTGACCGAATCTCTATCCGTGATTTTCCTGCTTCCGAAACCGCACCCGAAACCGCACTTGATGCAAGTGTGTCCGTTTCCTCGGCCATCTTGCTGATCATACCGAAAAGCATCGTGTCGATAGCCATCAAGCTCTATCGATCGATATCCTCCTTCTTGCTCGATGCGGTCGCTGCTGAAAAAGCTGAGCAACTGTATAGCGACGCTCTTCAGGGTATACGCAGGCGTGTAGCCCTCTGTAGTGTTGAGTATAGAAGCACATATGTAGTCCCCGTAGACGTTTGGGTGTTCGATCTGGGACTGGATAGTAATCTGGGGTGCCACGAGCGGGTAGTGTTCTCCGAAGTTGATGGTGAGATGAAGAGGTGCTTTGCCACTTGGAGATAGTACAAGGCATGCTTGTTGTAGATCATCCTCCAGAAAGAGACCGATGTTTGGATACGGCTCGCTCTGAAGTTCAGCAAAGTCTTGCAGGAGACGTCGGTGCAAAGCCATGCTGATGGAAAAGACCCTTGCTACGGCCCGCTTTCGTAAGATATATTGTAAATTGATTTGTACAGATGAGTTCTAGGAAGATGATCAAGGTTCCAAGAACGCTCTGGAGCTTCTAAAGGAAAGCACTGATTATTATAGCGGAAGAATTAGGCGCAACGATTCTCTGGCGGAAGGTACGACTGTATACTGGATGAACAGAGATGAAGGGGACGGGCTATTCCACCAACACATTCTTTATACGGAAAGGATGATAAACAAGGCTACATGCATGAGTCATATTACGATGACCGCAAAGAACGCCTTAAACACTAAAAATAAAATCCTGCCTAGCCTACGATTTAGAGACTCAGTAAGTCCTTCCTAAGGATGATATGCGTTGGTAGAGTACATTTCTTTTACGGCATGTGTCTACGGAATAACGAAGAACTGATTCCAGTGACAACCCCCGCTGCTAACGAGCCATACTGTCAATGAGTATCGTATAATTGGTTACGATATCCTCCAGAGCGACATTGGGAAGGGACAAGTTAAAGGCTTTGTCAGTCTTTGGCCAAGGCCGAAGGCCCTGCTTACAATGAGTCATGTATATTCACGCTAAAATTTGAGCCAATCTCGTCATTGATCGCATATATATCTGTATTGATCAAGTCAGAACATCGCTGTTAGTAGCCACGAAGCACATCATCTGTCATCGTTTGGTTGAGATGTTGGACGCCCGATAGATATCCTCGCACTTTCGTTTTCGATTAGCACAAAGGCCCTGCTGTGCCGTGTGTCTCGGTCAATAGAACAAACGGTTGATGGTGGAGATGTTCAGCTTGAGAGAATGTGACTACCGTATGCAAGGGTTTTGCGTCTTGGACTTACGATGACTGGGAACAAATTCTTGGGTTGGGTGCAGGGCCGATTCCGGATGTCGAGATGCAGCACTACCTACCTTCAATCTTCTGAATTATCGTGCTTGAGCAATTGACCTCCATGAGCTGGCACTATGGGTAAGTGCAATCTCAAAACATAAAATGGAACCAACGCTTCGGTTTCAGGTTTTGGGGGCAACTGAAAGACGTTCCCTACCGTGTGAAAGCTCGCACACAAGCTGGCTTGAAGCTCACCACTCATCTGACTGTCACCAATGGAACGATCATCGAAGTACCACATAGGTGATGCTGGTCAGGCTGCAATCATTCGTCATCGCCGCCGAACACTTTTCCTCCTATTGCTCTTACTATTTGCAGCTCTGGAAGCATTGTGAACTCCTTTGGAGGCTTTGGTGGGCGTACCCTTGCCGCCTTCATGTTTCTCTTCGTTTCCTAGCTCATCATCGTCACCTTGATCCAGCACACCTGTGGGGGCTTTGCCTCTGCGAGTTCTTGAAACCGGTACTGAAACTGACTGCAGCTGCGATTTACCCTTAGGCTTGCTGCGATTGCCACGCACTGATCCTTGACCCGGAACCGATGCAGGTGATGATCGTGGCTCTGATTATCTGTGAGTCTATCTTCAAACCTACCAGGTCTGACTCCAGAAAAACGTACCGTCGGTATCATCAATCGTGCTGTGCCTACGATTACTGGATGATCTCCCACTCGGGACTGGATCAGACAAAGTAGGAGGTGATTGCGATCGATCCGGAGCTAATCGTTTGGCGAACGTCATCTCTCCGTACTCTTCCTTGAGTAAAGCAAATTCATAGAAAGGCTCTCCCATAGGATCGGCTTCGTCATGCTCGGAATGGCCCATATCATTTTCCTGTATCTCGAATGTCAACTGATGCTGGAGCTGATAGTAATTCGGCAAGGACATACCCTCTCGTCCAGAGCTTCGAGGTTGTAAAGGCTGTTCAACTTCTCCCAGATGCCTGGGATCCTTGTGTGATTATCACGAGACGACGTGTAGCCATGATTTCGGAGGTTTTCAGAGATTGCGATCATTCGAAAATGCTTGTGCATTCCTATGATTTATGTTCAGGCTTACCATGCTTCCTGTAACAGGACGCTGTACAATTCTGTAGGAGAACGGACCCACCGGTTTCCATCTGACCATGCTCTTGAACAGGGATGTCTCCTGTTCATCAGTCCAAGGATCTAGTGTCAACTCTTCTCTACTTGAATCAACCTCCATTGGCGTTGGGGTCTCTTCCACTGGTTCCGGGACACTTTCCGATGGCGTTGACGCTGCATGTGAGGAGAGACGTGCTTTCTTCTTTGGAGGCATGTTGGTTTCGAGCTACTGGATTCGAAGCCCGTTATGCACGCGGACGTCGCAGTCTTACTCTGTAGTGCCTCGGAAAGACATGTTGTGAATCCAAGTCAGTGAAAATACGGAGGTTTTAAGGCGCTCCGGGCCGGAATCCCCGGCGCGCTAAACACTTAGCGTGGCGTCGCGTAAAGCGCGTTGTGACGTGACTGAAGAACAATTCATCCCATCGTTGCAAGATGAATCGACATGGACGACCAGCACACTTGTGGAAACGCCTTCGCTATCCCTAACTTCGGTATAGAGCCGGGGTCCGGACTGGCGACAACATATCTAGCAGAGCCCGCCATCGCTGACTTTGAACCGCAGGAATGGCAACTGGATTCGGACCCAGATGGTTGGAACTTCGAAGCAGAGATAGTTCCCGGTCTCAAGTGGCCAGAAATCAGACTGCATGATTTGTGTGATTGCTCAGGCGAGCAGCTTGAGGAGCTCGGTAGCCTTGCATCGTCCAATCCTTCTTCAAGCGACACATACACCGAACCCTCCGAGTCCATTGAAGACGATATATGGTCTTCCCCCGAATTTCTAAAATTTGAGGAACAGCCTCTAAAGCCACGAAAATGGGAAATTTTCTTCGACAAGGAAGCTAGGGTGCCTCTGGCCTCGTATATAAGCGAAGGCGGACCTGGCGTATTTGACGCTCTTCTGTCTTTGCATGCTTCTCAAGAGCCTATCATTCTGGGCTCTCGAGTCGTGCTCAAAGCTGATCCTGTGATTGTATGCCTGGCGCATCTGGGTCTCGGGCAAGAGTCGACCCTGTTCTCTTACGATGCCCTGGATCAGAAATTTCGCGCTCGAGCTGGGGCCGAGCATATCTGTCCGTCGGGCTTCTCACGAACAGCTTTCAGCAGCTTGGAGGCCGACTTCTTCAGCTATGGGAATCGGGTAAAATCTTTGCAGACATTCGTTACGAACACTTACGCTTCGAGTCGGCCACTAAAAGCGATGGCTTCTCTCGCCAGCTGCATCCATTCTATCCTGTACGACCATGAATGGGCTCTACACGAAGCCTCTACCACGGTCAAGAGCGTTTTGCAGCTTCAAGCTACGTTTCGGAAGCCTGGTGAAGTCTTGTCCTTTCTGGACGAATTGGTCTGCCGTAGTAGGTCTGCCATAACCGAGGAGCAGGTACTGTCGCTTTTGTATGGATTTGCCGAAGAGATTGAGCATTGCTCCTGGAGTCAACCCATCGCATTTGAGATACTGACCAAAGTCTCGAGACTTTGGCTTGATGCAGCGGGCAATTGGTTGGGGTTAATTCCCCGAATGGGCATCCAAGGCGCTGACCCGACGGTGGGCTTTGCCCACAAAACGGAGGCAGTCGAAGATGCTGAGGTTAAGGAGGATCCGACCCAGAGATATGTAATGGACGATGCAGGAATACCTGGTTTTCTCAGTGCCGTAGATGGTATTCAGATATTTGAGACTGGACAGAGCTTGCGTTTGCTCCAAGCGCACAAACCTTCTCATCCCTTAGCCAGAGTAGCTGGACCAGGAACCGTCGAGCCACCTTCACTCGAATTCAAGTCATCTTGGCCGGACATTCACAAAATCCAAGAGCGCGCTAATCAGTATGAAGCGGATCTCCGGGCTGCTATTCGAGCTTACGATGAACAAGGTTCGCTGGCCACGAGCAGTTCAATCTTTGAAGCCGCGCCACATGATGAAGAGTTGTCGAATGTCCGATCAGAGTGCTCCGAAACGTACTTCTCTACTTTGGTAGCAGAAATTGAGCAGCAGCTACCAGATTTAATACTCCGTACAGCTAACCATGACTCGCAAGCGTTCCTTGCTTCTCACTGTACGCAACAAGAACATAGAGATATCTCACTCTCCAGGCCGCCTCTCTGTCTTGTCCCTTCGATGTCTCTCAGGCCCATTATATCCGCGCAGGCTCGTCTAGTCAATCAGTCTTGCCTCTCTATGCTCTTCAAAGAACACAAGCTCCGCTCACACCTATCACTTCAGTACCGGTATAGCCTACTGGGCGATGGTGTCTTCTCATCTCGTTTGTCACATGCTCTCTTCGACACAGACTTGCCTTCTACCGAGCGTAGGCAAGGGAAGCCTCGGCTGGGTGTCTCTGGTCTTAGACTTGGCTCTCGAGAGATATGGCCGCCTGCGAGCTCAGAGCTACGACTCGCACTCATGGGGATATTGAGTGATAGTTACTATTGTGAAAATATCACTGACGTGACCACCTCAGGAAGAAGTGAGTTGCCTGGAAACATGAGCTTCGCTATCCGTGCAATTTCAGAAGAAGAACTGCGGAGATGCATGGACCCGGACTCTATCTTCGCGCTGGATTTTTTGCGGTTGCAATACAAGCCGCCAGCTCCCATTGATGCAGTTATCAAACAATCATCGCTCGACAAATATGATATTATCTTCAAGCTTCTTCTTCGTGCGGCGAGATTACTATACTCAGTCAAACAACTCTCGCGGGTCACGCTATCTCGCAACCAGTCATGCCGTCCTGACACAATAGTTCGACGTTTCAGTGTTGAAGCTATTCAATTTGTCTCAAGCATTTATGGTCATTTCTTCGAAGAAGTTTGCAAGCACTGGAACCTATTCGAACGTCAGCTCGACAGCTTACAAAAGCGCACCGAGCAGCATGCTATCAGTGAGCACGAGGGCCCGGACAAGCTTCGAGACATGCACGAGAAAATGTTGGATGGCATGATGTTTGGGTGTTTACTCAGGAAACGTCAGGAGGCCGTCATGGGTCTCTTGGAAGAGATCTTCGAATTGATTTTGGGCTTCACGAAGCGCGTGAGAGCCCACAGTCTTCCGAAGATGGATTCAGACGATGAGTCAGATCAACGAGAGGAATTGTACAGGAAGTGGAAGAAGAAGGTCAAGGTTTTCGTTGCCGTCTGCTGGGGCCTGAGTGAGCGAAAAGGCTCTCCTGGCGGCGGCGGCCTCAGTGGAAACGAGGGCAGTGAGAACGGCATGGAAAGACTCCTCTTAACGCTCGACATGAATCGCTACTATTCTCAGCGTACAACATAGACGGGCGTACTGTTCGAAGTGGTTGTCCTTGTATAGCCCTCGCTCTTCGGAAATTACAAGCGACGACAAAGCACATTGCACCGATGTTTCTATGGCCCCATGGCTTCTTGCTGTAAGCAGCTCGAACCATGCGTGATTCATGGAGCTACAGCGTTGCTGAAGCATCCACAGTCAACACGGCAGAACATCATACTGAGCAGGAATCTCGATTGTTGGATGCCGGACCTCATCGTTGAAGCCAAAAACTCCACTCTAAAACCTATACCGATGCACATTCCGTCCCCCGCCTCGCCATGAGTCATTCGTGAGCGATGCTAGCGAAGATAGCTTTGCGGTAAACCCTCGACTCATGGATAGGTCACGGGTCGGAGGAAGGTTATAATATGCAACAGCTTCATCGCATAGTGTAAGCCATCAACAACCGGTTCAAGCACTGAAAGCTCTTTTATATCACCGCCCTTTACAAGTCCTCTCGATCAATTGTCTCATCAACAGAAACTCGTTTCGATTACCCTTCTTTGTTTCTTGTTCTTCACCTTCTCGCGCTTGTTCCACATGTTCTGTATCAGATCTGAACCTTCGACCACCTCCAGCCCCCTCCGAAGAATTCTTTCGTCTCTTAGTGATTTCAGGACCATTTCCACCCAGTGCCTACACCCTTGACCTACTCCGGAAACTGGTATTTTTCCAATCCAGCCTTCGTGATCGCATTAACAAGATCCTCTACCTGCAGTGCTTCTCTAACATCAAATTTCGCAGACTTTGCGATTTCATATGTCTTTGAATTTGGGGTATGGGCGCTAGAGCAAGGGCGTGGATGAGAGGATGGGCAAGAGCATCGCTTATTGACACGGTTTTGTGAGTCCCTTTGTTGCTGTATTTGAAAGTCGTATTACTACTACTTCATTATCCACATTACTCTATTCTGTTCACTAACACCAAGAAAAACTAAAATTTTCAAAAACCATGATCCCGATGTCGTCTTTGGTTCTGCATAATAGATCACTAACATGCTTTGACTTTTCAATGTTTTGGTAGTAAGTCATAACTGATGCGGGAATGGGCGAAACTCCGAATCTTATAAAGTGATAAACTGCAGGGGAGTCAGCCCAGAAACCGTGTGAGGAGCTTTGGAGACACTCATACAGCAAAATCTCATCATGTGACAGACTATAACCGAGGGTTTGATCACAATCTTTGTCTTTGTGGACAGAATGCATCCCCTTCACTCAGCTTCCACTTTCGAACACCATCCTGTTCTTTACTTAAAAGTTCCAAATCCCTCGGATTCTGCTATCCAAGCCAATCCACCAATAATCAACGTCAGCAGAATGGCGCCCCTCAAGTCAAAAACCGGCGGAGGGACCCACACTCACAACCTACGGAAGGGAGCCGGTGGAGCGAACCACATTCACAACCTACGGAAGATCGCCGGCAGAGGAACCAACACTCAGAAGCTACTGAAGCCTTACGTCACGCAGCGCAAGAGACCCAAGGCTGAAGCCGCAAAGAAGGTTATCAATTTCCTCGAGCTGCCGCGCGAGATTAGAGATATGATCTTGCGATGTGCGTTGATGGCGTCCTCGTACCCTATAGGGAAAAGGACGATCATCATTTCCTGGATAATGGCGGTCCACCTCCTAGTCTCGCGCTTCTCCGTGTGAATAAACAAATCAGAGAACAAGCAAGGATGTGTATGTTGAGAGTGAATACCTGGAGAATCACGGAGCCATGGCCACTTAGACCAGGTGTTCTGTGGCAGATCAACCCGTGAGTGTTTTACAACGAATCATTTATTTTTGATTATGAGCACGGATTTACATTGATTTTGTGTGTAGGCTTCATATCACACACGTCGTTTTGAGCTATTCCCTATGGGACGGCAGTCCCAGCAGAGCAGAGGAACTGGAGAAATTGAACGACATCCACAGTAATCCGCGCTATTTCGACGTCAATCTTCGTCGCGATGCTTTGCATCGCTGGAGAATGGACTCCACGAGAGACTCGTGGAGAGCGAGGAAAGGGGTCGTGAGCCGTTTCGGCAATCTCAAAGTTCTGATCATAGACACTACGAATCTCATGTGTCCTAGCGGTTGTTGCCGGCTCGAGATGATGCGACAGCTATTCCGTTTTTCAAATCTGGAACTGGCTAAACAGAATGTTGATGTACGAGTACTAGGCGTGAGGGATGGAGGCGAATGGGACCTTCTCCATACATGGCGCTATCTCCGCCTGGCCGTCTTAGACCAAGGGAGCGCAAAGCTGACTGCACCAAGTGTCTGGTGTGCGACTTGCTCTTCCTTTGGGGATAGGAGTGGCTACGATAGCCGGTGCTCCACTTGTCAATCGAGGTCGCTACAACACTTGACAGAGGCGAGCTCGGAGAAATGGAATTGAGTTGAATATGCTTGAGTGTCAGAGCATATATGCCAGGAGATTTTATGATCTCCCAGAGATTGGGATATTAAGCGGCCTGCGGTTTTGCCGCCTTCATAACCAACAGCTTGCTTTTAATAGGAGTCAAACTCCAACTCTGATACCTGGCTATATCGTTTGCACTGTGAATCGTAACTCTAACACCTAGGCTGAGTCTTCCACGTGTACATCTTGACAGGACCTAATGATAAACAAGCTCAACATTTTTGCAATACGATTGAAGTTTGCGATGATCCAAGTCCTATGCATGTATCGTCCTGAGCTTCTTCTTCAATTCAATGCAGGTCTACGGGCCAATCCGCATGTCATCTTTTCAGTGCACTGGATAGCCAAGCGACAGATTCCAATTTGCTCCATCGTACATTCGGAATGGATGTGCTTGAGCTGAAGACGAGCTTGGTGTGAGAGGAGCGAAGCGGGTTGAATTAAAGGGTTTGAACTTGTACCAGGGTCCTTGGAAGAGGAAAACAGGTAAAGGAACGGTAGTGTCGCACGAGCCAACAAGAAGTGGTGCATTCATTCTGTGTTGTTATCATGAGAGGAAGAAATGCAATAACGAGGGGCTGAACGACCAGTGAAGCCGATAGCGAAGACGGCGAATAGTAAAGGCACTTTGCAAGGAATATCTTGAGCTCGAATTGGATTGATGAATCGGATGTGCACGTCAAGCTCATTGACGCTTGAAAAGAAGTGTCATAACATGACGTGAGATTAATATATGAAATTACACATTTCATCCCCAGTACAAATCGTTCCAATGTTGCAAGTCCATGTTGTCGATTTTCAACGTACGGTCATGTAGCTCCTATCCGCCGCTTGAACTAATAGCCTGACCGGGCAATCTACATCAGAATCACCCAACCCAACCTAACCCGAGTCCGCGCTCGCTCCGCTCCGCCACCCTCGCTCTTTCTTAGATCCGAAGCATATGTCGTATCGTGCGTGCAGACGCGACACCCGGATGAGCTTGTTACCCAGTGCTATTGCTGGACTCTTGAATGTTCCTCGCCAAGGTGGGCTAGTTCTGAATGAAAATTTTCTTTGATGGGCGTCCTTGTCGACATGTCTTCTGGTCGGCGGAGGTGGTTGTGAGTAGACGTCGTAGCCAAGTAGGAGTCCAAATTGGAATAGCGAACCTGGGTCACCACCGCGGAATAGAGACCGGATTCTCACCTCATATCAAACGTTGGCTGAAATCAATCATGTGGGCTCAAGGGAAACGAGACATTATCGTTGTAGGGTGGTTGCTGACACCAGAGATCAGCGTCGGAACGGATTGGCCTTGTGTTTGTCGTTTCGTTCCAGAATTTGTTGACTCCGTTGCTTGACGAACAAACAGGACTGTAGGCTGTTCTGTTTTTCGTATTATCTGGTGAGGTGATGCACATTCCAAAAGATCTCGTCTAGATATGATAACCTTGTTTTTGTGTTCATAGGTATTGCTTGGGTACTGAGTGCTTCGGTTCTTCGGTTGAGGGAGTCGAACGCTTCGATTGTTTGCCTCTTTCGCTATGGTTCTTTCGCAGTGGTCCGTACTACGTTTATAAGCCTGGAACCCTGTCTGGAAGAATCACTACAGAAGATGGATCACGCCATGCCCACACCTGGAATAGGACAAGAGGAAGCATCCGCATAATGATCGATCTAGCCATCCTCGCTTCCTGTGCTTACGACCAACTGTTCGACAAGTCTGGCGTCTGACTGATTAGCCATTCAAACCTTGCAATATCTTCGTATACTGCGCTGGGAGCGGTCTCTGAGACCAGGTCCTCAGCTTCGGCTATGCACAACTGGTGCAAGCGGTCCTCGTTGGCATACGAGCCCTCGTCTGTCCAACCACGTTCGGCGTAATACTCGTTCCAATACCCCCAGTCGTTATTTTCCCACCCTCCGCACTCATCTATCGAAGCTTCGCTATCTAGAGAATCCCTCCGGATATTCTTGATATCGCCATATTTGAAGACTTGTATTACTTTAACACCTACGCTTTCGCATGCTGTCTCAACACCCAATACACAGCGCTCCTCACATTGGTATAGTATCTCCTTCAGTTGTGGCAGTCTTTCTGCCCTGCGCTCTGGAAGCCGTCGTAGCATTTGCTGCATGATGTTTTTGTCGGCTGCCATCTCGAGGGTCAAAGTCTCGGCTGATGCCGGGAGGGTGTTGATCAGTTGATGCACGATCTGAGTATGCTCTGACACTTCGAGGTACCAAGCAGGTTCTGATATTGTGTCGCAAAGACAGTCGTCCTCATCGTCAGAGCCAAGGGTATCGCGGTCATTGCCGTCGGCATCAAGACTCTTGTCGTTTTGGTCATTGATGCCATCGCTGTCCGGTGGATCCATCAGCATTGAGACATCAATTCTGATGTCGCTAAGGGCCCGGAAGCCACGCAGAGAGCCAATGTGGGGATGGTGACTGGCCCTGTATCCAATAAAGGTAAGTGAGGTCAGGCTGTGGCTAGCATATCGCAACAGGCATTCTACTACGCGACGTGGTTTCCATGATGCGCGGCCTGAATCGTCTCTGGCATCTCGGTATTCAAAGTTTCGCAAATTGGGAATTCTAGACATAAAGGTAACAAAGTGGTCTGCGTAGAAGTAGCACCCGTCAAGGACGATTGTGACTATATTTGACGTTGCTGGTAGTGAAAGCATCATATCCCGGTTTGTGGCTAATGACGACTGGCCCACGGCACGTACTGTGCGAAGAGAGGGCAAGGCCATAATCGAAAGGAGGAATCCAAACCCTCTGTATGTTGGATGAATCTCTACCGTGTGGAGTTTGCTCAGAGGGAAACCCGAGTTCGGATACGCACGACTCTCTTCAGCGACCTTAGAAAGCATCTGAAACCACAGTGGAGAAGCACTTGTCCAGCCACACTGCTCGTACCTGAGAACTTCTAAATTCGGCAGGAATCTCAGAAGCAACGTCACGACTGGATTCTTGTGAAATGCAAGTAGCCTTGCTGTAAAGCTTTCCCATATATCGGAAATACATTTCCGTGTGCAACGTGGGGTATGATAGCAGAAGTCATTCGCAAGTTTGCAAGTCTCATAACGCAGATCGGTTCCAGGTGCCGGTTCGTAGTCATCGTCGTCAAATGAGCCACGAAGAAACCTGTACAAGGAATCGTCCTGGTGGTGTGAGCAGTCGCCAATGGCTAAGTCAATAGGGTAAGAAGCGACCCTATGGTCGAGGAGGATTTTTCCCAGCAACTGTGCAGGATGTTCGCCGATGCCACCACGCCAAAGATCCTTTCCGAAAGCAAAGCTTGACAGTGTTCTCTTCCACTCCCGATGTCGCATCAGATGGCCTGCCGCAACGCTGTGCAAATACCTGCACGAGATGGTGATACTCTCCACATCAGGATTCCCAAGGTAGCCTGTGATCTGCTGCAAGATCTCGACAGGCAACTGAATCAGGAGAGTCATTTCATATCAAAGTCTTATCGATACGTAGGACCTCTTTTCGTAGCTGAGCATTGCTGGTGCGCTTCTAGGCTGACATACTTGAGGTGCTTGCTCGTGCATCTGGGATCAAGAGAAAAGATCGCTGCCAGATGTTAAGTTGGTCTTTCTTAGGCCCCGCGGCTCCCCCTGGCCAAAAAAGTTGGCACTGTGAGCTGTTCTAACTTCGCGACGTGAAGATTAAGGAAAGAATTTTCCATAACAAAGATGTAGATCTAGTCAAGGCGAGTAAGACATTTAGTAAAACTTTTTCGATTGGAGGACTGGTTGCCAAGATATGTTGGTATCAAAACGGTGAAAACAGTCGATTTTTCTAAGCGACTATGGCACACCATAGGCCAAAAAGTGCATTAATTCATTTTCGCATTTTCACCACCATGTCAAAGCCACTTCCCACGGTCGAATAAGATCAATTTTTATATCATGGCTCAAGCACTATAGTGTCTATCAATTGACCAAGAGATTGTGTCAAATTTTCTACGTTTACAAGATGTATTCTTAGGGTTTATTCTAGAGTTTGTGCAATCTGATTATAACCCTAAATATAACCCTAAACTTTGATATTCACAACTTGACTAAAACGCATATTGTGACACATTTTTTCGATCAATTGACAGACACTATAGTGATTCTGTCATGATCTAAAATTTGACCTCATTCGACCATGGAAAGCGGCTTTGACATGGTGGTGAAAATGCGAAAATGAATTAATGCACTTTCTGCCTTCTGGTGTGCCATAGCGACACTGTGCCAACTTTTTTTGGCCATGGGGAGCGCGCCTAGGCAATGGGTGGAGAAAATTACCACCGCTCCAAGCCACTGCACTAGGTTTACTTTATCTATTTGCACCGTTTAAAACCGCTTGATTCATCCACGTCCAACCCATTGATAGCGATCTCATTCTATCCCTTGCTACCAGAAATACGTAAAAAGATATACAAGCATCTTTTGGCGGGCGTCAGAGTCGATTTCAGCAAGGACCACTGGAGCAACGATGATTCTGAAACGTATATATTCCGAGCCCAAGCCAGAGGTGGACTCCATCCTGGCATATCGGCATTTCCTCGCCAGGTTGTCCAGGAAGCATCTGACATACTCTACGACGAGCAATGCTTCTTCTATCAGTCTGGCTCCGTACGAAAACAAGACATGACACATGCGCGCTTATGGCTAAGCTTTTGGAGCTATAAACTGGAAGACATTACTTGACTTGATTTGCAAGTCAATATTGACCATCAAATCAGGATGGCAACATTCCTAACGTATGTAAGGAATTGCTCGTCTTGCAGCGCGGTCGCTCTGTAAAGACTCTCTCCGTCGATTTTCAGCTCCATAGAATGGTCCAGAAGCATGACCGAAACCTCCCAGCACAATTTCTCACAATATATGGGACATATATCTGGGAACTGACTTCAATTAAGCCCTTGCAAGAACTTCGCCTCACGATCTTCGACGGTTGTTCTCTCGCCGGGGCTGCCTTCCCGTATCTCAACGACGACATACCCAAAGAGGCCAGTATCACTGCGTGGACTTCCTTGAGGGCATAGTGTCTTATGGACCCATCCAATCTGGTCTGATGGTGGAGATGGATCCTGAAGCCAAGCCCATGTTCAGGCTTCGAGGAGACTGCGCCTTTTCAGACGCAATCTGCGATTTCCTGTCGGCTCAATCTTGACACCTGGTGCCACCAAGATTGTTCTAGAGAACGCCAGCAATATTGGCGATCACTCTGAAATATCTGCTACATGATACACCTCGTAAGTGATGGTGGGCTACAAAAACACCCTGTTGTCTGCTTGGAATTTACTTATTCCAGATCATGTCATAGTATGCTGCACATAGAAATACCGTATCTGAGTCTGTGAGTAAGTTTTGATGATAAGTGGAAGCTACAAAGAGCTCTACATAAGGGCTGGCGCACAATCATGAGTCGCTGCTGTATGTCTGGTCACTTTCCTATGTAATCCATTTCTCTCTGTGGCCGATGCTCGTGCAGCATCAGCTAGTACACTTCTTACCTGCAGTCGTCGGATGTATACTGCGTAGAAGTCACTTTGATCTTTGCGGGACGGCCACTTCAATTGAAGAGCGGTCACCTTTGAATTCAGACATTGCTACGATTTCGTCTTATGACGGCATACACTGACTATGGTTCCTCGATCAATTTTAGCAAGTCTTAAAAGCATCTAATTTTTGATTCGTCCAAATGACGAGAGTCTCCTGGCTCGCCTTATCATGTTATTAAAGGAGCGGCATTTGTTTCGATTTCCGTGTAATGCGTTCTTCTTGGTACTATCTAGTTTCACTTTCCTCAATTTCGAAACAATGATTGGTATATCGCTTAGACTTGCAGCTCCCTGACCAGAATTGCTTAAATTGTCATAGCTAATCATCCAATCACTATTACCCAGATCTTCAAAGCAATATCTAGAGTATCGTTCCCATTTCCAAAAGAGGTGCTGCCGAAAGCTCACCTCCAAGGCAAGACAGCCTTGTTTCTTCTCAAAAACCTAGCCCTCAATTATACCCACAAGTCCCCTCTTTCATCCATTCACGCCAATCCCTGTCACTTTGTATTTTCTCCGTCATCGCCAAGCGCGACATCTCCCAGAATTCCCGCTCGCCTGTGCTGCTACAGGTCTCATACCACTCCTCCACACTTAACGCATTGTCTATATACTCAAGCCGAGCCTTTGCCTTCTCAATGTACATCGGCGAAGCAGGCTGGATCTCAGCATCAGCTCGCACACTTGGTGAGCAAGAAGGCGAAGACGTATCAAGTGGGGTAGTGGGAGCATCAGTTATTGGGGCAGAATGCACGAAAGGATCAGGCGACGGCGAAGCATCAGGGGACATGTACGGAGAACTGAGATACTCTCCCTGCGTTGAGAACGGGTCCTCCGGCAAGCATCCCCTCGGCGCGTCAAGATAGTTGCGCGGTACGAACCACAATATGGGTGAAAGTGCAGGTGAGCGGTCTTCGGCCGGCCAGCTACTGCCATCGTCTGTCACACGACATAGATCCATGACGTTCAGATCGAGGGCTTGCATCTCACTCTCAGTCATGTCCCAGAAGGAAGTGCCGATGTCGATGACCATGTCATCATCTTCAGGGGAGTTGGACCTGTGGGCGGGAAGTAGGGCCGCGCCCGGCGGGGGGAACGGGGATGGGGCAGAGCCTTCCTGGCGCTGTTGGGTTTGGGTGTGCATGGCAAGCTCTGGGTGCAAGATCTCTTGGTTACCTTTTGGGTGGTGGCTTGTGGGTCTGGGGGTTGTCCAGGGCGAAAGACAGGGGCGATGGGGTAGGCGTCACTGAGGGCTGCTGTGGGCTTATGGTCTTGTGGCTGGCTTTATAGAGGGAGAAAGGCGAAAAAGTGATAGGTCGTACAACGGGTAGTGACGAACTTTGAGAGCGGCTTTGTGAAAGACAGCCATTGTGCCACACAGGAAGGGTATTGAACGGCGTGGTGCATGGAGATCCCTAGGAAAGAGGACTCAGGGCAGACAAAGGGATTTACTAATCTTGAGTCGCGACATTGGACCATTCATTACACGACAGTTTGCATGTCTTTTGACGCATCTACCTCGCCGCACTCGGCACAGTAAGATTCGACCTTAGCATCGTCACGTTTACAGTACATTGGCCTGAGACTGAGGTGCTAGTTCTCACGATCTAGAAGTTGTGGGCTCTGTCTCTTTCAACAGTGATAATCGCAGCCCGTCAAATGGTTGCGGTCTGGTACTACCTCGAGTCACTATGGCCTCAAAGCACTTTTGTCAGGACCACATACACCTACCTTACCATTCCACTACTTTCACTTAACATTCGCCCGTGTACACGAATATTCGAACAAACCTTTCAGTCGTCCAAACTACGGTCGTCTGTCATGACTTCTTCTACGATTTCTAGCCTTGACTGCCTTGGTCGCTCAGCCGAAGTGCAAGGCTGGTGCTATTTATTTTGCGATAGCAAAAGATTTGGTCGATCATTGTATACGCGTACGCGTATGAATTGGTAGTATAGTATACAGATAGCCAATAGAAACTTGCAGATACCTGGACCACAATCGTGCTGAAAATCGAGTAACTTGGAGCTGTGCCAAAACAAACGCCAATGTATCAAAGAAAAGACATTTACCTAACCGATGGAGCTCCCATATTACCAAGGATTCCATTTTCACATTGTTCGTCCTTGGGTTTTGAGTTGCCCTTGCCCTTGTGCCTTGGGATAGATAGGTGAACGTGAGTGCAGGGGCTTCACCTTTTCTTCTAGTCATCAGGCTGCACGTTTCTGTTCTGGACCTCCTTCCGTTCCATTCGTGTCGTGAATTAGGAAGAAAATATCATGGTTAAGAGCCTCAAAATGGCTAACGCTCGATATACCCGGAAGTTCTTTCTGGGGTTTCATGAGCCATTTAATATCGCCCAATCGAGTCTCAAGATATTGTATGTAGAGAGGTAGATCACTGGAGGTTTTCGTGAAACCGCCGGCTCGGTGGCTGCTTCTGACTGGGCATCTTGAATCGATGCATTCTCTTGATGAACACCTTGATTGATCAGCGGAGTACTTCAATGGGCTTTCCTGGAGGATACGGAACCCAGCGCTGCTTGACAGAAAGTGCGGGAACGACCATTCCTAGAGCGACATTCCTTTCGGCGTAAGGAACCCGAGGTTGCTCAGCTGAATAAACAGAAGGGGCCATATCAGGCTTTGTTGAAGCGTAGGGAACCTGGATTGACCCATACCGACGAGCGGGAGAAGCTGGAAGGACTTTCATTGGGGGCGTATGGCATCCGGGGTTGCTCTGAATGATCGGGAGAGGCTAGCATATGTTTCATTGGGGCGTACGGCATGTGGGGTTGCTCATATTCAGTGGCAGAAGAAACTGAGGCGACTTTGGTTGGGCTATCAGGGACCAGAGGTTGCTCGGACTTGGTAGCGAAAGGGCGCAAAGAGAGTGTCTTGTATGAGTAACGCATCTGCAGTTGTGCGGCTGCCGAGACAGCTGGCTTTATCGAGCCTTCGTCGGGAGTACGAAGGGCTGCTGCGACTTCTTTCACTACGTCGAGGGTCAGCATATGCCGGAGGCTTGTGAGAGCAGCTGGAGACATGAAGCCGATTAGGCTTGCGCGGGAAGCACCCTCTGTGGTCTGATCCAAACTAAAGAGGTTGACTCGAAATTATGAGATGGTAACGTGACGAAAGAGTATCAAGTTCAAAAGATGCCGGCTCTTCTGAGAAGCCCTTTGGTGACTTTCCTTGGTGCACCCTTTCATGTCCTTCAACGTATGGACGTCTTAGCGATGGGCCGCAAGACCAACATAAAGCCAAAGGTAAAGAGTGAAACCGTTAAAGCGTCAAGCTGTCCGCTCAGCACAGCCATGGGTCACAGACGCTGGCGATGTGGATCGATGAAGGATGGAGATTGCCATCGTCTTCTGATAATCAATGAATCGATGAGCACAATTCTTTGTGTTTTCAATTTTCTGTCTGCCACAATGTCATTATTCGCACAACGAGAGTTAAGTACTCCACCTCGTACATCAAAGAACCGATTGCTACCTGGACAACCGGTATCCGAAGGCTTACGACTCGTGCCCGACCAGATGCTCACCCTCCTTGCCTACTGTCCGCCTACGACTGAGTACCAACAAGTACAGGCAAAGAACAGATAGCCCTACCGCGGCTGGTAGTTGGACTTGTGGCATTAGGAAGAGTGAGAGGTATGACCCTCACATCTAATTTCTGACGAACCCGGGCTAGCCTTTTCTCATATTAGATTAATATAATATAGCAAGAAGTCAAGGTCCAGTATCGATTTTACTGAAAACGATCTGATGCTGCGTCACACTTGTTGGTGAAAGAACTCCGTGAATTCAGCAGTACCGCTCAGTGTTCCTACATACGATCTGGGTCAGAAGCAGCTTTCTAGCTTTGAAGAAGCATGCGTTGATCATTGGGATTGAAGAGAGCAGCGCACGATAGCGCAGTACCCACTTAGATTACGGCATCAACCAGCACACATCAACCCTTCAGAAAGAAAGGAAAGGCAATTCAGCAAGTTCGCCATTGTCCGAAATTGTCGGCGCTGACTTAATCCATAATACTCCGTATACAGATTGAAACCGAAATCATTTGGGTTGTACGACCACACCTCGATACGGTAGAGAGTCCGGAGTAGACCACTTAGAAGATGAGGTATGTACATCGTTGTACAGAGGAGCGAGCCAGGTTATCAATCGAGCAGAAGATAGTCAAGCTACTCACTTACATCTCGACTTCTTAAAGGTATAGTGAAGCGGAACTCAGGGACTCACAGGACAGTACCCAATGGTATCAGGTAGTCAAAAGCGAAGTCAGAACCAGCGCCATCGTGTACCGAGTTGACCATGCTCCGACTGTATGATGGGATGAGGCTCCATGCCCCTCTTAAAGTGGGTCTGTGTTTTCCTACGACATATCTGTAGCAAAGGGAAGATTTCTTAAGTTCTTAGAGATATAAAGTACATATACATGTATGTCACGGTATCATAAAATGAACAGTCTATGATGATTGGCCAGCTCGGCCAGTCCCGTTTCCAAATGTTGCGTGAGATACGCGAGACGGAAGCAGATGTGCCGAGGGCCTGTTCAGGGCTAGCGCGCCGAATCACCCCGGATTTTTGAGAAAATCGTCAAGCAGCACTCAGGCGCTAATAATTTCCTCACTCTTTTCAACATTCGCATTCCTTCTCGCCACAGCTGCTCTGTCTTTACCTTTGCGTCGTCTAGCTCGTCTTCCTATTCGATTTGGTTTCTCGTCATGGGCCCGTGAGAAGCTCTCCGTCCACCTTCTGTCTTTCATTTCAAGATCCACGGGATATTTCCTGCAATAATCGGGGCGTGGAATATAGCACCTGTCTAATACGTACTCGCATACTCGAACCATGGCCTCTATACCTAATGGGAGTTTTGCTTCTCCTCTAGCCCATGCGCAGTATCCAATTGTCCCCCCTTCTACGCCTGCCGGTCTAGTTGCCCGAGTCTACAATGGCACAAGCGCGTTTAGTCTCCTTGTTACAGCGTTCTTGCTCCTCATCGCCTATGATCAATGTAATGGCAAGTCCTGGATTTGGTTGGGTGCACCAGGCTAACAAGAAATCGATGCAGTCAAGTACATTTGGAATAAAGGCTCAATCGCAGGCCCTACATGGAAAATTCCCTTCATCGGGCCCTTTCTCGAATCCGTCAACCCGAAGATGGAGGTATATATGGCGAAATGGGCAAGTGGTGAGCTGAGCTGCGTATCGGTCTTCCATAAGTATATCACGACACTTCAATGATTCGTGCAGCAAGTGCTTATGCAAGCGGCAGATTCGTTGTGATTGCTGCCTCTCGAGACATGGCGCGCAAAGTCTTCAACTCGCCTACATTCGTCAAGCCTTGTGTCGTAGACATAGCAATTAAGCTGCTTCGTCCACAGAACTGGGTCTTTATGGATGGAAAGGCACATGTGGATTACCGCAAAGGGCTCAATGGCCTGTTTACCCGGCAAGCGTTGAAGATCTATTTACCAGGCCAGGAAGATGTATACGACAAGTATTTCAAGGATTTCGTGCATCTCTCTCAGGAGAACGGAGGAAAGCCGATACCATTCATGCCACATTTCCGTGAGCTCATGTGTGCTGTCTCTTGCCGCACCTTCGTTGGCCATTACATGCCGGATTCGGCGGTAAAGAAGATTGCGGACGACTACTTTCGAATTACAGCGGCGTTGGAGCTAGTCAACTTCCCTTTCATACTTCCATTCACGAAATCTTGGTATGGTAAGAAAGCGGCGGATATGGTGCTCGATGAGTTCAGCAAATGCTCGGCGAAGAGCAAGGCTAGGATGGCTGCTGGTGGAAGTGTCACATGTATTATGGACGGCTGGGTCAAGTCGATGCAAGATTCGGAGAAGTACAGGCAGAAAGTCGCAAAGGGCGTCGAGGTCGACCCATCTGAGAAGCCTGCTATGTTACTCCGCGTATTCACGGACTTTGAGGTGGCCATGACAGTGTTCACCTTCCTCTTCGCATCACAAGACGCAACAAGTAGTGCTTCAACATGGCTATTCCAGCTTATGGCAGACCGGCCAGAGATGCTCGACCGGGTCCGAGAAGAAAACCTGTCAGTCCGAAACGGCGACAAGAACCAGCGCTTCAGCATGGACATCCTCGATAACATGCCATACACTCGCGCTGTAGTTAAGGAGACCCTCAGATACAGACCCCCTGTCCTCATGGTGCCGTATGTTGCCAAGAAAGCTTTCCAGCTCACTGAAACCTATACCGCTCCGAAAGGCTCGATGGTCATTCCGACCGTATGGCCATCGCTTCACGACCCCGAAGCATACCCCGAGCCCGAATCATTTGACCCAGAGCGATGGATCTCTGGCGACGCCGAAAAGCAGGTTAAGAACTGGCTCGTCTTTGGAACCGGCCCTCACTACTGCTTAGGACAGACGTACGCACAATTGAACTTAATGGCCATGATTGGCAAGGCGAGTATGCATCTTAATTGGGACCACCATATCACGCCTTTGTCGGAAGATATCAAAGTCTTCGCAACGATATTCCCTCAGGTGAGCTATTCCACGCAGACTATGGCTTCGTTACAAACGTCATCGCTGACTACGAACAGGATGATTGCCCACTAGTCTTCTCGGAACGAACCTAGATCGGAGTGTTCCGATTTCCATGACTTTCATACCCTACTCCGATGACCTTCATACCCTCTTCGGCTTGTAAATAGACCTCTTCGTGCGTGGCGTTCAATGGTGGCCCTCTTTACCCCGTTTCTGTCGGTGGCCTAATGCTAATAGACCCTACCGCAATAGATGGCCGTCAGATAGAATAGACCTAATATCCTCCACCGTCTTGAAACCAAAAACATCGATATGTGATTGAACCGTAGAAGTCCCCGACTACAGGGGGAGTTATACATCATCCAACCCCCCCCCCAGCCCATCTCTATGAACCTTACCGCTCCACCTCTCCCCCTTTCACTTCCCATTCCAACCACCCCCCACCCATCTCCCCCACCTTCACCCCCCGCCAGCCCCCCTCCCCCACCGCCATCCTCGCCGCAGTCCTACTCCTCACCCCCGCCTTACAATAGAACACCACCTCCTCCAC
>JAABUS010000936.1_pt1 | contig 69111 bp, 10 predicted proteins | sample 5560161 | NCBI WGS metagenome assembly JAABUS01 (sample SAMN10711885, study PRJNA513376) | rock metagenome | isolation source: Antarctica rocks | place: Antarctica: Victoria Land, Trio Nunatak nord | collected 2016-01-04
TATTTTTATATATTTATTTTTATATATTTATAATTCGATATAAAGACTTGCTTTTAAATAGTTGTTTTATACAATTTTTTAAATAAAATTAAAATAATTTTGCAATTATTGTACTATTTTTAATATAATTTTTTTTATTATTATTTTATTTTTGTATACAATTATAATTTGCAATATTTTTTAAATTAATTAATAGTACTTTTATTATTTATATATATACTTAGCTTATTTTACAAATAATATATAGAAATAATACAATTATATAGCAATTTAATTTTTTTTTACAATATTTAGTAGAATACAACAAAATTTAAAAAATAAAAAATTTGAAAAAATTAACAAAATTGTAAATAGTATATTAATAAATAATTTTATTAAAATAAAATAAAAAATATATATATTAGAGTTAAAATTAATATTTATTTATTAATATTTACTTTAAACTTTTATTAATACAAAATTTTTTTTTTTTTATATTAATATATATTTGTTTTTGTTAATATATTATATAAGTTTATATTTGTTAATTGCTTTGTTATTTATATTATATATTTTTATTATTAATTATTAATATAAATCTCTCTTTTTATACAATTTTCTAATATATTTGTATTAGTTAAAATTCTTAAAACTATTATTTATTTTACTATAATTTTTTTGAATTTTGTCTCGAACTTAATATCTTTCTTTCATATTTATATAAATTTCTTTCTAATATTGTTAAATTTATTATTTTTTTCAATAATTTGTATAAAGTAGATAGATAATATATATAAATAATACAAAATATCTTATCTAGAACTAATATATTTAATTTGCTAGCTTATCGATTAATTTCAAAATTTTCTTGCAATAAATTAATTTCTTAATTTAAATATAATAAAATAAATAGAAACAAAAAAAAGTCTCGAGAAAAAAAAAATACTAAAGAAAAGAGTATTTAAAGTACTAATATAATTAAAATAATACAAATAGATAATATATTTTTAACTAATGTATTAATATTTTGCAATAATATATACAAAAGTAAAAGTTTAATATTGTTGCTTTTTGTAGAATTCGAAAATATTAAAAATTAATTAACTTTTTTATTTTTCGATTTATATTTTAGTATTTAATTTGTAAATTTCTTTATAATAAAATTAATAATTATAAATATAATTAAATTAACTATTATATTTAAAGCTTAGCTTTAGCAATATTTCAAAAAGCAACAAAAATATTTATAATTATTTTTCTTTTTAATAACAATACTATCTTTTTATATTACTATTATAATAATAGAATTATAACTAATATTTTGCGTACTATAAATTCGAATCTTGCAATTATTTACGTAAAATATATAATACTTCAGCTAAAAGATTTGTTTTTTATTAAAAAATTTATAAAATAATTTAATTTTTTAAATGGAAATTTTTACAACAATATTATATTCTTTTTTTTAAACAAACATAATATATTGTTTTTTTTAAATAATTATAATTGTTCTTTGTATTAACTAAGATTCGAATTTTTAAAATTTTACTATTAATAGATTTTTTTTAGCAATTTAATTTATTAAATTTATTATTTATATATATTATTAATTGTAATTTACGCAATTAAAGACTAGATTAATTGTTGTTTATAATTAAAATTGTTTTTGTTTTAAATAAAAGAAAAATAAAAGATATTTTTTTATATTTAATGTACTTAAGTAATTGTAAGCAATAAAATAATTCAAAATTTTATAACAACTTTTGCACACAATTTTTGAAATATTATCTACAATTGAAACTATTTAAACATATTTGTTTTAAAGCTTAAATTGTGCTTCTCTATTAATCTTTTTTGTTTAACATAAATTAAGAAGTTTTGATTAAGTTTTGTTTATAATATTGTTGTTAATAGTTGTTTGTAATTATTATATTTGAAATTAAGTATTAGTATTTAAACTTTATTTAATATATTTGTTTTTTTCTCTTAAAACAAGCAATAAATAATTAATAAATATTTTGTTAAGTATTTTGTAAAGATTTCTTTTTCTAATATTAATAGCAAGAGTAAGAAAATCTTAATTAGATTGACTTGCGAATTAATTAAAATATAAACTACTAAATAACAAATTGCAAAAAATAGATTTGCTAAATTTCTTTTTGTTTAAAAATAATAATTAACTTAAAACTTTTAAAGAATTTAATATTTTGCAAACAAAAATACAAATATAGTATAATTATATTCTTTAATAATTTAAGAAAAAAATTTAAAAACAAAAAAATAATGCAAAAGAGTAATGCAAGTAGCAACTAATATAAGTAAGCTATTTTAAAATAATATTAACAAGAGTAGCTTTTAAATCGAAACATATTACTTAATACTATAGCGAAAAATTCAAAATTATAATAACATATATTCAAAAATAGAAAATCTTAATATAATAACGTTATATTTGATTTCTTGACAATTTAATTTGATTTCAAATATTTAAATTAAGAATTAAGTCGAGTCGAATCAATTCGATTCTAAAATAATAGGAATCGAATTAGATTTTAAGTCGATTTCTAATATTAAAATTGTTAGATCGAATCGATTTCAAAAGTTGGAATCGAAACTTAACCCAATGGTTAGTCTAATTAGTAGAAACTCTTAATACTAATTTAACAAAATTCTAGCTCTAGAATTAAGTTTGCAACTTAATTTTAGTTTAATTCTACAAGACTTAAAAGAATAGATTAAGTTAAAAAAAAAGTATTTAATTTAATCGAACAATTATACTAATTTTAACTTAAAGAAAACAATATACAATCTAATTCTTAATTATATTATTTCGATAATCTTTTAACAAAATTATCTCTCTCATATAATTTGTTATAATATATAGATTGATTGCGTCGGATCAGATTATCGAGTTTACTCCGCGGAACGGGTTAGATAGTGCACGACTTGCTTTCTCTCTCGCCATAGTTTTCTAGGTTTAACTTTTCTTGTTTTTGATCTTAAAAATCGAGTTTTAAAGATTTTTGTCTAATTTTCAAAAATTATTACTTGAAATAGACTAGTTTATTACACAAATAAGTTTCAATACGCTAGCTTTAGTATCTTATCGAAATAACCCTAGTTCGAGTTAGGTATTTCGGGTTCGATCCGGGTTGAATCCAGATTTTTGGTCCAAAACCCGGATCAAACCCGGACCGTTCCGCGGAGTAATCGAGTTCGAATTAAATATTCGATCCGATTCGGATTAAATCGATTCCAAAAGTTAAAATCAAAAAATCGATTCAATTTCTAATATTAAAATCGACAATTCGAATCGAATTGCAAATTTAGAATCGAAAACTAATTCGAAAAACCGATTCGAATTATTAAGACTACTATTTTTAGTAATTTATTTTATTTTTAGTATTAGTTAATTAATAATTTAATAGAAATAATTAATCTATTTAATTTAATTAATAAATAAATATAGTAGATTATTTTTATATTATATATTACTATTATACATTATCTAAAAAATAATTAAAAATCTAAATTTAAACTTATTTTATACTATTTTTAGTATTCTTGATATTCTTAACAATTTAATTTAATTTCTAATATTAAAATCGAGAATTAAGTTAAATCGAATTTTAGATCAATTTCTAATATTAAAACTATCGAATCGAATTAATTCTAAAAATTGAAATCGAAACTCGATTTAATAGTTAGTCTAATAATATACAAGCAACTTATCGAAATATTATATTATATAAAGATCTAATTGTTGCTTTTTATTAAAGAAGTTGTATAATTAATGTATATTAATTTTGCAAGTTTTCTTTTTAACAATTGCAAAATCTACAATAGAAAATAAGTATTTAAGAATTGCGCAAGCAACAACAGAATCTCTACAATTAGATTCGCGAAAAGTTTAACTTTATTTATCGAGCAGAAAATTAATTAATCTATAACAAATATTAGCAAATTAAGCAAGATATTAATTGTTTACTTAAATAGAAAGAGTATATACTAAAGATACAATTGCAAATTAACTACAATACAATAGTTTCGATACAAGATATACTTATATAGATAATTGTTAACAATATTATTTTTTTCTTTGTTTAATTTTTTTTTAATTTCGATTAAATATATCTTCGAGAAACAAATGCGTATTGCGCAAGTCTTTTTCAACTTACTATTGTTTGCTAAATATAATAGAAATCTAGATTAATAGATTTTATATTATTAAAGACTTTGTCTTGCTATACAATTGTTAGAAATAATATTCTCGAAAATCTTGTCAAATATAAGAAAATAATACTGCAACAAGTTTGTCGAATAACAATATATTTAATATTAATATTAAATCGGAATACTCGAAATTTAATATATTACTTCGATATTAATTTCTACTTCAGTATTAATCTTTTTAGTATATATACTATCTTAACAATATTATGTTGCTCTTGTATAAACAACAAAATATTTTCGATAATAAGTATTTGTTGTAGTATTATTTCGATTAATACTATTAATTTCGATCTAATTAGAGCTATCTATTTCTTAATATTACTTGTAGATAGTTTGCGCTCGAAAATCTTATATAGTTTAAAAGTTATATAGCAAAAATTTATAAAGTCTATATATTCGAGAAATACTAGTCTTCTTACTTGTTGTTTTAGTAGATCGATTTGTCTAAGCAATAAAAAATTGTTAATATCGAAACGTCTATAATTATTCTTTAGTTATAGCAATTTAAGACAATACTTCTATATTATAAGTTAAGCAATATATAGACTACGCAAGAAGTATAGTATAGAGAACAGATATCTATATAAGTTCTATTAGAAGAATATAGAAAATAGTACTCTATTAGTTCTATCAAAAAATATAGAAAGCAGTACTCTATTAGTTCTATCAAAAAAGTATAAAGAGCAATATTTTATTAGCTCTACTAGAAAAGCAAAAAAAATACTAAGAGTTTTTAGTATATAGATCTTAAATACAACTTTTTTATAAATTGTAGTTAATTTATTTTAAGTTTTAACGTATTATTATAATTATTTAGTTGCAAACTTTTGTTATTAAATAATTGCTTATCTTATCTAAAGATATTTATAAATCTTTTTAATAATATAATTATCTCTAATATTTTTGCAAGAAATATTAGTATAATATTTTAAAAATTTTAAAAATATCTATATTAGATTAACGCACTTCTATCTTAAATACTAGCTTATTAGTATTCTATTAACTATCAATTATAAAAAATAACAAAATTAAAATTAATAAAATTAATATCTATTATAAAGATTATATTAATCTAAAAAACTAATTTATACAAATAGATATCTATTTTATTTTCTATTCTATTTTAGCAAATTAGAAAACAATTTTTGTATTAATATTTTTTAGAAAAAAAGTTCAATATTAATTTAAATTAAATTTATAAAAATATCTAAAAAATAATAGTAAAAATTCTTGTATAATATTTATAGACTTTAACAACTTTAAAAAAGAGTTTTAAAAAAAAATAAAATAATAAAAAACAAATTGCAAAAAAATTAATTTAGTATCTAATTTAACAAATTTCTATAATAGACTATATAGCTAGATTTTAGAAATATATATTGGCAATTCCAGGAAAGAGACTTTATATAAGCTAATTCTGCTATCGATTCTCTATAGAGATAACATTGACATTTTTGCTCGTTTCTACTCGCGCTAACCTAATTAGAAAATTAAAATTATTTATATAAACTAGTATTATTTTATACTTAGTTCGAAATTTTTAGTCTAATTGAGCTAGTACTAGGGACGTAATAAATAATCGAAAATAAAATTTCTCGATTTTATTAATAGATTGACGCTTATAGACGCGAATTTATTTATAGAATCGAAAAATTCTAATTTTGATAATTTATTGCGTCTCTAGTACTAGCTTAATTGAGCTAAAAATTTCGAACTAAGTATAAAACAATACTAATTTGTATAAATAATTTTAATTTCCTAATTAGGTTAGCGCGAACAGAAACAAGCAAAAATGCCAATATTGTCTCTATAGAGAATCGATAGCAAGATTAGCTTATATAAAGTCTCTCTTCTAGAATTGTTAATAATATTGATTTAACAAAATAAAACAATACTATATTTACAATAATATTTCAACAAAATTTTAAAAACAATCTAAAGAATAAAATTATATATAATAGAAAAACTCTTAGCAATATATTTAATTTTATTAAAGTAATAATCGATTTTAATAACAAACTATATAAAAAAGCTATATAAAAAAGATACAATTAATTTAAAAAAAAAACAGAAATTTTTTTTAGATTAATAATTAAATATTAGCAAAAAAAAATTGTTCTAATTAGAAATATAGTAATTTAGATTATTATAAATTTATATCTATAGAACTAAATTTTATTTAACAATATAAAAAAAAAATCTAGAAAAAAACAAAGTAACAAATTTCAAAAAATATATTATTTATATAGCAAATAAAATTATTTTGCAAAAGATTATTAATTATAGAACTTAATAAATTGTTAATAAATTAATATTATATTAAAAAAAAATTAAATAGTTAAAATAATATTAAAAAACAAATTAATATAGAAATAAATATTTTTAAAATTAAATTAAACAACAACTATTATCTAATAAAAAATACAAATTAATTGCAAAAAATTCTAGATAAAATATTATTAGACAAAATATTTCTATCTATATAGAGAATTAATTAAAAACTTAATAAAACTATGAAAATAAAATAATTAAAAATATTATATTTTTATTTAATAACAAATATAGCTAAAAAAAACTTTTACAAATATTTAGACTAATATAATTGTTAATCTAGATTTTAACTCGAACAAGTTAACTTGCTTAATCTTAATTCTAAGATTGAACAGATTTTCTAGTTTAACAAAATAAGACAAGCAAAAAATATATATTAAACGTTCGATTTAATCTATTTAATTACGTAATATTATATAACACATTAACTTAATTAAATTAGTATAGATTCTTAACTAATCTAATATAGTTAATATATGTTACAAGCTTATTAAAGTTATACTAGTAGTTTAAGTTCTATATCTTTAGAACGAATTTGCTATTATATTCGATATATTCGACAAACAAATATTGCGAACAATTATGTTTGTTATATTCGACAAACAAACAAAGCAAGCAATTAATATTTTTTTAATATATAAGAACTAGAATACAACTTTCTTATAAATTGTGTTTAACTTATTATAAATTTTTACTTATTATTACTTTAATTTATCGAATCTCTTACGATTAATTAAATATAAAAACTATTTATAGTTGCAACTCTTATTATTAAGTAATTACTTATATTGTCTAAAAACGTCTACAAATCTTTTTGATAACACAATTTACTCTAATATTTTCGCAAAAAGTACTAGCGTAATACTTTAAATATTTTAAGATTGTTTATATTAGATTAATGCGTCTTTATTTTATACATTAGTTTATTAGTATTACGTTAATTATCAATTATAAGAAACAACAAAATTAAAATTAATAAATTCAATATCTATTATAAAGATTGTATTAATTTGAAGAACTAACTTATATAAATAAATATTTATTTTATCTTTTATTTTGTTTTAGCAAATTAAAAGACAATTTTTGCATTAAGATTTTTTAAAGAAAGAGCTTAACATTAACTCAAATCAAATTTACAAAAATATTTAAAAAATAATAGCAAAAATTTTTGTACAATATTTATAAACTTTAACAACTTTAAAAAAGAACTTCAAAAAATCTTTAAAATATTTAACAAAAAACAAATTGCAAAAAAAATAATTTAATATCTAATTTAACAAATTTTTGCAACAAACTACGTTGCTAGATTTTAAAAATATATTAATTTAATTAAATAAAACAATATTGTATTTATAACAATATTTCGATAAAATTTTAAAAATAATCTAAAAAACAAAATTATATATAATAAGAAAATTCTTAACAATATATTTAATTTTATTGAAGTAATTATTGATTTTAACAACAAACTATATAAAAAAATTATAAAAAAAAAATACAATTTAATTTTAAAAAAAAACAAAAATCTTCTTTAAATTAGCAATTAAATATTAACAAAAAGAATTTTGTTTTAATTAAAAGTACAATAATTTAAATTATTATAAGTTTGTATCTATAAAATTAAATTTTACTTAACTATATAAAGAAAAAAACTTTAGAAAAAAGCAAAATAATAAATTCTAAAAAACGTGCTATTTATATAATAGATTAAATTATTTTACAAGAAATTATTAATTATAAAATTTAATAAATTGTTAACAAATTAATATTATAGTAAAAGAAATATTTAATAGTTAAAACAATATTAAAAAACAAATCGATACAAAGACAAATATTTCTAAAATTGAATCGAACAACAACTACTATCTAGTAGAAAACTTAAATTAGTTACAAAAAGTTCTAAATAAAATATTATTAGATAAGATATTTGCATTTACGCAAAAAATTAATCAAATACTTAATAAAACTATAAGATCAAAAATATTATATTTTTATTTAGTAATAAACTTAGACGACAAATATAACTAAAAGAACTTTTATAAATATCTAAATAATATTACGAATTATCTTGACGCTTTAGCTAATTTATTAAGAGAAAGAGAGATAAATTAAATTGTAAACAAATGCAAAAAAGCGCTAGAAAGCGACGTTACTATAAAAAGAAAGATTTTCGATAAAATTGAACAACAATTAAGCAATATAAGTTTATTTTAAAAAAAGATAAAAAAAGCAAAGAAATATACAATATTTAGTTGAACAAAATACTATAACAACTTATATTAAACTTACTTAGAAGACAAAGAAGAAATTAATTAATTTTCTAAAAAATTAAAATTATTAATCTAATATAAAAAGAAAACTTAGCGTAAATAAATGCTCAAAGCAAAAATCTTAATATTAAAACAAAAAAAAGTTCAAATTTTTTAATAAAAAGTATATTAAAGAAATACAATATATTAGTTTAATAATAGCAACTAAATTTAACAATATATGCACAATATTTTATTATATTAATTAGAGTTAATAAATAACAATTTATTACAATAATCGATTTTAATATAATAAGTAATTTTATAATTAAACTTCTTATTAAAAGAAAAGAATACTCTATTTAAAAGAAGCTTAACGTATATAACTTAATAATTATAGATAAAAATTTATTATTTAACAAGAATAAAAAAGTAAATAAAGAAACAAAATTACTATTAATAGCTATTTAGCAATATTACAAGAAACTAATCTTTAATATAGTAGAAATAATTATTTACAATATTGTTTTAAAAATATTTTAATTAAAGCAATACAATTTAAAAATTAATTAGAATATACAAGTACTTAAATTTATACAATATAATTATATAATATATATTTAATCTACGCATTAATAATATTTAATAATAGATAAAAAATTAAATTGAAAATTAATCGCAAGTAGCAAACTTGCATTTTTGCAAAAAAACAATTTAATAAAGTTTGATTTAATAAGTATTAATAAAAATTAATTAAATTATAAGATTAAAATAAGTAAAAAAAATCACAAATTTTTTAAAAATCTTAAACTATTTAGTATAGCAAAGAAATTGCAAAGATACGTATTACAAATATACAACAATTAAGAGTATCTATTCTAAGAAAAGAAAACAATAAAGATTTTTTTTAAATATTAATTATAAGATTACAAAATTAAATTTAAATTAAGCAAACAATTTACGTTTAAATTTATATATACTTTATTCAAAAAAAAACTTAAAGTACTTCGCAAATATCTAGCAAAAAAAAAAAAAAAAAAATTTATTAAAAAATTCTAATTATAAACAAGATACTTAATTCTTTTTGTATTAAAAAAAATAATTTTTTTTATCTATATATTAATTATTAAAAGCTAAATAATATTATAATTAAGAATTAATATTTACTATTTAATATTAGCAAACTTTAAAATTAATTATTTAAAGCAAAATACTTTATTAAACTAAATTTACATAAAATATATAATTAAATTAAAATAAAAACCAAAGATAAATAAAAGATAACTTTTTGTATACAATATAAATTATACAAATATACAATAATATTGTTCGAATTTACAAATATCTCGACAATATATTAAAAAATAATTAATAATATATTATAACAATATTTAAATCAATTTGTTATAGTATATTTAAACAACATTATAATTTATTTAAAAATCTTAAAAGAATATATTAATTATATTTTCAAAATATTAAAATGTCTAAACATAAAAAACTTACATTTTAAATTAAAAAAATACAAATTTTATTAAAAGAAAAAAAGAAGTTTATTGCAAAACAATTAAAATATATTATATTAAATCGACTTATACAATATTACAATATATTTAAGAAATTAATTAGTAATAGAGACAAGCTCTTTATATCTAATTATTAAAAAACGTTTTTCTTAATATTAAATACAAAGCTTTAAATATTTATTATCTATTATTCAATTACAAATAATTAAATAAAAAGAACAAATTAAAGTTTTAAACAATATCTAAAATACTATATTAACAATATTTAAAATAATTAAGTATTACTTTTATCTATAATATAATTAATATTTAATGCAAAGATTTTAAATATTATTAAAATAATTTTATTCTTTGTTAATTATAACAAAAAATCAAATCTTTTTAAAAAAAAGCGCATATATCTATTTACGTAATTAGTTATTAAAAGAGTAGCAATACTAAAAAAAATACACAACAATATTTTAAAAATACAAAAAAAATTAATTAAATATTAAAATAAAAAACAAAAAACAACATCTTAGCTAAAAAAGAAAGATAAAATATATTTTTTTATAAAAAATCTTAAAACAAGAAAGCTAAATAAAAAATTAAATTATATCAAAATCGAATTATTTTTTGTTAAGAAAATTAAAAAATCAATTAATTACAAACTCGATTTAATTAAAAATATTAAAATATTTTTAATATTTTATATTTTATTGTTAAAATTAACAAATCTAATTATATTTTTATAGAATATATTTTATTTTTATTTGCAAAAAGAGAATTAGTTCAAAATCGAAAAAATTTTATAATAAAAAAATCAAAAGTATCTTATTAAGTAAAAAGAATATTTTATTTCAAAAAATATATAAAAATTAAAGAAAAATCTTAATTGTTATCGAAATCTTTTAAAGAAATTTTATTAAAATAAGATATAAAAATAGTATTCTAATTTTAATTAATTAAAAGTTAAAATTGTTTAAACAATATATTAAATAACAACTTAAAAATCTTTGTAATAAATTTAACAAAATATACTTTATTTATTTTTAAATCGTTAATGTTTTTTTATTTTGTTACAATTATTATTATTTTTTTTTTTTTTAAAAATCTAGTTGTTTTTTTAGTTAACTTAGCTTTGTACGCATATTGTATACTTTTTTCTTTAATTACATTTGTTCTTTATAAATTTGTTTAATTAAAATCGAAAAAATTGTTAAATTGTAATTACAATTAAATCGCATATATTTTACACACTTTTTAGAATTATTATTTATATAATAGATTTTACTAGACATTGTACAATTACAATAAGAACGCATCGCTAAGAATATCGAACTTAAAGTATTGAAAAAATCTTTCTTTTAAGAAGAGAAATTTCTAATATTAATTTTTCTTGAAGACATAATAAGAAGATATTGAATTTCGAAACAAAAACTTTAAAAAAAAGAAATAGTATTACGAGCTTATTAAAGTTGTATTAGTAATTTAGATTCTACGTCTTTAAGATAAATTTGCTATTATATTTAATATATTTGACAAACAAGTATTGCGAGCAATTATGTTTGTTATGTTCGACAAACAAGCAAAGCAAGCAATCAATATTTTCTTAGTAGATAGAAACTAGAATACGACTTTCTTATAAATTGTATTTAACTTATTATAGATTTTTACTTATTGTTACTTTGATTTATCGAATCTCTTAAAATTAATTAAATATAAAAGCTATCTATAGTTGCAATTCTTGTTATCAAGTAATTGCTTGCATTGCTTGAAGACGTCTACAAATCTCTTTAATAGCATAATCTACTCTAATATCTTCGCAGGAAATATTAGCGTAACAATATATTATATAATTTAAACTCTAATCTAATTCAATAAGAACTAACGTTAGATTAGATAAGATCAGATAAGATTAAATAAGCAAAATCTAATGCAACAAGATTAGTAGAAACTCTTAATACTAATCTAACAAAATTCCAATTCTAGAATTAAGTTTGCAACTTAATTCTAGTTCAATTCTATAAGACTTAAAAGAATAAATTAGATTAAAAAAAGTATTTGATTCAATCTAACAATTGTACTATTTTAGACAATATTATAAAATATTTTAAAACTTTAGCTAGTTTATTAAAGAAATAATAAATTAATCAAATTGTAAATAAATACAAAAAAATACTAGAAAGTAATATTTTTTAAAAAAAGAATATTTCTAATAAAATTAAATAATAATTAAATAATATTAATCTATTTTAACAACAAATAAAGAAAGCAAAAAAGTATAAAATATTTAGTTAAATTATTTGCTATAATAATTTATTCTAAATTTATTTAAAAAACAAGAAAAAAACTAATTAATTTTCTAAAAAGTTAAAGTTATTAATTTAGTATAGAAAAAAAACTTAATATAAATAGATATTTAAAACAAAAATTGCAATATTAAAATAAATAAAAATTTAAATTTCTTAATAAAAAGTGTACTATAGAAATACAATATATTAGCTTAATAGCAGCAACTAAATTTAACAATATATATATAATATTTTATTATATTAGTTAAGATTAATAGCTATCGATTTACTATAATAGTTAATTTTAATATAATAAATAATTTTATAATTAGAATTTTTATTAAAAGAAAAGAATATTTTATTTAAGGAAAGAAAATCTAATATATATAATCTAGTAATTGTAGATAAAAATCTATTATTTAACAAAAATAAATAAATAAATAAATAAACAAAATTACTATTCATAATTATTTAGTAATATTATAAGAAACTAATTTTTAATATAGTAGAAATAGTTATTTATAATATTGTTTTAAAAATATCTTAATTAAAATAATATAATTTAGAAGTTAACTAAAATATATAAATATTTAGATTTATACAATATAATTATACAATTTATATTTAATTTATATATTAATAGTATTTAATAATAAATTAAAAATTGAATTAAAAATTAATTGCAAATAGCAAATTTATATTTTTATAAAAAAATAGTTTAATAGAATTTAATTTAACAAATACTAATAGAAATGAATTAAATTATAAAATTAAAATAAATAAAAAAAACTACAAATTTTCTAAAAATCTTATATTATTTAATATAGCAAAAAAATTACTAAAATATATATTAGAAATATATAATAGTTAAAAATATCTATTCTAAAAAAAAAAGCAAAGATTTTCTATAAATATTAATTGTAAAATTACAACAATTTCAAAAATTAAAATTAAACAAATAATTTATATTTAAATTTATATATATTTTATTTAAAAAAAATTTTTAAAAATTTTCCAAATATTTAACAAAAAATAAAAAATAAAATTTATTAAAAAATCTTAATTATAGATAGAATATTTAATTTTTATTATATTAAAAAAAAAATTTATTTATATATTAATTTTTAAAAGCCAAATAATATTATAATTAAGAATTATTATTTACTATTTAATATTAGCAAGCTTTAAAATTAACTATTTAAAATAAAATATTAAATTAAATTAAATTTATAAACAATAAACAATTAAATTAGAATAAAAATAGAGAAAAGATAGAAAATAGTTTTCTATATATAGTTGTTACGAGTCGCGTACTTAGTTCTACTAACTACGACGCAAAGCTCTTCATAGTATGTAGAGCACAACTTGTCAAGAAAGTATTATGTAATTAAATCAATAAATCAATGAGATCAACGACATCGATTCATTGAAATCATTAATTTAGAAAATTAATGAATCATTAAGATTAAGAACATTGATTGATCGATTTAACTAATTCATTATGTATATAACTCTTAAAACGCGATTTTCTTATAAATTGTGTTCAACTTATTATAGATTTTTACTTGTTGTTACTTTGATTCATCGAATCTCTTTTAAAATTTATTGAACATAAAAATTGCCTATAGTTGCAAAATCCTTGTTATCAAGTGATTGCTTACATTGTCTAAAGATGTCTACAAATCTCTTCAATAACACAACTTATTCTAATATTTTCGTAGAAAGTACTAGCGTAACACTTTGAACATTCTAAGAATGTTTATATTAGATCAACGCGTCTTTATCTTAAACACTAACTCATTAACATCACGTTAATCATTGATCATAAGAGACGACAAAATCAAAATTAACAAACTCGATATTTATTATGAAGATTATATTGATCTAAAGAACTAATTTATGCAAGTAAATATTTATTTTATCTTCTATCTTGTTTTAGCGAATTAGAAGACGATTTTTGCATCAACATTTCTCAAAGAAAGAGCTCAACATTGACTTAAATCAAACTTACAAAAATACTTAAAAAATAATAGCGAAAATCCTCGTGCGATGTTCATAAATTTCAACAATTTCAAAAAAGAAATGCGAAGAATCTTTGAAACATTTAACGAGAAACAAATTGCGAAAAGAGTAATTTAACATTTAATTTAACGAACTTTTGCAACAAACTACGCAACTAGATTTCAAAAATATGTTAATTTAATTAAATGAGACAATGTCGCACTTATAACAATGTTTCGACGAAATCTTAAAAACAATCTAAAGAACGAAATTATGCGTGATGAAAAAAATTTTAACGATATATTTGATCTCATTGAAGTAGTTATCGATTTCGACGACAAATTGTATAAAAGAGCTATGAAAAAAAGATACGATCAATTTCGAGAAAGAGCAAGAATTTTCTTTGAATTAATAATCGAATATTAATAAAAAAAATCTCGTTCTAATTAAAAGTATAATAATTTTGATTATCGTAAGTTTGCATCAATGAAATTAGATTTTACTTAACAACGTAAAGAGAAGAATCTTAGAGAAAAGCAAAGTAACAAATTTCAAAAAACGTGCTATTTATGTGACAAATTGAATCACTTTGCAAGAGATTATCGATTACGAAACTTAATAAATTGCCAATAGATCAAAGCTATGTTAAGAGAAATACTTAATAGCTAGAACAACATTAGAAAGCAAATTGACACAAAGACGAACATTTTTAAAACTAGATTAAACGACGACTACTATTTGATAAAAAACTTAAATTAATTACAAAAAGTTCTAGATAAAACATCATTAAACAAGGCACTTGCATTTACGCAAGAAATTAATCAAATACTTAATAAAACTATGAGAGCGAAACGACTAAAAACGTTATATTCTTACTTAGTAATAAACTTAAACGACGAATATAACTAAAAAAACTTTCACGAATGTTTAGACAATATTACGAAACACCTTGAGACTTCAACTAGTTCATCGAAGAAACGACAAATAAATTAGATCGTAAATAAATGCGAAAAAGCGCTAAAAAGCGACGCCACTATAAAAAGAGATATTCTTAAAAAAATCGAACAACAATTAAGCAATATTAGTTTATCTAAATAAGCGATAAAGAAAGCAAAGAAATATGCGACATTTAATTGAACAAAATGTTATAACGACTTATGCTAGACTTATCTAGAAGACAAAGAAGAAGTCAATTGATTCTTTAAAAAGTTAAAGTTATTAATTTAACATAAGAAAGAAGCTTAACGCAAGTAAACGCTCGAAGCAAAAGTTACAACATTAGAACAAAGAAAAGTTCAAATTCTTTAATAAAGAGCATACTAAAGAAATGCAATATGTTAGCTCAACAATAGCAACTAAACTTAATAGCATACGCACGATGTTTTATCACATTAATTAAGATCAATAATCGTTAACTTATCGCAATGATCGATTTTGATACAATAAATAATTTTATGATCAAAACTTTTATTAAGAAAGAAGAGTACTTTACTCAAAAGAAGCTTGACGCATATAATCTAATAATTATAAATGAAAATCTATTGTTCGACGAGAATAAAAGAGTGAATAAAGAAACGAAGCTACTATTAATAGCTATTTAACAACATTACGAGAAACTAATCTTTAATATAGTAGAAATAATTATTTACGATATCGTTCTAGAAATGCCTTGATTGAAGCAACACAATCTAAAAGTTAACTAGAATACACGAGTACTTAGATTCGCACAATGTGATTACGTAATTTACATTTAATCTACGCATTAATAGCGTTTAATAATAGATAAAAGAACGAATTAAAAATCGATCGCAAGCAACGAATTTGCATTTTCGAAAAAGAACGATTTAATAAAATTCGATTCGACAAACATTAGCAAAGATTAGTTAAGTTATAAAGTCAAAGTAAATGAAGAAAATTACGAATCTTTTAGAAGCTTTGAACTATTTAATATAGCGAAGAAATCGCTAAAGCACGTATTACGAATATACAACAATTGGGAGCATCTATTTCAAAAAAAGAAAACAACAAAGACTCTTTTTAAACATTAATTATAAAATCACGAAATTAAATTTAAATTAGACAAATAGTTTACGTTTGAATTTATATATGCTTTATTTAAGAAAAAGCTCGAAGTACTTCGCGAATACCTAGCAAAAAACGAAAAAAAAGAATTTATTAAAAAATTCTAATCATAAGTAGAATATTCAATTCTCTTTGTATTAAAGAAAAATAAAATCTTTCGTTTATGTGTTAATTATTAAAAGTTGAATAATATTATAATTAAGAACTAATACTCACTACTTAATATTAACGAACTTTAGAATCGACTATTCGAAGCGAAGTATTTTATTAAATTGAACTTACGAAAAGCGTACAACTAAATTAGAATAAAAACAAAGAAAGAGTAAAAGATAGCTTTTCGCACACGATATAAATTATAAAAATACACGATAATGTCGTTCGAACTCACAAACGTCTTAACAATGTGTCAAAAAATAATTAATGATGCACTACGATAATATTTGAATCAATTTGTCATAGTATACTTGAACGACATCATAATTTACTTAAAAATCTTAAAGAAGCATATTAGTTATATCTTCAAAATATTAAAATGTTTAAACATGAAAAATTTACATCTTAAGTTAAAGAAATGCGAATTTCATTAAAAGAAAATTAACTTTCTTAAATTTGTCGTTGAACGACACGAAATACGCATAAATCTTAAGAAGCTACGAACGATTAAAAAATAAAAATTATTAATAAATGTTAAAGAAGTATAATTCTTTTTAGATTTTATAAACTACAACAAGAAGTTTATCAAAAACTACTTAATAAACGCAATATTATTAACGAATTTTACGAAAAAAAATACGTCATAAATATAGAAATTCGCAAAAGAGAAATTATTTTAAAATTTTAAATTAAAATGCTTAAAGAAGTTAATATTAAAGATGTACAATTTGCGATTATTAAATAAAATTAAAATTGACGCATTAAATCTAGCTATCGATGTATACTTTAATTAAAAACATGAAGACATATAACACTTGATAATATATCTTTCGAAAAAACTTTTGTTAATTAAACAAAATTATGATGTTTATAATAAGAAACTACTCGCTATAGTAGTTTTCTTGAAATTATAAAAAATATATATGAAAGAATTGTTAAAACTTACGATTTTTACAAATTATAAAAATCTTATGCACTTCATTATTATAAAACAATTTAACAAAAAACAAATGCAATAATTAGAAAAACTTAAACAATAAAAGTTTAAAATACAATATATTTTAGACAAAAATAATGACAAAGCAAACGCACTTAACAAAAGAAATAATTATATAGAAACGAAAAAATCGTTTAATTATAACATACTTAAGATTAACGAAAACGAATTATTATTAACAAATAAATACGAACTAAATGCAACACTACGAATATTTCGAGATAATACGAAAAAGTTTCTAATAAAAAAAGAAAAACTCCAAATATTTATTAATAAGATCGACGAATATATAAAAGAGCATTATGACGAATTATTGCAAAAGCACTTAAGAGTGACAAAAACTCTTTAGCTTTTACGTTAACATTGTTAGTTTTTACAAATAAGACAAGTTGTCGAAACATACATTAAACGATGTCTTAATTATTAACAAAACAAACATGATACGTATACGAACTATAACGAAATTTAATATTAGAAATTATTTAAATTGTTATAAGATAAAGTTACGATAAACTTTATTATTAAGTTGTCAAAATTGACGAACTTAACAATTGAAGACAAATATAATTCGATACTAATAATGATTAATAAGCTTATTAAGTACTTACATATTATCGCATGCAAAGAGAAGTTTATTGTAGAACAACTAAAATACATTATATTAAATCGATTTATAAGATATCACAATATATTTAAGGGATTAACTAGTAATAGAGACAAGCTCTTTACGTCTAACTATTAGAAGACGCTTTTTCTAATGTTAAGTACAAAACTTTAAATGTCTATTATCTATCACTTAATCATAAATAGTTAGACAAAAAGAACGAATTAGAGTCTTAAGCAATATTTAAGGCACTATGTCAACAATACTTACAATAATTGAATATTACTTTTATTTATGACACAACTAGCACTTAATACAAAGATTTCGAATATCACTAAAGTAACTTTATTCTTCGTCAATTATAACAAGGAATTAAATCTTTTTAGAAAAGAACGTACGCATTTGTCTACGTAATTAATTATCGAAAGAATAACGACATTAAAAAAGATACACGACAATATCTTAAAGATGCAAGAAAGATCGATCAAGTATTAAAATAAAAAACGAAAAACAACATCTTAATTAAAAAAGAAGAATAAAATATATCTTTTTACAAAAAATCTTAAAACAAGGAAGTTAAGCAAGAAATTAAATCATATTAAAGTTAAATCGTTTCTCGTTAAGAAAGCTAAGAGATTAATCAATTACGAACTCGACTTATCTTAGAACGTCAAAATATTTCTAGTATTCTATATTTTATTGTTGAAGTTAGCAAACTTAATCACGCCTTTACAAGACACCTTTTATTTTTATTTATAAAAAGAGAAACAATTCGAGATCGAGAAAATTCTAAAACAAAAAAATTAAAAATATCTTATTAAGTGAAAAGAATACTTTATCTTCAAAAACACGTAAGAACCTCTTAAGAATCTTCGACGATATCAAGAATTGCTAAAGAAATTTTAAGAAAAGAAACGCTCTCTTAGAAACTAAAAAACAATTTTTGAAACAAATTATCATTAGAAGAAGCAACGATTATCTCTTGATTTAAATAAGAATTAGTCGAGTTCTTTAAAGCATTTAATTCATTTAAACTTTAAATTCTACGACGAAACATTTCACTATTACGTTTCTTCAAAAAAAAAATTGTTTGCGCAATCTCTTTATACGCGCATATTGTTTATGAAGCTCTTGATGAAGCTCATTCGCACAAACGATCATCAATCGCATTCTTTTTTCTAAAACATTCTCTTGTTACTTTAAGAATTGTCATTTAACATTAGAGAAATTACGACAATCGCATTTGGTCGAGAATCTCACGCATTCAACACAACGATTAAACTTTTTCTTTATTTTACAAAGAAAATTACGACGAACACAACGAGAACATTAAAATATAATAACGTTTATTCGAAGTAGTCTTCGATAAAGTTCGTAACGTTGTTGGGACTTTTTTAAATCATTAGGCATAATAATAGAAAGAATGAATTATGATGTTTTTTGAAACGAAAACCTTGAAGAGGAAGATAGTGTTACGAGTCACGTACTTAGTTTTACTAATTACGACGCAAAGCTCTTCATAGTATGCAAGGCACAATTTGCCAAAAAAGTATCATGTGATTAAATCAATAAATTAGTGAGATCAATAACATCGATTCATTAAGATCATTGATTTAAGAAATTAATGAATTATTGAAATTAAGAGCACTAATTCATCGATTCAACTAATTTATCATGTATATAACTCCTAAAACGCGATTCTCTTATGAATCGTGTTCAACTTATTATAGATTTTTATTTATTGTTACTTTAGTTCATCGAACCTCTTTCAAGATTTATTGAACATAGAAATTGTCTATAGCTACAAAACCCTTGTTACCAAGTGATTGCTTGCATTGCCTAAAGACGCCTACAAATCTCTCCAATAGCACAACTTACTCTAATATCTTCGTAGGAAGTACTAGCGTAACAATAGTATAGATTATATAAATATATAATAATATTATTTAAATTTACAAATATTTCGATAATATATTAGAAAATAATTAATAATATATTATAATAATATTTAAATTAATTTGTTATAATATATTTGAATAATATTATAATTTATTTAAAAAATTTAAAAAAATAGATTAGCTATATTTTTAAAATTTTAGAATATTTTAATATGAAAAACTTATATCTTAAATCAAAAAAATACAAATTTTATTAAAAAAAAAAACTTTCTAGAATTTATTATTAAACAATATAAAATATATATAAATTTTAAGAAATTACAAATAATTAGAAAATAGAAATTATTAATAAATATAAAAAAAAAAAACTACAATAAGAAATTTATTAAAAACTATTTAATAAATATAATATTACTAGCAAATTTTATAAAAATAAATATACTATAAATATACTATAAATATACTATAAATATACTATAAATATACTATAAATATACTATAAATATACTATAAATATACTATAAATATACTATAAATATACTATATATAAAAAAATATTATAACAAATTATTGCAAAAATATCTAAAAATAACAAAAATTCTTTGATTTCTATATTAGTATTATTAGTTTTTATAAATTAAATAAACTATCGAAATATATATTAAAAGATATTTTAGCTATTAGTAGAACAAATTTAATATCTATATAAGTTATAACAAAATTTAATATTAGAAACTATCTAAATTGCTATAAAATAAAATTATAATAAACTTTATTATTAAATTATTTAAGTTAACAAATTTAGTAACTAAAAATAGATATAATTTAATATTAATAATAATTAATAAATTTAATAAATATTTATATATTATTATATACAAAAAAAAGTTTATTATAGAATAACTAAAATATATTATATTAAATTAATTTATATAATATTATAATATATTTAAAGAATTAATTAGTAATAGAAACAAGCTTTTTATATTTAATTATTAAAAGATAATTTTTTTAATATTAGATATAAGATTTCGAATATCTATTGTCTACTATTTAATTATAGATAGTTAAACAAAATATACAAATTAGAGTTTTAAATAATATCTAAAATACTATATTAACAATATTATAATAATTAAATATTATTTCTATTTATAATATAACTAACATTTAATATAAAGATTTCGAATATTATTAAGATAACTTTATTTTTTGTTAACTATAGCAAAAAATTTAATTTTTTCGAGAAAGAATATATATATCTATTAGTATAATTAGCTATTAAAAGAATAACAATAGTAAAAAAAATATACAACAATATTACAAAAATACAAAAAAAATCGATTAAATATTAAAACAAAAAACAAAAAATAATATTTTAGTTAAAAAAGAAAAAGAAAATATATTTTTTTACAAAAAATCTTAGAACAAAAAAGCTAAACAAGAAGCTAAACTATATTAAAATCGAACTATTTTTTATTAAAAAAACTAAAAGATTAATTAATTACAAACTCGATTAATTCAAAAATATTAGAAAATTTTTAGTATTTTATATTCTATTGTTAAAATCAACAAATTTAATTATAGTTTTATAGAATATTTTTTATTTTTATTTATAGAAAGAGAAACAGTCTAAAATTAAGAGAATTCTATAACAATAAAAATTAGAACTATTTTATTAAATAAAAAGAATATTCTATTTCTAAAAATATATAAAAGTTACTTGAAAATCTAAAGAATTGTTTTGACAAATTTCAATATTTTTATTATTAACAAAACTAGACTGATTGCGTCGAATCGAATTATCAAGTTTGAATCAAGTACTTAATCCAAATTAAATCGAATTAATTCCAAAAGTTAATTCGATTTCTAATATTGAAATTGTCGAGTTAGGTCGATTTCTAATATTGGAATCGAAAACCAAATTATATAAATAGTAATTTCTTAAAAACGCAATATTTTAACAAAAGTAATACATATATATAATAAATATTAGTAGTTATTATAATAAATAACTAAAATAGTTTAAAATATATTGAGACTAGTTAATTTAAATTAATTTTTAGTATTTCTTAATATTGATTCGATTTTAAAAGTTGAAATCAAAAATCGAGTTAATTCGATTTAATTTAATTCTCAAAAAATCGATATTTAAATCGATTCCTAATATTGAAATTGTTAGATTAGATCGATTCCAAAAGTTGAAACCAAAATTTAATCTAACAATTAGTCTAAACAAAACTACTCATAAGAGTTAACAAAGTATTAGAAAACAAAAAAACAAACAAAAATAAATTAATATTTATATCGAATAGAATTTCCAGTATTTTTTTAGTATTTTTAATTTCTCTTTTGTTTTTTTCGATTTCTAGAATATTTTTCGACTTTGTATTATCTAGTTTTTTAGTTTTCTTTATAATTTTATCTATTTTTTAATAGTTAGAAAATAAATTATATTTTCGATTCTTTTAATGATATTTTTTACACTTAAAATATTCTCTACTTATTCGATAGAATATATTAAACAATATATAGATTTGACAAGAATATATTGAGAAAAAGTATATCTATAGCAACAATTAATAATCGAATTATAATATTGTTTAGTAGTTAACTTAATTAGTATAATAATAAAAAAAATAGTTTTAAGACAAAAATTAAAAATAAAAATTATATATATTATAAATTGTATACTAATAAATACTGTCTATTGCATATTGCTCTTCTTAAAATAATAAAAAAAAGAAAATCTATTAATAGAATTAAAATAATTAAGAAGATTTAATTCTGAAATATCTTAAATTTAGATTAAAATAATTAAAATAATTAAGATCTTAACTATCTTAAATATTTTAAATTTTCTAATAATAGAAAGATATATAGCTTTCGAATACAATTCTTTTATAAATTGTATTTAATTTATCTTAAGTTTTAACTTAGACTAATTGTTCGATTTTAATAGTTGGAACCGAATTGCATAAATTATGAAAATACTAACTATATTAGGTTAAAACTTGATCTAATTAGATATAACTTTCGGGTCGGGTTATAGATTTCGGGGAAAAACCGATCCGAACGATCAGTCTATTTTAACTTATTGTTACAACTATACTATTGTTGCAAATTCTTGTTATCAAGTAATTGCTTATATTGTTTAAAGATATTTATAGATCTCTTCGATAGTATAACTCTCTCTAATATCTTTGTAGAAAGTATTAGCGTAATATCTAATATCGAGTCTTTGATTATATAGAATATTATTATATTTTTCGACTTTACAAGACTTGTCTTTGCAAGAAAATATTTTTACTTTTAAATTTTATTACGTTCTTGAATTTAACAAGTAGATTGCTTGTCTTTCTCCTATTGCTATATTCTCTGTAATAACTAATAAGTGTCTGATTAACTATATAGATTAATTAGTCTAACTCGAAGATCTAGTTACTTATTAGTAACTAGACGTTGCAGATATATAATAATTAGACTTCAAAGATTAGTAGACTAATTGCGTCGGATCGAGTTATCGAGTTCGAATCGAATACTTGATTCGAATCGAATTAGATTGATTTCAAAATTTAAAATTAAAAAGTCGATTCAATTTCTAATATTGAAATCGACAATTCGAATTAATTTCTAGAGTTAAAATCAAAATCCAACTCAAAAAAATCGATCCAAATTGTTAAGACTACTATTTTTAGTAAATTTAACTATTTTTAGTAATAATTATTTATTTTTAGTAATAATTATTTAGTAATAATTAATTAATAATTTAATAGAAATTATTAATCTATTTAATTTAATTAATAAATATAGTAGATTAATTTTATATTATATATTACTATTGTACATTATCTAGAAAATAATTAAAAAAAACTATTTTTATACTATTTTTAGAATTCTTAATATTCTTAACAATTTGTTTCGATTTCTAATATTGAAATTAAGAATCGAGTCGAATCAAGTCGATTTAATTTCAAAATAATAGAAATCGAATTAAATTTCGGATCGATTCCTAATATTAAAATTGTCGGATCGGATTAATTCCAATAATTAAAATCAAAATTCGACCCGATAGTTAGTTTAAAGATTAGATTCTTACTATATAGCAACTATACTATAATTGATTTAGTTATATGTTAATCTTAGTTGCAGTTAGAGATATAAGAGAGCGAGCAGTTTTAAGTCTATATTTGTTCTTTACTAATCAAAAATTGATTGTATTAGCTATAGTCTACAATAATTTACAATAAATTTAAGTAAAAATTGCTTAGAGACAACTTAAATTGTTCAATAGACTTTTTATTTTAATATAAAAATATTAATTAGAGAAAACTAAATATTGAATACAACAACTCGATTTCTATCTTTTTCTATAGTAACAAAGAAAGTATGCGTATAAAGAAAGACAAATCTATTGTTCTATCCGAAAAAAAAAATACAGAAAAATCGATTAAATAATGCAAAAAAACAAATAGAGATTGTCAAAGATTGTAATAACAAAAAGACAAGACTAAATTATTAATATTACTACTATTTATATATTTTGTATACAGAAGTTTGCATTAACAAGTAGAAACTATTTTCTAGTATTTAAGCAATTAAAAACATCGATAACTCTTGCGTCTAAATAGAAAAGATACTGTTAAAAACTCTTATTAAACTAAAATATCTTTGTTAGAATTTTAACGCAAATATCTTTTTAACTCTTTCTGCTCTTTATTACTATTGTTTCTTTTTTCAAACAAGTCTTCCCGAATATAAATAAGATCTAAAATCTATTTGTTATCTTTATTCTATTAATTCTCTTATTTTTATTAGCGAAGCAGAACTTTACTTGTATTATTTGCTTATATTACTATTGTTCTTTATTTTAGTAAATTCTGCAATTAGCTCTTAGAGTTATCTTAATCTATATTTTCTTTTTATACAACTCTACTTCTTTATTATAGTAGTTATTAATTACTACTATCGACAGTATAAAACAAACATAGCGTAAAAAGAATAGACTATTCCTTAGCTTTTATTTTAATCAGCGCATATAGCTTGTTGCACAAGAGAAAACTTTATTAAAGATTGTCGACAATACAAAGAAGAGTCTAATATTAATACTAAAGAAATAGAAGAGATATTTTATCTTTTATCGAAGTCTGCTATTGTTGTTATTAACTATGTTATTATTTAGATTTTGCGACAAACTTAACTATTATTTTAAAACTTTTCTTATAGACGCACAAGTATTAGACTTCGAAATATTTTCAAAATAGACAATAGATTGCTACAATAAAATCGATATAACTTTAAGTATGAAGAAATATTGACAGATTCTAAAAATACATATTTTTGACAAAACTAATTAAGACTTCGATTTACGCAAAAGAAGAGATATATACAATATAAAATATTGATTTCTGCAGATTTTAAGAGCTTTATATTGATATTTTAAAAATACTAGTATATAATTTATTTATTAACAAGTATAGTCTTTGTATTATATTTAAAAAGAAATCAATTATTAGTCTAAACAATCTCTATCTTCTTCTCTATATATATTAAATATTCGATAACTTAATATTTAAGTATAAGCAATAGCAAATTCAAGTTGCTACTAAATTACTTATATTCTTTTTTTTGATTGTTAATTGTATTTATTGTTTGACACTCGAGTTAAACTTAATAAACTTAATAATTTAGATATATTTATCGACAATATAGAGATTTTTAGTGTCTAAGCAAGCAGACAAATAATAAAATATATCAAAATTGATAAAAACAATTATGTAAAGAGCTGCTGTAATAACAATACTATAATATCTATTAATATAATTTGTTATATTAATAGCAATTTTAATACAATCTAGAATAGCAATAACAATTTTAACTCTCTTAATAACTGCAATAAGAACTCTAATATTAACAACAATTATAATATAGAATCTAAAGAAATCCGATTATTTCTATATTGTTATTTTACTATTAGTATTGTTGTTAATTAGATATCTGGAAAATCCAATCTAATCTTTATAAAAACAATTCTTCTTTATGTTAAAGATAAAGACAATAATTTGCAAATATAAACAAGTTTGCAAGCTCTTCTACTTTTACTCTTAAACTTATGTTGATCTATAATTAATCTATATACTTGTAGAAAAATATTAATTATCGATAGAGACAATAATTATTTGCTATTCTCTCTTTTCGCTTACTTTATATTTCTTGTAATCTACAATAACACTTTCGAAGCTATATTTGCGAAAAATGTTAAAAATATATTTTAAGTAAAGATATTGTTAGACAGAAAGAATCTAACGCTAAAATAAAAATATCGAGTTTTGAATCTTCTAGTCTTCTATAAGTCTTTAAGAAATATCGATAAAATAAATATATAATCGATAGAATCTTTGCTTGCTAGTATATAGATTTGATATCTTAAGCAACTTAAACAAAAAATTAATTTTTAATATTCTCTTATTTAGTATAGACTTAGACGTAATTTTTTGAATATTATTAATTGTATATTTGTCTCTTGATTTTAGCTTTCTATTTGCTTATACACAATTATTCTATTACTAATTTTATATACTATTAACAGATAGCGCTTTTGTTTTTGTGCGAGATTAGATCTTTAATTATTAGCAAGAATCTATCAATTACTATCTAAATTAGAAAATTCGATTTAATATTGAGTTATACTATCTGGGAAGACTATTCAACAAGATAGTCTAAAGACTGCTAGATTTGCTAGTTTGACAATCGATATAAGTACTTTAATAGAGCTGTTATTCGAGCAGAAGATCAAGTTTGTTCAACACTCTTAAGTAATTTAACTCGCTCAACGAAACAAAGCTCTTATAGCGCGAATTATCGTCGTAGAATACAACACTATTGGCGATGCCAAAGAAATATATCTTTTTCAAAAGAAGAAAAAGACCGAAGTCCCTCGATATAGGATTTACTTCCTCTAGAAATGTCTTGCAACATTTTCTTTCAAATAATCAAACTATATATATCGCTGGCCAAAGTCGGAAGCGTATTAATAGTTACGTATTGTTAGATCTTAACAATCAAGCGTTATTCTAGTTTAGATTTGAACATTTTACTTTCTTGCACTCTTTAGTAGGCTCAAGTTAGATATTGCTATTAACACCTATAGATAATCGACATTATATATCTTCTTAAATCCTTCCAACATCTGCTCAAACATCTTCTTTGTCTTCGCTATCTTGTCTTGATCGACGTAGAAGATTCCTAGGTTGTTAATTGTATTTAGCGCTGATATGTGCTTAGACATCCTATATCTTCTCTCTTCCTTTTAGCGCCCGCACATACATTGTTTCTGTCTCTGCTATCTTGTCTTGATTCGCGTAGAGATTTCCTAGATTGTTGATTATGTTTAGCGTCGATATATGCTCGACACCTCATGTCTTCTCGTATTCTTTTAGCGTTCGCATATATATTGTTTTTGTCTTGATTATCTTGTCTTAATTCGCGTAGAGATTTCTTAGATTGTTAATCGTATTTAGCGTCAATATATACTCGATACTCTATATCTTCTCGTATTCTTTTAGTGCTCGTATATATATTGTTTCCATCTCTTTTAGTCTTCCCGTTACTAGATAGGGACGAAAGTTGTAATCTCTTTTAGATTTTAGGCGATCTTATTATTCTTATCAAATCTAACCTCTATTATCTAATCTATATATCTCTTTATTGCATCTATAACTCTATTAACGTCTTAAAAGAATAAACAAGCAAGCAAGCGTTAATTACAATTGCTACTAGCAATATTACGTTCTTTAAAATGTATACAAAAGAAGTATAATACCTCTGCGCAAACACGTTATTTTAAGACTTTTTCGACTAGATTAGAACGCAACAAAAATATTAAAAATATCAATAAAAAATATAGAATAAGCAAAAAAACTAACTTTTGTTAATATTAAGATACTAGTAAAAAGAATCTCAAGAACGCGCAACAACATTCTAACAAATATTGTCTAAACAATCTTTTAAGCTCTTTAACAATGCGTTAAATATATTAGTTAATTCTATAAGAAATCTCTATTGCAATATCTTTTTAAAGTATTAAATAAATTAATTTGATCTTAATATAAACGTTAAAACATTACAAAGAAATTTCAAAATATATCGCGATATTTAACGCTATAAGAAACGCAAAATTAAGACTATTTTGCAAGCAAACAAAACAACGCAAGTAATCTATACTACAAAGCATTAATATAAGTTGTTTTACTTTTAACACTATATTTTGATAACAAATAAGATATATTTTAATTTAAACGCAAAAATACGAGAGTATATACTACAACAGAAGAAAACAACTATTGCGACTAAGAATTTATAAGAGATAATATTACAAAACAAAAGCAAATTCTTATATATAGTTGACAATATCTTCTATTACACACGTACGTCTTTTATCTTTTACAACAACAAAACAAAGATTATCTTAAATATTGCGATAAAAGATGTCAAATCTACAAAGTTAAAACAAAAACTTAATATTACAAACAACAAGTTTAAAATTAAACTAGCAAAATAAAATGCAAAAGAGATTATAAAGATCGATATTAAAGTACGTAACAAAGTTATAACGCAATACTACTATACGCGAAAGATTCTACTATATTATTTTCAAGAATTGAACAATATATAAGTCAAATTTAAATATAGAATTGTTTAAGAGAACAGAAATTCTTTGCACAATATTAAATCTACGTAAAACTATATATAAAGAATTAAGTATTAACATAATATTTTGCGTTACTTATTAATTTATTTGTTACAATTATTAGATCTTAATTCGCAAAAATCTATATAAAATATACTTAAACAATATATGCGATATTATTTGTAAATGTTGCAAGAGCAATTAATAGAAATTATGCAACAAGAGTAATAAACAATATTGCAATAAAAGATACAAAGATATTTTGACAAAATGTCTATACAATGTAGACGCGTTGCAAAGAACAAGAGAAAGCTTATTAAAATTAATCTCTAGTAGAGTTTGTTCTTTAGATATTAGTTAGCAAATGCTATAGAAAATACTAGAGAAGCGCCCAACGTTAATGCGTAGAAACGTTGTTTCGTAACCCGATATCCCATAAAATTTGGTGAGGGTAATGGGATCGTCTAAAATCTAAAAGAGATCACGACTTTTGTCCCCACCTGGTGTCGTTATACTATCTAGATAGTCTATACAATAAATATCGCCTATATCAATAACGTTCCAATCGACAATCTCTCTTTGTTGACAATGCTCTATCCGAAGAGCGTAATAATTCAGACAACCGTTAATTACTTAGAACTTGGGCATAGAATCCGATGCAACATTCTGCGCAATACAAGGCATCGCTAAACCAAACAAAATTATATCAAAGTTGCCAATTAAACATTCCAAAACCCAATTATGCACGCACGCGTAAAGACTGTAGTGACCTGGCATCGCTTCAATCAACGAATAGCCATGCAATATCGTTATCGCTTTGTTGAATCGCGCTTTACTCTTCGTTATGTTGCACAACCAGTCTGGCGCGAATCCTGCACCCTCTCGAAACAGCTTATACCACAGATCCGCGTTCCCCAGATACCCTATCAGCCGAAACATCTTTGCCGCTTCAGGGTCTTGAGCGGTCTTGAGCGGCTACTTGCTTCAGCGATAGATTCCATGTTGAATACAGCGTTCGATTGTCGTACTCCATCAAATCATCACTGTTCTCGGCCAAATCTTTCCAGCTCTGCTCGTACATTTGAAGATAATCATCGAATCGATTCGCCGTCTGACAGATATAATTACCAGCTGTGGCTAACGCTAACGGAAGTCCGTCAAACCGTTCGGCCAGTTTCTTCAGACAATTTTACTTACAGCAAGCAATACAACCATTCTCTCAATTCTCTGCTGTCTAGAGCATGTTGTTCGGCTAGATCATCTCCCTGTTGTGTCATCATAATGGCTGAAGCATTTGGCATCGCCGCTGATGCTGTGGGTATCGCTGCCGCCTTCACGGCCTGTGTCGATTGCTTCGAGTATGTCCAGTTCGGGCGTCATTTTGGACGAGACTATCAAACAGATTTGCTGGCTCTAAACTGCTCTCGAATTCGTCTTACCCGCTGGGGGCAAGCCGTCGATATTCTGAACGATCCGAGAATGGGAAGGCCCGATGCGACAGCACCACAGATCCAGACGGTAAAAAATACACTGTATCAGATCCTTGTGCTTTTCGCGAACTCGGCAAAGATCTCACAGCAGTATAAGCTGAGTGCGACAGTCGGCGAAGATCTCTCTGTCCTCTCCAGTGATAGTATGGACTCGGTGTTCGCCGCGTTGAGTAACAACATGAGGGAGCTGGCCATCAAGCGACAGAAGAGGAGTAATCTTTTGAAAATCGCGCAATGGGCTCTTTATCACAGATCCGAATTTAAGAGCCTTATTGAAAGTCTGTCTTCACTTATCGATAACGTTGAGAAAATCTTTCCTGCGCCTCAAGCCCAGGCCACGCTGGTCAGGCAGGAAGCGGCTGAACTACATGATCGACGAGCCCTAGAGCTTGTTGAGAGCGCTGCTGAAGGCGTTGACAGCCTACTGCAAACTGCTGTCAGAGAAGCTCAAAGTGGTCATCGGTACTTGAATGTGTTAGTTAAAGGGAAGACTCAGACTGGGGACGCATTCAGCAGTGACTGGCATGGGAAGGCCGTAGGGGCATCTCATACATATGACAGCGTGGTGGTGGATAATGATGGAAAAGCTCTCATGGGCAACAAGTATGGCGGAAAGGACTTCTGGGACGATTAGGCATGGCATTTGTAAAGAGGGTTGATTACTTTGTATTAGGTTCGATTCCTAAGGGCGCTGGCTCAATGGTGAAGCGAGGTTTCTCCTTTTCTGCATTACTGAACGATCTGAATGACTTTACGGCTTGAATGACTAGCTGGCTGCAGTGAGCGTTCCGTTAGAGCAATCCGCTCAAACCTTCATTGCTTTGGCACCACGAAAGCCCCTCCGAACGGCGTCGGACGGCCTCGAAGTGTTACACCCCCAATGCTCGAAGCACTGTTTGAACACCTGCTTGAAAAGCCTGAGCTGTATCAAGATGGGATGGCGCTCTTCTTGTGGGACGAATTCGGAGTCATTGTGACGGTTCATAGCATAAGCAGAGCTCTCGCCTCGGCTGGTTGGTCGAAGAAAGCCGCTCGCTGGGTAGCAAAGGAGAGAAACGCAGATTTGCGGGGACTTTTACCTCCATGCTTTATCTGCCTTTCGTTCCTACCAATTGGTGTATGTGGATGAGTCTAAATGCGACAAACGAATTGGATTTCGGCGGGCAGGCTGGTCTCCTTCCGATGTGACACCTATTAGCTCGGGTATTTTAAGGATCTATTGATGCAGTCTTCGAGAACTTTATCGAGCAGCTTCTCTCCCACTGTAACAAATGGCCAGAACAATAAGCAAGACCCAACGGTAAGCAAAGCCCAACGATAAGCAAGACTCAACAATAAGCAAGACTCAACAATAAGCAAGACTCAACAATAAGCAAGACTCAATAATAAACAAAACTTAACAATAAATAAAACTTAACAATAAGTAAAATTTAATTATAAACAAGATCTAACAATAAGCAAGATTTAACAATAAGCAAGATTTAACAATAAACAAGATTTAACAATAAACAAGATTTAACAATAAATAAAACTTAATAGTAAACAAAATCTAATAATAAACAAGATTTAACAATAAGTAAGATTTAACTAGACTAATTGCGTCGAATTAGATTATCGAGTTTAAGTCAAGTACTTAATTCGAATCAAATCAAGTTAATTCCAAAAGTTGAAATCGAAAAGTCGATTTAATTTCTAATATTAAAATCGACAATTCAAATCAATTTCTAGAGTTAAAATCGAAATTCGACTTGAAAAAATTAATTTAAATTGTTAAGACTATTATTTTTAGTAAATTTAACTATTTTTAGTAATAATTAATTAATAATTTAATAGAAATAATTAATCTATTTAATTTAATTAATAAATATAGTAGATTAATTTTATATTATATATTACTATTGTATATTATTTAGATAATAATTAAAAAAAACTATTTTTATACTATTTTTAGAATTCTTAATATTTTTAACAATTTACTTTAATTTTTAATATTAAAATCAAGAATTAAGTTAATTTAATTTAATTTAATTTTAAAATAATAGAAGTTAAATTAAATTTTAGATCGATTTCTAATATTAGAATTGTCGAGTCAAATTAATTTTAATAGTTAAAACCAAAATTTAATTTAACAATTAGTCTAGATTTAACAACAAATAAAATTTAATAATAAGCAAGATTTAATAGTAAATAAAACTTAATAATAAGCAAGATTTAACAATAAATAAGATTTAACAATAAGTAAAACTTAATAATAAGAAAGATATAATAATAGACTAATTGTTTAAAATCGAATTTTTATAAATTTAAAATTAAATTTTATAAATTATAAAATTACTAATTATATTAGATTAAAGTTTAATCTAATTAAATATAACTTTCGAATTAAATTTTCGATTTTAGAGAAAAATTAATCTAAACAATTAATCTATTTAATAATAAGTAAAATTTAATAATAAGTAAGACTTAATAATAAATAAGATTTAATAATAAATAAAACTTAACAATAAATAAGATTTAATAATAAACAAAATTTAATAATAAGTAAGATTTAACAATAAGTAAAACTTAATAATAAGTAAGATTTAATAGTAAATAAAACTTAATAATAAACAAAACTTAACAATAAATAAGATTTAACAATAAGTAAAATTTAATAATAAGCAAAATCTACCAATAAGTAAGATTTAACAATAAACAAAATCTAACAATAAATAAGATTTAATAATAAGTAAAATCTAATAATAAGCAAAACTTAATAGTAAATAAAACTTAGCAATAAATAAGATTTAACAATAAATAAAATTTAACAATGAGTAAAATCTAATAGTAAATAAAACTTAATAATAAGCAAAACTTAATAATAAACAAGATTTAATAATAAATAAAACTTAATAATAAACAAAATTTAATAATAAATAAGATTTAATTATAAATAAGATTTAACAATAAGTAAGATTTAACAATAAATAAGACTTAATAATAAACAAAACTTAACAATAAGTAAAATCTAATAATAAGTAAAATTTAATAATAAATAAGATTTAATAATAAATAAGATTTAATAATAAGCAAAATTTAACAATAAGTAAAATTTAATAATAAGTAAAATTTAACAATAAGTAAAACTTAACAATAAGCAAAACTTAACAATAAGTAAAATTTAACAATAAATAAGATCTAACAATAAACAAAATTTAACAATAAATAAAACTTAATAATAAATAAGATTCTACAATAAGTAAAACTTTATAGTAAGCAAAATTCTACAATAAGCAAGACTTTACAATAAATAAGATTCTACAATAAGCAAGATTCTACAATAAGTAAGACTCTACAATAAGTAAAACTCTACAATAAACAAGATTCTACAATAAGCAAAACTCTACAATAAGCAAGATTCTACAATAAGAGTAAGCAAGACTCTACAATAAGTAAGACTCTACAGTAAGCAAGACTCAACAGTAAGCAAGACTCTACAATAAGCAAGATTCTACAGTAAGCAAGATTCTACAGTAAGCAAGATTCTACAGTAAGCAAGGCCCTAAGGCAAGAAATGCCGTAGGGTAAAGATATTCCTTAGGGACTTCTTTACCCTGCAGCTGCGATTTCCCCACGGCATCTGCGGGCCTACTTACCCCGGGCGCATATGTTTCCACAACCAGGCTCGCAATTACTGTTTGTCCTTCCTTATACGTTGATTCATTTCAAGTTGATTATTCCTGCTTTGTTTACCCTACTTCATAGTCTAGTCATTGAGCGGGAACTACTAGAAAGCAAGCTGCCCGCTGGAACGAGTCTTTGGTTATTGATGATTTGCCAACGTAAAGCACACTTTACATAAGCTGCACAGCCTGTATGCTCTTAGCCTTCCCGTTCTTGTCACCCGCCATCGGATGTCACGACTTGATTACACGTCCAAAATGCGCAGACATCTTTACCTCCGTCCTTGTTCCGTGTGTATATTTAAGCGCCACGTTCTTACGGATCTGGACTTGCGAACCTAATGGGTCCGCAAGTCAGAAATTCTAGAAGGATCTATCTAACAGCCCTACGCAGGCCCCTATCTAAAACAGCTGTAAGCCATTCGAACGTCACGTTTCACATGCGTTTCGACGAAAGCTGTCAACGCTCTTCCCATTTGTGACTTAGCGAACAGTTCAACACCAATTTTACCGCATCTCCTGGTCTCCATTTTTGTTCGCTTAGAGTTGCTCAAGTTTGACAAGAAGATTAGATCACTCGCTGATGCTACAAAAATTGGCACAGCTCTCGAGTTGACATGCACAGTACGCACGAATAGCATCTCGATCGATTTTCGCTTGCAAATTATAGATATCTTGCGAGATACGTTGGCGCGATGGGCTCAAAATAGCAAAAGCCTCCATGGTGGTCTGCTGATACTTGGCAAGGATAAGGCGAGCTAAATCTAAGGGGATGGATAACAGTCGTTTCAAGAATGTTTCAAGTTGGCTGGGAATTCTAGAAGCTTAGGGGATAGAAATGAAGAGTCTCATTCCTACCCGTCAATCAAATAAATTGACCTAATTGGATTAGCATGATTATCAATGACTGTCATCAAACGCATTATTAGTCTGAAATCAGTTCTTGTTGTTTATCCATCCTGTGTTATAAGCAATCAAGAGAGAACAACAAAGACTTTCCGTCAACCTTTCAGATAGATTCCTCGCACCTCTAGCGGCGCTCAATCTTTTTCATCCAAGCACCAACATCATCACGCTATAAATCGCGCGAATGAAATATGACGAGCTTTTGCTTTGTTGCAGTGTCTTTTTTATGATAATCTAGCAGTAGCGACAGGGTTCTCCTTTAGATAGAGTCATTTGAATGTACGGCAAAATTTGAACGTGTTGGGTGACAATCACTTGCAGACGATATAACCAAGCCTACTAAGCGCGAGGCGGGCAGCAACATTATTATTCACTCTAGCAACGACCGAATATCCGAAGAGAAGAATGGAAGCCCAAATTTGTTTAGCACTCGACGAACGTTTGTGGCGAGCCCGGAAACTTGGTAGGACTCAAGGTGCTTCAACTCTTTGGTCTGCTTCTTTATCTCTTTAGGCATCTTAGCTTCGCTTTTTAAAGATACTACTCTACAATAGACTCAATTGAATCTCTCGCATCTTTAGTCATAGTCTTTTGGCTAGATTATGCGCCAAAATGCACGAATTGTGCCCATAGCAGCGACCGCTTGCGATATTGATCACTTTCCTAAATCTTACGGCTGCCTTATGCAATGCAAATGCAACAGCTCTGTCGTCGTACCTTATACTTCCATTTTGACTGAGTTCGGAATACCTTCATCACATAGTACGAAAAAAGGCCTGAGTTGCGCGGCGACTTTGTGGGGCAAGTGGTCTCGCTTTTGATCGTTGCTGGTTGAGTCCAAAAGTTATTATCACTCTCGAAGTAGAACATGTGTTTCAGGCGGGTGACGGATGATTTCGATGACTCATGGACCAATTAAGTTATTGTTGTGGCTCGAAATTGTGTCGTCGCCAAGTCTTCATTGCTTGCCAATCACGACATTCTTTGTTGACGTGTTCGTTACACCATTCTATAGCGCACCAACGACAATAAAGACGTGTGTCTCTCGTCTTCTTATTTCTAATTATTATGTTCTCATTACGAGCAAAGTTAGATGTTAAGAGACGTGAGCGACAATCATTGCTAGACTCATTGAAAAACCAAGGTAAGATTGCTATCACATTGTGCCTAAATGTTTCTTCAATTAACAATTAGTAGCAACACACTCATGCGATATTAAAAAGAAAGAGTCGCTTGTATTTGTTCGTAGAAGCGCACGTCTACAAAAGAGTATACGTCTTCATTAGCAATTAAAGATTCAAGAGCGACTTCTTCAATTTTCTTCACTTATAAGTATCACTCTTAATAAAGAGATACGTTCTTTAATCTTGATACAATTACGATCGCTAACTTCAATTGAAGCGTTCGCATAATTCATCAATCTTGATTAGATTTTTTTATCTAAATCGAAAACGAAAGCGAAGTGAAAAGTTTAAACAAAATCAAAACGCTAGAGTCAAAGCATCGAATCGTTCGCGTTCCTAAAACTAGAAAAAGCTTATACGAAAACAATGACGAGTCTTAGCTACAAATTCTATTATTGAGGGCGCTATACGCGCAAATCTTGGTCGTTACAATAAGAATAGCGACGTCAACTCGATTCAACATTGAATCGAAAAAGAAAATTGATCAAAAAAAAATTTCGAAAAATACGACAACATAAGTTAGTCACTTATTTGAAAAAGATCTACTTCGTTTTTTAGCAAACACGAATCGAATATTAGCGATGTCTTGTTACGATCCTAGCTCGTTACAGCTGGTATATACCCTACAGAGTAGTCTGTAGCATATAGCACGATTACCTGCATGCTCGACGACTTGACAGACGAGCATTGCTCGACACGCTAGTGGGCAAGCTCGACATGCTCGACAGCGAGCAAAGCGAGCAGAGCTCGACATGCTCGACAGCGAACATGGCGAGCAAGGAGGATCTCCTTTAGTATATAGATCCCCTAGACACGACTCTCTTATAAATCGTGTTCAACTCAAGATAAGTTCTTACTTATTGTTATCGCTACATCTAGCTGCAACCCTTGTTACCAAGTGATTGCTTGCATTGCCTGAAGACGCCTACAAACCTCTCCAACAATACAATCCTCTCTAATACCCCTAAGACCTCTTAGGAAGTAGCAGCGTAACATGCCTTTCTAAGAGAAAGAAAGAATTTTGTCGTTAAAAGTTGACGCTATCAACAAATACTTGAATTCGTGAGCATTTATATGGGTCAACCTAAATCGCACTTGCGAACGACCCAAATTGACAAAACTCTTTGTCAAGAATTGCTTAAAAAAGAACGATTAGTTTTAAAAAACTCTATATTTAACGAAAATTTATTTAAATCAATTTGTAAAAATATAGCAAATCGAAACGAGACAAAAGTTATTTAGAACATTGATCAATTAATCGTTCTTGCTTCAAAAAAATTGTTTCGTCGTAAAACAAAACATCTTAAGTATGTGATCGAAATCGTCGATAAAAATTAAATCAAATTTATCTTTCTCGTTAAAGGTTCTCGTTCGTAATCTAACTTTGCAATAGAGATCAAATCGTTCGCATTCACTTTTAATTAACTTAAAAAATTACAATTCTTTATTAATGATTGACAAACTACATTTTGTTTAGTAACTACAAATGAGATGTATTTTTTATTCTTAATTTCGAAGATAAAATGCAATAACGAGGCTCTTAACATCGCAAATTGACAAAACGTTTATAGCGTTGTCGTTGCAACAAACGTTGTCGTCGAGTTGTATAAATTAATGTCTTATTAAAATAAACTTTATTAAAAAATTCTTATCTTTTTAATCTCGCATAATTATTAAGTTGTAAAAATCTATAATCATTACGTTTTAATTAATGAAAAAAATACTTTCTTTTATTGTTATTTGCTTCGAGACTTTAGCATCATAAATTAAAACGATATAAATAAATAAATTGTTTACAAGTTTATCTTAAGCGTTTATAATAATTTTTGTCGAATTCATTACGAAAGAATTTGTTTCGTCATTGACTAACTATCTAATTTAGAAGACTTCGCTATAGAGTTCTTTTTCTAGCAATTAAATTTTAAGTTCTTCGAACAAAACGACAATCAATTAACAATCTCGTACTCACAATAGACAAAGTCGAAACTTTTGTTATCTTAAATCTTTGAATCTATGTTTAAGAAATCGAAGAAAAAAGACAAGAAGTAATTGCATTATTAAGAAAGTAAAAGAGTGTAATTTCACAAATCTTTAATCTTGCTTTTAAGACGATCTTGATCATAAAGTTAAAAAGATGAAGAATTTTACAATCGACGTTTTCAAAATAATTATAACATAATTTCTAGATATTTACAATCACGTTAAGACTTTTTTCAATCTTCTCGTTGCAAATCTTTAATATAGTTTAGTCACATTATTATCGAAAATTTTATGTTTTCTAATTCTTTTCGCACTAGTGATTTGTTTTTGATTGCAATCAAGATACGTTTGCCAACAAAGATGCGATATTTATTGTGTTTCGTCTCATTAAGAAATTTGAAATCGACTTGGCCTTTATTAGACCAATTGGCTTTTCGCACCCTCTAAGTTTCTTGTAATTTAAAATCGTGAAAATTTGCAAGACGTTTGTAATACTTATGATCGTATATTTTTTGTCATCTTATAATGTCGTGATTGCCAATAGCATTTACACGATACTTTTGATTCAAGAATTAGAAATCGTTATCGATAGCGAGCTACTATTATTTGCAATGAATATTGGCATTGAAGCAAACGAACAAGGTCGTTGTTTCGAAACGAAAGAAGATCTTAACGAGATATCATGAGATTTGGGCAGCTATGAACACTACACGCACAGTTGGCCTAATAGCGAGTATCTCTACTTGGCGACGATAGTAAAAGTCTTGAGGAAATTGCCATTATATTGGTATCTAGGGTTCGTGCCAATGAAATGTCTCGTCCAGAGCATGGGCGTAAAGGGGGTACGGTTGATAACATTTCTAAGCGACACCGTGTACTTAGACCAAAAAAAAACCGCCAAAAACAAAATAGTCTAGCAGTAGCACAATAGATTTGCAGATAAGATCCATTCTGGCCACTCTTTTCTACCCAACGCCTGCTTTCATGTATCGTAAATTACTCAGTATCCCCTAGTCTTCGATCCATTGAGCGGAGCCCATAATCACTCACCGCCTGTGTGGGTAGCTCATTTATCAGTCTTACTGCATTACTCGTAAAGAGGAAGCTGTTTCGCGTTATAACTGTAAGGCATCAACCCCAATGCCAAGTGTACTCTTTGTGCCTGCGTGCCTGAGTAATAAAGCAAGCGATGTAAAACCGCTCATGGAGGAATACCATTATAGGCCACGTGACGCCAGCCCCACTTTTGGTGCCAACTACTTTCAATGCGCATAGACCAGTTTGGCTGGAGGACCAGTCAAGCTGGCCCCGGGGCCGCCACGAGTGGTGTTACTAGCTAGCAAAGACCAGTCCAGGGGTGCACCATTGGTCCAGTCGAAGTACTGCATGCATGATATATAGGAGAAAGGCAATTTCCAGAACATAATATAATTCAGAAGTGAAAACATTGTTTCTAAAAAACAAGCTCTATAGAGACAAAAAAAGCAATAACATTCTACAAAGACTTGATATCTAGACTGATCGCGTCGGGTCGGGTCACCGAGTTCGGGTCGATTCCAAAAGTTGGAACCGAAACCCGACCCGAAAAAATCGACCCGAATCGCCAAGACTACTATTTTTAGTAAATTTTATTATTTTTAGTAATAATTAATTAATAATTTAATAGAAATAATTAATAATTTGATAGAAATAATTAATCTATTTAATTTAATTAATAAATATAGTAGATTGTTTTTATTTTATGCATTACTATTGTGCATTACCTAAAAAAATAAAAAATAAATCTAAATTTAAACTTATTTTATACTATTTTTAGTAATCTTGGCGTTCTTGACAATTCGATTCGATTTCTAATAGTGGAACCGAAAATCGACTCAGGTTGAGTTAGGTCGATTCCAAAAAAGTAGAAATCAACTTGGATTTTGGTTCGGTTCCTAATGTTGGAATCGTTGAGTCGGGTCGGTTCCAATAGTTGGAACCGAAACCCGACCCAACGATTAATCTATTGATATCAAATCGCGCAACTTTGGAGAATTTTCTCTTATCAATATCTAGGCTAGTCTTGTCTCCCAATAGATCTAATAGAATGGCAATTGGCGAAAGAGAGTTCGCTCGATTTATTTTTCTTGCTACATTCTAGACTCTTAAGTTAACAACAAAATCTCTATACAATATAGCGAAGCTTTGTTCGACTTACTTTATTAATAACATCGATTATTATAGAATACTCTTATCGAAGTATTTAAAGTTTAGAACTACATAAAGTAGTATTATATATCTAAAAAATAAAAATTGCTACAAAGACATTGCGCAAGCTTAAAAGTATTCTAAATTCTTGCAAATCTTTGTAAAAACTATTATAAAATCTGTAGTAACAATACTATATAATATTAGTTGCACTTTAGAATAGTTATTAATTGCTTATTTTTTCTTATATAAGTTGATCTATTTTTTTTATTTATACGCTATTCTTTAACTTGTGTATTGAATTCTTGTACTAGTTGCGTTGCATTTTGCAATTTGCTATCAAATATCTATATATTCTTTTAGTATATTATATACTTGCAATTTCTTCTTATCTATCTTTTATTAACAATCTTTATAATTTTTTAGTTTTTCTCTTTATTCTGTGCTAGATCTTGCTAACTCTTTTGCTTAGAAAATAGTAAAGTAACAATAATAATACTTAAGAGATTAATAGTTACTATTGTTTTGTAATTATCTTTGCGCATAGTTTGCTTATTACAATTCTAGAGTAGAACAATATTAAGCGTAATTAAGCAATCAAGAAATAAGATAGTAGATTCGATAATAGTATAAGAATTTAAGCAATTATAGACAATATTAGTCTTAGACTTAACGCTTGTAGCTTTTATAAAAGTGTTAGATTTGCTAATTGTTTTGTTGTTATTCTTAATTACGAGAGAGAGTTGTCTAAAGTATATTAGAAAAGTTCGAAAGTTTATTAGAAATGCGTTGTCAGTACTTATTTTAACTATTGCTAAACTTACTAGATTAACTTACTAAACTTGTATTCTTGTATTGCTAATAGAATTGCGCAAAGAAATTTCTAAAGATAGATCGAGAAGACAACTTAATTATCGAGAGAGATCGACAATATTTAACCGAATTATATATATTATTATTGTCAATATTATCTATCTTGTTAATTACAATCGGATTTTCTCAGAAGTGTTAAACGTATTTACAATAATAGAAAAGTATATACTTATCTATATAGTGAATCTTTATCAATCTATATATATATTTTTTATTCTTGTTTAAATCTATATTGTTTGCTATATATTTAGAGAAATCTCGAAGATCTATAATATCTCTAATTGTTACAAATTCGTCAGAATATCTAGTCTTATTCTCTTACTTCTCTTCTTTGTACTCTTTCTTTTTCTTTCTATTAACTATATAATAAGACTTAGTATCTTTGTAAGTATTGTTACTTAATTTGTAGATTTGTATATTATATATTAACAAAAATCAATTATTAGAGAGTAGAAAAGAATCGAAAATTAAATTGTCTATTATTTAATCGAGAATAAAATATCTAAATTTACGTTATCTATAAGTATTAAAATTAACAAATAAAAATTTTAAAAATTGTACTTAGTCTCTAAGTCTATTGCGCTTGCAAAGAGCGCTAAACTTTATATAAACAATAAACAAGTCTAATCTATTGTTAAATATATTGCATAATCTTGAAGCAAGAATTGCTTTAAAATTAATAATTAAATAGAAAATAGCAAGACTTATCTAGACTTAAAGAAAGAATAAAATAGTATTGTTTCGACTTTTATTGTTTTTGCAACAACTTTTGCTATAATCGCTTCTAATATACTTAAGAATTTCTAAATTTGTTAGATTATTATTACTAATACTAGATTTTATATATCTATATTTCTATCTCTAGTGTTTTCGACAATTTCGTCTATATACTAAAAGATTATTATAGAATTCTTGTTAGTTAACTTAGTTATGCTAAGAGATTAATACAATTTAATGCTGTTTAAGTTAATTGTAACTATTGTATTGTATAGACGCAAAATAGTTAGAAAAAGATATAAATAGAGAAGAAATTTGAACTCGAGATTGTAGTTAAAATCTAGAGTTAAACTAATTATATAGAATCGAATTTATTACGTAATTGTATTAAGATTCGGATTTCGATTCCAACTATTAGAATCAATTCGAGAAAAATTACTATATATAGTAACGTTTATTAATAGCTTAATTTTCGATTCCAACTTTTAAAATTAATTTAATCTAAACAATTAATCTATCTAGAGTAAAGAAAGCAAGACAAAGATTATATATATTCTAGTTCTTGCAAAGAAGTTGTCCAAAAATTCTTCTTTAATTAAAGAATTTATAAGAATTAATACAAACAATATTGTTTCTATTAATATTGTAGATATCTTCTCTTCTTTAATGCTATTTACTGGCAATTACTAATATTGTCGTTTAATTGTTAAATTAAATATACTTAATCTTTGCTTCTATCTTTGCGATATTCTTTAACACAACTCTTAACTATTATAATCTTGTACTTTATCTTTATTGATTAAGTCTCTAAGCGTTACAATCTTGCAAGAAATATCTATTTGTTATATTATCTTTGTTAGAATTAGAGCTTTAATAGCTAGTATATAGTTAATTGACAAGAATACTAGCTATACAGAACTAACTATATACAGAAAATAGATATAAGTACTATAGATATCAAGACACTAGATATTATCTATAGTATATTCTAGACTAGAAAACAAAATCTCGAAAAATAATCGAAAAACAAAATCTATCTAGTCTAAAATTGTAATACTATTTTTTTTCTTTTATTTGCAAACTTCGACAAAACAATATCGAATTTTTGAATTAGTATTTTTAGTTAATTTTAATTAATTTCGAATATTTGTCGAATATAAACTTCGATTGTTGTCAAATATATCGAATATTGTTTAATAATAAAAACTAAAGTTTTCGATATATATTAAACGAAAAAATAAATTTATCGAATGAAAAAAAATCGAAAATTTTAAAACAAAATATACAAAAAACAGTAATATATAAAACAAAATATATATATATTGCAAATAGTATTTTAGTTAACTTTTAATTACTTTTAATTAGTATTAAATATATCTATTAAATACAATCTAATACTCGAAATTAAATATTAAATAACTATAAAACAACAAAAATCAAATTTCGAACAATTTATCGAACAACAGCAAGATTAAGAAAGAATAAAATTTAACATTTTCTTAAGAGAATATTAAATATAGAAAAATTGAAGAAAATACAAAAGATTACTAATTCTAATTCTAGAGAGAGGAAATTCGAATTATATAACGCGAAAATCGAAAAATTAACAGCGAGATAGAGATCGATTGCGTTTAAGAAAGTTCGAAAAATTAACAATATATAAAAAAGTTTAGAAAATCGATTAGTTATATAATTTAAGAGAGAATTAACAACAACAAAAGAAATAACAATATTAAAAAATCGAAATTTGTCAAATTTTAACTATGTTCGAATACGTTTATCTAAATCTACAATACAAAAAAAGAAAATAATATAAAAGTATCTTAACAACAATTTATATATAGCTATATATATATTTAGAAATACTAAGTTAACTTTTATTCGAAAAACCTTTAGAAAAAACAACTATAGAGTATCTAACAAAAATACTATAGAGACAATAGCAAGAATTACAGATATATATCGACTAATTTTCGACAATAATAATATATCGATAATATGTTTTCGGAATTCTTGTTAACTAACGCAGAAAACAAATTGATATATCGAATTAGTCTAATTTGAAAAAATTGATTTTAACTGCAAATATATAGCAGATAACTTCCGACAATAATAATATATCGATAATATATTTTCGGAATTAATTCTAGATGCAACAATAAGAGCTATAGATATGTATTAAACAATATTTGACAACAGTAATAAAAGAGCGCAGAAAATATATAAACGCAAATTATTCTACTTATTAGATTTCTACTTAGAAGATATCTTAAATATTTAGTAAAATTCGACTATATTTAAATATTTGTAATAGAAACTAATAACAAACTTAGAACAACTATTAGTTATTAACTAGTTTAGTTATTTAGATCTATTATTATAGTTTGTATAGTTTATAAAAAGAATTTAATATTATAGTATTTTGCGTCTATAATTAGTAACAATTAGACTTAAATTTATATTATTGTTATTTTTGCATATATTGTATTATAATATTCCGATATCTCTAATATAATATTCGAGATTATTGTTAATATTGTTAACAATATTAATAAACAACAAAAACTTAATTTATTAATCTAATAGAATTTTGCTTTTGTTAAAATACAGAAATTATAAATAATATACTAAATAAATTTTTATTAATTCGAGTAGCTCTAGTTTGTAGATATAATTGTTAATTGTTCGAATTATTTTATAGAAATCTATATTCTTATATTTTAGAAACTTATATAATCGAGTTGTTTTAATATTTCGAATATCGAATATAACTTTATTATCGATTTTAAATTTCGGAACTACAGTATATCTACAATTAACAAATTTTATTTGTTTAACTTAAATTTAGAGAAACTTTAAACAACTTTTTTTTTGTAGAATTTCGATTTTTTTAATAGTTTTGTTAATATTCTTTATATTGCAACAAACTTCTAATATATTGTTATTAAAAAAAACTTTAAATAGTTTTAAGTCTAATTGTAGTAAATAGTTTTTAATAACAAAAAATAATAATAAGTTAATAAACTTGCTAATATAGTTGTTTGTAACAAACTTAACAATAACAAAATAATTAATTTAGTTATTTTAATTATATTGTATATATATTCGAAAATATTATTTAAAAGCAATATTAATATTTTCAATTTTATTGTTAATTCTTGAATAAAACGCAATTAATAGTTTAGATTTAGTTCTTAATCTTTTGCAAAAATATTATTAGAAATAAGCAATAAATTAAGTATTTCTATCGAAAACAATAGTAATTAAAAAACTTTTAAAGTATTAGACAAAATTAATAAAAATCTGAACAATAGTTTTAATTCTTAAAAAATCTATAGATATAAATTTCTTATTTTTAAATAGTTTATCAATTATTACTAAAATATATCAAAAAATCTTTTCTCTATAGCAATACAACAGTAAAAAGATAATAAAATTGCAAAATATATTCTATTAGTAACAATCTAAAATAGATAGAAATTTTAGTAGATTATATTTATATTTGTAATATAATTTAATATATTTGCAAATTGAACAATTTCTAATATATTTTTTGATATTTAAATACAATATAGATTAATAGTAATAATATTGTATTTTCTTAAATATTACTATTTGATCTAAATATTTAGTATTTAACAATTTATACTAAAATTTGATTGCTTTAACTCGAAAAACATTATTTTTGTTTTAAAAAATATATATTTTGTCTTAAACAAATAGATATTTAATTTTAATTATTAAATATTTAATTACTATATAGTTTCTAAGTTTTAGCTTAATTATTTTGTAAAAAATAACTAAAATTATTTGTTTATTAGTTTTTTTAGTCTAAATAATCTATTTTATCTTTTTGTTATATAGATATATTTTTAATATCTATTAAACAAAAACTTCGAAATTAAGTTTTGTTTTAGATTTTTTTTTGTTAAATTAATTGCAACATCAAACAAAAACTAAATTGTAAAAAAAATTGCAAATATAGATAACTAAGTTATAGACAAAACAAATATATTTAAAGAAGAAAAAAATTAATAGTTAAAAATAAAAAAACTATAGACTAAGAAATTGTAAATACAACAATAACAAACAAAAAAACTAAGAAAAAAGATCTAGTAAAGCAAAATCTATTTTATTAAAGTAATATAAATACTGCAAATAATAGAAATATAGATAATTCTATATTTTTGTTAATTGTTAGCAAAATTTAAGTAAATTTTTTGCAAACTTTTACAATTTTTTGGTTAGCAACTAGTTTAGATTTAATAGAGTTTCAAAATAAATTAATTAATTTTGTTACTAAATTGTAGATAATATTTAATAATAACAAAATTAATATAATAGTTTTAATTATATTTAATTCTAAATTGTATTACTTAAAAATTATTTGTTATTAAAACTAATTGCAAAAATTGTTTTTGTTAAAAAACAAATTTTGCAATTGTTTAATTAGATTATTTAATTTTGTATCTAGTATATTTAATTAATAGATAATCTTAAAATTAAACTTAAATAGAAACTCGATTTAGCAAGCTTAACAACAATTAAATTATTTAATAGTTATAAAATATTTTAGATTGCAATAGTTAATAATAATTTTAATAGATTACTTAATAGATATATCGATATATTCTAAATATTATTTTTTAAAAGCGCAAACAATAATTAATAGTTTTTTGTTATAGATTTTGTAGTTGTACTTTGCAAACAATATAGTTTTAAATATATAAATTATCGAATAAAACAATTTATTTAAATTTATTTGCAAAAGTACAATAGCAATTACAAAGTCAAAAATATTATTTTCGATTTAGATTTTCAAACTAAAATCGAAATAATATAGAATAGACTAATTAATAATAATAAAATTAAAATTTTTTATATAAGATCTTTAAGATTGTTAGATTGTTATAGAAAACTAAAAAATTTATTTTTAAATTTACTAAATACTAACAAAGATTTAACTAGATTCAAATAGTTATAAATAAAATATTAATAGAAATTAATAAAATCTAGAAAGATCTGTATATTGTATATACAAATAAAAAAATTCTATTTAAGAATATATTTAATTTACTCGAAATTTATTCGAATTTCTTTAATAATAATAATAAGATCTAGATATTTAATTTGTTTAACAAAAAAGATATATTTGTTAATATTTAGATAAAAATCTACGTTATAGAGTTTAGCAAAAATTTTGTTTATATAGTTTTTATATTTTTTCTCGATATTATTGTAGACTAAAATATTATCTATATAAATTGTGCAAAAATTGTTTAGATAAAAACTAAGAGTCTTATTAATAAAAAACTAAAATACAATCGAAATATTATACAATTTAAAAGATATTATAATATATTCAAATAGATTGTAATAAATAATAAAAACTGTTTTTAATTTGTTATTAAAATATATTTAAATTTTGTTAAAAACAGTAATAATATCGAATTTGTTATAGTATTTAATTTCATATAATTGTTGCAAAATCTTTCTAATTAACAATAGAATATTGCAATTTTGAATTATTAAAATATTAAAATCTCTATAGTTTACGCAAATACATAAAGTTTTATTAGATTTTTTTAACTATAAGAGTAAGAACAATATATTGTAAAATACTATTGCAAATTTAATTTTTGCTCTTTATATTATCTAGATAGACTCTAATAATCTCTTTTTTTTAACAAAATATATTAGAGACTTTTTTAGTTAAAAAAATTGTTTTTGAAATAAAATTAATAGTATAATTAATACTTCTATTAAATAGCAATTTATTAACTTTTTGCAAATTAAAAAGCTTAATTTATTATTTAAATTTCGAATATATTTTTTTTTTAAATTGCTTTATATTTGAAGAATTTTGCTTAAATTTAATATAAAACTTATTGTAGTTATCAAAAATAATAGTTGCAATATTTATAGTTATATTATTGTCTATAATATAATCTAGATATCTATTGTTGTTTTTTAATTAATTTAGTATAATAAAGTGCTCGAACAATATTATAACTATTTTATAGTTTTTTTAAATAATAAGATTTAAGAATATAGAAATATTTATTTAACAAATATTAATTTTATTAAAAAACTTCGAAAACAAATATTCTAATTGCTTGTATTATTTGTTAAAAATCTCTAACAATTAATAATTAAACAAATAGTATTCTATAAAATAATCGAAATTAAACTTAAGAGATTGTATATTATTTCTAATTTATATATTATACTTTTTTATTTAAAATATATCGAAAATAACTACAAATTGTTTTAGTTCAATTATTAAATACTATAAAATATTAATATATTTGCTAAAATTAACAATAATCTAAGTAATATAAATAATATTAGAAGCGAATTTGTTATTAACTAGATACAATTTAATAGAATTTTAAAATAATATAATATAAAGTTTATAAAGTTTAACAAATTTTCTATTAACAAAAACTCTATCGAAAATTTCGATATTAATAAATAGTATTGTTTTAATATAATATTTATCGAAAAACAAATAGATTTAATTTAAGCAAATTTTAATATAAAAATTTAGTTGCTAATTATTAAATAACTTATTGTCGATAGTACTAAAACTAAGCTTAATTTTAACAAACAAAATTCTATTATATAAATTAAATATAATTTTAAGCTTTTTTATTGTTTTTTCTATAAATATTAGTTTTTGTTTTAAATTGCAATTCTTGTCAAAAATATTTAGTTTTTTAATTTGTTAGAATTATCTAAGTTGTTATCTAAAATATTAGAGAAACTCTTTTTTTAAATATTGTTAGCTTAAAGTTGCTAATATTATAAGTTTTAAATATAACAAAAAATTTATTTTTAATTTTAGTTAATTTGTTTTTGCAAAAAATATTTCTATAATATAATTTATATTTTAATTTAAGATATTTTCGACAGAGATTTAGAAACTTAATTTTGTTTTTAAAATTTTAAAACTATATTTTTATATCTTATTTTTAGTTGCAAATAGAAATATATATATTAAAACTATTGTTGTTGCAAATATCTATATTAATATATTTAAAGAATTTAAAGATACTAATATAGTTATTGTATTTACTAATATTATCAATAACTTATATATAGATAGAAATTCGAATAGTTGTTAAATAAGATTTTTTTATTTGTTAAAATTTTAGATTGATTTTACAAATTAATTTAATAAATTAATTTAAAATAATATAGTTTGTTAAAATAATATAGCAATTTTAAAATCTATAATTTAAATCTTTGTTAAACTAATATATTTTATTAATTTCTAATATAGAAATTTCGACTATTATAGATATAAAACAATTAATATATTAATTAAAGATTTCGATATTTTTTATAGAAAATTCGAATAATATAATTTTAACAAAGTTATATTGTTTTTTGTCTAAATTGTTCTATTAAATATTTAGATTTTTAAATAGATTATTTATTGTTAGATAAGAATTAATAGATTTATCGAACAAACAATATTTAATTTTTTTAAAAATATTATTAATAATTTTAATAATAACAAAACTAAGTTTAACTTTCTTAGAGAGAAAATATCGAAAAATATTGCTAAATTTAAAAATTAATATAATAATTTATTATTCGAACTTTTCGAAATTTTTTGTAAAAATAGAGAGATCTAAAAAATATCTATTGTTTTCTATATTTCGTAGCTTTAATTTAAAATTACAAGCAAAATAAATATTATTAAGTCGAATTTTTGTTTGTAAACTAGATTTATAGAAATAGTTTTATTTACTATTGTTGTTAAAATTATAAATTATATAAATAGATTCGATAAATACAATTTTTTTATTTCGAGAGAAAGAATTTTTTTGTTTTAGTTAATATATAATACTTTTAAACAAATTATATTAAACTAATATATTATTATATTTATATTAAAAACAATATTTTATTTTGTTTTAAATACTTACTATTAATTCTGCTTAATTTAAATATATTTTTAAAAAATTAATTTAAATTTTTAGTTTGCAAATATAGTATTACGCTAATACTTTCTACGAAAGTATTAGAGTAAGTTATTGTAAAGCGTGTCTCGCAATACTAGATTTGCTTCGCAATAGCGTATCTAGCGTATATTAGTGCGTGTTTAACAAAGAGTCGCACGAACTAGATTTAAGCAAAACTAATATTGAATCAACAAATATTGTTTGCGCATTGCTTTCTTCTAATAGCAAACAAAAAAGTATCTTATAAAGAACGAGATTTTTCTCGCATTTGCGTTTTTTAGCAATTAGTTTTACTACAAATGCTATTATTACTATTACACGTGCTATTTAACTTGACTCGCTTAACTACGTAGCTTTACTTAAAAAAATAATAACTACTTTATAGTTCTAATTATTTTGTTTAAACAAAGTTGTCTAGTTAAAAGCGATAATTAACAAACTATTAATAACTCGCTTTTGTAAACGTATTCAAAAATTAATTGACTTTTAAAATATTATTGATAATTAATTGCGTAAAGAAACTTACGCAAATAACGCGTCTTAAGAATTAGACAAAGATAATTATCTTAATACTAGCACAACTATTAATTAGAACAAAGAAGATATTAAAATATCTAATTTTAAAAACAAATCTACATTGTCTATTTTAACGAATACTATTATATAGTATACTAATAATACGAATATGTTGCAATTTCTAAGACTCGAAATCGAGTTTACAATTACAAAGTTTTAACTCGCATAATATATCGATAACTATTGTTGCAAATATAGCGATAATTACTATTGATTTAATTAACGCAAGAAAACTAATTGTATTAAAAAGTTATTAATGCAAAAATATATTAATTATATAAGTTTAGAAATTTGATTCGAAAATTGCAAAAATTATATCTAGAATAATTTTGCAAACTATTTCGATAAAGAGTTGAAAATACTTTGAATTGCATTATATTTTACAAAAAAGCAATATAATTAATAACGCAAATACGTATAAGAAATACGTAATAAGAATAAAAAAATTATCTAAAACTATTTTTTTTGATATATTAAAAAATTTCTTAGTACGCTCAAGATTTGCGACATAAAAATTGAGCTTAAGTTCGAAAATACAAAGTAGCAATCTTATTAAAAAATCGAGAAATTTGCTATCTATCTAAAGAATCTATATTTGCAATTAGAGAAATTAATTATTAATAACAAAAAGATACGAAATCTAAAGAACAAGTGCGTCGACAAGATTTGTTAGAAAATATTTTGTTAGCGATATAGCTATATTAATATTACGTAGATACGTAATAGATTTATTGAAATTAAACAATATTTGCAATTAATTGAAGAGCTATTAAGATTAAGCAATATCTTTTATATTGCAAGAAACTTTAAAAAACGTAATAAAGAAAATCGATTTTTGCGCAAATAAGATAACTTGTTTAGTGCAATTAATAATGCGAACAACTTTATTACGTCAATTATTAAAACTATTGTAATTACACAAACTAGAAATAGTACTAACAATAACTAGCAAAACAAAAACAATCGCTAGATATCTATTAGAAAGAAATATATTGTATCTATTAATTACAAATACTATACGTACAATTAAATAAATTACAAATTAAGTAATTCTATATATTTGCAATATTAAAAGTAAATAGAAAAGCGAAACAAAAGTAACGTATTTTTGAGAAAAGTCAAAGTCTAATACTTGTTGCTACAATATTAGACGTAAAAAGTTAAAGACAACAAATTAGAGTATTAATCTAAATAGTATTTGTTAATGTATTATATAATATACGCGAAATTAAGTGTTTTATCGACTCAAAAATTGAAGAGAACTTTATTTCGCAATTCTTTGTTAAAGACGCGCAACTACTTAAAGATATCTTTTTGTTATTGCAAATATAGATTTTTAATAATTGTATTATTGTTTTGTATAGAACGTAGAAGTTTTTTATTGCTATTATAAATAGCAAAAAAACACGCAAAAACAATTGCTCTAAATTCTATATTGTTAATATACAAGATTATAAAATAATTCTTAAACTATCTTAACTCGAGAAAGTTAATTTGAATATATAATAGTCAAATTGTATTTAAATTTATTAAAGTAACTTTGCTAAGCAATTAAAAAAAGAATATTTAAATAATTGATTCTAAGAAATTTGTACAATTTGTTATATTTGCTCTTAAGAATTATAGCGAAATTTATGTTGCGCTCTTGTATCAAATACTATTTTCAAAAAAGCTTTCGAGATATGCAAAAAAAAAAAATGCGAAATACAATATATTTTAGATTGAAAAGTCAATTGTTTCGAATTAAATTAAGAAAATTATAAAGATATTTTTAAAAGAGCTTTTAAACATATTTAATACGTATAATTAAATAGAACGTTTAATTAATTTTGTAGAGAGCAAGATATTGCATATAGAATGCGTATATAATATATCGCAAAATAAGTTAATTGTAATACAAGAATATTTTGCAAATATATTAGAGAAAAATTGAATATATTTTTTTAGTAATTCTACTAGATTTCTAGTATTGTTTGTAAAGAAGTCTAATAATAGTTTGCGTTTTTGCGTAAACTATTGTAAACTTAATAAAATTATTGTTAAAAATAAGTACTTTTTTTCTCTTCTTTTAGAAACACTTAAGCGCTTTGCAAATGCAAAATATTTTATTAAAATTAATATATACAATACGTATTATTGTATTCAAATTTATTAAAGCAATAAATAAAAAATAGCTTTTTGTATTTAATACAAGTAATTCGAGTATTAAATTATATTTTTTGATTTTATTAACGCTTTTGCTATCTTTTAATCTTATATAAATTGCGTATTAAAGTTGTATATTAACGTTTATTGCGTAATATATCTAGATAATGTGCTTATTTATTCGAACTCGAAAAAAAAATATTAAAAGAATATTCGCAAGATATTTTGGGCATTGTTCGAATATTAATTGTATACAAAGCTATCGAAATACGTATTTAATTGTAACAAAATAATTTTTCTAAATTTTATAATTAGAAAGCGAGATATTTAAATAAAGTAAATTTGTATTAAAATTATTTAAAAATAGTTTAAACTAAAGTTAACAAAAAACATTTTTGTGTTTCTTAAATTTGCAAAATTCTATCGACGCTTTATTTGCGAATTCTTTTAAATTGTAATATTATTAATCGATTTAACAACAAATACGAAAAAAAGCAGAATATATTTGCAATTTATATATATTAAAAAAGCGAAGAAAACTTTTGAAATACTTAAAATTGTCTTTATTATTATTTCTATTTTAGAATACTACAATTAAAGTACTTCTCTTTGTATAAAGATTAATGTGTCAAATTGTAAAATAGAAAACGTACTTAGTTAATTTGGCAAAAATACGCAATAATACTTTATTGTATTTATTAGCTACAAGTTTAAAAAACTTAAAGTTTGTTAAAATATATATAACAAAAAACTTTATATTATTGTGCTAGCTTTTAAGCTTTAAAAATATTATTTACAAAATAGCAAGTACATTATTTGCGTAATTACAAATTATAACAATTTTTGTTACTTTATAATTACAAAAAAGCTTTCGATTAAATAAGTTTGCTAAATTAAGAAACTAATTGCGTTTAACTTTAATATAAAATATCGCAAAAGAAAACTTAATTTTGCAAATATATTGTTAAGAAGATCTAATATTATAAAATTCAATAATAGCAAAAATAATAATAACAATTTCTTGTCTATGTTGCGAAACAAATTTCGCAATTCAAAATATCAATTAAAATTGTAGAAAGACAAAGATATTTTTGCTACAATTAAACTCGCAATTTTAATAGCGCAATTAAATAATACTATTATCGCAAATATCTAGATTATAAATTTAGATAAAAAAGTTTCTAAAAAACTACGCAATATTTTAGATTCTACGTTGTTTCAACTTTTGATACAATAAATTGCAAAATCGAAGAAATTCTTTGCTAATTTAAAAAAATCGATAACAATATAATTGCAAAAACTACAATAGAAGAATATTTTTGTTGTAAAAAAGCAATAATATCAAAGATTTGCAAATAAACAAAATAAATTTTCGAAATAAAATGTTAAAAAAAAAAATTGTTATATCGAGATTTTATAGTCTATATCTCGAAAGACGCAACAATAAAAGATAAAATTCTTTGCACATATTACAATAATTCTATATTTAAGTATTTTGTACATTAACAAATCGAAAATACAATACAATAAAAATATTACTAATCTAGTATAATTAAGAAAATTAATAAGTATATTTGTATTTTTTTTAATTATTAACGCATATATATTTATTATTATAAACTATATAAAGAACTTAGCTTAATATCTTTTAAAGATCCGCAATTCTTCGAAACAATAACAATAAACTTTATTACAAATATATCGTCTACAAGAAATTTATATACTAGAAAAAAAGCGAGAACGATTACGCAAAAACAAATAAAATAAAAAATTAAATTAAAATTCGAAGATTACGTTTCTAAAAACTACAAAAACTCTTATAATAGCGCAAAGACTTAAAAATAGATTTAAACACACAAAAATACAATTATATATATATATTTATATAAATTAGTTTTTGCTATTTTAAAGATAGCAAACAAAACGCGCTTTAATTGCAATTGCTACAAACAAAACAATTATTATTACAAGCAAAACTAATATATATTAATTTTATATGTTATAGACTTTGCAATACAATTTATTATAACAAAACAATTCGCAAATCTTAGTACAAAAACTTTTATTAAAAAACAAACAATTAAAGTTAGAAATTACGACATAATAACAAGCAACTTAAAAAAAGCGAAAAAAATTGTTAACAACAACAATTGCAATTGTACAAATTAGTTTAATATTTTTTTTAAAATCTATGCGTTGTACTTATTACGTTACGCACAATAGTTTATTTTTAATTAAAGAGTGTTAACGACAATAAAAAAGACTATTACAATAACGACAACAAAACAAATGCGCAAAACAAAAAAAGACGCAATAGCAACAATAAAATTTAATTCGCAAAAATGTTTTGTTGCAAAACAATAAAAGCACTTAATAACGCAATTCGCTATTGAAAAATATATAATAAAGAGATTTTATTTAAGAGTAAATACGCAACAATAATATTAAACAATTATTGTATATTATTAATTTTGTTTTTATTTTTTTTGATTCGCAAATGCGTTTTATATTGCAATCAAAAAACAAATTAAGAAAAGCAAAAAACGTAAACAAAATTACAACGAACGAAAGAGAAGTTAAGAGAGCGAAAAAAATTAAAGTCGAAACAAGAGAGACAAAAATCGAAACAAAAATAACAAAAACAAACACAAAAGTAAACGCAAAAACAAACGCGAAAGCAATAGTAACAACAACAACAACAACAACAAACAAAAAACGTTTATTAAGATTGCGCAAACAATTTGTTTGCATACATATTAATTTTGTTTTTAAAATAGCGTCGATACTATTAAACTACTTATTATTGTTTAATAATTTGTAAAAATATTAATAATACTTTATACAATTAAAAGTTAATTAAATTTTTGAATTAATCTTGCGATTACTTTTGTTGCAATTAAAATTAAAACAAAACTGTTTTTTGCATAGCACGCAAACAATCTTGATACTTGTATATTAATTGTAATAAGCAAAAAAAATGCTAAAGAATAAATACTTGCAATTGTATTTACAAAGTCGCGATATTTATTTACAAAAAAAATAAAGATTATTATTATTATTGCGAAACAAGTTTAAAGATCGCAATATTAACTACGTTAATTTAAATTAAGTATTGTAATAATTAAGTGTCTTTATAGTTTGCAAACAAATATAGAAATAGAAACAATTGTATTTACAAAATTGTTTTGCAAAATAATATAAAAAGCAAAAAAGCAAAATAATAATAATAATATTTATATTATTACGTCGCGTCTAAGAACAATAGCAACGCATCTATATATTACAAAGAAAAGTAAATTATTATTGTCTATTTAATATTTGTCAAAAGCAATTTTACTAAAAAGATAAATCTACAATTATCAAAATAGACAAAAATAATAATTGTAAATATATTATTGCAAATATTTATTACTTTTTTACTATCTATAAGATACAAAAAACTATTTTAAATATTTGTTTTTATTTTATTATTATTAGAGATAATTGCAAAGTAGAACTTTGCGTATCTACAAAATTGTATATTAATTTTATAAATATATTGTCGCAAATATTTATTGCTTTTTTGCTATTTATAGAATACAAGAAATTACTCTAAATATTTGCTTCTATTTATTGTTGTTAAAGAGCAAATAATTGCGAAGTGGAACTTCGCGTGTCTACGTCGCGATATACGCAATTTTGTGAATATTGTTACAATAACAATTTGAAGATTATATTGTAGCTAGAACTAATAATATAGATCTTAGAGATTAAAACTCTAAAAAAGAATATAATTATAAAACGTGTCTTGCAATATTAGATCTATTTCGCAATAGCGTGCCCAACGTATATCAATACGTATTTGACAAAGAGTCGCACGAACTAGATTTAAGCAAAACTAGTATTAAGTTAGCAAATACTATTTGCGCATTGCTTTTTTCTAATAGCAAGCAAGAAAACGTCTTATAGAAAGCGAGATTTTTCTTGTACTTGCGTTTTTTAGCAATTAGTTCTACTACAAATGCTACTATTACTATTATACGTGCTATCTAACTTGACTCGCTTGACTACGCAGCTCTACTTAAAGAGATAGTAACTACTTTATAGTTATACTATTAAAGAGATTTCTAGATATCTTTAGACAATGCAAGCAATTACTTAATAACAAGAGTTGCAACTATAGACAATTCTATATTTAATAAATTTTTAAAGAGATTCGATAAATTAAAGTAATAATAAGTAAAAATCTATAATAAGTTAAACACAATTTATAAGAAAGTTGTATTTTGTTTTCTATATATTAAGAAAATATTAATTGCTTGCAATACTTGTTTATCGAATATATTAAATATTATACTTAGATTGCTCGCTTCTTAAATATAGCAAATATAATAGTAGATTTGCTTAAAAATATAGAATCTAAATTATTAATATAGCTTTAATAAGCTTGTAATACTATTTCTCTTTTTTAAAATTTTTGTTTTAAAATTTAATATTTTTCTATTATATCTTTAAGAAAGATTAATATTAGAAATTTTTTTTTCGAAATTTTTTTTTTTAATACTTTAGATTTGATATTTTTAGCAATATATTTTTGTTATAATTATACAATATCTAATAAAATCTATTGTATAAATAATAATTCTAAAAAGTATATAAAGTATATACAATCTAATTGTAATTATAATTTGACAATTTCTTTTATATTAATTAAACAAATCTATAAAAAGTAAATATATTTAAAAAAAGAAATACGCAATACGCATGCAAAACTAAGTCGATTAAAAAAAAAAAAAAATTCTAAAGAATAAGAAAAAAGAAATAATTATAATTAAATAAAAGAATATTAATAATTTAAAAATAAATAAAATATACTTTATTAAATTTATTACAAAAATTCTTAAATTATTGTTTAATATATTATTTAAATAGTTTTAATTTTTAATTAATTAAACTTAAAATATTGTTTTTATATTTTATTTTAATAAAATTTCTTTAAAAGATTTTAATAATAATTAAGATTCTTTTTTAATTTTTATATATTTTTTAAGAAAAAATATTCTTTTTACTTAATAAAATATTTTTGATTTTTTTATTGTAGAATTTTTTCGATTTCGAATTAATTTTTTTTTTGCAAATAGAAATAAAATATATTTTATAAAAATATAGTTAAATCTATTAATTTTAACAATAAAATATAAAATATTAAAAATATTTTAATATTCTTAAATAAATCGAGTTTATAATTAATTAATTTTTTAGTTTTTTTAATAAAAAACAATTCGATTTTAATATAATTTAATTTCTTGCTTAATTTTGTTATTTTAAAATTTTTTATAAAAAGATATATTTTATTTTTCTTTTTTAACTAAGATATTGTTTTTTGTTTTTTATTTTAATACTTAATTAACTTTTTTTGTATTTTTAAGATATTATTATATATCTTTTTTAGTATTGCTATTCTTTTAATAGTTAATTGCGCAAACAAATATGTATATTCTTTTTTAAAGAAATTTAAATCTTTATTACAATTGACAAAAAATAAAGTTATTTTAGTAATATTCGAAATCTTTGCATTAAATATTAGTTGTATTATAGATAAAAATAATATTTAATTGCTATAAATATTGTTAATATAATATTTTAGATATTACTTAAGATTTTAATTTGTTTTTTCTATTTAATTATTTGTAATTAAATAGTAAACAATAAACATTTAAAGTCTTGTATCTAATATTAAGAGAAATATCTTTTAATAATTAGATATAAAAAGTTTGTCTCTATTATTAATTAATCTCTTAAATATATTATAACATTATATAAATTAATTTAATATAATATATTTTAGTTATTCTACAATAAACTTTTTTTTGTATATAATAATATATAAGTATTTAATAAATTTATTAATTATTACTAGTATCAAATTATATTTATCTTTAATTATTAAATTTGTTAACTTTGACAACTTAATAATAAAATCTATTGTAATTTTATTTTATAACAATTTAAATAATTTTTAATATTAGATTTTGTTATAGTTTATATATATATTATATTTATTTTGCTAATAATTAAGATATTGTTTAATATATATCTTAATAGTTTGTTTTATTTGTAAAAATTAACAATACTAATATAAAAGCTAAAGAATTTTTGTTACTTTTAAATACTTTTGCAATAATTTGTTATAATACTTTTTTATATATTTGTTAATTTTGTTAATAAATATTTGAAGTTTTTCTTTCTTTATTAAAAATTCTTTTATATTATCTCGAAGTATTTATAATATTGTATTTAGCTTATATTTGTTTATTAATAATAATTTGTTTTTGTTAATTTTAAATATATTATAATTAAACAATTTTTTTGTTTTTATATAATTATTTCTTTTGTTAAATATATTTGTTTTATTATTATCTTTATCTAAAACATATTATATTTTAAACTTATATTATTGAAGTTTTTTTAATTAATTGTATTTATTTTTTGTTTAATTGCTTTATAATAATAAAATATATAAGATTTTTATAATTTATAAGAATTGTAAGTTCTAACAATTCTTTAATATATACTTTTTATAATTTTAAAAAAATTACTATAGTAAGTAGTTTCTTATTATAAATATTATAGTTTTGTTTAATTAATAAGAGTTTTCTTAAAAGATATATTACTAAATATTATATATTTTTATATCTTTAATTAAAGTATATATTAATAGCTAAATTTAATATATTAATTTCAATTTTATTAAGCAATTGCAAATTGTATATTTTTAATATTAATTTTTTTAAATATTTTAATTTAAGAGTTTAAAATAATTTTTTTTTTACAAGTTTTTATAATTATAATATATTTTTCTTTATAAAATTTGTTAATAATATTGCGTTTACTAAGTAATTTTTAATAAATTTCTTGTTATAATTTATAAAATTTAAAAAGAATTATACTTTTTTAATAATTATTAATAATTTTTATTCTTTAATTGTTTATAGTTTTTTAAAATTTATATATACTTTATATTGTTTAACAACAAATTCGAAAAAATTAATTTTCTTTTAATAAAATTTGTATTTCTTTAATTTAAAATATAAGTTTTTTATATTTAGATATTTTAATATTTTAAAAATATAATTAATATATTTTTTTAAAATTTTTAAATAAATTATAATATTGTTTAAGTATATTATAATAAATTAATTTAAATATTGTTATAATATATTATTAATTATTTTCTAATATATTGTTAAAACGTTTGTAAATTCGAACAATATTATTGTATATTTGTATAATTTATATTGTATACAAAAAGTTGTTTTTTATTTTTTCTTTATTTTTATTTTAATCTAATTGTACGTTTCTTATAAATTTAATTTAATAAAATACTTTATTTTAAATAGTTAATTTTAAAGTTCGCTAATATTAAGTAATAAATATTAATTCTTAATTATAATATTATTTAACTTTTAATAATTAATATATAAATAAAAAGTTTTATTTTTCTTTAATACAAAGAAAATTAAGTATTCTATTTATAATTAAAAAATTTTAACAATTTTTTTTTGTTTTTTGTTAGATATTCGCGAAGTACTTCGAGCTTTTTCTTAAATAAAATATATATAAATTTAAATATAAATTGTTTATTTAATTTAAGTTTAATTTTGTAATTTTATAATTAATATTTAGAAAAAGTTTTTGTTGTTTTTTTTTCTTAAAATAAATACTTTTAATTGTTGTATATTTGTAATATATACTTTAGCAATTTCTTTATTATATTAAATAGTTTAAAACTTTTAGAAAATTTATAATTTTTTTTATTTACTTTAATTTTATAATTTAATTAATCTTTGTTAGTATTTATTAAGTCGAATTTTGTTAAATTGTTTTTTTGCAAAAATACAAATTTATTGCTTGCAATCAATTTTTAATTTGTTCTTTTATCTATTATTAAATATTATTAATATATAGATTAAATATAAATTATATAATTATATTGCGCAAATCTAAATACTTATATATTTTAGTTAATTTTCAAATTGTATTGCTTTAATTAAAATATTTCTAGAACAATATTATAAATAACTATTTCTACTATATTAAAGATTAGTTTCTTATAATATTGTTAAATAATTATTAATAATAGTTTTGTTTCTTTGTTTACTCTTCTATTTTTGTTAAACAATAAATTTTTATCTATAATTATTAAATTGTATATATTAGATTGTATATATTAGATTATATATATTAGATTTCTTTTAAATAAAATATTCTTTTCTTTTAATAAGAGCTTTAATTATAAAATTATTTGTTGTATTAAAATCAACTATTGCAATAAATTGTTATTTGTTAACTTTAATTAATATAATAAAATATTATATATATATTGTTAAATTTAGTTGTTATTATTAAACTAATATATTGTATTTCTCTAATATACTCTTTATTAAAAAATTTAAACTTTTCTTTATTTTTGTATTGTAATTTTTGTTTTAAATATTTGTTTGCGCTAAGCTTTCTTCTTATATTAAATTAATAATTTTAATTTTTTAGAAAATTAATTAATTTCTTTTTTGTTTTTTAGATAAATTTAGTATAAATTGTTATAATATTTTGTTTAATTAAATATTGTATATTTTTTTGCTTTCTTTATTTTTTTTAAGATAAACTTATATCGCTTAGTTGTTGTCTAATTTTGTCAAAAATTTCTCTTTTTATAGTAATGTTACTTTCTAGCGCTTTCTTGTATTTATTTACAATTTAATTTATTTTTTTCTTTCTTAATAAGTTAGTTAAAGTATTAAGATAATTTGTAATATTGTTTAGATATTTGTAAAAGTTCTTTTAGTTATACTTGTTATTTAAGTTTGTTATTAAATAAAAGTATAATATTTTTAATTATTTTGCTTTTATAGTTTTATTAAGTATTTAATTAATTTTTTGTATAAATATAAATATTTTGTTTAATAATATTTTATCTAGAACTTTTTGTAATTAATTTAGATTTTTTATTAAATAATAGTTGTTGTTCGATTTAATTTTGAGAATATTTGTCTCTATATTAATTTGCTTTTTATTATTGTTTTAACTATTAAATATCTCTCTTAATATAATATTAATTTGTTAACAATTTATTAAGTTTTATAATTAATAATCTCTTGCAAAGTAGTTTAATTTGTTATATAAATAGTACGTTTTTCAAGATTTATTATTTTGCTTTTCTCTAAAGTTTTTTTCTTTATATTGTTAAATAAAATATAATTTTATAAATATAGATTTACAATAATTAAAATTATTATATCTCTAATTAGAACAAAATTCTTTCTACTAATATTCGATTGCTAGTTTAAAAAAGATTTTTGCTTTTTTTCGAAATTAATTATATTTTTTTTATAATTTTTTTGTACAATTTGTTGTCGAAATCAATAATTATTTTAATAAAATTAAATATATTATTAAAAGTTCTTTTATTATATATAATTTTATTTTTTGGATTGTTTTTAAAATTTTGTCGAAATATTGTTATAAATACAATATTGTTTTATTTAATTAAATTAATATATTTTTAAAATCTAGCAATATAATCTATTGCAAAAATTTGTTAAATTAAATACTAAATTATTTTTTTTATAATTTGTTTTTTGTTAAATATTTTAAAAAATTCTCGAAATTTTTTTTTAAAATTATTAAAATCTATAAATATTATATAAAGATTTTTGCTATTATTTTTTAAATATTTTTGTAAGTTTAATTTAAGTTAATACTAAACTCTTTTTTTAAAAAATATTAATACAAAAATTGTCTTTTAATTTGCTAAAACAAAATAGAAAATAAAATAAATATTTATTTATATAAGTTAGTTTTTTAAGTTAATACAATCTTTATAATAGATATTAAATTTATTAATTCTAATTTTGTTATTTTTTATAATTAATAATTAACATAATACTAATAAGTTAATATTTAAAATAGAAATATATTAATTTAATATAAATATTTTTAAAGTATTTAAAATATTACGCTAGTATTTTTTACAAAAATATTAGAGTAAATTGTATTATTAAAGAGATTTGTAAATATCTTTAAACAATATAAGCAATTACTTAATAACAAGAATTGCAACTATAAATAATTTTATATTTAATAAATTTTTAAAAAGATTCGATAAATTAAAATAATAATAAGTAAAAATCTATAATAAGTTAAATACAATTTATAAAAAAGTTATATCTTGTTTTTTATATATTAAAAAAATATTAATTGTTTGCAATATTTGTTTGTTAAATATATTAAATATTATACTTAGATTGCTTACTTCTTAAGTATAACAAATATAATAATAGATTTGTTCAAAAATATAGAATCTAAATTACTAGTATAACTTTAATAAGCTTGTAATATATAGTTAAGATTAATCTTTTTATTAACTTAAAGCTTAACAATTGTAATATTATTTTTATATAGTAGTTAAAATTATTTTTTTAGATTACTTTTAACTACTTTTTAAAGAAATTAAAAGATTTTTGTTAACTTTTATTAAAATTGTTAAACTAATTAACTAGAATACAATATTAACTTAACTGATTTTTGTTTTCTTTTTTAATATATTTGTTACAAAATTGCACAAAACTACTATTTAGCAACTAATATATTAAAGATTAAATTAATATATTTAACAAATTTATATTATTAAACAAATTTATATTGTTAAACAAATTTAATTTAGTTAATTTATTAATTATAATTTTGTAAAAATTAAATTAAACAAATAACAAGAACTCGAATATATTGTTTTTAAATAAATTAAAATACTTTTCGAGCTCTAAATTTTCTTCGAAATTATTTTAATCTAATAAATTTTTTATAGAATAATAATTGTAACAAAAAACAATATTAATATCTAATTAATTTTTATTTATTAAGAATTTCTTAAATAATTTGCAATTTTTGTTAGAGTTAAATTTAACTTTGTTTTTCAAAACTATTCTTTTGTTAATTATATTATAAATATAGATAAGATATAAATAGTACAAATATTTGTAAACAAAAATAAAAATTTAAAATTTAAAATTAAATATATTTAATATTATATAAATATTAAAAAACTTATATTATTTGCAAAACAAAATTTTCAATATTAAAAATAAATATTGCTTAAAATATTGTTTTGTTACGTAACAAATTTTCTAGTATACAAAAACAAAAATATTGTTTAAAAAGAACAATAGAATTGTATTATAATTGCTATTCTAGCAAATCTACTAATTCTATTCTAGCAGATTTATTAATTTTATTCTAGCAGATTTACTAATTTTATTCTAGCAAATTTACTAATACTATTCTAGCAAATTTATTGAGTCGAAGTTAGAACAATTTGTTGTTTTTTTATTTTAACAAATTTATTTATTCTATTCTAGCAAATTTATTGAATTGTAGTTAGAACAATTTATTGTTTATTTATTTTAGCGAATTTACTAGAGAATTAACAAAATTAAATATTGTTAAGTTATATATTGTTTAAAAGATATTTATTATTGCAATTTAATTATATTTTGCAAAATATTTGTTTTAGTAACTCTATATTTAGAACTTGTTTTGCAGAATAAAAAAAATAGCAAATATAAATATTTTTAATATACAATTTGCAAAATTGTATCTAAAAAGATAGCTAGTATTATATTAGAATTCGAGTTTTAATAACTAGTATATAGTTAATTAACAAAAATACTAGCTATGCAGAACTAACTATATATAGAAAATAAGTATAAGTACTATAGATATTAAGACGTTAGACGTTATTTGTAGTATATCTAAGACTAGAGAGCAAAGATTCGAAGAATAACTAAAGAACAAAGTCTATCTAGTCTAAAATTGTAACACTCTTAGTTATTGTCTATCGAGATTAAATTCTTGCGATAGATTAGCAATATTGTACTCTTTACAATATTTGCTTAAAGTTAGATCAATATCTCGAAACTATATTATTAGACTATCTTAATTACAATATTTCTATTAGTATACTTGTCGATCGAGATAGAAATTATCTAATATAATATTTCTAACTGGTTTTCGCTTATTATTGCTGTTCAATTTTACACTTAGTCTCTCTAGTGCTATATTAGCTAATTTCTACTTAGAATCAATTCTTATTAAAGCGACTAATTAGATATACTTGTTAAAAGATCGAGCAATAGTAAGAATAGATAAAACATTTTCTCTATTAATTGTATAGCAACAATATTTTTGTCCAATATTTGCTTTGTCTTTGCAATCGATATTAGTTAAAAAGTCTTAATTAATATTGCAATAGAATTTAAAATTAGTCGAACAATAATAAAACAATAGCTAACAAAAAAAAGCAAGAGTTTAAGAGTCTAGAGCAATCGAAATAAGCGTTAGAAACTTTTTGTTTGTCTCAAATACAAATTATCTTCGATTAAGCTAAGTAGAAGCTAAGAGTATAGAGACAACAAGCAATTTTCAAGAGAGTAAAAAAGTATAAGAAAGAGCACAATTATATTGCTTGTTCGAAGACTTTAATAGAAGTAAATAATGTTCGAAAAGAGCAAAAGATAATTGATTAAGAGATTAAAGACTAGTAATAATACAAAATTGCAAGTATTTATATCTAATACAAAGTTGCGACAACAATTGATAATAATCGACAAAGAAAAGATATAGATCGCTATAGAAGCAAGAAGAATAATCGATAAGAAAAGAAAAACAAAAGAGACATAAACAAGTAGCAAGAAAGAAAACATCTTTATATCTTAAGAAAGCAATAGATAAGACAATACAAAGCGTTTTGCTTAGAACAGATATATTGAGTCTAATAGAGAGATATTTAGACTAGAAGCGAGAACAAATATCTCTTTTACTAGAACAAAGTTTATTAATTTAGTTTGTCTATATTTAATATAAATTTTAATCTATTGTTGTTAATATTTCTTTATAATTTGTATTAAATAGAGCAAACTTTATATTTCTAGATTAATTTAATTCTATTAACAATTCTATTAGTTTTGTTATATTACAATTCTAGCTTATTATAGTCTAATATATATTCTACAGAGTAATATATATTATAGAGTACAATTATCTATAGTATTTAACGCTTTAACTAACAAGCAATACTTAATATACTAGTAAACAAGCTTAATATACTCGACAACAAGTAGAGCAAACAATATTTAATAGCAAGCAAAACAAACAATACTTAATATACTTAACAACAAATATAACAAACAAAAAGAATCTTCTTTAATATATAGATTTTTAAATATAATTCTTTTATAAATTGTATTTAACTTATCTTAAGTTTTAACTTATCTTTAGTTTTAACTTATTGTTACAACTACTTAGTTGCAACTTTTTGTTATTAAGTAATTGCTTGCATTATCTAATAATATCTACAAATCTCTTTAATAGTATAATTATCTCTAATATTTTTAAAAAGTATTAATATAATACTTTAAATATTCTAAGAATATTCATATTAGATTAATATATCTCTATCTTAAGTATTAGCTCTACAATATTATATTAATTCTCTAATAAAGAAAATAACAAAATTAGAATTAACAAGTCTAATATCTATTATAGAGATTATATCGATCTAAAGAACTAACTTATACAAATAGATATCTACTTTATTTTTTATTCTATTTTAGCAAATAGACTGATCGTTTGGATCGGTTTTTCCCCAAAATCTATAACTCGACCCGAAAGTTATATCTAATTAGGTTAAGTCTTAATCTAATATAGTTAGTATTTTTATAATTTATGCAATTCGATTCCAACTATTAGAATCGAACAGTTAGTCTATTAGCAAACAAGAGAATAATTTTTATATTTATATTTTTTAGAGAAAGAGTTTAATACTAATTTAAGTTAGATTTATACAAGTATATAGAAAATTATAACAAAAACTCTTAAACAATATTTACAAACTTCGACAATTTTAAGATAAAGTTTCGAAGAATTTTCGAAATATTTAACAAAAAATAAATTGCAAAAAAAGTAATTTAGTATCTAACTTAAAGAATGTCTATATTAAATTATATAGTTAAATTTCAAAAATATATTAATTTAATTAAGTAAGATAATACTATATTTATAACAATATTTTAACAAAATCTTAAAAACAATTTTAAGAACAAAATAATATATAACAAAAAATATATTAGCAATATATTTGATTTTATTAAAGTAGTTATCAATTTCGACAACAAATTATATAAAAAAGTTATAAAAAAAGATATAATTAATCTCGAGAAAAAATAGAATTTTTTTTCGAATTAACAATTAAATATTAGTTCAAAAAATTTTATTCTAATTAGAAATAAAATAATTTCAATTATTGTAAATCTATATCTATAGAACTAAATTCTACTTAACAATATAAAAAAAAATTTAAAATAAAGTAAAATAACAAATTTTAAAAAACATATTATTTATATAACAAATCGAACTATTTTGTAAAAGATTATTAATTATAAAATTTAATAGATTATCGATAGATTAATATTATATTAAAAAAAAATTTAATAGTTAAAACAATATTAGAAAACAAATTAATATAGAAACAAAAAATTTCGAAACTAAATTAAATAACAATTACTATCTAATAAAGAATTTAAATTAGTTATAGAAAGTTCTAGATAAAATATTATTAAACAAAATATTTGCATCTATATAGAAAATTAATAAAAAACTTAATAAAACTATAGAAACAAAACAATTAAAAATATTATATCTTTATTTAATTATAGACTTAGATAATAAGTACAATTAAAAGAATTTTTACAAATATTTAGAAAATATTATAAAATATCTTAATACTTTAGCTAGTTTATTAAAGAAAAAATATATAAATTAAATTGTAAACAAATACAAGAAAGTACTAGAAAGTAATATTATTATAGAAAAAGATATTTTTAATAAAATCGAACAACAACTAAACAATATAAGTCTATTATAAAAAAAGATAGAAACAACAAAAAAATATGCAATTTTTAATTAAACTATTTGTTATAACAATATATACTAAACTTATTTAAAAAACAAGAAAGAAATTAACTAATTTTTTAAAAAATTAAAGTTAACAATCTACAAACTAAACAAATTTCGAAAACAAAAAAAACTCGAGACTTAGATTAAAGTAGAGCAAAAAAAAAAATCAAATTTCTTAATTAAAAATATATTAGAGAAATATATTATATTAGTTTAATAGTAGCAACTAAACTTAACAATATATATACAACATTTTATTATATTAGTTAAAATTAATAATTGTTAATTTATTGCAATAGTTAATTCTAATACAATAGATAATTTTATAATTAAAATTTTTTGTTAAAAAAAAGATTCTATTTAGAAGAAATCTAATATATATAATCTAGCAATTGTAGATAGAAATTTATTATTTAATAAAAATAGAAAAATAAATAAAGAAACAAAATTACTATCAATAGCTATTTAACAATATTATAAAAAACTAATTTTTAATATGGTAGAAATAAATATTTATAATATTGTTTTAGAAATATTTTAATTAAAACAATACAATTTAGAAATTAATTAAAATATATAAGTACTTAGATTTGCGCAATATAATTATACAATTTATATTTAATCTATATATTAATAGTATTCAATAATAGATAAAAGAACAAATCGAAAATTAATTACAAATAGCAACTTTATATTTTTGCAAAAAAACAAACAATTAAAGTTTAACTTAATAAATACTAACAAAAATTAATTAAGATACAAAGTTAAAATAAATAAAGAAAACTATAAATTTTCTAAAAGTCTTAAACTATCTAATATAGCAAAGAAACTACTAAAATATATACTATAAATATATAACAATTAAAAGAATCTATTTTAAAAAAAAACAATAGAAATTCTTTCTAAATATTAATTGAAAAATTATAAAATTAGATTTGAATTAAACAAGCAATCTATATTTAAATCTATATATATTTTATTCGAAAAAAGCTCGAAGTACTTCGCGAATATCTAGTAGAAAAAAAAATTTATTAAAAATTTTTAATTACAAATAGAATATTTAATTCTTTTTATATTAAAGAAAAATAGAATTTTTTGTTTATATATTAATTATTAAAAACTAAATAATATTATAATTAAGATTTAATATTTACTATTTAATATTAGCAAGCTTTAAAATTAACTATTTAAAATAAAATATTTTATTAAACTAAATTTATAAGAAATATACAATTAAATTAGAATAAAAACAAAGAAAAAGTAAAAAATAATTTTTTGTATACAGTATAAATTATATAAATATATAATAATACTATTAAAATTTATAAATATTTTAACAATATATTAGAAAATAATTAATAATATATTATAACAATATTTAAATTAATTTGTTATAATATATTTAAATAATTTTA